>Ga0157376_10002654_pt1 | contig 12159 bp, 10 predicted proteins | sample M45metaG_FD_121801 | JGI IMG/M metagenome (GOLD analysis project Ga0157376, IMG submission 121801) | Miscanthus rhizosphere microbial communities from Kellogg Biological Station, Michigan, USA - M4-5 metaG | ecosystem: Host-associated > Plants > Roots > Rhizosphere > Soil | place: USA: Michigan... | reverse complement strand
TGCATCATTTATATACATCAAACCCATTTCCACCCTCGAATTCAGGCCAAAAGTATAAGGATTATATCCCATCATTCCCGGATATGACTTATTGTAAGCCGGGTTTGTGAATGTATTGCTGAAGCTATAAAAAGTCGGTGCAACAGAAATACCCGCGAAAGCGATCAGGTTATTATTCAGTTGCCGGTTTAATTGCACACCGACCGGAGCAGACAAAAATGTAGCGCTGCCTCCATTGAAAAAACTAAAACCGGTCGAGATGGCGGCATACTTACTGAAATACCATTTTTGATTTAGATGATTACTGTCTGCAGTGAAATTGTAACCGGGGAATGGTTGCCAGATTGTATTAATCATGCCATTTACGGGCAAATGTGTCTGAGCCATCGGCGAAAGAAAAGATATAAGCGCCAGCATTAATAAAACTACCCGCATCACATTTCAATTATATTCAAAAATACTGGTTCTATCCGGGTTTCGGATGAATACCGGAGGCCAGTAATTTTTCCAGTTTTAAAAAGCAACTTTGCCACCCTACCAGATAATCATGGCTGGATTTACTTCCCACACGGGAATGAGTGAATTCCATCCGCGTCAGATTATCCCCGGCTATCAATGTTATCAAAACAAATGATACTACTCCCGGTTCACTTTTCCATTCCCAGCTGAATCCCAGCCGGCTGAATTTTTCAATCTCTGAGTAAACTCCAAGGCAGGTATGTTCAGTCTTGTCACTATCCTGAAAACTAATTTCAAAGCTTCCTCCAGGCCGGAGGTCGAGGTTGGCTTTCAGTACTTTTCCTTTTGGATCAGATCCAAACCAGCGCATAATAATGGCCGGTTCTGTCCACGCATCCCAAACTGATTGTACGGGTGAATAGAAGACTTTTTGTATGGTTATCGAATCGTTGTCGTAAGCATTCGTCATGGCTGAATTAATGTAAGGTCCGCTATAAGGCTAGATATATAGTTTATTTAATATATAAGATTGTTTTAACCTATATTAAATTTACAGAGCAAAGCTGGGGAAAAAACAATCAATTTTTAGCCTTACCACTAAAATTAATGCCCAATAGCTATTTTTTACCGTACATTTATGGTGTCATCCAAAAAGGTCCGGAATAAATAAATTATCGTAAAATGAATACTGCCTTCAATAGAATTACGAAGATACTTTTAGGATCGGCTATTTATTGGGTTGGTTACGTTGGTTTTTGCACCCATCAACAAAATTTTGGATACGCGTCACTGTGCTTTTTCCTGATAATATCCGGTCTCCTGTTCGCCGGATGGAATTCCTCTAATCTGTACAGAGGGAGATAACAAATTACAAATCTCTTTTTCACGGCATCGAAGCAATTACAAATTGGTATACGGAATCTATTTCAGCCAAATTCAATCATATTTGCTTAAAAAACCCGCATGAGATATTGTCTGCTGTCCCTTTGCATGATGTATACGATCGTTGCTTTTGCCCAGGATTCGGTCACCCGTTCACAGATTGACGGTGCCGAAAAAATGTTCGGCCTTTCTTTCACGGAGGCAAAGAAAGATTCCATGACAGGGATGTTAACGGACAATTTGAAAACCTACAATTACATTCATTCGCAGGAACTTGCCAATGAAGTTCCGCTTCCGCTTTGGTTTAATCCTTTGCTGCCCACTATGACCGTGCCCGTAAAACAAAATCCTGTTCAATTCAATATCCCTGAGCAGGTGTCGCTACCAAAGGATAAAAATCAACTTGCCTTTTACAGCATTCCACAACTCGCTTCGCTGATAAAACATAAAAAAATCAGCTCCGAGGAACTGACTATTTTTTTTATCAGCAGACTTAAGAAATATGCTCCGGTTTTGCATTGCGTAATAGAGATCACTGAAGATCTTGCCATCCGGCAGGCCAAAAAAGCCGATGCAGAGATTGCAAAGGGATTATATCGTGGACCACTTCATGGTATCCCTTACGGAATCAAAGATCTTTTTGCTGTGGAAGGCACACATACCACCTGGGGAACACCGCCCTACAAGAGCCAGATGATAAACCAGACTGCTTTCGTAGCCATGAAATTGCAGCAGGCAGGTGCAGTACTGATTGCCAAACTATCTCTGGGTGAATTAGCAATGGATGATACCTGGTTCGGTGGAATAACCAGGAATCCCTGGGACACGGCAAAAGGATCAGGTGGTTCATCTGCAGGATCGGCTTCCGCCACAGCGGCTGGACTTGTCCCTTTTTCAATTGGCACAGAAACTTATGGTTCCATCGTGGACCCATCTATGCGTTGTGGAGTTACCGGACTTAGACCCACATACGGGTCTGTGGCCAGAACCGGTGCTATGGCTCTAAGCTGGAGTTCGGATAAAATAGGACCGATTTGCAGGTCAGCCGAAGATGCCGGCATTGTGTTTTATTATATCCACGGGGCGGATAAACAGGACGCCTCTTCAATACAGGCAGCTTTCAATTATACAGGGTTGACAAATATTAAAAAACTGAAAATTGCCTATATCCGCAATTATTTAGATACACTGGCTGACAATAGTACGGATAAGCAAACGCTGAAAACGATACAGGCAATGGGCGCCCAATTGATTCCCATCCGGTTTCCCGACAGTCTTCACGGAAATGAAATTCTTTCGTTGATCATTGGTGCAGAAGCAGCTGCAGTTTTTGACCAGCTTACCCGCTCATCGAAGGATGACGAAATGGTACAACAGAACAGGGACAGGTGGCCCAATATATTCAGGACTTCGCAGTTTATTCCGGCTGTAGATTACATAAACGCTTGCAGGTTGCGGTACAGGATCATGCAAAAAATGGATCCATTCATCGATGAATACGATATTATCATTGCACCACCCGAAACCGGTGACCAGCTTGCCCTGACGAATTTAACCGGCAATCCGTCCGTCACTCTGCCAAATGGGTTTTTGCCGGGTGGCCTGCCTTCAGGCATAACCTTTATTGGAAAACATTTTGGAGAAGCGACTCTGCTCGCTTTTTCGAAAGCTTATCAGGATCAAACCGGGTTTCAACTAAAACACCCTTCAGGCTTTTTACAATAACATAATATTAACTCAGGAGCTACGCCAGATACCTTTAGTTACCTCGCAAACTCTGTCCTTCTGGTCATACTCTAATTGGAGTATTTTTCATAACTTTTTTAAATGAAAAACGGTGAAGCTACATTGGATACTGTTTATTCAACAGTATTTGAATCGGCCTTGCTAAAAGAGTTGGAGGAAAAGTCGATGCTGATTAATGCAAGTCCGGGGCAATTGCTTATAAACATGGGCCAGACAATTAAAATGGTTCCCATGGTTCTGGACGGAACACTCAAAGTGAGTCGCGAAAACGACGAAGGCCAGGAATTGGTTTTGTACTATGTAAGATCTGGTGAAGGTTGTGCGATGACCTTTTCCTGTGGTATGATGTCAAGGACTAGCTTGGTGAAAGGAATGGCTGAAGATGATCTTACCATGCTCTGCGTTCCGGTGGCTGTAATGGAGGAATGGATGCAGAAATATCCGAGTTGGAAAAAATATGTCATGTCAACCATCGTCAACGAATTCATTGACGTAATAAAAAGTGTTGATGATGTCACTTTTAAAAAAATGGATGACCGCCTGATCAGTTATCTTAAGGAAAAATCGAAGATATCCGGATCCGCCCTGGTAAATCTTTCCCACCAACAGATTGCAGATGAAATGGGAACCAACCGTGTGGTTATTTCGCGTCTGCTGAAAAAGCTGGAGAACGAAAAGCGGCTTCTGCTGTTTCGCAATCAGATAAAACTCCTTAAAGAATTGTAACATTTGTTACACAGAAATGTAACATTGTTACCTTTTTTCTCCTTCTCCTCTTTGCATATTTGTGTGGTCGAAACAGGAAGTTCGACACGGGGATGCCGAAAAACGAACAGAGTAGGCGATAAAATTCAAACTTCAGGTTATGCCAAAGTATATCATTGAAAGGGAAATTCCAGGAGCAGGAAAAATGAACGCCGGCCAATTGAAATCTATTTCGCAATCATCCTGTGCCGTGTTGAATAAATTGGGAACACAAATCCAGTGGGTTCAAAGTTTTGTAACAGCCGATAAAATTTATTGTGTTTACATTTCGCCCAACGAGGAAATGGTTCGTGAACATGGAAGGATGGGAGAGTTCCCGATTAATAGTTTAAACAGAATTACCACAATCATCGACCCGGTAACCGCTGAATAGTCAACGCATTGGCTGTGATCAGCAGGGAAATTATCAAAACGGCATTGGTAAATCCTGTAACCAGCCTTCGCTCAGAATGACTTGTCCGCTGAAGCCTCGGCGTAAGCGGAGCTATGGCTGGCGAAGAAAGCCTGAGAAACGGGATAAGGATAAAACTTTTGTATTTACGATTTCCTTACGCGCACGGTAAAAGCCCTGGCGGGGTTGACAATAAAAAGACCATTGATTTCATCTTTAGTGAAACCATTTTGCTGAAGCGCCGGTATGAGTTGGGTAAATATCGTTGTATAATTTTTATAATTTCCTCCCTTCGGTTCGCCTACATTGTACCATCCTGAATCCTGGGAGACCAAAACCCTGGCGAGGAGATTTTCAGTTTTCATGGTTTTCAGAAAACCAATATTGTCCTGAATAGTTTTTGGATTCACCCCATCAAAAGATACCCAGCTTCCTCTTTTTGCAGCATTTATATGGAAACTTGAATCCGTTTCATTCTGAGCGTGGATCCATATTCTGGCTTCAGGGGAAACTCCCCTTGCATTTAATATCTCCAACTGTTCATTAGCTGCTTTTCCATCGCCTGTGTGTACGCCAATCGTGAGTCCCGTTGCCAGATGAGTAATGGCTGCCGCATCAATGATTTTACGAAGAGTAGGAGACAGCGGGCTTTTGTCCACACTGGTTTTGAGAAACCCGGGCTTTATATTGGTGCCTTCAATACCGTCGGTCCATTCTTTGATCCATCGGGACGCAATCTGCTCCTGAGTTTCATGATAAACAAACCTGGGAAGAAATTTTTCTCCCACTGCTCCATAATATCCGGTGTTGGTTATGATATTTAGTCCGCTCGATTCTGATAATCGCTTCAGCAATTTGACGTCCCGCCCCAGGTAGGCGGGTGAGCAATCGACAAAACTGGAACAGCCAGTTTTCCTGACTTCTGTCAGAAAAGGTAATGCAACCGAATACACTTCTTCGGGATTGTAGCGACTCTTACTGTAATTGTCTGCACCGATAAAGTCAGCAAGAACGTGTTCATGCGTTAGCGTGAAATGCATGGCATCGGGGTTTATCGGACCAGCCACTGTCATAACCATTCCATCTGCGCTCTCCGGTTTCCACTTAAATGCCTGCAATTGGAGGGCAGCTGCCGCCAGCGCCGTTTGTTGGAGGAAATGTCTTCTGGTATGCATCGTTATGTAAATTAATTAAAGTCGTCCATTTGTATTGCAATTCAGGAATTCCTGTTTCTTATTTGTTTCCCTACCCTTTGGGAATACGATCAATAGATTGAACAGCTTTCTGGGCGGCACCAGAAAGTGCTCCCGGTTTCCTATATATCCCGTTCACCCTTAAACCCTGTTAAAATGAAAAAGGCTTATTTCTCACTCACCTTAGCCATCTGTTGCGCTATAGTGTTCAGCATCCATGTTGATGCACAGAACGGCGGAAATTCCTTTGAACCAAATTTCCGGAAAAACTTCATGCCCTCTGTTCATAATCTGGCGTTGCTGGCGAACCCCGATTTATCAGGTGCCCGTCTGCTAAACAGAAATGAAATCAATATCTGGGCGGTGAGGGATTTTCTGGAAAGGTTTGAAAAAGTGGAGAATGCATTGTGGTTTGCAACACCTAAAGGGGGCTTCGAGGTTTATTTTGTTCAGGACGGTTATGGAGACCGGGTAATTTATGATAAAAGCGGAGGGTGGCAAATGTCATTGATAACTTACAATGAGGATAAACTGGCGAGGGATATCAGGGCAGAAGTCAAATCCACTTATTATGATTTTAAAATCGTGATGGTAGAAGAAGTGCGTACCAACGAAGGGTATGAATATATTATTTACCTGGAAGACAAATCTGGTTTCAGGATTGTAAAGGTGAACAAGGAAGGTGAAATGGAGCTTTTGCAGGAACTGGAAAAGTGAGCGTCTGGTAATTGAGGCATGCCCCTAAAAAAATAATTTATATTATTAATGTTCTCGCTGTAGGATAAGAGTGCGATCTCCGTAATTTCAATGGATTAAACTCTATTATTCATTGAATATGAAAAGAACCGGCATTCTTCTTTCCTGTTTTCTGTATTTCTTTTTGATCGCTACCGGCGTCAGGAGTATGGATAGAAAGTTTCACAATCCACCTGACAGCACAAGACAGGTTAGTTTGAATATCATCCCGCGTCCGTTTATGGTAAAACAAACCGGAGGTTCTTTTCATATCTCTAAAGAGACCGTTTTGCTTTTAGGAAAAGGTACAGGTAATGCGGAAATTGAGGTTTTTCGGCGCTGTTTTAGCCTGGTCACACCAATTGATATTCCGACTAAGCAAAAAGCAAAGTCAAATTATATCGGCCTGGTCTTAGACTCTGCGAGAGTGCCTTTCAAAGAAGGCTACATACTGCAGGTAAATGAAAATCATATATCTGTTACGGGTCATGATGACGCGGGACTGTTCTATGGTTTGCAATCCCTGATCCAGTTGGCGGCGCAGACCGGAACCAATTCCATTCCAGGTTGTGAGATTGAAGATCATCCACGCTTTGCTTACCGGGGTATGCATCTGGATGTATGCCGTCATTTTTTTTCGGGTTCGTCCATCAAAAAATGGATAGACATACTTGCCTTATATAAGATCAACACGTTTCACTGGCATCTAACGGACGATCAGGGCTGGCGTATAGAAATAAAAGCTTTTCCTGAACTGCAAACTATTTCGGCTTACCGTAATGAAACGCTGATTGGTCATAAAAAAGAACTTCCTCATTTATTTGACGGGAAACGATATGGTGGATATTATACGCAGGATGAAGTAAGGGAAATTGTGCAATATGCCGCCGCAAGGCATATTACGATCATACCTGAAATCGAAATGCCCGGACATGCAATGGCGGCCCTGGCTGCATATCCTGCCCTCGGTTGCACCGGCGGCCCTTACCAGACTGCCACTTTCTGGGGGATTTTTTCTGATGTTTACTGCGCGGGTAACGAGGAGACTTTTATTTTTTTGGAGAAGGTGCTCAACGAAATTTTAATTCTTTTCCCTTCCCGGTACATCCATATCGGCGGGGATGAATGTCCGAAGCAGCGATGGCATGATTGTCCTAAATGCCGTAAACGCATGTCCGAAGAAAATCTAAAGGATGAAAATGAATTGCAGAGTTATTTCATAAAGCGAATTGAAAAATATCTGAACAATCATGGCAGGCAAATCATTGGCTGGGATGAAATACTGGAAGGCGGCTTAAGTCCCGGCGCTACCGTCATGAGCTGGACGGGTGAGCAGGGCGGAATAACGGCTGCGATGCAGAACCACCAGGTTGTGATGACGCCCGAAAAATATGTTTACCTGGATTATTACCAGTCTTTATATGACGATGAACCCATTGCCGGTGGCGGATACCTGCCTCTGAAAAAGCTATACGATTATAACCCGATACCGCCAGTGCTCAATGACGCTCAGGCTAAATTTATTATCGGCGTGCAGGCGAATGTCTGGACGGAGTATATGGATAGTGAACAAAAAGCTGAATACATGATGTTTCCAAGAATGATGGCGCTGGCCGAGATAGCCTGGTCGGTAAAAGAAAACAGGGATTATTCAAATTTTTTGGTCAGATTACGAAACCAGGCAATCCTTTTAAAAAAGCTGAATATACATACAGCCAATATTTTTGATGAGATCACATACCGGATTGAAAAACGTAAAGACGGCAAAACGGCGGTTGGCCTGTATACTAAATTGCCAAAGTCAATTATCCGATATACAACAGACGGGAGCGATCCAGGTAAAACTTCGGCGATTTATCAGGATATCCTGGTAATTAACAATGATCAAATGATAAAAGCTGCCGTATTTCAAAATGGTATGCAGTACGGGCGGATTTTCCGCAAAAAGTTTTTGTTCCATAAAGCAGTGGGTAAATCGGTTCAGTTCAGTTTTCAACCTATGGAAAATTTTAATCCCGGAGATCCATCAGCATTGGTAAATGGTATTGAAGGAAGTAACCGTTATAATGATGGCCAGTGGTTTGGTTTCAGTGGCGTTAATCTGGAAGCCGTGATTGATCTGGGTAGTTCGCAATCCATCCATTTGATAGGCATGAATATTCTTAAGTATCACTGGCAGAGGATGTGGGAACCGGTAGATCTGAGTTTTTGGGTATCCGCAGATGGCAAGGATTACAAACAGGTGTACAACCAAAAAGATTTTCCTGTTAACGGTATAAATTCGATCAGGGCAGAAATAAAAGATACTAACGCCAGGTACGTAAAGGTTATCGCTGTAAATAAGGGCATAATTCCTCAGGGGGAATATATCGCCGGGGCTAAGGCCCAGCTTCTGGTGGATGAAATATTTGTCTATTGATTCGGAAACAAGTTTGCGGAACCAATACGGTCCGCCCGGACAACTGTCCTGCACAATGTAAAGTATATCAGAGTTTTAACTTCGAGGAAACAAGTGCTATGGGATTCTGTTGCGGGCCATTAAGATTTTACTATTGTGGAATGAATTATTAGTTTTGTGTATTGTTATGAATTCATAAACTAATTTTTTATGAGCATAACCAATAAAATATCTGTTTGGGAAGATAGCCATCCGGTGGCGTTCCTGGGACTCAGGATAGCACTTGGAATGATTCTCGCGATACGCGGTATTTATTTTCTCACTTCTATCCAGCCTTTATTTTCTGTAATCAAGGAAAGTAAGCTCGGTGTACTTAACATGAATATGACGCTGGCCCTGGTTATTTGTTGGGTCCATACGCTGGGAGGAACGTTTATTATTCTGGGTCTTCTGACAAGGATATCAGCCTGGGCTCAAATTCCCATTGTACTGGGAGCCATCCTGTTTATTAATCTGAGTAGTAGTTTGCCGCACACTTTCCAGGATTTGCTGTTATCAATTTTTGTTTTAGTTCTATCGGTAATATTTGCCCTGGCTGGCGGTGGAAAATTTTCAATGGATAGTTACGCAAAAGAACATCTGCTTTAAAAATCTCCCCGGTTTTTTTTTCCGCTTGTGTTGATATTTATGAATATTGCTTTATCTCCCGGAAAGCGTTCAGGTATTTCTCGATATAGACCAGGCTGTGTTTATTTTTATACTGCATAATAAACCGGGGATGTTCCAAGCCGATGATTTTTTCAAAAAAAGAATATTCCCGGTTAAGTTGTTTTAAAAACTTTTCATTTTTACCCGTTCCAAAACAAAAGCAAATGTCTGTCTTCACCCCCATGCTGATCAGAGTATGGATATTTCCAACAATGAATGCATGAACCGCCTGCAGGAGTTCACTGCTGTCATAGTAATTATAATTTTTTTCCTTTCCCTGAGTGATTGATGAAGTAAAACCCAACGGGCAAACAGAATTGATATAGAAATCCCTATAGAATGCCTCCGTTCCACCATAAGCGCGAATCATTTCATAAATGAAAACCGAAGAAGGTTCATGGGCAGATTTCCCGGAGTAATCGATTTGACATTCATTAATTAAACGTTTCGGATCGGTAAAAGGAATACCAGTTAAACCTGCGCCAAATCGTCCCGGATTTATTCCCAGAATAAGATGCCTCGGTGCCAGATCATTATAATATTTCTGATAAAAAGTTTTAGCGATGCGAAGTGGTTGATCAGATTCCTTAAATGGATTCATCATACGGATGCCATTAGGAAGCGGATTGCCGTTATATTGAAGCTCCTTGTTAAATCGAATGGCTTTATGAGCAAAACTTTCTACCACAGTTGCAGTTCAAATTTTTCAAATTTAAGGATTCCATCCGCGGCTCCTGAGAAATTCGGTCAGACGCGGATCTTCGGCAGATAAAGCGGGTAACCAGTCGCCAATACGTTCCCGGTTCCAAGTAAGACCTTCGGGATTCCCGGGTTGGGCAAAACTATAACGATAAAGTTCAGCCCGTATAAAGCGCGGTGGTTTGGTGGGGAAGGGGTTGCCGGCGAAAAGATTAATCGCGTCAATATCATTGTGAAGGAGTTTCGAAATAAGGTTTAATGTCCACGGATATTCTTCTGCTGATGACATAGAGGCGAACCAGATCTGCCAGTCTAAACGCAGTTGGTACGGGGCGATCTGTGGCGGTTGTTTGTCAAGGGCAACGGGAAGACCCTTGTAAGGATATGGTATCCATTTCGCCTTTTCATCTGGTACTTCATCCATGGTGCCTTCAAAAACAAGGTTCAGTCTTTCCTGTCCCACAGACCCGAATGCACCATAGGTATTCACAAGATCAAAAGGATCGAATGAAGTGTTCATGATCTGTCGGGGAGACAGCATATTAAAAACGGGCTGGATGCTGAGGAGGGCAATGATACCGGTGACGATCCATGAGGTGATCCTCATTGGTTTTGAAGGCTCAGACACCATTATGGCTGTTTCCGCGCGGCGGACAAATGAACGGGGAAGAATTTTGGACCAGAAGCCATCGTCGAAACATGCAAGAACTGGTACGACGGTCAGCCAGTTGAGAAATGAAAGGTTGCCGCTTAGTACAAGGATGATCTGCAAGAACAGAATCACGCATCCCGCGATGTGCCGTGCCAATTGCGGCCGGAAGATGAACCAGGGCGCAACGAGTTCCGCCAGGAAATTATACCAGACGCCAATTTTTAATACCAGGCGTGGCAGAAAATGAAACCAACGACTCAGCGGACCGGGCAACGGTTGTGTTTCAAAATGATAATAGAGCGCGGTTCCATTGCGCCACACTTCGTCGCCGCGGATCTTGATCAGTCCGGCTCCCAGCATGATTCTGAAAATAAGCCAGCGGAATAATTGGATAACCGGCATGGGTGGGGCGTGCTTTGGAAACGGACGCATATCAAGCAGGGGACAAAGAAAGATAGCAAGAAATCCGGTTTCGAGAAGTTGGATCTCCCACCCGTAACCATACCAGTCCTGTCCCACATGAACGAAAGACATATAAAGTAGCCAGAGCACCGCAAGCAGAACGGCGTTGGCGTAGCCTGAGATCACAACACAGGAAAGTACAAATCCGATCCACGCCGCAGTCAGGAGAAAAGTATCTGAATGATTGAACCAAAAAAAAGAGGGCAGGCGCATAAAGCCGGCGCCTGTTGATCCAAGCATTTCGCCTACACGTCTCAGAAAAATTCCCACAGGAAGCAAGCCATTTGATCCGATTAAAGGAATGATCTGATTTATGGCTACAAGAAATGCTACTGCGTAGATAGCTCCAAGCAGACGGAGAATAATGAAGCGGGTGAGCCAATAAGTTGGCCTTGTATCCGTCGTAACTGGCTCAGTTTGGAATAAATTGTCCATCTTTTTTCCAATGATCCGGAACTAAAGGTATATCAACCGGTGCTGAAAATCGCAACGTAGATTTGTATATTTAATGGATGCTCAACCTTGGGGTACGCGGATAAATCAGAGACACACTAAATGATAAATAATAATGATTTACATATAGAAGAAGAAATTCTACCCTTGTTTGATTTCACTTATAATTTGAATTCCGGAAAGGAGGTACGCGATATATTAATGGTACCGGTTGGCTCAGAGTCTGAAATATCGTTCAGACAACAGGTGCTGAAAGGTTTTATTGCTAACCGGGAAATACTAAAAGATTATTCCTATTCACAGTTTAATTTATCTGACGTATATAATTTTTTTGAATCATTTTCTGCGGGATCTTTTCTAGGATTACACCTGAGGAGAAGACTTATGTTTTCTGAAAAAGAAAGACATCACAAAAGAGGAAAGCTCATCATACTCATCCTGCTTTTTAATAAAATTCATTCTACTTATTTAAGTAAAATAGATAAAAATCTTTTTCCTAAGGAGTATGCTACCGAACTGGAACGGATCAATGGTTTTTTTATTGATTTTGACCTGGAGCGTTATGAATCTATCTATCGTAAAAAAAAGAAAATCCGGATCAGTCATATTGTTGAAC
>Ga0157376_10002653_pt1 | contig 12160 bp, 7 predicted proteins | sample M45metaG_FD_121801 | JGI IMG/M metagenome (GOLD analysis project Ga0157376, IMG submission 121801) | Miscanthus rhizosphere microbial communities from Kellogg Biological Station, Michigan, USA - M4-5 metaG | ecosystem: Host-associated > Plants > Roots > Rhizosphere > Soil | place: USA: Michigan... | reverse complement strand
TGCCGCTCGCCGACAATCTCGCCGTGATGCGCGGCACGCCGTATTCGCGCTACCCGGTCTACCGCGGCAGCGACAAGGACGTGGTCGGCATCTTCCAGCTCAAGCAGCTCGCCGACCGGCTCGGCACGCCGCAGGTCGACCTGTTCCGCAAGCTCGACAAACCCTTGTTCGTGCCTGCGACCGCGCGCGGCATGGACCTGATCGAGGAATTCCGCGACGCCGAGACGACCATGGCGCTGGTCGTCGACGAATACGGCGACATCACCGGCTTGATCACGCTGAACGACCTGCTCGCCGCGGTCGTCGGCAAGGCCGCGACGCCGCTGGTCGACACGTCCTCGTCGCCGATCGTGCAACGTGACGACGGCAGCTGGCTGGTCGACGGCGCGATCGCCGTCGACGACCTGCGCGAGCTGGTCGGCGGCGGCGAGTTGCCGCGCGAAGCCGACGAGGACTACCACACCGCAGCCGGAATGCTGATCGCCCAGTTCGGGCGCATTCCGCAGGTCGGCGAACACTTCGAATGGCGCAACTATCGCTTCGAAGTCGTCGATCTGGACGGCGCGCGTATCGACAAGATTCTGGTCGCGGCGCACAGCGAGCCCGCGGCGGAGAACGAGAGCGGGTGAGACGTGAGAGGTGAGACGTGGAAGAAGAGCATTCGCTGCGACGGCGCCGCCGCGATCTTTCTGACAAGGAAACCCTGCTTTCACGTCTAACGTCTAACGTCTCACGTCTCACCTCACGTCTCACGCTCCTTCGCCATTCTGGCCATGCGCTGCGCATCGTCGAACAAGCCGCGCAGGATGCGTACTTCACGCTCGTCCATGTGCGTGCGCAGGAACAGCCGGCGCAGGCGCTGCATGATCGTGCGCGGCGAGCGGCCCTTGTGGAAGTCGATGTCATCCAGCGTCTGTGCGAGGTGCGAAAAAAAGTACTCCATCTGCTCGGCGCTCGCGGGCGGATCGGATTTCGCCGGCACGTCGGCCGCCGGTGCCTGCGCCTCGAGCGAAGCGAGGCGCAATTCGTAGGCGAGCACCTGCACCGCCTGGGCAAGATTCAGCGAGGAGAATGTCGGGTCGCTCGGAATGTGCACGGCGGCGTGGCAAAGCTTGAGCTCGTCGTTCTCGAGACCGGTGCGTTCGTTGCCGAAAACGATGGCGATTTCGCTGCCCGCGGATGCCGCGAAGGCCTGGCGCGCCGCGTCGCGTGGGTTGAGTTCCTGCAATGCGACGCCGCGCCGGCGCGCCGTGCAGCCGAGGATGAGCGTGCAATCGGCAATCGCCTCGACGAGTGTCGGCACGACAACGACGTTGTCCAGCACGTCGGTCGCACCAACGGCCAGAGCCGTTGTCTCCGGATGCGGGAACTCGTGCGGGGCGACCAGCACCAGCCGGGTGAAGCCCATCGTGCGGATCGCGCGTGCTGCCGCGCCTATATTGCCGGGGTGCGAGGTGCGCACGAGGACGAAGCGTAGCGAGAGACGAGGGGCGGAGGGAGGAGGCACGTCCTCGACATGCGATGATGTTGTCTCGATTCTTTTCACATTTGCATTATCCGCGACGACCGCCCCTCCGCTCCACCCGGATCTGCTGCTTCCCCAAACTTCTTTACGGCGGGCCGTATCGCGTTCGAGTCTCGTCACGCCCTCGTCCTTCGTCCCCGATCCCTCACCCCTCGCCCCTGCCTTTATGCTACCCTGCGCGCCCCGCCGAGTGGGTCTGTTGACCTTCACCTGGACGGATCGCGTTGCCGCTGAGCGGCTGACAGACAAGGTGCGTGCCGCCGGCCATAGTCATTCTATGGTCAAGGTGCGCGCTGCAGGATGGCGGCCGCTCAGCGGCAACCCTCCGGGACTAGGCCCTTTGCCCGCATCGCCGCAGCGCCGCTCGCTCGTGTACACCCGGTACACTTCGCTCGCGGCACCTTGCGCTGCAGGCAAAGGGCCGGCGTCGCGACCGTCCAGGTGAAGGCCAACAGACCCTCGCCCGGACGGCGTTCTTTCCAGCTGCGAAACCGGAGTTCCGTCATGGCTCGTCCCGCTGTCAACGTTGCGGTGCGCGCTGCACGCGCTGCAGGCGCCATCGTCCTGCGCTACATGAACCGCGTAGATGGCCTCAAGGTCGAGGAAAAATCGCGCCTGGATTTCGCCACGGAAGTCGACCGCATGGCCGAGGCCGAGATCGTGCGCGAACTCAAGCGCGCCTATCCCGACCACGGTGTGCTCGGCGAGGAATCCGGCGCCAGCGGCAAGTCGAAGGACAAGGTCTGGGTCATCGATCCGCTCGACGGCACGCACAACTACCTGCACGGCTTTCCGCACTTCTGCGTTTCGATCGGTTTTGTCGACCACGGTGACCTGCTGCATGCCGTGATCTACGATCCGCTGCGCGACGAGCTGTTCACCGCAAGCAAGGGTGATGGCGCCTTCGTCAACGATCGTCGCATGCGCGTGACGAAGCGTGAAACGCTGGCCGGTGCCCTGCTCGGCACCGGCTTTCCCTATCGTCAACGCGCCCACCTCGAGGGCCAGCTGGCGATGACGCGTGCCTTGTTGCGCGAAGCCGAGGACATCCGCCGGACCGGATCGGCGGCGCTCGATCTGGCCTACGTCGCGGCCGGACGTCTGGACGGCTTTTTCGAAATCGGCCTGAAGCCCTGGGACATGACCGCCGGTTGCCTGCTGGTGCGCGAGGCCGGCGGCCACTTCTGCGATTTCACCGGCCAGTCCGGGATGCCCGCCGGCGGCAATCTGATCGCAGCCAATCATCTGCTCGCGGCGGCCATGGTGGGCGCGATCGCCCCGGTGTTGCCCGCGGAACTGCGCTAAAGGCCCGCGCGCAGCAAGAGAACGTGAAAAAGGGGATTGTTGACGCAGTTCGCACACATTTAACAGGGGCGGAGTACACTCGATTGTGCAATTCGGGGGGGTTGCATGATTCCAATGGACGACAACCTTCAGTTCGCCGTCGAGCCTGTCGTGGAGGCGGCAGCGCCCTGGCTCGTTCTGGTTGTCGACGACGATCCCGAAGTTCATGAAGTCACCCGGCTGGTGCTCGGATCGTTCCGCTTCGCCGAGCGCCCGATCGAACTGATCTCGGTCGCTTCCGCCGCCCAGGCATTCGACGCGTTGCGCCGTCACGACGACATCGCCGTCGTACTGCTCGACGTCGTCATGGAGTCCGAACTGGCCGGCCTCGAACTTGTCCGCCGCATCCGCGAGGAACTTCGCAACAGTTTCGTGCGTATCGTGCTGCGCACCGGCCAGCCGGGACAGGCCCCGGAACACGACGTCATCGCCGCCTACGACATCAACGACTACAAGGAAAAGACCGAGCTGACCGCGCAGAAGCTCGCGACGACGCTGTATGCCGCGTTGCGCTCGTATCGCGACATGCGCACGATCGAAGCGCAGCGCAACGGTCTGGAACGCGTCATCGACGCGTCGGCGCAAGTCTTCTCGCACCAGAATGCACGTGAATTCGCGAACGCGGTTCTCGACCAGCTCGGCGATCTGGTCGGCTCGCAACGTGGCGCGCTGCTGTGCGCGATCGAACATCCCGGCGAATCGCTCGCCCACTTCCGTATCGCCGCGGCGACCGGCGACTACCGCCATCTGGCCGGCACGAATGCCGACGAGAACCTGCCGCTGCCGATGGCCAAGGCGTTGCGCGACACGTATCGACGCAAGAGTCATCACTTCGGCGAAGATCACTACGTGCTGCACTTCACCGACCGGCAGAACAATGAAACATTGCTCTTCGTCGGCCACGGCGGTGACCTGACGCCGCTCGATCAGCGCCTCGTCGAACTGTTCTGCACGAACGTCTCGATCGCATTCGAGAACCTGCATCTGGCCGACGACCTGTTCGACTCGCAGCTCGAAATGGTCTACCTGCTGGCCGGAGCGGCGGAAACGCGCTCGCAGGAAACCGCCAACCACGTGCGCCGAGTCGGCCAGATCGCCGAGTTGCTCGGCCGCGTCGCGGGCCTGGATCCCGCATTGTGCGAGCGGCTGCGTTATGCCGCGCCGCTGCACGATATCGGCAAGATCGGCATACCCGACGCGATCCTCGGCAAAGCCGGGGCGCACTCGCCGGAGGAAGCCGTGATCATGCGCACGCATGCCGATCTCGGCGCGAAGCTGCTCGGCGACTCGCGCCGGCCGGTGCTGCGCATGGCCGCTGAAATCGCGCGCAATCATCACGAGAACTGGGACGGCAGCGGGTACCCCGCGGGGTTGACCGGCGACGCAATTCCGATTGCCGGCCGCATCACAGCCGTGGCCGACGTCTTCGATGCGCTCGGCAGCCGGCGCTGTTACAAGGAGCCTTGGCCGACCGACCGCATTCGTGCGTTCATGACCGAACAGCGCGGGCGCAAATTCGATCCGCTTCTCATCGACCGCCTGCTGGCGAACTGGGACGAAGCGCTGGCAATACGCGCCTCCCTGCCCGATCGCTAGAGAGCATCCAACCGCAACTTTCCCGCGACTTACGCCGGCTTTTGCGCCGGCAGCACGATGCGGAACACCACACCCTCCCCGGGCGCGCTCACGCACTCGATGCTTCCGTGCAGCATCTGGGTCACGAGGTTGTAGACGATGTGCATGCCCAGGCCGGAACCGCCCTGGCCGCGGCGTGTCGTGAAGAACGGCTCGAAGATGCGCTTGCGCACGACCTCGTCCATGCCGCGCCCGTTGTCGCGGTAGTCGATGCACACCGCGGTTTCGTCGCGGTGCACGTCGATGCGGATGACTCCAGGAGTGCCCGGTGTGAACCCGTGCGTCAGCGAATTCATCACCAGGTTGGTCACGATCTGGTACAGCGCGCCGGGTGCGGTTTCCACGATGATCAATTGTGGACAATTCAGCACGATCTGGCAGCCGGAGGGCCGCAGGCTCGGACCCACGGTGGTGACGATATCTTCCAGGCTTGCACCGAGGTCGACGACGCGGCGCTCCTCGCTGGACTGGTCGACCGCGACCTGCTTGAAACTCTTCACCAGGTGGTCGGCGCGACGCAGGTTGCGCAGGACGATGTCCGCGCTTTCCTGCGCCGAGTGCTCGAACCGTTCCAATGCGCTGCGGGTCAGCTCGTTGCCGGTGATCATGCGCGACAGCCGCCGCGTTTCGTCCTGCAGGTGCGAAGCTGCGGTGACGCTGATTCCGAGCGGCGTGTTGATCTCGTGGGCGATGCCCGCAACCATGCCGCCGAGCGAGGCGAGCTTTTCGGTCTCGATCAGCTGCCGCTGCGCCATGGTCAGGATGTCGAGCGTGCCGCGCAATTTCAGGTTGGCCTCGCGCAGGTCCGCGGTGCGCTGTTCGACGCGCGACTCGAGTTGCTCGTTCAACGAACGCAGCGCTTCCTCCGCGGCTTTCAGATGATTGATGTCGTGGTTGGTGCCGCTGATGCGGAAGGCGCGGCCGTCGGCGTTGCGCTGCACGCGGCCGCGGGTCAGGATCCACACCCACTTGTGCTCGGCGTCGAGCGTGCGGTAGCTGCATTCGAATGTTGGAGTGAGGCCGCGCAGGTGCGCGCGCAGGGCTTCCTGAAACGGCTCGAGGTCGTCCGGATGCATGAAGGGCGCGTAGGCCTGCATGCTCTCCTCGACCGCCTCCGCGTTTGCAGCGAGGTGTTCAAGACGGTTCTCGCGCACCATGCGGCCGGTCGTCAGGTCGACATCCCACAACTCGCTGCTGCTGCCCCACAAGGCGAGTTTCAGACGCTCCGCGCCATGACGCATTGCCTCCTGCACCGCCGCACGCCGGCGCAGGTTCGCACGCACGAAGCGCCACGCAATCAACGCAAGCAGCGTCAGGGCAGCGGCGTAGACGACGTACGCAAGTGGCGAGCGCCAGGGCGGAGGCAACACGCGAATTTCGAGCGGAGTGGCGCTCTCGACCCAATCGCCGCCTTGCGGGCGCACGCGTAAACGCAGCCGGTAGCTGCCCGACGCGAGATCGGTGTAGGTTGCCAGACGACGCGACGCCGCCGTCTCGATCCATTGCCCGTCATGGTCGTCGAGCCGGTACGCGTAGCGCATCGATTCCGGATCGGTGTAGTCCAGCGCGCTGAACTCGAACGTGACGTTGTCCTGCTCATGATTCAGGACGACCTTTCCGCCGTGGGCCAGACTGCCTTTCAGCGGCGATTCGCTGTTGCTGCCCGGACCGGCGGGCAGGTTGCTCAGCAGCAGCGTGGTCACCACCGGTTGCGGCGCCGGCGGCGGGCTGATCGCGTTCGGATCGAGCACGGTGATGCCGTCGAGGCCGCCGAACGCGATGCGTCCATCCGGCAGGCGCGCTGCAGCATTGACCCAGTAGCCGCGCTGCTGCGCGCCGTTCCTGCCGCCGTAGTTGAGTACGTGCGGCTCGCCGCTGGCCGACCATGTCACCCGGCTGATGCCGGCCGTCGTGCTGACCCAGAAGACACCGGGCGTGGTTTCGACGATCGCCCCGATCGCGTCGCTGGCGAGTCCGTCGTGCGTATCGATGGCCTCGAAGCGCACGGTCGCGCTGCCCTTCGCGATCCGATGGTCCAGTCCACCGCCTTGCGTGCCGATCCACAAGTCGCCGTGCGAATCCTCGGTCATCACCGAGGCGACGTCGCTGCTGAGCGAATTCGGGTCGGCATGCGCACGGTAATGCTCGAAGCGGCCACTGCCACGATCGAGCCGGTCCAGGCCTTCGGTGCGATAGGAAACCCAGAACTCGCCGTTGCGCAGTTCCAGCATGCTGTTCACGGCGTCGCCGGCCGCGCTCTTCGGCTCTGCCGGATCGTGGCGGTGATGACGAAAGCCGGAGCAACCGGCGCAACGTTCGTCCAGGCCCGCATCGAATGTACCGACCCACAGCGTACCGGCTCTGTCGTCGTTGACGAACAGGATACGGTCGCTCGCCAGGCTGGCCGGATTTTCCGCGTCGTGGCGCAGATGTTCGAAACCGCTGCCGTCGTCCTTCAGGCGATCGAGACCGCCGCCCATCGTCGCGACCCAGAGGCTGCCGTCGCGCGTGCGCGTGACGTATTGAACGAAATCGTGTGCCAGCGAATCTGCGCGGCCCGCATCGTGCCGGTAGTGACGCAGAACCTGCCCGGAGGAAACGTCCAGGTGCACCAGCCCGCCGCTCGGCGAGATACCAGTCCACAACGTACCGTCGGCATCCGCACTGATCGTCAGTGCCGCTTGCAACGGCGCGACTTGCGAGCCTTCGGACACGCGATCGATCAGGGCGAGCGCCCGCATGCGCGGATCGTGCACGCTGAAACCGTTGGTCCACGAGCCGGCAATCAGCAAACCGTTGCGTTCGCGAATCAGCGCCGCCAGCCGGTTCGCCGCAATCGTGTCGCTGCGCGTGGGATCGTGCTCGAAGTGCGTGAAGCGTTGCTGCTGCGGATCGAGCCGCGCCAGGCCGCGGCTGTTGCCGGCGATCCACAGACCGCCGTCGTCGTCGGCAAGCAGGGCGCGCAGCTCGTCGTCGTGCAATGTCCAGGCGGCATCGGACTTTTCGTCGTGACGGTAATGGCCGACGAGTTCGCCGCTGGCGTTGAGCCGGTACAGGCCCGAAGCGGCAGTCGCGATCCACAGGTCGCCATCGGCGGTCTGCGCCAGTGCTTGGACGTCGAGCGGCTGCTCCTCGCCGGCACGCACTTCGCTGAGCGACCGCGCATTCGCGTCGGTTCGATACAGGCCCTGGTAGGTACCGATCCAGATGCTGCCGTCGTTTGCCTGCAGCATCGCGCGCACCATGCGCAGGCTTGCTGATTCGGCGATCGGCGTATCGACGAGCCGTTCGTGTTGCCGATCGACCCATTGCAGGCGGCCGACGCCGTTCGCCACCCAGATGCGCCCGCCGCGGTCGCGCAGCAATGCCGTCACCAGGCGCGATCCATCGGCGTCGGCGGTATTGGCCGACTTGTAGGCGACGAAGCGGTCGAGCTCCGGATCGTAGCGGTTCAACCCACCGGCCTGCGTGCCGACCCACACGCTGCCATCCGGATCGGCGAGCAACGTCCAGATGTGGTTGTGCGTCAGGGTCGACGCATCATCGCGATCGTGCTTGTAGATGCGGAAGCTGTAACCATCGAAGCGATTCAGCCCGTCCTGCGTGCCGATCCAGATGAAGCCGTCGCGGTCCTGCGCCAGCGCACGCGACGTCGCCTGCGACAGGCCCTCGGACGCGGTGTAGGTGCGAAAGCGGATCTGCCGCGCGCCGACGCCATCCTGCGCGTGAGCGGTTGGCGCGAGGCAGAAAAGCAGCCCAAGGAAAAACACGCGCGCAAGCACGTTGCAACCTGTCTGTAGCCGCCCCCCCGTGGACATGTCCGCAGGTTAGCGCGCGGCAGGGACTGCTACAAGGTGCGCCTCGGGTCGAAAACCTCGGGTGCGGCCGATGCCACAGCATCCTTGCCACAGCGCCGCACGACAAACGTGAAGCCGATCACAGCCTTCCCCGCCGGCCGCACGTGACCGACGACCGCAAGCGCTGTCAGGGGCGACGCGCGAGTTCGGGATTGTCGCGCGTAACCGGCATCAGGTCCTTCTTCGAGACGCCAAGCCAGAGCAGGATCGGGTTGGCGAAGAAGATCGAGGACAGCGTGCCGATGACGATACCGATGATCATGGTCAGCGCGAAACCGTGCACGACCGGACCGCCGAACAGGTACAGCGCGACCATCGTCACGCCGGTGAAGAGCGCGGTGATGATCGTTCGCGACAGCGTCGAGTTGATCGCGCGGTTGAGGATCTCGACCGGCTCGCCGCGACGCGAGGAGCGGAAGATTTCGCGCACGCGGTCGAACACGACGACTTTGTCGTTGATCGAATAGCCGACCACCGCGAGCACGGAAGCAAGCACCGTGATGTCGAATTCGTGCTGCGTGACTGCGTAGAAACCGACCGTCAGGATCGTATCGTGGAATTCGCTGGCAATCGCGGCAATGGCAAAGCGCCACTCGAAGCGCAGGCCGATGTAGATCATGATGCCGATGATGACGAACAGCACGGCGATGATGCCGTCGCTTTTCAGTTCGTCGCCCACAGTTGCACTGACGAAGTCGGTGTGCTTGATCTTCGCGTCGCCGCGCTTCGCCTGCAGCGCCTTGAGCACTTCGGCCGCGAGCTGGTCGTTCTTGACCTTGGACTCGGCGGCCCCGGCATTCGTATCGGCCTTGATCTGCCGGTTCTGCAGCTTGATCGCCACCTCGTGTGCGCCGGAACTGACGACCTGCGCATCACCGAAACCAGCTTCGGCCAGCGCCGTACGCACGTCGCTGACTTCAACGACGTCGGTGTACTGGACTTCAACCAGCACGCCGCCGGTGAAGTCGAGTCCGTAGTTCAGGCCCTTGACGAAGATCGCCGCAAGCGCGATCACGACCAGCACGACCGATATGGTCATGCTGACCTTGCGCCAGCCGAGAAAGTTGATGTTGCTGTTGGGATTGAAAACTTCCATTGCTCATGAACCTGGTTGTACGAAGCGACAGATCGGCTTCGCAGTAGTGCGCATTACATCCACATCACCGCCCGCGCTCGCAAGCGCAGGCACCCCTTGATTCCAAATACCGGTCAGGCCGCAGACCCGCGCGCGTAGCCGCCGCCGACCGCGAGGCCCTTGAGCTTCTTGCGCCCGCTGTAGACCAGATTGACGATCGCGTGCGTGACGGTCACCGAGGTGAACATCGACGTCAGGATACCGATCAGCAGTGTGACGCCGAAGCCGGCAATCGGACCGGAACCGAACACCAGCAGCGCCAGCGCGGCGAGCAGATGGGTGACGTTGGCATCGAGAATGGTCGCCCAGGCTTTTTCGTAGCCGGCGCGAATCGATGCCAGCGGCGTCGAACCGTTGCGTAGTTCCTCGCGGATGCGCTCGCAGATCAGCACGTTCGCGTCGATCGCCATACCGAGCGTCAGCACGATACCGGCGATCGCGGGCATCGTCAGCGTCGCGTGGAAGACCGACAACACCGCGACCAGCAAAACGAGGTTCAGGATCAGGCCGAGGTCGGCGATGAGACCGAAGATGTGATAGTAGATCGCGGCGAGAACGAGCACCGTCAGCAGGCCGAGAATGACGGCCTTGACGCCCTTGTTGATGTTGTCCTGGCCGAGGCTCGGGCCGATCACGTGCTGCTCGATGATGTCGGCCGGCGCGGCCAGCGAACCGGCGCGCAACAGCAGCGCCAGTTCAGTCGCATATTTCATGCTCTCCAGGCCCGTAGTGTGGAAGCGGTTCGAGAACACGCCCTGGATCGTCGCGGAATTGATGACCTCCTCGGTGATCTTCGGCGGCGCCGGAACTTCCTGGCCGTCGACGATCTTGGTCTGCGGGATGCGTTCGATGTAGACCACACCCATGCGCTTGCCGACGCTCTGGCTGGTGAAGTCGAGCATCTTCTTGCCGCCGGCGGCATTGAGGTGCACCGCTACGGCCGGCAGGCCGGTCTGCTGGTCAGGCTGCGCCACCGCGTCGACCAGATCGTCGCCACGCGCGATGACTTTCTTGCTCAGCACGATCGGCACCGGTTTGCCGTCTGGGCCGAGCTTCTTCTCATGGTACAAACGCGATTCCGGCGGCACGTTGCCGCTCTTCTCGACGTCGTACGGGTTCGTGACGCTCTCGTCGACCGCGCGCCACTCGAGCGTCGCCGTCGCGCCGAGGATTTTCTTCGCCTCGGCGGTGTCCTGCACGCCGGGCAGTTCGACGACGATACGGTTGGTGCCCTGCTGCTGCACGATCGGCTCGGAAACGTGCAACAGGTTGATGCGCGTGCGCAGCGTGGTCAGGTCGCTGGTGATGATGCTGCGTGCCTGTTCCTGCAACACGGTGTCGCGCACCTTGGCGACGAGGGCGAAGCTGTCGGCGCTGGTCGTGCCGTCGCTGAGTTCGAGCGGCGGCTGCGCGCCGAGCTTCTCCGGCTGGTTGACTTCCTTGGTGATGACGTCGCCGGCAGCCTTGCGATCGGCTTCCGAACGCAGCGTGACGACGATGCCCTGCGCGCCCGGATTCACCGTGCCGCGGATATTGGCCTTGCGCAGCGCCGCGCGAATGTCGTCGACGTAGCGCTCGGACATCTTGTCGAGCGCCGCCTTCTGGTCGATCTCCATCAGGAAGTGCACGCCGCCTTGCAGGTCGAGACCCAGCGGCATTGCGTTGGCGCCGATTGCCGTAAGCCATGCCGGCACCGTGGAGGCGAGATTCGGCGCCACGATGTACGCGTCGCCGAGGTCCGCCTTCAGCGCATCCTGCGCCGCGAACTGCAGGTCGGGATTGGCAAAACGTGCGAGCAGGCGCTCGCCCTGCAACTGCACATCGCGGAACTCGATCTTCTTCGTCTGCAGGACGCCAAGCACCTTCTCTTTCAGTGCCTCATCGACCTTCGCTTCATGGCTCGCCGAGATCTGCACCGCCGGCACCGGCGGGAATACATTCGGCAGCGCGTAGATGAAGCCGAGCAGGATCACCACGGCGATCAGCGCATACTTCCACTTCGGAAAATCGTTCATTGACACTACTCGTTAGCCAAGCGGACAGCGTGGCAAGCTTCATTGAAAAGTGCGGCCATGGGAGCCACTGTTTGAATCCTGCGATCAGGGATCGACCGCAAAAATCATTACTTCAGCGAGCCTTTCGGCAAGACCAGCGAAATCGCGCTCTTCTGCAGCTTAATCTTGACGTTCGGCGCAATTTCAAGGGTGATGAACGTCTCACCGATGTCGTCGATGCGGCCGGCCACGCCGCCATTGGTGACCACTTCGTCGCCCTTGGCCAGCGCCGAGATCATGTTGCGCTGCTCCTTCGCGCGCCGCATCTGCGGCCGGATGAGCATGAAGTAGAACACGGCAAACAGCACCAGCAGCGGCAGAAACGACAGCAGCGGGTTGGGCTGGGCGGCCGCGTCGGCGGCCTGGGCATAGGCACTGGAAATCAGGAAATCCATCGAAAGCTCTCGCACAGGGAAAAACCGCCCGGAACCGGGATCGGCTGAAAAGGCCGCGGATTATCGCATGGTGCCTGGCTTTGTGCACTCTGCTGATCGGCGAAAACAGAGGGGTTTTGCGGGTCCGCTACGTCAGATACGTTCTGCATTCCTCCACAACCCCTGCTCGAGCCTCGCTGAGCGAGGCTCGAGCGCCCCCTTGACTCAAGGGGGCT
>Ga0157376_10002650_pt1 | contig 12175 bp, 5 predicted proteins | sample M45metaG_FD_121801 | JGI IMG/M metagenome (GOLD analysis project Ga0157376, IMG submission 121801) | Miscanthus rhizosphere microbial communities from Kellogg Biological Station, Michigan, USA - M4-5 metaG | ecosystem: Host-associated > Plants > Roots > Rhizosphere > Soil | place: USA: Michigan... | reverse complement strand
GAGATTCGGCTGGTAGTTGAACTGCTTAGCTGCCCCTTTGATCCGCTTCCGTGTTTCCTCAGGGATGGAGCGCCCAGGCGTATCGTTAAGAACGACAGAGATGGTGGAAGGATTCAAGCCCAGGTACTGGGCCAGCTCCTTGAGCCTTACAGGCCTGTCGAAGTGGGCACGTTTCGATTGCTGGCTGCTCTTTTTCGTCAAGGTTATGTTAAAAGTGTGACTATATCTTTGCGATTGTCATGTAGGATGCAATTTTGCGCAATGAGAAAATGACGCAGCGGCTCATTCCGTGACAGATCGGTGCTCTACGGCACATCCTTATGACCAGAGAACGGTAGTCTCGGAGTTGCGAGCAAGATTCAGTTTCTGCCTGTATCCCTGTAAGAACTTCACAAATATTCTGCATAGGCAGCAAAGTAGTGCTTACGCATGAAGCCGCCGAGCATGGAGTTACCCGCTTTCATCCATCCCGGCGGCCTCCAGAGGAAAGAGAAGAAGATATATCGGGGTTAACCTCTTGCGCCGCCCGCAGCACAGGAAGGATATCGCGGTCATGGGCAATACTGAATCGCGTCAGTTCAGGATCAGGCTCGAGGCTATCGTCAAAACTGTAGGCAGCTCTCAAATAATCGCTGGAACCAATACATGTTTGCCCGACAGACATTCTCAAACCATCCGGCCCCACTAAGTCAGCTAATAACCTGCACCGTTCAATGGCATCCACCTGGCTGAAGGTAGCAGGACTCGTCTGTAAATACCCGCCAAATCCTAGAATACTTTGATAGCTGAGCGTAGAGTCTATTTCGATTGTGGCCTGCGATATATCTGAGGATTCCCGCCATATTGGAGCATCGATGGGGCTGAACTTGTGATCGTCTGTTGTGCTCCATGCACGAACTGCAGTTGTGGAGTCTCTAGTCGCTCCCGATAGAGGAAAACCCGTTAGGTAAGGCGTGGAAGCGATTACAGCAGCAGTCTGTTTCATAAAGCTACGGCGAGACGTTCTTTGCATCGTTCTGTCCCTATGTAAAGAGATTTAGTTCGGTAATGGGCGACTGTAACCCGTAGACAAACGTTTTCTCAATTATTTACTGTCTCGTCTCTGGGCATAGTGAAAAAAATTAGAACATATCCGGTTTCCTTCTACGTATTTGCTGCCTCAATTACCGGGCTTCTAAACCAACGTTTGTCTTGATTATTTTCGATACTTGACAACAGTTATCTCGAGGCGCTGTAATGTGCGTCGCAGTCGAAAGTAGTTCAGATTGGACACAGAAGACAAGCGTTTGTCTATCAAGGTCGTTTAGATGCCCACTGATGGAGCTCTTCCTACTGAGTATTTAAATGAATAAACACATCTTGAACTAAAAAACATGGAAGTTAAAACCCCATACTTCAGCGCGTGCTGAAGAAATAGAAAAAGTATTTATTGTTTGATTTTTTTGGAGGCTGTTTATGAGATATGCGGTTCGTTGGGGCTTGCTGTGTCTTCTGCTCTGCATGAGCGGATGGAGCATTGCCCAAAGCACAAATTCAGGTGATATACGCGGTTCCGTGACCGATGATTCCGGAGCGCTGATCCCAGACGTAAAAGTTACAGTGCTGAATGTTGACACTGGTGTGTCCAGAGAGTTTGTGACCAATAGTGACGGACTGTATGACACCTCCTCGATTGTGGCCGGCAATTACAAGATCACATTTGCAAAAGAGGGATTCGAGCAGGTTGTACGCGGCCCGGTTACGTTGCAGGTAGGGTTCACGACGGTAAATGCCACGCTAAAGGTTGGATCCATTAGTACCTCCGTGGTCGTTAATACTGATGTGCCGTTGTTGAAGACGGAAACTGGTGAGCAGTCTACAACCCTTGAATACAAGACAATGCAAACGCTGCCTCAGAGCGGACAGAACTGGGAAAACTTTACGATTCTTATTCCCGGAGTCGCTGGTACCTCTTCATGGAACAACGGGGCAGGCGCGGACAATAACGCCTCCAATCCAGGCCAGGTAGCTTCCGTAAACGGCAATCTTCCCTATAACTCGGTGCTCGCTGATGGTGCCTCCACAACCTTGCCCTCGAGCGCCAATTCAGACGTCGCCGTCTTCGACACTGTAGCCGAACTGCAGGTCCTGACGTCTTCGTTCTCAGCGCAGTATGGCATTGGTGGAGTTATCTTCAACCAGATCAGTAAAAGCGGCACAAACCGTTTTCATGGCAGCGCATATGAATTTTTCCAGAACGACGCTTTGAATGCCGCTAATTATGGTTTTGGAACGAAGGTAAAAGTGCCATTTCTCCGCTATAACAACTTTGGCGGGTCGATTGGCGGTCCCATTCTGAAGAACAAAATGTTCTTCTTCTTTAACTACGACAGAACCATCAATAACGGTACATCGACTGGATTCAAGACCCTTCCGACAGATGCAATGATGGCAGGCGATTTTACTGCCCCCGGGTTGCCGATTCTTTATGATCCGACAAGCCAGGTAATTGCTCACGATGCAAATGGCAATGCGTATCCGATTAGAAGGTCGTTCATCGATGAATACGGATCCAATAAGATCCCGGCGAGCATGATAGATCCAGTCGCCAGAGCGATTCAAAGTTTCTATCCCACGGCGGCAAATCATCCTGCTAATGGGCAGTTTGTACAGGGTGTTGTGAATGGCGGAATTAACACCAACAATTACTACTACCAGTTCCCATCTCCCAATCCGTTTACGAAGTACTTCGGGAGACTCGACTGGGATATCACGCCAAACAACAGACTCACGATGACCGACATTCAGCGTGATAATGCTTATCTGGGCCATGACATATACAACTGTCCTATTGCTTGCAATTCGATTGACATTGATAGCAACAACGCTCAGGTTTCTGATGTATGGAATATTAGCTCCTCCACGATTAATGAAGCTCGGATGGGGTACACCGATCAGCTGAACTTCTACGGGGATTCAACGCTAAATCAAGGATTTCCTGCTCAGTTGGGATTGCAATTCGCTAAGGCAGACAGCTTTCCCACGGTCAATATTAACGGGCAGAATAGCTGCTGCAATCAGCTGAAGCCGGGAACCAATGCGACTTATAAAGAGATGGTCTTCGACCCCTCCGATGTCGTTACCATGATTCGCGGCAAGCATATTCTTCACTTCGGTGGTGAGTTTCTCTTCTACCGTGACGATTCAACGGCATGGGGAAACATCAACGCTGCCACTGTAAATTACTCAGGATCGTATACGCAGAACTGGACATTGAATTCGGCCACGAATAAATTTTCGCCTGATAGCGGCACAGGCATCGCCTATGGAGATTTCCTGCTCGGCCAGACACAATCGTGGAGCGCGCAAGTGCAGCCTGAATTTGGAGCGCGGCTGAAGAGTCCGCAGATATTTATTCAGGATGACTACAAGGTAAAGCCGAATCTGACACTGAACGTGGGTCTGCGTTATCAGATTCAAGACGGTTGGAATGAAGTTAAGAAGAACATCAGCGTCTTCGATCCGACGGTAATGAATCCCACTACGAATACGCCTGGCGCTCTCTGGTATGCCTCTACTGCTGCAAACGGACGGCACGCTTTGCAGGCGCCTAACTACAATACGTTCCTGCCCCGTGCAGGATTCGCCTGGCTGCCAGTACCTAATACGACGATTCGTGGAGGTGTTGGTTTATATGCCTACAACTATAGCTTGGATCAAAACGGCACCGGGCTTGGGTCTGCGCTACAGTCGCAAGGCAACTTATCGGATCAAACCAATGGCATCACTCCTCTAGTGGTCCTTTCTTCGAACGGCTCTAATCTGATTTATAAAGGACCCACAACCGATCCGGCTGCGCTGAATGGGCAGAATGTGAACTACAACAAATATCACACCCCGCTGGGCAAGAGCATTCAGTGGAACGTGGCGGTGCAACGTGAGATTGGCGCTAACATGGTTGGCGAAATTGGCTATGTTGCCAGCCATGGTTACAACCTTGCTTTTCCCGTCGATCTTAACCAGATTCCTGAAGGTTCGCTTGGGCCGAATGATAGCCCTTCTGCGCGGCCTTATCCGCAATTTGGTGGTATCGGTGGAAGCAATGGGACGATCAACGCTGTCTCCAATTACAACTCACTTCAGGCTTCTATCAATAAGCGATTTAATTCGGGTTTCAGCTTTAGCTTTAACTATGTCTGGTCGCATTTCATGAATGATCAGGATTCCTCAGGTTGGGGAAGCCGCGAAGGCACACAGACCTGGCAGCGTGCATACGATCCGCATGCCAATTACGGAGCGTCAAACTTTGATATTCGCAATGCGTTCAAAGGCTATGGAGTTTACGAATTACCTTTCGGGAGAAACAAGATGTTCCTGAATCATAACTCGGTTTTGGATGCGATTATCGGAGGCTGGCAAGCTTCGGGCACAATTGTGCTTTCAACTGGCAATCCGTTTACCCCAACCGTTGGCGGAGCTGATAACTCCTTCTCGCAAGGCGGTGAAACCAATAACGGCTACAGATGGTATCCGAATCAGATCGCCAATCCCCGGCTTGAGAACAGGAGCATCAAACAATGGTTCAACCCGGCAGCCTATGCGGCCGCTCCGAATGGCAGCTTCGGCGATATGAAGAGAAACAGCGTTTATGGCCCTGGCTTGAACGTAGTGAACCTTTCGGCAGGAAAGACATTCTCGATCTGGGAAGATCTTAAGTTTGAATTGAAGGCTGATGCAACCAATGCATTCAACCATCCAAGCTTTGCTCTTCCTAACTCAAGTCTGACCTGCGATTCGGCTGGCAATCCATGTACCTCGGCTGCGAATATTACAAGCGTGGTTGTTGGCGGCAGGACATTGCAGCTGAGTGGACGCATCTCGTTCTAATAAGGCAGATATGGTTGTCCCTTGAGACGGCGAACAACGCCGTCTCTCTTTTTTGTGAATCGCTTTATAGGCTTGTTCTGTATATGATCTGGATGCCATGAGTACAAAACGAGGCGCTGTTTTAGTCGGACTAATTTTCTTTCTAGGATCAGTCTTCTGTTTTTCGCAGGTATCCGACAGCTCCCGACAAGAAGCTGAGATACACAGTCAAAAGGCGCACACGCTTCTTCAGCAAAAGAAGCCGGAGCAGGCGATTGTGGAGTTTCAGTCTGTCGTGGCGCTCGATCCGAAAAACGTGGATGCATTGGCCAATTTGGGTGTTCTGTTGTTCTTTCAGGGCGATTACGCAAAAGCCACTCCGGTATTGCGAAGCGCATTGAATTTTCAACCGGATCTTCCTCCTAAGATTCAGGCCCTTTTAGGAATGAGCGAAAAGCGCAGTGGCGAGACCGCGAATGCGCTCAAGGATCTGGAAACATCGTTTTCACATATTCAGGAGAAAAATATCCAGGTGGAAGCGGGTATGGAGTTGATCGAACTCTACAGCGCTGATGGTGATCTGGAAAAAGCCGCAGCTATTATCGGATCGCTCCGGCAATTAGATCCAGAGAATGTAACAGTCTTGTACACCTCTTATCGTATTTATTCCGACATGGCTGGCGAATCTATGCTGAGTCTTTCCATGGTTGCTCCGGATTCTGCGGAGATGCATCAGGTCATGGCGCACGAAGAAGCAAAACAAGGTAATGAAGCGGGCGCGATAGCCCAGTACCGCAAGGCAATTGCGATTAATCCAAAATTGCCCGGAATCCATTTCGAGCTTGCCGAACTACTCTATAACTCGCAGGATGCGGAGACGAAAAAAGGAGCAGAAGCAGAATACAAGGCTGCATTGAATGAAAATCCTTTCGATGAAAAAGCAGCATCCAGATTGGGAGAGATTTATGAAAAGTCTGGAGACTTGCAGAAAGCCAATGAGTTTTATACGAAGGCGCTTCAATTGCAGCCCTCTGATGCAGATGCAAATTTTGGTTTAGCTAAGACGTTGGTAGAGCTAGGACAGCAGAATAAGGCTTTGCCAATTCTTGAGCGTGCAGTTGAGCTTGATCCAACGAGTGCTGCCGCGCACTTTCGCCTGAGCACTTTGTACCGCGAGGCCGGGAGAACGGAAGATTCAAAGAGAGAGGTCGAGCAATACAAAAAATATAAAGAGATGAAGGAAAAATTGCGTGCAATCTACAAGGAAATGCAAATACAGCCGAACGGCAGGCAGAACGAGGAGTCGGACGATAAGTAGTTGAGAATAGCGAGCGGATCAATGCAGGAGACGCAATTCATGTACGCGCGGAGGGTTATCGGCATGGTTATGATGACGTGCTGGGCTTTATGTGCATCCTGCGTGTCTTATGGGCAACAATCTACTGCTTATCATGCTGCTGAACCTCGTCCTCAAGAACAAGCTCTGCCAAAAATAATGGATATTACCGCCTCCACTGGCATCAAGTTCGAACATCTATCCAGTCCTGAACAGAGATATATCGTGGAGTCGATGAGTGGAGGCGTTGCGCTGATTGATTACGATCGCGACGGTTGGCAGGACATTTACTTTACGAATGCACAGAGTGTCGCGATGGCTCTTGCGGGCAAGAAAGCTCGAAGCGCCTTATTTCATAACAATCATGACGGAACTTTTACTGATGTTACCGATAAAGCTGGCGTTGGGTATCCATGCTGGGCGATGGGCGCTGTTGTTGGTGACTATAACAATGATGGCCTGCCCGATCTATTGGTGACATGCTTCGGTGGCGTAGTGCTCTATCGCAACAATGGCAATGGCACCTTTACAGATGTCACGACGGTTGCGGGTCTAAGCAATGATCGCCAATGGGCCACAGGCGCTGCCTTTGGCGACTATGATGGCGACGGTTTCGTAGATCTTTTCATCCCACATTATGTCGATTTTCATCTTGATGATCTGCCGACATTCGGCTCCAGCAAGACATGCAAATATCGCGGCATGGATGTGCAATGCGGCCCGCGTGGATTGAAGGGAGCGCCTGACAATCTATATCACAATAATGGCGACGGCACATTTACGGATATATCGAAGAGTGCAGGCGTAGATGACCAACAACATTTCTTTGGGTTGGCTGCAGTATGGTCTGACTTCGACGATGATGGGAAGTTAGATCTTTTTGTCGCAAATGATAGCCAGACAAACTATCTTTATCGCAACAATGGCAACGGAAGTTTTACTGATGTGGCTCTGCAGGCAGGCGTAGCGGTCAGCGAAGACGGAGCGGAGCAAGCAAACATGGGCATTGCTCTTGGCGATTATCAACACGCCGGCCATATGTCTTTGGTTATTTCACATTTCGATAATGAATACGCTGCATTATTTCGTAATGATGGAGGCATGAGTTTTACGGATGTCTCTGATGCTTCCGGCATTGCTCGAAGCACGCGGCCTTATGTTGGATGGGGCGACGCTTTTTTCGACGTCGATAACGATGGCTGGCCTGACTTATTCCTGGTGAATGGGCATGTTTATCCGCAGATTGATAGCGGCCACACTGAAATTGTGTATCGTGAGCCAAAGCTTTTGTTCCTGAACCAGGGGAATGGAAGCTTTAGGGATATAAGTAAGCTGGTTGGACCAGCCATTCAGACACCGCAGGTGAGCCGTGGTATGGCGGTGGGTGATCTATTCAATGACGGCAAGATGGATCTGGTAATCGAAAATCTAACCGGTCAGCCAATGATCCTTCGGCCACAGGGTGGTTTGCAAAACCATTGGGTCAGTTTCGAGTTAGAGGGAACAAAAAGTAATCGTCTAGCCTTCAATGCGCGAGTGAAAGTAACAAGCGGCGACGTCATCCAACTGGGAGAGGTCATAAGTGGCGGAAGTTATTTGTCGCAAAACGATCTGCGCATTCATTTCGGATTAGGTAGTCATAATCGAGTTGATAAAGTTGAGGTGCTCTGGCCCAATGGCACGACGGATTTCTTGACCAATCTTGCTGCAGACCGCTTTTATAGTGTCAAAGAGAAGGTTGGAATTACTGCTGTGAAACAGCCACAAACGACAGTAACAGCCGTACGGTGACGCAATTGTTCCTGCTTTGTAGGCAAACGATTGTTTATAGGGGGATTGGCTTGACAGCGTCCATCGTGTGAGCGCCTAATGGTTGGCGGACAAACTCCATCATTTTTCTATACCAGTGAGCGAAAGACCTTCCGCAGGTCTCAGCTACATCCATGAGCCAGGGGGATTTCGTGCGGTTCAATGTTTCTGCTTCTCTATTGTTACTCCTATCGGTGCTTCCTATCAGTGCTCAGTCTAAAAAAACTGTATCCGTATGGCTGACTTCCGCAGATCGTTCTTCCTTGTTCGGTCATCAGGCAAAGCCTTTGCACTTTCAAAAGACCAAGGGGAAAATTCCTTCCATCGAAGTTGACGACGAGAAGACTTTCCAATCTATGGATGGCTTTGGATTCGCTTTGACCGGCGGCAGTGCGCAACTGCTTATGCGCATGGACGCGAAGGATCGTGCTGCCATTCTTGAAGAGTTGATAGGTACGACGGGCAAGGATATCGGCATTAGCTATCTGCGGGTGAGTATTGGCTCGTCCGATATGAACGAGCACGTATTTACCTATGATGATCTGCCACCCGGAGAAAAGGATATTGAGCTGACAAAATTCAGCCTGGATCCTGATCGTGCGGATGTGATCCCTGTCTTGAAGCAGATTCTTGCTATCAATCCGCACATTACAATACTAGGCTCTCCTTGGTCTGCTCCTTCATGGATGAAGACGAATGACAATCCCAAGGGCGGAAGTCTCAAGCCTGAATACTATGCAACGTATGCGAATTACTTCGTGAAGTATATCGAAGGGATGAAGGCTGAAGGCATTCCCATGGACGCCATCACTATTCAAAATGAACCGCTGAACGAAAAGAACACACCGAGCATGAAGATGCTGGCTGTCGACCAGGCGGTCTTTATCAAAGGATTTCTCGGGCCGGCATTTCGCAAAGCTGGCATTACTACGAAGATTATTCTCTACGATCACAATTGTGATGTGCCGGAGTATCCACTGACAATCTTAAACAATTCTGAAGCAAGGCAATATGTAGATGGTTCAGGCTTTCATCTGTACGGTGGTGATATCAGCGCCATGTCAAAGGTGCATGACGCTTATCCCGATAAGAATTTGTATTTCACAGAGCAGATGGTGGTCGAACGTCCGGAGGAAACGAAGTTCAAGATTGCTTCCCCGGAACAAAGAATCGTTATAGGAGCAACACGTAACTGGAGTAGAAATGTGTTGCTCTGGAATCTGGCTGCCGATCCTGAGAACAGGCCTCATACCGATAACGGTGGATGCACGATGTGCCAGGGTGCAATTACGTTGGATGGAAACACAGTAACTCGGAACATTGCTTACTATACGATTGCTCACGCCGCGAAGTTTGTACGTCCAGGTTCTGTCCGTGTCCAGTCCAGCACCACGGATACATTGCCAAATGTGGCATTCCGCACTCCCGATGGAAAAGACGTCTTGATCGTGGCAAATAATAGCCAGGAGTCGCAGACATTTCAGATCCGCTATCACAATAAAAGCGTCACTTCTACATTGAGCGATGGAGCTGTCGCAACCTATGTCTGGTAGAGAAAAAGATGTCAGGTCAAATGGAGCATGTGTTATGAAGAAGATCGCAATTGCTTTGGCTATGCTTTCTATTACATTGCCATTGTCCGCAGCTTCGTACTATCCACTTCGGCTTGATGATTCGAAAGCCGTTTATCTGACGCAAGATAGGTTTCCTGTTCGTGGAGACGGTGCTGCTGACGACAGTGATGCGATACAGCAGGCGATCGATAAAGTCCAGGAAACGAGTGGGCAGGGAATCGTCTTTGTTCCCGAAGGACGATATCGGATCAGCAAGACAATTTATATATGGCCCGGAGTACGTGTCATCGGCTATGGAAAAACAAGGCCGGTTATTGTTCTAGGGAAAAATACTCCAGGCTTCCAGCAAGGCATCGGCTACATGGTGTTCTTCACCGGAGGTCGTCCTGGCTATGAGCATGAACGACGTAATCATGCTAGCAGTAAGGAGCCTTTTCCTGGAACCGTCCCGCCAATCGCGAATGTGATTGATGCCAATCCGGGAACATTTTATTCGGCGATGAGCAATATCGATTTCGAGATTGAAGATGGCAACCCAGCGGCAGTAGGTATCCGCTTTCATGTGGCCCAGCACTGTTATCTCTCACACATGGATTTTCATATTGGCTCCGGGCTGGCTGCTTTACACGATATAGGCAACGAGGCTGAAGATCTACGTTTTTACGGCGGCCAGTACGGCATCATGACACGGAAGCCCTCTCCTGGATGGCAGTTCACACTGCTCGATTCAACGTTTGAGGGACAGCGTGAATCAGCAATTAAAGAGCATGAAGCTGGGCTTACGCTTATCCATGATCAATTCCGCAATCTCCCTGCAGTCATATCTATTGATCCTGGTTATGCGGAAGAGCTTTGGGTGAAGAACTCGCGCTTCGAAAATGTCAGCGGTCCTGCGGTGATTATCAGCAACGAAAAAAATGCGCGTACGGAGATTAACCTGCAGGACATTTTCTGCAGCCACGTTCCCACGTTCGCATCGTTTCGCGAGAGCGGAAAGCAGGTTGCTGGTCCAGGGAATGCATATCAAGTACAAGCATTTTCTCATGGGCTGACGATTGCCGACATCGGAGCCAAGGCGGAGATCGAGACTACATTTCATGCGACTCCGCTCAGCAATCTCACAGCACCCCAATCTCCGGCGATTCCAAATCTTCCCTCCCCTGAAACGTGGGTCAATCTTCGTACACTTGGAGCTAAAGGTGATGGAGTCACCGACGATACGACCGCAATTCGAAAAGCAATCGCAGAGCATCGCACCATCTACATTCCCACCGGACGCTATCTGGTAAGCGATACGATTACCCTCAAGCCAGATACCGTATTGATCGGCCTTCATCCCAGTACAACGCAATTTGATCTGGCAGATTCTACGCCAGCCTTTCAAGGTCCGGATAGCCCCAAGCCGTTGCTTGAAACCCCACACGGTGGAACGAATATCGTAACCGGGATCGGACTCTATACCGGGGGAATTAATAGCCGCGCGGTGGGCGCCATGTGGATGGCGGGTGAAAACTCATTGATGGATGACGTGCGCTTCCTTGGCGGACATGGCACCAACAATCCCGATGGGACACGCAGCAATCCATATAACAATACGCATACTGCCGATCCCGATCTTGCTAAACGCTGGGATGGGCAATATCCGAGCCTGTGGGTTACCAACGGCGGCGGCGGAACTTTCGCGAATATATGGACCCCCGATACCTATGCGCAAGCTGGCTTATATATCTCTGATACAGAGACATCGGGACATGTCTACGAACTTTCCAGCGAGCATCATGTTCGCAATGAAGTAAAGCTCAACCGTGCCGCAAACTGGGAGATTTTTGCACTGCAAACGGAAGAAGAACGAGGAGAAGGCCCGTTTGCACTCCCTCTGGAGATCGATAACTCGAAGAACATCCTAGTCGCGAACTATCATTCTTATCGGGTCGTGAGCACTTATCAACCATTTCCATACGCGGTCCGCGTAACCCATTCTCAAGACGTTCGCTTCCGCAACCTGCATGTCTATAGCGATAGCAAGGCGTCTTTCGATAACTTGGTCTTCGACCAGTCGCACCATGCAGAGATCCGCTTCCGCGAAGTCGGCTCGCTGACGTTGTCAGGCAGAGATCCAGCGCCACAGGAGCCACAGACTTCAACCATTGTGGCGCCAGGTGCAAAGGTGGAAAAACTGACAGATGGTTTCTTTAATATTTCAGGAGCTACAGTTGACAGCGCAGGACAACTCTACTTTGTCGATGCGCACTGGCAGCGCATTTATCGCTGGTCACCTGAGACGCACGATCTGGATATTGTTCGCGACAATCCGCTCGACCCGGTAAATCTGGCATTTGATAAGGCGGGGGACTTGATGGTCGTGTCTTACTCAGGCGACGGCACGGTGTATACGTTCAAGCCCGATTCTCCGTCCGATCAGGTGACTCTTCTTAAAGCGCAGCCTGCTGCTTCACGACCAGGTATGACGGCGGTGATCCCAGTTGACCACTGGAGAAGTGAGAATGATTTCATCCAAGGTGTGCCTGTCCGCAAGGCATATCAATATATCTCTCCGGATGGCACGACATTCATTCCCGCAGGAGAAGACTTTACTACCGGAGCGCTTTAT
>Ga0157376_10002649_pt1 | contig 12175 bp, 11 predicted proteins | sample M45metaG_FD_121801 | JGI IMG/M metagenome (GOLD analysis project Ga0157376, IMG submission 121801) | Miscanthus rhizosphere microbial communities from Kellogg Biological Station, Michigan, USA - M4-5 metaG | ecosystem: Host-associated > Plants > Roots > Rhizosphere > Soil | place: USA: Michigan... | reverse complement strand
TCGCAGCCGAACACACGCACGGCATAGAGATCGGCCTTCGGAGCGACACCCGGACCAATCAGGAAGCTGTTGTTGTGCGTGAGTTGATCGTACGAGCCCGTGTACTCGCTGCCGTTCGCGAGCACGCCGAAGCCCGCCGCGCTGCCTGCGACGTGACTGCCGTGTCCGTTGCAGTCGAGCGGATTCGGATCGGGCACCGGCAACGAGCCTGCGACATTGGCGTCGTAGTCGTCACCGACCAGATCGATACCGCCTTTGACCTTCGGCGCGTTCGGACCGAACAAAGCCGGGTCGGCCGGCAGCGTGTCGGCGGCGAATGCCGCGTCGAACGCCGCAGTGGTGCCCGGTCCGCCGAAGTTGGCGTGCGTGTAGTCAATGCCAGTGTCGAGGATGGCGATCTTGATGCCTTCGCCGCGCACACCGTTTACACCGGCCCACGCCAGCGGCGTGCCAATGCGCGGCACGCTGACTGCGTTCTCGTGGGTATAGACCCCGACCCGCAGAACATTGACGACGCCAGGAATCTGCCTCAGCGATTCGATCTGGTTGTGTGGAATCCTGACCTTGAGGCCGTTGACGGCGCTCTGAAAGCTGCCGACGACGCGGCCGCCCGCAGCTTCGATCTGCGCGCGCTTGCCTGATTGCTCACCGCGGCGATCTGCCTTGATGGAGAGTCGCTCCGCGCGCGAGAGTTTCCGGCCTGCGGCCTCTTGCACGTTGGCGACGGAAGGACCCGCCAGGATTGCAACGACCGTGACGGGCGTTCGATCCATGCTGCGCGGCACGGTTTTGGTTGCGAGTTGCGCCGGCAGCTGCACTCGCTGGAATCTGCTGGTGTTCTGTGCTCCTGCGGCTGCCCCGGCGGTACAAATAACGCCGGCGCCGACAAATGCACAAAGCAATCGAGTTATGTTCCTGGTCATGCTCGTCTTACTCCCCTGAGTAAAGTTTTTGGTGTTTTCAGATCGAGGCTGCGACGACGCGGTCGCTGGTGGCGTCCGTGTCATCGCAGTACGTACGGCCGCCTTCTTTTTTGATTGAAAAGGCCGACGATGTGCGCTGGAGAATACTCCTCTTCAAGGGCAGCTAAGCCAGTGTCAGCAAGAATGTCGCTGCCGACGTGGAGTCAGATAACTGGAGAATGAGCCAGTGGCTTCATGGCTCATCGCCACTTAATGTCAAATAGAAATTGCGCAGTCAGGGGTCGAGCCGCACAAAACGTCTTAGCGAATGCAATGACACGTGAGCCGGCCGCCCGTAGTCGGATCCTGCGAAATCGCGCGGAGACGGATTACTCCAGCTTGCTTGAGATTGAGCCTCGATGCGCCAGCATTGGGCTCGCACCCTGAAAACCGCGCGGCTGCACACCGGCAGCTGGCGTCGCCGCCGCGGGAGTTAATGCTCTTTTTCGATAAAGCCACCATGGCGCTTCGTGAGCTACGAGCTCAACCGATCCCACGCGATCCTTGAAGATCGGCGCGGACACGTCGCCCACGGCGCAGACAATGAAGTAGTCGTAACTCGCCCCGCCATCGCGGTCCCATGCGAACGCCAGCGGCTGCCACGCGATCTGTTCTCCGATCCTCGGCGCCTTCATGTCCCGGTAGCGAATCAGACTCGGATGCGTAATGGCAAAACTCATGTCGGAGATTCCGCGCGATTCAGCCTGATACCACGCTGCAAAGTGCAGATACACGGGATTCGCAAAGCCATCGCTCGAGTTACACACCATCATGCCGGCCATGCGCTTCTCCGGCTCCGCCTGCTGCAGAACCTTTGAGAATCCAGTCGATTCCTGTGCAAACGCCACAAAGCGATGGACGTTGACCGACAACCAGAGGCCCAGCGTTCCCAGGAATGCGAAGAAGAAGATCGGTCGGATTCGTTGCGGCGGTTCCCACATGATCAGCCACAGTGGAACCAGGAACACGGCAAGGCGATGAAACAGGAAGGCCGTGTTCTGCACATAGGAAGGAAACATCAGGTAAACGAGCGATCCCACCAGCATAGGCAACCATCGCTCTGGCTTGCGGCTGATGCGATATCCGGCCAGGACCGGCAGGAGGCCAATGAGCGAGACTACGATCAGACTGATGCCGAACGCCTTCCCATCCAGACCGGAGAACTGCGTAAACAGAACGACAAGCTTCTGGCGCAGGGTGCCCCAGACGAAGGGAGCATCGCGCACGGACACTTCGGTATCGATGATGCCGGTCATCCAGATAGCGATGAGCGGCAAGGGTGCTGCGTACGGCAGTGCACACTTGATGAATCTGACTGGATTGCGAAAGTTCTTCGCAAAGAGGTAAGTCAAGGAGATCAGCGCACCGAATCCCAGTGCGATGACATGGCAGAAGAACAGCACGATGGAAAACGCGGCAATCCCAAGCGATCGTTTCGCCGTCGGATTTCGTTCGTAAGCGACGGTCAAGTAGACCAGCAAGAGCGCCACCGGAACAGCGACCAGGTAGACGAAGAACCCCCAGTAGACGGCGAAACTGTAGCCGCCAGGGATCGCCAGCCATTTCAGACGTTCGTCGCCGCCTACTGCCCGCAACAACAACCCCGAAACCACTGGCAAGGCAATGATCGCCAGGGAAAGCACGAGCTTGGTCGCCAGGACGATCGGCAGGACTGTGCTCACCAGAAACAGCAGTAGGTAGCCGCCCAGATAGGGCGTGAACCAGTTGATCTCCAGGTCGCGGGCGTGGAATGAGCTCCCCGACAGCAGCTCATGCAGGCTGGCTACCTGTGCTGCGTGCTGGGGGATATCGACCAGAGGCAGGAACTCCGGGATCCACAGCGGTACGACGGCAAGCACAGCAACGATGGCGAAGAGAACGTTGTTGTCCAGACTGAAGTATCGGGCGATTCGATGCAGCAAAACTTCACCATCCTTCTTCATTGCGCATGAACCGGCGATCCTAGAAGTTTGACCGATACGGAAACCGGCACCAGTTCACAGGCCCGGCAAGTTAAGTAATGTCAGTTCCGGAATTCCCTATACTGGCACGTAGTTAGAGAAGGCTTCCAAGGGATGCTCCGTGCGCACAGCGACCGAATACAACAAGGCGTACTACGGCGAACTGACCGCCGGCCGGGAGAACTACTGGCGGCTCATGCCGGCGCCCAAAATGCGAATCGCGCACATCGCGGGACTAATCGCCAGCGAGCGCCCGCAGTTCTCGTCGGCATGCGATTTTGGATGCGGCAACGGGGGATTGCTCCGTGAAATCGCGGTTCGATTTCCGCACGCAACACTAAGCGGGCTCGACCTGTCCGAAGAACAGGTCAATCAGAACAGGCAGTCGATGCCTGGACTATCCTGGGCGCAGCAGGATCTGGCGGCTACGGACTATCGCTATCCCTTCGGCGCTCCGTGCGACGTTGCGATTTCCAGCGAGGTCATCGAACACCTCGATCGGCCGGATCAGTATCTGCGCAACATACACGCGAGCCTGCAAGAGGGCGGCTTGCTTGTGCTGACAACGCAAAGCGGTCCGGTACATACGACCGAGACGCACGTCGGACACATCCGTCACTGGGAACCTGACGAGATGCGCTCCGTTCTTCAGGCTGTCGGTTTCGGTAATCCACGGGTTTACAACTGCGGCTGGCCGTTTCACGACTGGTCGAAACGAGCGGCCAATCTGCGGCCTGAACAGACCATTCGCCGTTTCGGTCAAACGCAGTGGGGAAGCGTTGAGCGATTGACCGCCGCTGTACTTCGCGTGCTGTTTCGGCTCAATTCGTCGACGAGGGGATATCAACTCGTTGCGTTGGCGACTCGATAGCCGCAAGGATGGCTAGTTAGTGCCCAACTTCTCCAGGTCCGGCGACGCGCCTATCACGATGAGCCCAATCGCGACGATCGCGATGCCAGCCCATCGTACCGTCCCGATCGGTTCACCCAACAGGACGTTCGCTGCGAGTATGACCAGCACGTACTGCATTGACAGGATCGCCTGCGCAAGGCTTAGCGGCATCCGCTTCAGGATCATTGCGTAAAACAGGAATGCCATGCCAAAGCACCCAGCTGCAGCGAACATGCGCCCGTTGACGATGTTCAGAGGCCAGAAAGTTCCAATTCCACGGCTCTGTGTGGCGACCTTGAGCGTGAGATTCGCGGCGACCGTGAATCCTGCCGACACCAGTACCAGGAAGAGCGTGTATAGATGCGTCATGATGAGATCGGGTGCGTGGCGATGAAAGTATCAGGACAGGATCATGATCGTGTCGATGATGGTCTGATTTCAATCCTCATTCCAATCTTCAATGAGGAGGAATCCATAGAAGACAGCCATCGGGAGCTGACCGAGGTCATGCAGCGCTGGAAGCGCCGCTATGAAATAGTTCTGGTCAACGACGGCTCAACCGACCGGACCGGCCAGGTGATCGATTCCATAGCGAACTCGGATCGGCACGTACGCGCGGTGCATTTTCGCACCAACTATGGCCAGACCGCGGCCGTCACTGCTGCAATCGACTATTCTCGCGGCAGCATTCTCGTGCCGATCGACGCCGATCTGCAGAATGATCCCAACGACATTCCGGCACTGGTAGAAAAACTCGAGCAGGGCTTCGACGTCGTCAGTGGCTGGCGAAAGCAGCGCAAAGATCGTTCGCTGACGCGCATTCTGCCGTCACGGGTTGCAAACTGGTTGATCAGCAAAGTCTCCGGCGTGCCCTTGCACGATTATGGCTGTTCACTGAAGGCATACAGGCGGGACGTGATCGACGACGTTCGCCTGTACGGTGAAATGCATAGATTCATTCCCATCTACGCCAGCATGAACGGCGGCAAGGTCGCGGAAATGGTCGTAAATCACCGCCCCCGCCTGCGCGGGCAAAGCAAATACGGGCTCGACAGGATCTTCAAAGTCGTGCTCGACCTGCTGGTGGTCAAGTTCTTCTTGTCGTATGCCGCCAAGCCGATCTACGTGTTCGGTGGCTTTGGCCTCCTCTGCCTCCTGGGAAGTCTGGTTCCGCTCAGCATGTCTGTGTTCTACAAACTCGCGACAGGTGAGTTGCACAAGGACTTCGTGCAGACGCCGCTGCCGATGATCGCTGCGACACTGGTACTCGTGGGTTTGCTCGCGACGCTGCAGGGAATCATCGCAGAGGTACTCATGCGCACTTACTTCGAGTCCCAGAACCGGCGGCCGTACACGGTCCGTCGCGTTGTCGAAGCGGAAGCTGGCAACAACGGCGGCTAGCAACATCGTGTGCGGTATCTGTGGATTCATTGGTCGCACGGGCGACGACACACTCGAACGAATGCGCGATGCGCTGGCGCACCGCGGGCCTGACGAGCGCGGCAGTCATTCCAGCGAAACAGTCCATCTGGCGCACCGGCGCCTTTCGGTCGTCGATCTCACCCATGGACAGCAACCGTTTCATTCTGAGGACGGGATGCTCGTCCTGGTGTTCAACGGCGAGATCTACAATCACAACGACCTTCGATCGAAACTGGAACAGCGTGGTCACGTTTATCGCACTCAAAGCGATACGGAGAGCATCATCCATGCTTATCGGGAGTACGGTGAGCACTGTGTCGAGCATCTCGACGGGATGTTTTCATTCGTGCTCTACGACAAACGGAAGCGAACACTGTTCGGCGCGCGCGATCGCTTCGGCAAGAAGCCGTTGTTCTACAGCACTCCGCAACAGGACGAAGGGCGTGCCTTTGTCTTCGCCTCCGAAATTCGTTCGCTGCTGCTTCATCCGGCGGTCGCTCGGGCAGCCAGGTTGTCGCACGACGGTGTGGTGTCCTACCTGCTGCACGACTATGTTCCTGGAGAAGCCACCGCGTTCGATGGCATCTTCCGCATTCCAGCCGGGCACGCATTTCGTGTCGCGATCGATGAAGCGGTTCCGGAGAAGCCGCACATATGGCGCTACTGGCGAAATCCGATCCTGACCGCAGAGCCTGCCAGCATCGCTGAAGACGAGGCGATAGCAGAGGTCGACCGCCTCTTTGACGCTGCCGTCAGGCGTCGACTGATGGCGGACGTGCCGCTCGGCGTGTTCCTGTCGGGAGGAATCGACTCATCGGCCATCGTCGCGTTCCTGTCGCGACACCTCGACCCGGGCGAAATCCGCACGTTTTCCATCGGATTCGACGATCCGAGTTTTGACGAAAGCCAGTATGCCGCGGCTGCGGCGACCCACTTCGGCACAAGGCACAGCGCACGGCGCTTTACGGCGAGCGATTGCCTCGCGGAACTGGACGTCTGCCTCAAGCACATGGACGAACCTCTGGCAGATCCGTCCATTCTCCCGACTTCCCTGCTATCGAAGTTCGCCAGGGAATCGGTCACCGTGGCACTCGGCGGTGATGGTGGCGACGAACTCTTCGCAGGATACGATCCGTTCAAGGCATTGGCCGCCGGCCGTGCCTACGACACGCTCGTGCCGTCCTGGCTGCACAAGCCGATTGGTGGACTGAGTCGGAGCATCCTGCCGAATAGCGGCGCAAACATGTCTCTCTCTTTTCGTGCAGAGCGGTTTCTGCGCGGCGCAAAAACTTCCGAAGCAGAGCGGATGACGACGTGGCTGGGGGCGTTCGACGCCAAAGGCGTGGCGGAATTGCTTGATGGTGCATCGGAAAGCGGAATCCGCGAACGCTTTCTTGGAGCTGAGCGCGCGCTGTTCGCAGAAGTCCAAAACGCGCAGGACGATCCTGTACGTCACGGTCTTGCGTACTTCCAGTCGCTCTATCTAGTTGACGACATTCTCGTGAAAGCTGACCGAGCAAGCATGATGCATTCGCTGGAGGTGCGTTCGCCGTTCCTGGATACCGCACTGGCGGAATTCGTGAACGCCCTGCCCAGCCACTTCAAGTATCGTCGTGGCAAGACGAAGTACATCCTGAAGAACCTGCTGGCACGCGGTCCGGATGGGCGTCCCATGATTCCCGAGCAGCTGCTGCGACGCCCCAAGAAGGGCTTCGGCATACCGGTGTCACGCTGGATACGCGGAGAGTTGCGCGAAGCATTCAGCTCGGCACTCCTGGCGGATTGGCCGGACAAACTGCACTTCCTGAAGCCGGCTAACATCAAGTCCATGCTGGAACTTCATCTCTCGGGCACGCGGGACCACGGCAAGGAATTGTGGGCGCTCTACATGCTTGGTGGGTGGGCGCGGAACTGGCTCAAATGATTACGGATAGCAAATGAACGCAAGAGACGAAATAGCAAGCGGTCAGCGCTTCGGGTTCGGCGAGAACTGGAATGCTTTCCTCAAAGTCATAGACGAGGGCCGCATCGCCGAGGCGCAGCGGTCTCTGCGGGATTTTCTTGCCATCGATAACCTGGAAGGAAAGTCCTTCCTGGATATTGGCTCGGGGTCCGGTCTTTTCAGTCTCGTAGCCCGGCGCATGGGCGCCAGGGTCCATTCCTTCGATTTCGACGCGAACTCTGTTGGCTGCGCCCAGGAATTGAAGCGCCGCTACTTTCCGGAAGACCCAAACTGGATCATCGGACAGGGGTCCGTGCTCGATCGCACTTACGTTGAGAGCCTCGGACAGTTCGACGTGTGTTACTCGTGGGGTGTCCTGCACCACACGGATCAGCTCTGGCGTGCCATCTTCAATGCCCAAATGACCGTTGCTCCCGGCGGGGTGCTGTATATCGCCATCTACAACGATGAGGGCATTGTTTCGGCAATCTGGGAGACCGTGAAGCGCACGTATTGCCGCAACGCATTTGGACGCGCGGCAATGACTGCGATCTTCTATCCGGCGTTTTTCCTTGGGGGACTCCTCCTCGATCTGGTGAAGGTCCGCAACCCCGCTCGCCGATACAGTGAGCATCGCAAGTATCGCGGGATGTCACTGATCCATGACTGGAAAGACTGGCTCGGCGGATTTCCCTATGAACGGGCAAGTACCGATCGGATCGAGGGGTTTCTGACAAACTTCGGTTTCGACAAGGTGCGCACCGATCGGCCGGATTTCGGTTTCGGGAACAACCAGTTTGTATTTCGCCGGCGCAGGTAATCGCTTGGCAGGGCAGGCGGCACATCGGCGATTCCGCGCGAAAAACAGGCGCGCCATCGCATAGATCGCGGCCGCGCCCGTCAACCTTCCTTTTTGGGACCGATCCGCACCACTCGCGCCGGAACGCCGACGACCACCGCGTCGGCGGGCACGTCGTGCAACACGACCGCATTCGCACCAACCACGGCGCCCCGCCCGACGCGCACCGGCCCGAGCACTTTCGCACCCACGCCAATCGTGACGTCATCCTCGATCACGGGCACGTCGTAGAGTTCCGAACGTCCGCCTATGACCACGCCGGGACCGATCTCGACGCGATCGCCAATGACGGCGCGTGCGTGCACAACCGTCCCCAGTCCCGAGTAGTTGAGCCGCACGCCCTTGCCGATGCGTGTTTCGGCGGGAAGCTCGACGGCAAACACGATGCGATTGAACTTCGACAGGAGCTTCGGCAGCAGCGGAATGCGGTGCCGCCAAAGCCAATGGGACATAGCATGGATAGCGAGGACCAAACCTTCATCCTCCCTGGTTTGTTTTGGGTAGATTGCGCAACACCTCAACGGGGGAAGATTCGCTCTTGCCGAGTCCAGCGCGCCACGCATTTGTGCGCAGACCCCGTCCCGCCCTGAAGTCCTGCTCAGGAAGATGATACTGGACAAGAAGCTCGGGCAGCACATGCTGTTCCTGGATGGCGTGTACGTGGCCGATGGCACTAACCCACCCGTGTTCCGTCGCGTGGCCGGGCCGAAGGCGAACGACTTGCAGGATCTGGCTGAGCAGATCGCTGCGCGGGTCGGCCAGGTGTTGGAGCGCCGTGGACTGGTCGAGCGCGACATCCAGTCGACGCCGTGATCCGCAAGGTAGGCATCGACCACCGCGCCGATGGTCGGATAAAAACTGCCATCGCCGAAGCGTTCGAACAGCGATAGCCGGCCACGACCAGCTTGTCGACCAACTCGGGATGGTTGGCGCGGAGAAAATTGCGCGCCCCCTCGACATCCTGCGTGACCGTGAAGCGTCTGCCGATCGGCGTCGCCTCGAAATGGTAGTCCCCGAGGCTGAAGGCGGACCCGTCCTGGTGGAACATGCTTAGAGCGCAATGCTGTCGCCGTTCGGCCGCATCTTGCTGGGACTACCCAGCGCGTGCCGCAGATCGCGCAGCTTGAACCACAGGTGTTCGACCTCGCCCTTGACGAAGTCGGGTTCGTCTTTCGCTCGAGTGAGTATCAGCTCCCTGGCGGGGCAGGGCTGGGGTAAAGATCGTAGCTCGCACCGTTACAGACAATCGGGATCCTTGCCTCACGATACGGGGCCACCTCGAGCCGGCCTGCCAACTCCGGATGATGCGCATCGATATATGCGCGTGCCTCGGCGAAATCGTCATCCGAGAAGCTGGCGACATAGCCCACTGGCGCTTTCCGGACAGTGAGATGTCCGAGGTACAACACCTTGCCCGCGGGAAGATCTTCGTGCACTCGTAGCCGGAAGTCTCCGCACGCCGTGAACCCGTGCATCTCCAGCACCGAGCCGTCCATCATCTGGCCGGCTATGAAGGCGACCGTATCGCCGCCATAGGCGCGAAAGAGGTGGTAACCATCCGGCACACCCTTTCGCGAAAAGTTGAAGACTTTCAGCGCCCCAAACATCTGCATGTCAAACCACTTGCCACGGATCACGCCTCTCACCACGGCCAGCGCCGCATTCTCCGGCGTGGCGCGCATCACGAGGATGGTCTCGCGTTCCTTCTTCGACCCCCTGGGTTTCGGCTTTTCGGGCGGCGGTTCGTACGAGAGTCCCGCTTCCGCCTCGGTGACATCATCGACGAACGCCTTCCAGTCAGGGGAGAGATCGAACTTGATGCGGTAAGTGCGACCCGGCTGCGCGTCCACTTCCAGTTTACGGCTCGCCATGCAGGAAATGCCGGAGGCTATCCGATTTCCACCGACAAGCGTGTCGCCGGTGGCACTGAAGCTGAAGCACACCTCGATCCGATGAAGGCCCGGGGACAGCGGTATGGCGCATTCGTTGAATCCCACGCCATAGCCGGCAAAGTAGAGACTTTTCCAGCCGCCGTCGATGTCCGCAATGAGCGTGCCGGGGTCACAGCGGAGCATGGCGGACGGTGTAGCGGGCGGTGTGGTGGACTCTTGCGCTACGGCCGTCGATGACCACAGCGCCAGTACAAGAGCTAACGTGAAGATTCTCATGCAGACCTCGCTTGCCGACCACGGCGAGATCATTGCACGAAGCTCACATCGTGTGAGTGGCCTTGTCGCCCGCGAGCGCGCCGGCTAGATAGGTTTCGATCTTCTTCTGCGTCTGGCCGCGATCCTGGTCGCCGAGGCGGTAGTTGCTGTTGGTCGGGATGAACAGGCAGATCGCTGCGCGGGTCGGCCAGGTGTTGGAGCGCCGTGGACTGGTCGAGCGCGACATCGAGAACGCCTGGCTCACGGTCCCACCCCGCTTGCAGGGACTTGAAGGCGACGCGAACCAGCTCGGCATGCGCAGGTGATTTGAATTTCCTATTCAGCGGGGACCCGCCGCATCCGGTGAAGTCAGTACTTCTCGCAGATCTTTCCGGCCAACATCGATTTGCCCGGCTCGAATGTGGCCTCCATCGGCTCGGCCGCCACGATGGGAGCGGTCACCTTTGGAAAACGCTCCTTGATGAAGCCGGCAACATCCGCCTCCCAATTTTCGCGTTGTGCAGGTGCCGTCAACGCCAACCGGGGGATATCGAACAGGAAAAGCTGCTTTTGCGCGGTCTTGTCCGGCAGCTCCGAGAATATTTTCTCGAGCGCGGGCTGTGGGTCTAACAAACCGACGTAGTTGACCTTGCCGGCCTGCAACTGGAACGCCTTGGTTCCACCGTTGAAACACGCGCTCCAGAAACCCTGTGTGCTCAGGCTGCTGACGGCATAAGTGCCTGCCGGGCTGACCAACGCGGCATGGAAACTGGTGCCTTCCGGCTGCGCGCGAATCTTCGTGAATATCGCCCACCCTTTGAGCGGGCTGTATTTCCAGGCACGCGTTTCGGGGTCAAAGGCATACACCTTGATATTCCAGTCCTGCGTGATGGTCTGCGGCCCTGCCTCGAAGACGATCATGGCGTACGGCGAACTCTCGTCGAACTCGAGTTTTGGCTTGAGCGGATATGGCGGGCCGGCTGTCGCGGCCTCACTCATAGTCCAGACGCCGACGACGGCGAGAACAATTGGCAATAAACGCATAGCAACTCCAGGCGGGGCGCGCGAAATCGCGACTTCCGGGGCCGATAGCTTGGCCGTTCGTATGGCCCGCTTCAACGACCATGTATCCGGCGCTCCGGGCGGTGGCATGGGCGGCATGGGCGGGATGGACATGTAAGAAGCGGCAACGCTCGTTACTGCCAGACGTTCAACGTCTAGCTAGTGAAGATAGAAAGCCCCCCGCGCGGGAAACTGCCGAGGGTTTTTTTACTTTCGAAGTCGCGCAAGCAACAAGCCGATCATCGGTGCCGGCATCGAGAAGCCCGCGGTCATCGCAAAGATACTGGCGCACCCGAAGCGCGCCGTGCCGAATCAGTACAAGTCCGAGTTGCCGCTCGGGGAGGGCGCCGCCGGCGCAGCCGCGGCCCGGAATCGCGCGTGGCTTGATCTTCGGTCGAATTGAGCGCACCCACCAGCGGCGCGATATTCTCGCGCGGGTAAAGCCGCCACCCGTGCCCGTTGTTTGACCAACCGGAACCATCACCCCGTCGTGAAACTTCTCTTCAAGCAAGACTGGTGTCCAAGCGCTTCGCTGATGGCTCTCATCTCGGCCGTTTTTTTCTGGTCGGGTACCGTTCACGCCGGGTCGTTCTACCCGGTTCGACCGGACGATCCGCGCGCGGTGGATTTCACCCAGCAGGCGTTCAGCGCGCACGCAGATGGAATCGGTGATGATTCAGACGCGCTTCAACGAGCCATCGACCGGGTGCAGGAGACCACTGGGGCCGGCGTATTGCTGATTCCCGAAGGTCGCTATCGCCTGAGCAAGACGGTTCACGTCTGGCAGGGCATTCGTCTTCTCGGCTACGGAGCCACGCGACCCGTCTTCGTGCTTGCTAGGGACACGCCGGGATTTCAGGAAGGCACCGGCCGCTACATGGTCCACTTTGCCGACAACCGGCCTGACCCCGGGGCACCGATCGTCGAC
>Ga0157376_10002647_pt1 | contig 12180 bp, 13 predicted proteins | sample M45metaG_FD_121801 | JGI IMG/M metagenome (GOLD analysis project Ga0157376, IMG submission 121801) | Miscanthus rhizosphere microbial communities from Kellogg Biological Station, Michigan, USA - M4-5 metaG | ecosystem: Host-associated > Plants > Roots > Rhizosphere > Soil | place: USA: Michigan... | reverse complement strand
GTCGGCGGCTATGTGCACAGGGACCAGGCCCTAGCTGGGACTCGTTGCACTTGCAACCTTGCCCGCTCCATGATTCCTGGGTGAGGGAATCGCGGCGCGTGTGGAAGCAGCGACGCCATGCCCGCGGCTATGGCAACGCGTACCAGCGGGACCGCGAACGCTTGTTGCAGACGCAACCTGTCTGCGAGCTCTGCTGGCGACGTCCCGCGACCACGGCCGACCACGATCCGCCTCTTTCGGCCTTTCCTGACCCGCTTCTGTGGACAGGGACCCTGATCCCTGCCTGCCAGCCTTGTCAGTCGCAGCAGGGTGCAGCCATAGGTACGGCACGGAAGCGGGCCATGGCCAGCGCGGCGCGCGCGCGGAAGACGACCAGGGCATGGTGACCACGACCGCGCCCGCGCCGCGTCTGGCCACTCGTCGGAACAGGCGTCGTCGGACCCGCGGCCCTGAGGTCGTGCAGCGCATGGCCGAACTGGGATTCGACGCGCACCCATGGCAGAAGCTGATCAGCGACCTGTTCATGGAGGAGGACGGCAGCGGCCTGCTGCACTACCGGAACTGCGGGGCCATGGTCAGCCGTCAGTCTGGGAAGACGGCCTGGGCCGCGGCCCGCGTCGTCGAACAGTGCCTGAGCGCGCCGCGTCAGCACGCCGCCTTCACCAGCCAGGACCGCATGAACGCGGTCCGAAGCTGGCAGGAGCACGTCGACCTGATCCTGGACAGTCCCGACCTGTCGAAGCACGTCGCGACGTGCGTCCGCGGGTCGGGCCGTGAAGTGCTGACGTTCACGAACGGGTCGTGGTACCGGCCGGTCACCCCGAACCGCCACGGCGCCCGCGGCCTGTCGCTCGACCTGGCCATCGTCGACGAAGCCCTGTCGCATCGGCAGCAGTTGCTGGCTGCCATCGGCCCGACGCTGAGCGCGCGACCAGGGTCCCAGTTCGTCACGATCAGCAACGCGGGCACGGACGACTCAGAACTGCTGATCGCGCTCCGTGAACAGGCCCTGGCCAACCTGGGCAACCCGGCGTCGAAGCGGGCCTGGGTCGAGTGGTCGGCCGACCCCGAAGTGCGCGGCTTCGATGCCTACGACGTGAAGCTGTGGCAGAAGGTGATCCCGACGCTGGGCCAGCCGAACGGCGTCGACGTCGACTTCGTCCAGTCGATGGCAGAGGTCATGGACGAGCCCGACTTCCGCCGTGAGTACCTGTGCATTCCGTCGACGTCGTCGAGCGCGCTGGTCATCGACCGCGACGTATGGGCGGGGCTGTACCGGACCGACGTCACGATCGGCGACGACGTCTGGCTGGCCATCGACATGACCGTCGACCGCGACGCGGCGTCGCTGGTGGCCGCGGGCAAGGTGGGCGACTACGTCGCGGTGGAAGTCGTCCAGTGCGAAGACAGCGTCGGCTGGCTGCTGGAACGCACGATCGAAGTCGCGCGCCGCTGGGAGGCACCAGTTGTCCTGGACGAAGGCGCGCCCGCGGCGACCCTGAAGGACGAGCTCGAAACGGCCGAAGTGAACGTGGTCGGGCTGAACATGCGTCAGCACGCCAGGGCCTGCGGCTGGCTGTACGACCAGGTCATGGACGGACGGCTGACCCACCTGGACCAGTGGCAACTGAACGACGCCGTTCATGCGGCCGTGAAGCGTCCGCTGGGCGACGGCTGGGCCTGGAATCGACGCGGCGGCGTGAACCTGACCCCGCTGGTAGCAGCGACCCTGGCCGCGTGGACAGCGGGCACGCGGCCCAGCCTGATCCCGCAGGTGCACTGATGGAACATGAAACGACTTCCGGCCTGAAGGTGATCGAGCGCGCGCGGACCCCACCGCCCGACCCCGACCCGCCGGTCGACGTGCACGGCCACGACATAGCCGACCCGCACGACGAGCATTCGTTCGTCATGTACCCGGCGTCGATGCCACCGCTTCAGGCGTCGCGCTGGGACGGCTGGCCCGTCGGGTGGATTCCGCCGTGGTCGAACTGGTCCGACGGTCTGGCCCAGCGCGTGTCGACCGTGTTCGCCTGCGTCGACCTGAACGCGCGGACCCTGGGCACGATGCCGCCGTACCTGTCGAAGGACGGTCGGACGCTGCCACCCGCGGCCTGGCTGCGGAACCCAGAGCCTGAGGTCTATACGGGCTGGGTCGAGTTCATGAAGCTGGCCGTGACGTCGTACCAGTTGCGCGGTGAAGTGTTCATCTGGGCCACGGCCCGCTACGCCGACGGCTACCCCGCCCGCTTCGTCGTGCTGAACCCGGACTGGGTCAGCGTCGACTGGGTCGACGGCCGTCGGGCCTACGCGCTGGGCGCGGAACGACTGGACCCCGCCGACGTGCTGCACGTCCGCTACTCGACCTGGCCTGGTGACGCGCGGGGCCACGGCCCGATGGAAGCAGCAGCGCGCAACCTGCTGGGCGCGGAAGCCCTGGAGCGCTACGCCGCGAACCTGGCCACCCGCGGTGGCGTGCCGTGGGCCGTGCTGAAGCACCCCGCGAACCTGAACAGTGCTCAAGCTGCCACGTTCCAGAACCGCTGGGTGGAAGCCAGCCAGCGCCGCGATGGCGCGCCCGCGGTCCTGTCCGGCGGCATCGAACTGGAACTGCTGTCGCTGAACCCGAAGGACATGGCCCTGCTGGAACTGCGGACCTTCGACGAGGGCCGCATCTGCGCGCTGCTGGGCGTGCCGCCGTTCCTGGTCGGCCTGCCGTCGGGTGGGGATTCGATGACGTACAGCAACGTCAGCAGCCTGTTCGACTACCACTGGCGCGCCACCCTTCGGCCGCTAGCTGGAGCGCTGGCCGACGCGATCAGCAACTGGGCGCTACCGGGCCGTGTCGGGCTGGAGTTTAACCGCGACGAGTACGTGCGCCCAGGGATGGGCGAGCGCGCTCAGGCGTACAGCGTCCTGGCCAACATCGTGGACCCGATCAGCGGCCAGCCCGCGATCACGGTCGACGAGATTCGTCGGGCCGAGCGGCTGGAAGCGAACGACACGACCAGCGACCCCGCGGGCGCGGGCGACTCCGCGGTCGTGCTGACCGGCGGTGACTTCTGATGGCCGACGGTCAAGCTGACGCGCTGGCCGTGCTGGCGGGCGCGACCTTCGTCGACGGCGCCGAAGCCGACAGCGCGTTGCGGTCGGCTGTCGTCGACGACCTTCACCTTCGTGAACTGCGGCGTGGCTGCGGCTGTGCCATCTGTGCCGATCACCTGAGGAGCGACCCATGACCGCCGAACCCATCCTGGTCCGTGGCTACACGGCGACGAACGTCCGGCTGGCTGCCGACGACCACGGAGCGCGGACCGTCAGCGGCCGACTGGTGCCGTACGGCGAGGTGGCCGACGTGTCCGACATGACGGCCGAAGGTTTCGAGCGCTACCGGGAGGCCTTCGCGCCTGGCACCTTCGCCCGTCAGATCGACGTCGAAGGCACGCGCAGTCGTGCCCAGCGCGTCGCCTTCGTCGACCAGCATTCGGGCGGGCTGGGAAAGGTCGGGTACGCGCTGTCGCTGCGCGAAGCTGCTGACGGCCTGTACGGCGAACTGCGCGTGCTTCCGGCCTACGTGGCCGACGTCGAAACGATGCTGTCCGACGGCGTCGACGGGCTGTCGGTCGGCTTCGTCCCGCACCGCAGCCAGCGTCAGCCCGATGGCGTGATCCTTCGGACGCGGGCCACCCTGATTCACGTCGCGCTCGAGGCCGCGGGCGCGTACGAATCCGCGAAGGTCCTGGCGATGCGGGCCGCGGCCGACGACGACGACGAAGAGGCCGAAGCCGAGCGCGAGCGCGAGCGCTACCGGCAGGAACTGGAAGCGTGGCTGGGCCAGGACGCCGAGCGCGCGGAAGCACTTCACGCCAGGGTCGGTCGCGTGCAATAGTTGCAACCGAAACGAAGCGGCACCCCGCTTCGCCAGTCGGCACCCCGCGACGAGCGGCACCCCGACGAAGCGTCGACGGCACCCCGCGGTCCACCCCATTGACCGCAGGAGGAGAGATGCCCGACGCACTTCTGGAACGGCTGGTGAACGAGCGCGACCAGCGCACGTCGCTGATCCGTTCGATTACGGACAGCGCGGCCGAAGCTGGCCGTGACCTGTCCGACCAGGACCGCGAGACGATCATGGCCGCGCGCGAGCGCGTGGCTGCCATCGACGGCCAGGTCGACCTGATCGGCGACGACCTGGAAATGTCGACGTCGGTCCGCGACCGACTGTCCCGACTTCAGCCTGGCGTCGTCCAGCCTGGAACGGTCCAGTACCGATCGGCGGGCGAGTTGCTCTGGGACATGCTGCACCAGGGTGACCGCGAAGCGTCCCATCGGTACAACCGCTTCCTGTCGCGGGCTGCCGAGCACATGGGGACCAGCGCGGCGAACACGGTCCCTGTAGCTGGTGGCTTCGGCGCCCTCGTCGTGGCGCCGGTCGTCGGCCCTGTGGCCGACGTGACGCCGGACGGTCGTCCGTTCCTGGCCGCGATCGGCGTCCGACCGGCGCCGTCGGCCATGTCGTTCATGCGGCCGCGGATCGTCGACCCGCACATCGACGACGGCGTGGGTCACCAGACGCTGGAGAAGGCCGAACTCGTGTCGAAGCACTTCGACTTCGCGGCCGACACGCTCAGCCTGGCCACGTACGGCGGCTACCTGAACGTGTCCCAGCAGTTGCAGACGCTGCTTCCGTCGTCGCTCGACATCATCATCGGCCAACTGAACAAGCGCCTGGCCCGCATGACGGAGAAGGGTGCACTGACGGAACTGGCGAAGTCGACAGCGAAGATTCCGCTTGCCGCGAACGCGGACGCTGCCACCATCCTGGCCGCGATCTACGACGCCAGCGCGCTGGTCTACACGAACACTGGGGAACTGGCCCAGTGGATCGCGATGGGACCGAACGGCTGGGCACGGCTGGGGTCGCTCGTCGACCTCGCGGGTCGGCCGTTGTTCCCCTACCTGGGCGCGTCGAACGCGTTCGGCACGTCCAGCGCGGATTCGTTCGCCATCGGTTCGGTGGCGGGCCTTCGGCCGGTCGTCACGTACGGGATCGCTGACGACACCTTCTGGGTCGGGAACTCGATGGCCCTGGAGGCGTACGAATACCGCTACCCGATCCTGGAAGCCGTAGAGCCGTCCGTGCTGGGCCGTCAGGTCGCTGTCGCTTCGTCGCTGGCCTACTACCGGCCGACGACGAAGGAAGCTGGTCCCAGCAACACGCCGCCTGCGGAGCAGAACGGCGCAGTTCACCTGGCGCCGTGAGCATTCGACTTCGCGACCTTCTGGAGAACGCGGGTGGGTCCGTCCCACCCGCAATCTTCACGCCGCCGGTCCTGTCGTCGATCAGCCCAGCGACCGGCGTCGTGAACACGGCCGCGACCGTGTCGTGCAACGGGTCCGGCTTCACGCCGTCGTCGGTCGTGCTGGTGAACGGCGTGGCCAGGCCGACGACCTTCGTCAGCACGACCCAGGTCCGCGTCACCTTCACGCCGTCGTCGGCCACGACGTACCCGCTCGTCGTCAGGAACGGCACGCTGTCCAGCGCGTCGAAGACGTTCACGGCGACGGTCAGCGGGGCCGAAGTCTTCGACCCTGGCGCGGCCACGGTCGCGGAGGTCATCGACTACGTCGACGCGCACCCCGACGAGACCCAGGCCGTGCTGGACGCTGAGGAAGCTGGGAAGAACCGCAGCACCCTGGTGACCGCGCTGGAAGAACGGCTGGCCTGACCTGTGGCCACGGTCGCGGACCTGGCGACGCTGAAGTCGTACCTGGGCATTCAGACGGAGCGCGACGACAGCGTGCTTCAGGCTGACCTGGACGCGGCCCAGCGCTACGTCGAACCGCGGGTGCTGGCGACCGACTGGCTGGCCGACGACGTGCAACTGGCCGTCCTGATGGCCGCGGCGCGGCTGTACGCGCGACGGCGCAGCCCTGAAGGCGTGGCTGGCTTCGCGTCCGACGGGCTGGTCGTCCGCATCATCGTTCAGGACCCCGACATTTACCGGCTGCTGGAATGGCACCTGGACCTGGACCAGGCAGGCGTCGCGTGATAGCTGCGATGCGAACGACCGTGGCCGAGCTCGTTCGCGGTGCCGTCCCTGACCTGGCCGTGCACCAGTGGCTACCCGAAGACGTGCCCGAAGTGCCGTGCGTCGTGGTCGGTCGGCCGCTGATCACGCCGGACCCTGACGCGCCAGTGGCCGCGCTGGCCACCATCCCAGTGACCGTCGTCGGTCGTCGCTACACGGCCGACGCCGCGCAAGCTGAACTGGACGACGCGACCTGGGCCGTGCTGGCCGCGTTTAACTGGCTGCGCGGGATGCACACGGCCGACGTCCAACGGCTGAACGTGACCACGGTCGAACCCGACCTGGTCTCGATCGCGGGCGACGAGTACCCGGTCTACCGGATCAGCGTCGACGCGCACCTGATTGCCTGCTGAAGGGGAACCCACCATGTCATCGGTCATCTTCCAGATTGAGTCGGGTACCTTCCGGCTGAAGGTCGTCGACAAGGCCGAAGCTGGCTACAGCGACACCTGGCAGGCGCCTGGTGGGAAGACGGTCGACGTCGTCACCGCGGCCGACTACGACGCGGGGTCAGCGGCCTGGGGCTGCCAGGCGACCAGTGGCGCGCTCGTCGCGGCGCCGAACGTGACCACGGTCGAAGTGCCAGCCACGTTCTGCGAACCCGCGCAGTCGGTACCGCAGCCCGCCACGACGTCGTACACGCTCGACATGACGTTTCTTCAGGACCCGAACGTTGTCCAGGGGATCAACCGCTTCCTGTTCGAACACGACACGGAAGAGGCGTACTTCTTCTACGGGCTGGACGGCGACAACCCGCCGAAGATGATCGGTCGACTTCGGCTGATCGCGGGCACCATCGGCGGCGCGGCCCGTACGACCCTCACCTTCGACGTGTCGCTGCCGCTCAGCAGGAAGCCCGACGTCGAGTTTGGTGACGCGACGTCGTCCGAAGTCGTCGAAGGTGGCGGGGCCACCGCGGCCACTGGCGCGACGGCAGGTGTCCCTGGAAGCTGGACGCCGACGGGCAGCACGCCGCCCGCGACCGTGGCCGACCTGATCGCAGGGACGCCGCACGCGGTCACGGCCAGCCCGACCACGGCCTGGACGACAGGCCAGTACGTGCAGACGCAAGCTGCCGGTACGGGCGGGCGGGCGCACTGGTCTGGGTCGGCCTGGGTCAGCGGCGCCACGCCCTGATGGACCCAGGGCTGGCCCGCGTCGCGCAGATCACGCGCGAAGTAGAAGACGTCATGTCCGGCATGGCCCTGACGCGGATTCAGCGCTACGTCGGCGGTCGGTCGAAGGCGCTCGCGCTGGGCCACGCGGCGAAGGACCTGGGCGGCGACCGTGCCATGTCCAACTTCCGCGGTGGTCGGCTTCGGCTGGGTGCGGGCTGGGACGCCATGCCGTCGGGCATCGCGGTCAACTTCCGACCGGCTGGCTTCTGGAAGCTGGCCGACGAAGGTCGGAAGCGGTCGGGCACGATCAGGCCGCGTCGGAAGAAGGCCCTGGCGACACCTGACGGCGTCCGGTCGCTGTCGCACTACCACCCATCGCGCGGCCTGAAGACGTTCCAGGACAGCGAGCGCGATATCGAACGGTCGGCGGCACGGAACACTGACGCCGCGATCGCGCGGGAACTGCGAAGGATCGTGGGCTAGTGGCCACCTTCACGGAGCGCGTCCAGGTCATCATCGACTTCGTCGAACGGAAGTCGGGTGCGGGCTCGCCGCTGGCCCAACTGAAGACGGACGTGGCCCAGGCCGAAGGTGCCATGGGGAAGCTGAAGGCCGCGGGGTCGGGCCTGGGCGGCGTGCTGTCGTCGGTCGGCCCGCAGGCGTGGGCCGCGGCAGGCGTGGCCGCGGCTGGCTTCATGGTCAAGTCGGCCCAGGCGTTCGAAGAACTGGCCCTGAGCGCGTCGAAGTTCGGAACGGCCACAGGGATGGCCGTCGACGAGGCCAGCCGGTGGATAGAAGTCGGCGGCGACGTGGGCGTGAGCGCGGACACGATGCAGTCGGCCTTCAGCAAGCTGGCCGCGACGGTCCAGAAGAGTCCCGACGCGCTGTCGAAGTTCGGCATCGAACTGGCGAAGACGCGCGACGGCGCCGTCGACATGAACGGCACGGTCCTGAACGTCATCGAAGCGCTGAACAAGATGGACCCCGCGAAGCGCGCCGCGGCCATGAAGGAAATCTTCGGCAAGGGTGCCGTCGGGGCCGCGGAACTGTTCGGGATGAAGGTCGAGGACATTCGGCAGCGGCTGGCGGACGTCAGCGACCAGAAGGTGATCGACGAGGACGAACAACGGAAGGCCGAACGGCTGCGCGACGCGGTCGACACGCTGAAGGACGCCTGGGACAACGTCGTGTTGTCCGTGGGCGAGTCGGTCGCTGAACTGGCACCCATCCTGGAGATGGTTGGCGCGATCGCGGACAAGGCCCAGTCCCTGGGTGACGTCTGGGGCGTCCTTCAGGACACGCTGAACCCGGTCCAGCACGGCGTCGAAATGCTGGGCCAGGCGTGGGACTTCGTCACTGGGAAGAGTGACGACGCGAAGGCGTCTGGGGTCGACGCGACGACGGCCATCGCGACCGGCGCGGACGACGCGAAGCAGTCCATCGACGACATAGGCGCGGCCTGGGATGCGGTGCACGCGAAGTTCGACGCTCAGCGTCAGGTGCTCGACGTCCAGGACGCGTTCGACAAGCTGCAAGCGTCAGCCGTCGCCGCGGCCCAGGCGTACGGCAGCCAGGCCCAGGACGCGTCCCAGAAAGAACGTGAGCACCAGCGCGAGATTCTGAACACGAAGGACAAGGTGGCGAAGTACGCCGAAGAGGTGCTGAAGCTGCCGCCCGAAGCGATCACTCAGATACTGGCTGAGATTGACAACGGGTCGCTGACGTCGGCCGAACACGACCTGAACAACCTGGCCCGCCAGCGGAAGGCCGAAATCCTGGTGAAGACGGTCCTTCAGAACACGCTGTCGTTCCTGCCTGGCCGCGGGCCGGTCGTGACAGGTACCGGCGTGTCCGCGAGCGCGCAGCCGAGCGCGCGTGGGCTGGGTGCAGCCGAACCCATGTCGACGCCGATCGCCGTTCAGGCCGCGGTGCCGATCAGCGTCCAGGTCAACCTGCCGACTGGTGCCGACGAGTCGCGGACCGTGGCCGCGCTGCACCGTTGGACAGGTCGTAACGGGTCCCTGCTGAACGCTGGCGTCTGGACCGGCTGAATGGCTGCCTGGGTCGACGTGCAACTGTGGCGCTACGTGATACAGCCTGGCGAGGGCTGGGACCAGGCCCTGTGGGACGACGGCCACTGGGACAGCGGCTACCCGACGCCGGACCAGGAATGGACGTCGATCGTCTGTGACGTCCGTGGTCTCGACTTCACCCGCGGCAGCCAGAGCGTGTCCGTGGCTGGTGGGACCGAAGCTGGCGTGCTGCTGATGGAACTGGACAACCGCGACGGCCAGTGGTCGCAGTTCCTGGACCTGGGCGACGGGCACTTCGAACCCGCGCTGTCCAGCGGGGTCCAGGTGCGCGTCATCGCGGGCACGGACACGGCCGGACAGGTGACCCTGTTCCGTGGCTGGGTCGAAGGCTGGGTGCAGCAATGGACGAAGACTGACGACGTCGTGAAGGTGACCGCCGTCGACGGCTGGTCCGACCTGGTGCAGCAGGGGTCCGACGTCGAGTGGACCCCTGGCGCGATGAACGAAGACGTGGCCAGCCGACTGTGGCGACTGGTCAGGATGCGGGCGGGCTGGGACGAGGATCAGTACCCGATCTACCTACAGCAGGGCCATGTCCGGCTGCTGGGGTCGTCGGTCTGGAACGCGACGGAGCGCGGGCTGACCCTGCGGCGCACGTCCGTGGCCGACGAGGTCCTTCGTACGACGCGCTCCGATGGCGGGGTCGCCTTCCTGGACGGCGACGGGTCCTTCGTGTACCTGAACCGCACGCGCTGGTCGGCCGTGGGCGCGGCGCCGTCGCTGGAGGTCGGACGCGCAGCACGGCCCGCTCAAGCTGTCGTGCCGTTGTTCGGCGACTGGTGCGGCGTGCCGCAGTCCAACGAACTGCCGTACACGGACCTTGAGTGGCTGTACGACGGTACAGGCGCGGCGAACCTGGTCGTCGTTGCGAACGCAACGGCACCGCAGATGCGTGACGACGCTGGGAACGCCATCCCTGTGGCCTGGACCCAGGCAGGGTCGACGCAGATCGCGTCGCGGGCATCGAACCGCCGACGTCAGGTGCTCCAACTGGCTGACCTGCGTTTCACGACCCAGGCCGAAGCTGACGCGCTGGCCCAGCACTACCTGAACGTGTACGCGGAGAAGTTCATCGCCGTGCGACGGCTGGAGATTCGGCCGGAACTGGACGACCGCCTGTGGGATGCCGTGCTGGGCCTGCGGCTACAGGACCATGTCCGCGTCCTTCGTCGCACGTCGACGAACGTCATCGACATGGAGTGCCTGATCGAAGGCACGCGCTACCGGATCACGCCGGACCCGACCGCGGTCGACAGCCTGGGACGGCACTACGGCGTCTGGGTCGTCACCCTGAACACGTCCGACGCGGTCAACGAACTGTCGTCGAGCGGTGTCCGATCGAAGCTGCTGGAGGCTGTCGCGTGAGCGCCATTCGTGACCCGATCACCCGCGAAGTCATCGCGTCATCGCTGGGTGCCCAGTGGAACGACCGCGTGGTGCAAATCTTCACGACCCGCGCGGAGATGGTCGGCGGCACGTACTCAGGCTGGGCACCAGTGCGCGGGTCGCTGGCCTACTGCGAAGACACGCGGGGCCTGTACGAAGTCGTCGACTTCGACGGCAACGGGTCACCCATCTGGCAGTCGGTCCCACCCCGCGGCGCGATCGCGCACTACCCGACGTCGCACCCCGCGGCGTCAGGGACCGTGATCCTTCCGACCAGCGGGGCCATGACCACGATCGTGAAGGTGGGCGGCGTCGTCCGCTACGGCCGGACCTACGGGCTGGCCTATCAGTGCACGGTCTACACGCAGTCGGGCAACCTGGGCCTGTGGACAGGTGAAGGCTTCGTGCAGCGCGCCGCGACCCCTGGCTACGCCATCGCGACGCTGATCCCGCACGGCTACATACGGACGTGCGGGCAGGGCTGGGCGAACGGCGTCTACAACTCGTCGGAACAGTCCGGCTTCTGCGTGCTGGGGCCGATGGCCGCGAACGAGGACCAGGCTGAGTTCGTCTGGCGCGGCTACTGCTATCCCGGCCTACCCGACCTGACCGTCGTCAACCCGACGCTGTCCGTCGTCGAAATGGGAGGTTCGTCGTGAGCGACATTCCGCTGACCCCTGACGGGTCGCCAGGCCCACCCTTCGACCTTCCACCCGACGTCGTCGCGGAAGGTGGGAAGCCTGTCCCTGGCCAGGCGCCGCTGGCTCCGAACACGGACAGCCGACTGACCGCGGTCGAGTCGACGACGGCCGACGCGCTCCGTCGGATCACAGACCTGGAAGTCGCACCCTGACCCATGGCTGCTGGTCGGCTGCTGCTAGCTGAGGACCTATCGCTGTACGGCGATGGCGTCGAACCCAGCCCTGTCGCGCCACCGCAGCCAGAGCCGACGAGCGCGGAACTGCCGTACTACGACGGCCGCATGATCGGCCGATCCCTGGAGGTTGGCGCTGACGGGCTGCTGGTCTGGAACCTTCGACCGGCCGTGCCGAACGTGACCGGCCGCGCCGCGGGCAGCGTCCTGACCGTGAGCGATGACGGCTCGCTGGTCTGGCAGTACCTGCCGCCTGGTGGGTCCGACGAAGTCTTCGCGACCGACGTGCCCGACTCGACCGTGCGGGCAGGAACCCTGTGGATCGGGCCGACCGACCCGCAGGGTGGCGCCGAAGGTGACCTGTGGCTGATCACGAAGCTGGCCGTGACGTCCGCGCCAGTCAGCCCGCCGACGACGGCGCCTGTCCTGACCGTGCCCGCAACGTCGACGTCGACCAGCGTCGCCGTGTCCTGGACCGCGGTCACGAACGCGACCCTGTACCGCGTGTCCGTCGACGGCGTCGACGTGCAGCAGGTCACGGCCCTGAACGTCACGCTGACGCTGGTCCCTGGGTCCCATGCCATACGGGTCCGTGCATCGAACGCGGGTGGCGACGG
>Ga0157376_10002645_pt1 | contig 12184 bp, 6 predicted proteins | sample M45metaG_FD_121801 | JGI IMG/M metagenome (GOLD analysis project Ga0157376, IMG submission 121801) | Miscanthus rhizosphere microbial communities from Kellogg Biological Station, Michigan, USA - M4-5 metaG | ecosystem: Host-associated > Plants > Roots > Rhizosphere > Soil | place: USA: Michigan... | reverse complement strand
TTGTTCCCTTCTCCCGCTGGCGGGAGAAGGTGCCGAAGGCGGATGAGGGTGGCACAACCGAAGGCGATCTCGCTTCGCCTACCGCCACCCTCACCCGTCGCGCTTCGCGCGCCGGCCTCTCCCGCCAGCGGGAGAGGCGACGTGTTTCGAACTTGCGTACTCGCTATCGGCTCAGAAGAACCCGAGCGCCTTCGGCGAGTAGCTGACCAGCATGTTCTTCGTCTGCTGGTAGTGATCGAGCATCATCTTGTGCGTCTCGCGGCCGATGCCGGACTGCTTGTAGCCGCCGAACGCCGCGTGCGCCGGATAGGCGTGATAGCAGTTCGTCCAGACTCGTCCGGCCTGGATCTCGCGCCCGAAGCGGTAGCAGCGATTTGCGTCGCGGCTCCACACGCCTGAGCCCAGTCCGTACAGCGTATCGTTCGCGATCGACAAGGCTTCGTCGTCGTCTTTGAATGTGGTCACCGACACGACCGGCCCGAAGATCTCTTCCTGGAACACGCGCATCTTGTTATGGCCGCGGAATATCGTCGGTTTCATGTAGAAACCGTCCTTCAGATCGCCTTCGAGCACGTTGCGCTCGCCGCCGATCAGCACCTTGGCGCCTTCCTGCTTGCCGATGTCGATGTAGCTCAGGATCTTCTCGAGCTGTTCGCTCGACGCCTGCGCGCCGATCATCGTCGTCGGATCGAGCGGGTTACCCTGCTTGATCGCGGCGACGCGCTTGAGTGCGCGCTCCATGAAGCGGTCATAGATCGATTCGTGGATCAACGCCCGGCTCGGGCATGTGCACACTTCGCCCTGGTTCAGCGCAAACATCACGAAGCCTTCGATCGCCTTGTCGAAGAAATCGTCGTCGCGCGCGCAGACGTCTTCGAAGAAGATATTCGGCGACTTGCCGCCGAGTTCCAGCGTGACCGGAATCAGGTTCTGGCTCGCGTACTGCATGATCAGGCGGCCGGTCGTTGTCTCGCCGGTAAATGCGACCTTGGCGATGCGCGGACTCGACGCCAGTGGTTTGCCGGCTTCAAGGCCGAAACCGTTGACGATGTTCAGGACGCCCGGCGGCAGCAGATCACCAATCAGTTCGGCCCACACGAGAATACCAACCGGCGTCTGCTCGGCCGGCTTGAGCACGACGCAGTTTCCCGCCGCGAGCGCCGGTGCGAGTTTCCACGTCGCCATCAGCAACGGGAAATTCCACGGAATGATCTGCGCAACGACGCCGAGCGGCTCGTGGAACTGATAGGCAACGGTATCGTGGTCGATCTCGCCGATCGAACCTTCCTGCGCGCGGATGCAACCAGCGAAGTAGCGGAAGTGATCGATGGCGAGCGGCATGTCGGCGGCGCGCGTCTCGCGCAGCGGCTTGCCGTTGTCCCAGGTCTCGGCATGCGCAAGCAGGTCGAGATTGGCTTCCATGCGATCGGCAATCTTGTTGAGGATGTTCGCGCGCTCGGCCGGCGATGTGCGGCCCCAGGCCTTCTTCGCGGCGTGTGCTGCATCGAGCGCAAGTTCGACGTCGTCCTTGTCGGAGCGCGGGATCTCGCAGAACGGCTTGCCGGTGATCGGCGTGATGTTTTCGAAATACTTTCCTGCCGTCGGCTTCACCCACTTTCCGCCAATATAGTTTTCGTAGCGGCTCTTGAACGGGACTTGGACGGCGTGATGTTGTTGTTCTAGTTTGGTCATGGCGCGATTGCTCCGAAGTGAATGGGCGGTCCAACCAGAGCAGGCGGCGTGCCAGCGCATCAGGTTGTTGCCGGACGACGAGCCAATCTACGCCTATCTGCCTTAATTCCCTGTTGATCTTGATCAACTGAGCCGCCGAAATTGTGCGCTGCAAGATGCAACCGCCCGAATAATGTGTTCAGACTCGAATCACCCCGCTGAAACAGTGTCGCAAAATGCGACACATCGTCTGAAACCCTATGGCCCAGGCCTCTACCGACCGCGTTCAAACGGCTCGCCGACGCTTCTTTGATGAAGGCGCCGCGCCACGCGGACTCGTGCCCGAAACGATTCTGCGTTCATGGCAGCGCTGTGCCGGCCTTGGCCTTTCGCAAAGCGCGAAGCCCGATGTCGAGCCGCTTGCGGCGCCGGCGTTTCGCGAAATGTGCGAGAAGCACGAAGAGCTGCGACGTGCCTGCCTGCCCGAGGTCAAGGCGCTGTATGCCGACGCGCGCGCTACCGGCAGCATCGTCATCCTGACCGGCCCGGACGGCATGATTCTCGAAGCACTCGGCAGCGCGGATTTTCTCGACAAGGCGGCGCGCGTATCGTTGCGGCCCGGTGTGCCGTGGAGCGAGCGCCAGACCGGCACCAATGCCATCGGCACCGCAATGATCGAAGGACGCGCAGTCGAAGTGCGCGGCGCCGAACATTTCTTCGCGCCGCACCGCGTGCTCAGTTGCTCGGCGGTGCCGATCATCGATCCATTCGGCAAGATCGCCGGCGTCATGGATCTGTCCGGCGAAGCCTCGGTGCATCACGTGCATGCGCTCGGCATGGTCCGGCTCGTCGTCGACCAGATCGAGCACCGCTTGTTCGAACGCGAGTTTCCCGGCTGCAGGGTCGTGCGCTTTCAGCGCGATTCCGGACTGCTCGGCACCGTCCACGAAGGCATCGTCGTATTCGATGGCGAGCGTCTCGTCGCGGCGAACCGGCATGGACTGGCCTTGCTCGGCATCGAGCGCGGCGACATCGGCCGGCGCCAGTTCGAGGAATTGTTCGACGGGCGTTCCGCCGACATCGAGCGCAGCGCCACCCTTCGCGATGCGCGCGGCAAGCCGCTGGTGTTCCAGCGCGATGTTCACCCCGGCGCGCAGGGCGTGGGCGCGGCGAAAAAAACCGCTCCGCGCGCTGTCAGCGGGTCAGCGGCGATCGGACCGGTATTCGACGCCAACCTCGAATTCGAACTCGAGCGCGCGCGCCGCGTGCTCGCCGCCGGGATGCCGGTGTTGCTGCAAGGCGAGACCGGCACCGGCAAGGAAGTGTTCGCGCGTGAATTGCACCGGCGCTTCGCCAAGCCGGGCGCCCCGTTCATCGCGGTCAACTGCGCCGGCCTGCCGGAAAACCTGATCGAATCCGAATTGTTCGGCTACGACGAAGGCGCTTTCACCGGCGCGCGGCGGCATGGTTCTCGCGGACTTCTGCGCGCAGCCGATGGCGGCGTACTTTTCCTCGACGAGATCGGCGACATGCCGCTTGCACTGCAGGCGCGCCTGCTGCGCGCACTTCAGGAACGCGAAGTCACGCCGCTCGGCGGCAGCCGGCCGATCAAGATCGACGTCGCTGTTGTCTCGGCCACGCACTGCAACCTCGAAGACGCGGTGGCACGCGGCGAATTTCGCGGCGACCTCTACTTCCGCATTTCGCACTACGCGGTGCAATTGCCGAGTCTGCGCGAGCATGCCGACCGTACGGGCTTTATCGGAAGTATCTGGCGCGGATGCGCCGCCGAGACCGGCATCACGCTCGCGGATGGCGTGCTGCCGGCACTGGCTGCCTACGATTGGCCGGGCAACCTGCGCCAGCTAACCGGCATGCTGCGGACTCTGATCGCACTGGCCGGACCCAACGGTTTCATCGGCATGCACGACTTGCCGCCGGCGATTCGTTCGCGCCAACAACAAGCCGCAGCGCCGACATCCACAATGAGCGCGGGTTCATCGTCGACGACTACGCCGCCCGGCTTGCCGCAAGCAGTCGCGCACGGCTCGGCAACGCTGGCCGGCATCACCGAGCAGGCAATTCGCTCGGCAATCGATGCCTCGGGTGGAAACGTCGCCGCAGCCGCACGCCGGCTCGGCGTCAGCCGCAGCACGCTGTATCGGCACATGACGTAGCGGATGGCGCGGCATATATCCGCACATCAGTCCGGACGTTGCGATCGCGGGGAGCGGCGCTCCGTGACCACGGGTCCGACAGGTTGCGGCGCCGCGCATGCGGCCGCCGCAACCCGTCGCCTCGATTCGTTTCGACCTTGCCGTGGGATTCACGGCGGAGGGTCGGCTTCTTCCATGACTACCAATTGCCGGTGAACTGGAAAACGTTCTCTTCGTAGTTGTCCCGGAAGATCATGTCGTTGGTGATCTCCTGTCCGGACTCGCCATTTTCCGAAGTATCGCCGATCGAATTGGTGGCCGTCGCGGTGAACTGGTTGAGGGAAACGGGCGCCGCAGGAAACTTCACCCAGAAGTCCGCGTGGCCATTGGCATCAGTGGAAATGAATACGTTGCCCAGGTAATAAGCGGTATTGCCCCTCCCGGTCGGGGTCGTGGCATCGCTCGACGCATACAGATCGACCCGCTCCGTTGCCAAGTGAAGCACATCGTCGATCGCAATCTCGACCCAATCGTAAGCGGGCGTTCCGACCGTACGGAAGGCCTGCTTGATCGTCGGATGGTATTTGTAGTTGTTGGAAACTCCGCCACCGTAGAACCCGTTGGCCGTCGCATTTGACGGACCCAGGTCGATACTGATCTGGGCGCCACCGGCCTGGTCCGCCACGATAATATTAGCCAGAACTGAATTACCGATTCCCGCGGTCGAATCGACCCAGACGCCCGTCGCCGCAGACGCGATCGCGTTGCTGCCAGTCGAGCCGAAGTAGCCGGCACCGATCGTGTTGTAGCCGGCACCGTTGGTGACCAGGATCGCCTCGGCGCCACTATTGACTTGCGGGGCGTCCGCCTCGTTGTAGCCGATCCGGTTGGACTGGATGATGTTGTTGACCGCCGGCGTTCCGGTCAGCGTGACGCCAACGCCGGTCGACGCGCTGATCGTATTGTTCGTCAGCGTGTTTTTCGGGGAGTTCAAGACCTTGACCCCGGCACCGTTCGGGTACGCGGTTTGTCCGTCTACCTGAAGACCGATCAGGTTGTGCGACACCTTGCTGCCTCCGGCGTCGCTGCCCAGGAGCACGCCCACGCCGGTATTGCCGCTGATCAAGTTGCGCATCGATGCATTGCTGCCGCCGACGTAGGCCGGACCCGAAGCGCCGTTGATGCGCAGCCCGTCGTGATTGTTCAACAGCGCGTTGCCCCAGATATTGTGGGTACCGGTGCCCTGCAGACGGATCGCCACGTCGCTGAAACCGAACAGCGTCAGGCCGCGAACCAGCAACTTCCCCGCCCCGGTGACGTCCAGTGCGCGTGCATACCCGTTGCCTCCGTACACCTGCACGCAGAGGGTTGCGTCGAAACCCGTGAAGCTGGTGTTCGGGCTGTAGCCCGGATTGGTCGTGCCGTCCACGGTCAGATCGAAGTCGATCACGGGCAGCGGATCGCCGCCGGCTGCCAGGATGATCGGTGTGCCGCAGCCCAGATCGAAGACGATGTAGGAACCACCACCGACCGCAGGATTGTGGGCGACATCGTAAGAGCTCTTCAGCGCCCAGCGCAGCGAATTCACTGTCGGGCTGGCATTGCTGCCATTGTCGACCGCTGTCGTGACCTTGTAGCGGTGCTGATCATCGACCGGTGATTCGTATGCGCCGATGTCCGGCGCACTACCGACGATGCGGTCGTTGCCTTCGATATCGGTGTACGAAATGCCGTCGGACACTTTGGCCGTACCGGCGTTGATCGCCGGAGAATCTCCAGCCGACGGCGTCGCGGATGCATGATGCAGGTGATAGTCGCGTTTCGTGACATCGATGTTGATGTCGTTGACGAAGATCGGATCCTGTGAACTGTTGTGGTTCGAAGGATTCGGATCGGCCGGCGTTGCAGGTGGCGGCGGCTTTATCGTTCCCTTCAGGTTGCCGATGACGTTGTACGTCGCGCCCGGCAGGGACGAGGCGGGTACCCCCGACACATCCAGATCAAACGCACCGTTGTTCCAGAAAATGTTGTTATCGATATTGATGATCGTGTTCTCGCCATACGTGGCGATCCTGGCTTCGAGTAGCAGCGGTCCGGTGTTCCTGGCCACGGTATTGCTGGCCAGCAGGATCACGCCGTCGTCGCCGAACGTAATCGTCGGCTGCGTTGCATTGTCCGCGATCAATGTATTGGTGAGCTTGAGCGTCGCACTCGTCGCTCCGTAGCCACTGAAGGCAATTTTGCCCGCGCCCGTAGCGTCGAGAACCAATCCAGTTTCGTTGTGGACGACTCGCACGTGATCGAATACGAGGTAGTCATCGGAAGCCTGTTCGATGCCGTGCAGAAACGCCACCGAGCCCCAGAGAAACACGTTGGGATCCGGAGCCTTCATCTGCGTGATCGTGATTCCTTCCACGATGATGCTGCCGTTTGCCGAAAGGCCGAGATAGCTCTTGAAATGCCCGTCGATCACCGTGTTCGTCGCGTCGACAACGCGGCCCGTCGTGCAATTCGAACCCTTTCGGTAACCTCCATAGAGGGCGATGGATGCGGAAGGGCCCAGGCCGTCCTGGCCAAAATCGCCGAGGATGTGACCATTCAGTTCATCGACATCGTAGGTGCCTTGCTCCAGTGCGATGATCATCGATTGGCCAGAATCGAACGCATCGAGCGCAGCTCGCAGGCCCGCGAACGTGCTCACGCAGGTCTGCGCAAACGCGGCACCAGGTGCCAGCAAGGTCAAAATCACAATCGTTGAAATCAGGCGCGACATTTGAAAGCCTCGGTAAGTGGTCCATCCCCGTGGCTACCTAAAATGCACGTGCGCGCAGAAACCGAACATTGTCGCGAGGGGACTGTGTTGGCAACGCTCTGCCGAAAGTCATGGGGTTTCGCCCGCGATGCCATCGCGCTGCGCGCGCGCCGCGCCGGGGCAGAGGGCCGTAAGGGTCTAGGCTTGAGCCGTCTCGAGGAGCAGCTGTCGTGTAGGGTGGGCCTTGGCCCACCGGTTTTTCAGACGTAAAAGACGTAAAAGAAGAGCCGTGGGGCCAAGGCCCGCTCTACTCAAGCGCGTGAACCGTGAGGAGTCGCGCGCAACCCCCGCGCGACTCCTCCATGCGCGCAGTCAGGGCGCTGGCGGCAGCCGCATCGATGCCGGATCGAGCAGATAGAACCCCACCGCAAGCACGATCAGGTACGCGAGCAGCACGAGTGTCCAGCCCATGTTGTGGCGGATCACGTCGCCTTCCTTGCGCACGAACTTGCTCGTCGACACACCGACGCTCGCGGTCTGCGGCGCGATCGGCTTGCCGATCTCGGCGCCGACTGAATTGAATGTCGGCAACAGCAGCGGCGGCATGCCGAGCTGGGCGCCAACCAGCGCCTGAAATTTGCCGAACATCGCGTTCGTCGACGTGTTCGATCCGGACAGCGCGACGCCGATGAAACCGAGGATCGGTGCGACGATGATGAACGCGGTGCCCATCGAGGCGAAGCCCTTCGCCAGCGACGAGGCCATGCCGGAGAAATTGAAAATATAGGCAAGGCCGAAGATGAAGACGCCGACGAGCAACGCGCCCCACATCTGCTGGAACGTGCGGCGGAAGATTTCGCCGATCTGGCTGGCCTTGAGCTTGCCCATTGTAATCAGCAATACCGCGACGATGATCCACGAAGCAAGGATCGCGCTGCCGCCGATCCACGGCGCGAAATTGAACTGCGCGGTGATCTTGGCGTCGGCACCGAGCGCCGGCGCGCTGGCGACGACCTTGGTCAGGAACCAACTGACTTTCGGCAGCGGCGACCACGGGCCGGTCCAGGCCGCGACCACGACCAGCAGCACGACAAACGGCATCCACGCCTGCAACACTTCCGCCGACTTCAGGCCGTGGCCCTTGTCCTGCGAAGCGAGTTGCGCCGCATCGACCGGCACGCCGCCGTACGCGAGCACCGTCTTCGGCTGCCAGAATTTCAACAGCAGCAGCAGTCCGGCGAAGCAGACGATCGCGCCGGTTACGTCCGGCAGATACGGTCCCATGTACACAGCGACCGGATATTGGCCGGCGATATAGCCGAGCGAGCCGACGACCGCGAGCGGCCAGCCGCTGATCATGCCCTGCTTGCCGGAGACCAGATACAGCAACACCCATGGCGGCAGCAACGCAAGCACCGCAACGACGGTACCAACCGAGCCCGACAATGCCAGCAGCGGATAACCCGTCACCGCGGCCAGCGCAATGATCGGCGCGCCGAGCGCGCCGTACGATACCGGCGCATTGTTGGCGATCGCCGCGACGCGAATCGCGTTGAGATCGGAGATGCCGAGCGAAATCAGGATCGGCGCCACGACCGCCCACGGATAGCCGAATCCGACCAGACCTTCGAGCAGCGCGCCGAACGCCCAGGCGAACAGCATCGTCTGCACGCGCACGTCGAGGCTGCCTTGCGCGATGAGCCAGCGCCGGAAATTTTCGAACACGCCGCTGATCGACAGCGTGTTGAACAGGATCAGGCCCCAGAACGTAATCCAGTCGACGTTCCACACGCCGGTCGCCGAGCCGTACAAATAGGCGCGGCCGCCGTCGTCGAGCGGCATGTGCCACACGGTCACCGCCAGCGCGAACGTAACCGCGGAACCGAGCAATGTCGCCAGCCACGCCGGCAGCCGGAACACCGCCAGCAGCACGAGCAGGAACACGACCGGAATCAGCGCAACCAGACAGGTGATCGTCAAGTTGCCGAGCGGATCGATGATTTGCGTGAACATTGGACCCCTCCCTCTGGATTGAGCGTGGCTCGGTCAGTGTCGCCGCGAAAGGTCCGGCGAACTGCCGTCAGGTTTTTTTGATATCCAGTTGCCCACGCTGCGCACGCAATCATCGAACAGGCCGATCGCCGCGAGGCGCGAACGGCCGAAGCTACCATGGACAAATCGCTCCCGGGATATAGCCTTTAGTCGTAGACCTGCCCGCCGCATTGCTCGCGGCGTACCATGGCGGACAGGCGCTGCCGTCAGGTCGACGGTTGGCCGGCAATCACGCCTGGAAATGCGACTGATGACTGCAGTTGAGCTCGCTCCGGCCCGCGGCAAACGGCAGGCTGTGCTCGCCGCCCTGGCGGCGATCGTGCCGCCGGAAAGTCTGTTGTCGAATCCCGAACAGACGAGGCCGTTCGAATGCGATGGCCTGGCGGCGTTCAGGCAACCGCCGCTCGCGGTCGTGCTGCCTGACACGGAAGAACAGGTACGCCTCGTATTGCGTGTCTGCCACGACCTGGGCGTTCCGCTCGTCGCGCGCGGCGCCGGCACCGGATTGTCGGGCGGCGCGATGCCGTGCGCCGACGGTGTCGTGCTGTCCCTGGCGAAGCTGACCCGCATCCATCAGATCGATCCGGTCGCCTGCATCGCGCGCGTTCAACCCGGCGTGCGCAACCTGGCGGTTTCCGAGGCCGCGGCGCAGTTCGGCCTTTACTACGCGCCGGATCCATCTTCGCAGATCGCCTGCTCGATCGGCGGCAATGTCGCGGAGAATTCCGGCGGGGTGCACTGCCTGAAGTACGGCTTGACCGTGCACAACGTGCTCGGCGTCCGCGGCTACACGATCGATGGCGAACCGGTCGCGTTCGGCGGCGCGGCGCTCGACAGCCCGGGAATGGATCTGCTCGCGTTGACGATCGGTTCGGAAGGGCTGCTGATGGTCGTGACCGAGGTGACGCTCAAGCTCGTGCCGCGGCCCAAGCTCGCGCGCGTCGTCATGGCCTCGTTCGACGATGTCGTCAAGGCCGGCAACGCGGTCGCCGCGATCATCGCGGCCGGCATCATCCCGGCCGGGCTGGAGATGATGGACCGCAAGGCAACCAATGCGGTCGAGCCGTTCGTCAAGGCGGGCTACGACCTGACTGCCGAGGCGATCCTGCTGGCCGAGTCCGACGGCACCCCGGATGAGGTCGCCGACGAGATCGCCCAACTCGAACAAGTCGTCAAGGCGGCCGGCTCGACGCATTGCGTCGTATCGCAATCCGAAGCCGAGCGGCTGCGCTTCTGGTCCGGACGCAAGAACGCGTTCCCCGCCGCCGGCCGCGTGTCGCCGGATTACTACTGCATGGACGGCACGATCCCGCGCAAACACCTGGGCCGCGTGCTCGGCGCGATCGAGGACATGGAGAAAAAGTATAGTTTGCGCTGCATGAACGTGTTCCATGCCGGCGACGGGAACCTGCATCCGCTGATCCTGTTCGATGCGAACCAGCCCGGCGAATGGGAGCGCGCCGACCGCTTCGGCGCCGACATCCTCGAGTTGTGCGTCGGACTCGGCGGCACGATCACCGGCGAACATGGCGTCGGCATCGAAAAGATCAACTCGATGTGCGTGCAGTTCGCGCCGGAGGAGCGCGAGGCATTCTTCGGCGTCAAGCGCGCGTTCGACGCCGGCGGCCTGCTCAATCCGGGCAAGGCGATTCCGACGCTCGCGCGCTGCGCGGAGTACGGCAAGATGCACGTGCATCGTGGCCAGCTGCCGTTCGCCGACATTCCCCGGTTTTGATCGCGATGGAACCTGTTCTCGCGCAACTGCGCGACCGCATTCTCGCCGCGCACTTAGCGAAGGCGCCGTTGCGCCTGCGCGGTGCCGGGACCAAGGATTTTTACGGCGAGACACTGATCGGCGAGATCGTCGACACGCGCGCGCACGCCGGCATCGTCGACTACGAACCGTCGGAACTCGTGATCACGGCACGCTGCGGCACCGCACTGTCGCAGATCGAAGCAACGCTGGGGCAGCATGGCCAGTTCCTCGCGTTCGAGCCGCCGGCGTTCGGCGCCGATCCGACCATCGGCGGCGTTGTCGCGGCTGGCCTGTCCGGTCCGCGCCGCGCCAATGCCGGAGCGGCGCGCGATTTCGTGCTCGGCGCGTCGCTGTTGAACGCGCACGGAGAACTGCTGCACTTCGGCGGCCAGGTCATGAAGAATGTCGCCGGCTTCGACGTGTCGCGCCTGCTCTGCGGCTCGCTCGGCATTCTCGGCCTGATCACGCAGGTGTCGCTGAAAGTGCTGCCGCGGCCGCGCGCCGAAACGACATTGCAGTTCGAGTGCGATGGCGTCGGCGCGCTCGAACGCTTCAACACCTGGCGCGCGCAGCCACTGCCGATCTCGGCCGCGGCTTGGCACGGTGGAACCGCCAGCGTGCGGCTGTCCGGCTCGCCCAGTGCCGTGCGTTCGGCGCACGACGCGCTCGGCGGCGAAGTGCTCGACGATATGCTGTCCGAAGCCTGGTGGCGCAGCCTGCGCGACCAGACGCTGCCATTCTTTCACGAAAGAGCGACAAGACTCTGGCGCCTGTCAGTGCCGGCAACGGCGCCGCTCGACGCGGCCGGCGTTGAACTGATCGAATGGTCCGGCGCACTACGCTGGCTGCGCAGCGACGCGCCGGCAAGCGAAATCCGCGCAATGGCGCAAGGTACGGGCGGCACCGCGGCACTGTGGCGTGGAGAAAGGAACGGCCCGATGTTTCATCCGCTCGCCGCCGCCAACCTCGAACTGCACCGGCGCCTGAAACACGAGTTCGATCCGCACGCAGTTTTCAACCGCGGCCGGATGATCGCGGAGCTGTAATGGAAACCCACCTCGCCGACTGGATCAAGGGCACGCCGGATGGCATCGAGGCCGAATCCATCTTGCGGACTTGCGTACATTGTGGATTCTGCAACGCGACCTGCCCGACCTACCAATTGCTCGGCGACGAGCTCGACGGCCCGCGCGGGCGCATCTACCAGATCAAGCAGATGCTCGAGGGCCAGACACCGAGCGCGTCGACCCAGCTGCACCTTGACCGCTGCCTGACCTGCATGAACTGCGAGACGACGTGCCCGTCCGGCGTGCGCTACGGACGACTCGTCGACATCGGCCGCGCCGTCGTCGAACAGCGCGTGCCGCGAACGACCGGGCAACGCTGGCAGCGCGCGTTCCTGCGCGCGGCGATCACGACGCGCTGGATCTTCGCTCCCGCCGTTGCCCTCGGCAGGCTGCTGCGCCCGCTGCTTCCTTCCCGGCTGCGCAACAAGCTGCCGCCGGGCCGCGCGCGAGGCGACGTGCCACGCCGATCCCACGCGCGCAAGGTTCTGCTGCTGAACGGCTGCGTGCAGCCGGCGCTGATGCCGGCAATCGACGCGGCGACCGCGCGTGTGCTCGACGTGCTCGGCATCGAGGTGATCATCGAGGCGCGTTCGGGCTGCTGCGGCGCGCTCGACTACCATCTCACGGCGACCGAAGCGGCGAAAGCTGCGGCGCGCCGCAATATCGATGCGTGGTGGCCGCACATCGTGCGTGGCGCCGAAGCTATCGTGATCAACGCGTCCGGCTGCGG
>Ga0157376_10002642_pt1 | contig 12190 bp, 10 predicted proteins | sample M45metaG_FD_121801 | JGI IMG/M metagenome (GOLD analysis project Ga0157376, IMG submission 121801) | Miscanthus rhizosphere microbial communities from Kellogg Biological Station, Michigan, USA - M4-5 metaG | ecosystem: Host-associated > Plants > Roots > Rhizosphere > Soil | place: USA: Michigan... | reverse complement strand
TCTGGCGCTCGACCGCGTCGATGAACTCGCCGCTATTGGCGGCGATACGGCACGCTTCCGTGGCGATCAGCCGCGACCGCGTCACCCCGCGCCGCTTCATTTTTTCGGCGCAGACCTTGAGCGCGTCCAGCGTGCGGTTCATGGACGTCGGCGACAGCCGGCCCGAGCTCAGCACGCCTTCGCCGAGACGGATGATGCGGGAGAATGCATCGATGACGAGAAAGCCGCGGCGCGAGGGCTTGGCGATCAGCAGCCGGCAGTTATTGGTGCCAAGATCGAGCGCGGCATAGATAGATGGCGCCTGCGCCCGCGACGCGCCCGTGTCGTTTTTGCTCTCGGCTGCCGCCGGGAGGCCATGGGCCGGCGCGTCTGCACGCGCCCGGGCTGCGACTTGCGCTGGGCCACCTCCCCCGCAGTCGCCGGTCTCGTTTCGCTCAGCCTTGCGGTTTCGCGAAACCACGGCAGCCGAGCGCGCATCGCCGCTCGGCCCATTCACGGTGTTCAACCCTTAACCCCCGGAACCGCCGACGCTTCATCTGCTTGCCGGGCGTCCGGTGTGTTGGTCCTATGCCGATCAATCTATCAATCTCTTGAATGAGGTAAAGCGGCTTTTCCGAAACGGCTGGGATCTGCGCTGCTTTGGCTTGAGCGGCGCCGGCAAGCGATGGATAGTCAGCCCAGCCGCGGCTTCGATGCGAGGCGGCGGAAGCGCCCGTAGCTCAACGGATAGAGCACCAGACTTCGAATCTGGGGGTTGCACGTTCGAGCCGTGCCGGGCGCACCAACCACCGCTTTTTGTGTCCCGCTGCGAATGGGATCCGTCCTTTCTGCTGCCTGGTTTCTCATCAGGAGGGGGGCGTGCGACCAATCGCGCGGTCGTGCCAACAAAGGATTGGGCGCGAGGACCTCCATCACGGCTCGCCGTGTCAAGTCGTAGCGGCCGGGGGCGGTCCAACCTCCGGCCGCCGCGCGCAAAGGCCGTAGCTGCGCGATGACCGTTGGCGACGTTGCCGCAGCCGCATCCAGCCAACCAATTGCGTCCGCGTTTAGTCGCAGTACCCGCGAACAGCTTTAGGGCTCGATTCAAACACCTTCGCCTCGACGCCTTGCCAACCCCGTTCATATGAGCAGGGCAACTCCGACGACGAGCCACACCGCGCCGCCCAAAGGGCCCCCAGCAGCCACCGCTACACCTATTCCCACAGTGCATAGCGTTGCCCGTGTCGGCACCCTGGAAGCTAAAGCGGGTGCGTGATAGCGTAGGGTAGCGTTCGTTTGCGAGCCCGGGGATGCGCAGCGGGGGCCGGGACGATTAGCCCGGCCCCCGGCACTCCACCGAATTCCGAGCAGCAGACCTTGAGTTATGGTCGAGTATTCATGCGGTTGGTCGAAGGCTCCGCCGAGACGTCAAGACGTTTGGAGCTGCACGAGCCGGAGCGGTGGTACGTGGCGCGCACTCAGCCGCATCGCGAGACCCAGGCGGCGCGGCAGCTCGATAATCAAGACTTTCGCGTATTTGTGCCGCGCATACTCAAGAGCCGCCGCCACGCCCGCAAATTTGACACGGTCCGGGCGCCGCTTTTTCCTCGCTACATCTTCGTCGCTCTCGATCTTAGTCGCGACCGCTGGCGCAGCGTCAACGGCACCCTCGGCGTCGACCGCCTCCTGATGCGCGGTGGCGAGCCCGAACCCGTCCCCCGTGGATTGGTGGAGCAGCTGGCCGAGGCCGCCTCGCCAGACGGCGTCGTGCGCGGTGGTCCGCCGTTAAAAGAGGGCCAAAGCGTCAGGGTGACAGCCGGCCCATTCGCCGACCTCATCGGAACCCTCGAGCGCCTCGACGACAACGATCGGGTGCGCGTCCTTCTCGACATCTTGGGCGGCAAGATCCCGGTTCTGCTGCCTGGTTGCGTCGTGACGCGAACCGAATAACCTACCGAATCATTTAGAACTTCCGGTCCTCGCTGCGGCGCAGCATTTGGCTTCGTTTCGTAAAGTCCCTGATTCTGTTACAACCTAGAATTGTATTATGCGATTGGAGATAATAAAAGAGCGGCCCGACGCCTCTACCCCTCGCGGAAGGCGCGCGCGGCTTGATCTCGAAGCGGCTTCAGCAGGTAAGAGATCATGCTGCGCGGCTCGGTCTGAACGAAGACCTCAACCGGCATGCCCGGCACGAACTTCAAGCCATTCAGCTTCTTGATTTCTCCAGCGTCGATGCCGATGCGGACCACATAGAAGCTGGCTCCGCCGTGCTGGTCTTCTGTGACGTCCGGCGCCATGCGGATTAGGTGGCCCCTGAGTTCGGGCGTCACCCTGCTGTTGAAGGCGGTGAAGCGCAGCTCCGCCGGCTGCGCCAGATGCAGCTGAGCGATGTCGGTCGGGCTGACCTTGGCTTCCACAGCCAGGATATCGTTGTCCGGCACGATGAGCATGATGTCTTCGCCCGGTGCAATCGTGCCGCCGATGGTGTGCACGGCCAGCTCGTGCACCGTACCCGTCTGGGGTGCCCGGATATCGATCCGCCTCAATAAATCTTCCGCCGCGATTTTTCGTTCGGCGAGTTCCGAGAGTTTGCCGCGAACCTCCGCCAACTCCTGCGCCCCCTGGCTGCGCATATCCTGGTCAATCTGGATGATTTGCTGCTGCACCTCGGCGATCTTGCCTTTGGCTTCCGCAACGGCCGCAACCAGCTGGCCCTTCTCCCCACCCAGCCTGGCGGCTTCCCGCTCGAGGGCCGTCATTTTGCTGATGGGGACAAGCTGCTTCTCCCAAAGCTGACGGATGCCGTCCAGCTCTTTGATGACGAGTTCGATTTCGGAATCTTTGGCTGCAATTTGGGTGTCGAGCCCACCAATCTGCTCATGCAGTTGCTGGGCGCGTTCGTGAAGCTGCTGCTTCTGCCCATTTCGCGCGTCGCGACGAAGCTCGAAGTGCTTCTGCTCTCCCGTCAGCACCTTCTCGACCACCGAATCCGAGCGCTGCACCAACAGTTGGTCCGGAAACGAAATTTCGTCGACTCCGGTTCGCTCCGCGTCAAGCCGCGCCTCCCGCGCCAGGAGTTCATCTATGGCGTTGATCAGAACAGCAAGATTCGCCCGCGTTTGCGTCTCATCGAGCCTAACAACAACCTCGCCAGCTTCGACGTGGTCGCCTTCCTTTACGCGGAGTTCGCCGATCACGCCGCCCGTTGGGTGCTGCACCTTCTTCACGTTTGAGGCCACCACCAGCGTCCCGCTGGCAATTACCGCGCCGGAAAGCTGCGCCATCGTGCCCCAAACCGCAAAGCCGCCGGCGACCAGCAGCAACGCGAGGCCACCAAACACGAGGTGCCGTATGATGGATTTCCGCACTTCGAAGCGAGATGAGGTTTTCATCACAGTCGCCTATTCCGCCGCAACTGGCCTGAGCACCGCCCGCAAGACGTCATCCTTTTTTCCGAAGCGCATCTGCTGCCCCTCGGAAAGCACGAGAACCTGGTCGACCGCCGTCAGAGCACTGGGGCGATGCGCTATGACAATGACGATCGCTCCGCGGTGCCTCGCGCCGAGGATGGCATGCGTAAGTGCGCGCTCGCCCTCCTCGTCGAGGTTCGAGTTCGGCTCATCCAAAACGACCAGAAAGGGATCCCCGTATAATGCGCGCGCCAGCGCCACACGCTGGCGTTGGCCGGCTGAAAGAGCCGACCCCGCCTCACCAATCTGGGTTTCGTATCCTTGCGCCAGGGAGACGACGAGATCATGGGCGCCCGCCGCCTTCGCCGCGGCGAGCACCTTCTCGAAATCGATCTCTCGAGTGAACCGACCGATGTTTTCTGCGACCGTGCCTGCGAACAACTCGACGTCTTGCGGCAGATAGCCTACGTGCCTTCCCAAGGTATCTGCCGACCACTGATCTAACGTGGCGCCGTCCAACCTGACCTTTCCCCTCGCGGGCTCCCAGACGCCCACCAAGAGACGTGCGAGCGAAGATTTCCCGGAGGCGCTAGGGCCGATGACGCCGAGCCCATCGCCCGTCATTAACGCGAAGGCCACCTTATTGAGAACCACGCGGCTCTCACCCGGCGGCACCGCCGCGACGTTTTCGACGCGCAACTCGTGATGGGGGGCAGGCAGCGTTGCCGGCGTCTGCTCAGCGGGGACGCTTTCGAGAAGTCCGCACAGCCTCGTCCAGCTTTGACGCGCAGCCACGAAGGGTTTCCAGTTCGCCACAGCGATTTCGACTGGGGCAAGCGTTCGCGAGACCAAGATTGAACTCGCGATGATCACGCCGGCAGTCGCTTCCTGATAGATCACCAGATACGCGCCGAGACCAAGGACCAGGGACTGTAAAACCATGCGAAGGGCGCGCGAGAGAGATCCTAATCCGCCGGACACATCGGAGGCGCGGCGGTGGGCGTGGAGGTGCGCCGCATTAAAGAGGGCCCAGCGCTCACCTAGTCCCGGCGCCATTCCCATGGCCCGCACAACCTCGGCATTTCGACGGCTCGCCTCAAGCAGAGAATTGCGTTTGGCTTGATGCAGAGCCGCCGCCTTACTTGGAGCGCGGGTGAACAGCTCCGCGCAAATGGTTATGAGCGCGAGAGCCGTGCCGCCGATTAGCGCGGCGACGCCGATCAACGGGTGGAACAGAAAACAGACGGCGAGATAAACAGGCACCCAAGGCAAATCGGCGAATGCGGATGGGCCCCCGCTGGAAAAAAATCCCCGGATGTGATCGATATCTTGCAGGTGCTCCGATCCGTCACCCCGCGATTTTACCCGCAGCGGCAAACGCACCACGGCGTTGTAAAGCCGCTGCGACATGGCTTCGTCGAGATAGTAGCCAAGCCTAACCAGCAACCGCGCGCGGGTTCCCTCGAGCGTCGCCTGGAAGGCGTAGAGGGCGGCCATGAGGAGCATGAGAGCTACAAGCGTCGGCACGCTGCGGCTCGGCAGCACGCGGTCGTAGACTTGCAACATGAACAGCGGACCCGTGAGCATCAGCAAATTGATCAATGCGCTGAATGCCGCCACGCCAACGAAGGCGCCTCTGAAACGCCAGAGCGTCTCGGCGAGCTCGGAACGCTTGCTGAGTTTGGCAGGGGAATTCGACACCGTAGCGGCCCATCTTCTAGTTTCGACGCCGCTGCGAGCTTGGCACGCTCGGATTAAGGGGCCTTCGCGGGTACAGCCGAAAAATTGCTGCTAATTTTAGAGAAGCTGCCTCCAACGATGAGCTTGAAGGGGGCGGTCCATTGGAACTGAATGCCACCGCGTGCCCGCGTTCCGAGCTATGTCTGCTTCGCCGCGTGGTCGCACAGTCTCAGTTCGCGTCGGCTTCCATGACTTCCGCTGCGACCTCGTTCTTAAAAAGAACGAGCATCCGCTCGTATCTGGAGAGCCCAGCATCCACCTCTGCGAGGAGATCAACAATGCGCCCTCCACCGATATCGACCTTCCCGTCGTTTCGGAATGCGACCAGCGTGAGATGCAAGGCCGTTTTGGCGCGGATTATTTTTTCAACGAGCTGTATCGACCGATCCATGCTTCGAGAGTTTCCCCGAAGGGGTTAAACATTCTCATAAGGCACACTGGGCTCGAAATCCCGATAACCCGCTAGCCCAAAAACGCGGTGCCCGGCCCGCGAATAGTCTTATCGAGCAGCCCAGTTGCCGGCGATGTTCGCCGAGAACGCATCCGGCGTGCTCCGATTTGCCCGGCGGGCCGCTTCTTTACCAAGGCGTTGCCAGAATCAACTGCGTTGTCTCCTAGGCGCTCATCCCGCTGACGCCGATGTTCGGCCTGCTGCGGCCGCCATCTCTGGCCTGCTTGATTGAGTAGCGGATGTAAGGGTTACGGGAACGCGAGTTCAAGCTGTCGCATTCACAACGCGCCCGAAGTCGATCGGTAAAAAAGAGCAGCGCGCCACTACGGATCACGGGATTGGACGCCGGCCCAAATAGGCTTTCCGCTTCGCGGTGAGCCCAGATGACGTATCGCGTTTTCGTGGCCATGGTGACAATCTCAGATACGGTGTGCACCCTTGCATCGAGGCTGCCCTGCTAGGGTTACCAAATTGCTAAAATGACAAGCGGGGCGCGAAGGGAAATCCGATAGGCTGCGACCCCATCTGACCGGCCGCCATTCTCGCACTGCTGAAGAAAAAATCGGCGGATGGGAGGCAGCTTGTCACACATGGCGGACGAAAGGCGGTCCAGCAGGATGTTCCGTCGTCAGTTTCGATATGCACTTGCGCCATAGGCCAGTTTGGCGGGCGAAGCAAGTTATCTCGCAGGCCATGGATCCACATGCAAACCCTCGGGGGCAAAAGATTCAATTTAGTTTGATCTCGTTAAATCGAAATCAAATGCCAGGCGATAAACGCGTCTGCAGAGATGCTTGCACCATTGGCAAAAGAGATATCGTTAGATCGCCGCGCGGCGGATGTTCCGCGCCGATTCCACTGGTTGGCGTTTCTTATTGCTAGCTTGGCCGCCGCCATCGTGCTGGTCTCGATGGTCGCCATACCGCAATGGCTGTCGAAGCAAGCCCGGTGGGAAGCACTTCGATCCCACGTGGGCGAGATTGGCCAAATCGCCGCTAGTGTCGTCGATGGCGATCTGCACCGCAAATTGCTCGATCCTGCGAATTACAGCGACGAACTTTACGACCGCGCGCTGCGCCCTCTGGTTCGCTTCCATTCAGCAGACCCAAATATTTTCTACCTCTACACCATGGTTGATCGTGGGGGCGTTGCATATTTCGTACTCGACACAGCTACCTCACCCGACTTGCGCACAAATCATAAGCTGCGCGCATCCGCCTACATGGAGCGGTTCGATCTCCACGAGGAATACAAAAACGACGACTGGCTGGTCCAGATCGCAGCCGGCAAGACCTACGTGAATCCCACTTTCGAGCAGGACGATTACGGAGATTTTCTCTCTGCGACTTCGCCCATTTACGATAGCGAAGGCCGCTACAGTGGTTTTGTTGGCGTCGATTTCGACCTGCAGTACTATTTTGCTCAGGAAGCCCGCTTTCGCGCTATCGCGATTAATAGCCTGATAGCGGCTCTGATTGGCTCATTGATAATCGGCTACCTAGCAGCGCGCTACTACTCCGCCATGCACGGACGTATGCAGCAGCTCTACGACATTTCAATCCGCGACAGCCTGACGGGATTGCTCAATCGCCGCGGAGCCATAGCCGTCATCGGAAAGTCATTGGCGCGGCATCAAGAGAGCAATGCGATGCTGCTCGTTGATGTCGATAATCTCAAACTGATCAACGATCTGCGTGGTCATGCCACTGGCGATGCAGTCATTGCGCTGACTGCGGAAGCCGTGCGCGAAAGCATCCGCCCTGACGATCAATGCACACGATTTGGCGGAGACGAATTCCTGATTTTCGCGCCCGACTGCGACCTGGGCGAGGCAACGAAAATTGCACATCGTATTATGGGTAGACTATCTGGGCAGTCGATGCCGCTGGCCGGCGCCAGGTTCAGTGTATCGATCGGCATCGTCGTACATGATGGTGCCCACACCGACTTTGACCAGATGTATCGGGATGCGGACGCTGCCCTCTACCAAGGACGGGAAGACGGCAAAAGCCGCATTGGCGTGTTCAAGCCATCCCCTGACGATGAAAGTCTCTCCGTTAGAGAGCTTAGCGAGTAGAGCCGGCGGTGTGGCCTCCCGTTTGGTTCACACTAGTCAGTTCCCTCACCGCTTCTGGCACTTAGAAGATTTGAACGAGCTGGCGCACGTCCCCTTTCGGAGGTGAAGGAGACATTCCGCTGAACCATTCAACTGATGCTCTTTTATAAGTACACCCACTAAGTGACGTCGCAGTTTGGCGGCGACCTTCTTTTCCGGGGTCGCAGCCACGCCAAGGGGTTACTGTCCTTTCCCCACGCACCCATGCGACATACCAATGATTGGGTTCGTTTTGCTTTCCGCCTGGGCTCACTCACGACCTAGGCAACTCAAGGCCTGCCGCTTCAAGCGTGCGCTTGAATTTTTCCAAAGTGATAGGTCCAGCCTATGCAGCCTTGAGGAGCGCCCTCTATCTCGCGCTGTTGCTAGCCCGAGTTCAGCAACCCAGATCCGCCGTCAGCACTCCAGAAAAAGTCGCTATAAATTTAGAAAAACTAGCAGGTGTAGCGGAGCGGATTTTTATAGGTAGGCGCTCTAAAAATGCCCTGCCGCATGGAGCGGATTAGGTGACATCTACGGAGAGCCAGATGAAGAAATTGATTATACGTTTTGTGAAGGACGAGTCGGGCGTCACGGCAATCGAATACGGCCTCATTGCTGGGCTAATTTCGGTCGTTATCCTGGTCGCTGTCACGGCAATCGGCACCAGCCTCCAAGGCTTGTTCCAGACCATCGCCACCGCTCTCGCTGGCGCATAAGCCGAGGAAGTTATTCCGGACCGGCACTCCGGACTCAGGGGGATGGCTTCCAACTGGTTCCCCGGCTTGGACCCTTACCGTGAGAAATAAAGACTCTCCTCTGCGCCTGTTGAATAAGCGGAGCCTCAGTCTATAGGTACCGGCCCCCGGCGAGCTAGCGGGCGCCGGTACCTTGACTGCGGCATGGTACGGATAAAATCCTCCGAAAATTTATAGGGGTTAGCCATTAGGTTGCCGCTTCGGCTTCGATGGACTCCCTTCCCGGCCGACTTCGAAACTCGATCGCGATAACTTTCGCAACGCTTGCCGCCGCCGGAAATAATGCCGTCTGATCGAAAGTGGTTCTATCCGCCGCGGATGGCCATCACCTGAATGACGGCCGGCCCCATGATCACAATAAACAAAACCGGTAGGAAGAATAGGATCATTGGCACGGTAAGCTTGGGGCCCAAGGCGGCAGCTTTTTTTTCGGCCGCCGCCATCCGCATTTCGCGGGTTTCCTTGGCTAGTACCCTGAGTGCCTGGCCAATCGCCGTGCCGTAGCGCTCCGCTTGGATTAAGCTCGTACCAACCGCCCGCACCACCGCGAGCCCAGTGCGGCGGCCAAGATTCTCGTAGGCCTGGCGCCGCTCCGCCAGATAGGACAGTTCCGCCGTGGTGACGCTGAACTCCTCGGCAAGCTCCAGCGATCTGGAACCGATCTCACTGGCGACCTTGTTCATAGCCGACTCGACTGACATGCCGGCCTGGACGCAAATGAGCAGCAGGTCGAGAGCGTCGGGAAAGACGCGGTTAATGGACTTCTTGCGGCGCGCAATGAGGTTCGAGATAAAAATGTTAGGCAGATAGAAGCCGACATAGGCCCCGACGATGGACAGTCCGAGGTTCATGAGCGGTTTAAGATGGTAGGTATTTAGGAAAACAAGATAAAAGAAGGTCAGCCCGAAGGTCGCGACCGGCAGGATGGCGCGGAAGAAGAGGAAAACCACAACCGACGCCTGACCGCGAAGACCGGCCATCTTCAGGCGATCCCGCGTGGCGTCGGTTTCAAGCGCCTTCCTCAGGTTGAGTCGCTCGACGACCTTCTTCATAAAGGTCTTCGGTTCCGTCCTCAATTTTCCTCGGTATGGCCCCTTGGCCAAGTGCGCCATGTGCTGCGCGCGCAGGCGTTCCCGCTCGCCGGCCACATATTTCATCCGCGACCCGAGCCGGTCGCCCGAAAGAAGCGGCAGCACGAAGGAAGTGATGGTGGCGAAAGCGGCGATTGCCGCAAGCGCCATGACGACGAATTGAGGGTCGAGCAGATATCGCATGAGCGAGGTCATGGCGCGCGTCCTAGAAATCGAAGTTAATCATTTTGCGCATGACGAGGACGCCGATCAACATCCAGATCGCGCAGCCCATGAGCATTATATTGCCGACCTTGTCGTACCATAGAATCAGGATGTAGTCTGGCGAGGTGAAGAACATGGCCAGTATGACGAGGGGTGGGAGCGCCCCGATGATAGCTGCGGAGGCTTTCGCCTCGGCGCTGAACGCCATCACCTTGGCCTGCAAACGATAACGGTCACGCAGTACCTGGGCGAGGTTGGAGAGTACCTCGGCGAGATTGCCGCCGATCTGGTTCTGGATGGTGATGACAATGGCGAAGAAATTCACCTCCTGAAGCGGCATGCGTTCAATCATGCGCTCGAAGGCGCTCGACAGCGGAACGCCGACCTTCTGCTGCTCGACAAGTTCCGCGAACTCGCTCCTCACTGGCTCCGGCGATTCCCTGGCGATGATCTGCATGCAGTCGGCGAACCCGAGACCCGACTTGATGCCGCGCACAATGATGTCGATGGAGTTAGCGAACTCACGCAGGAATTTGGCCTGGTGGCGTTTGATCATGCGCGCGAGGATCAAGCGCGGCAAGCCGACCCCGCAGGCGAAGGCCGCGAGTAGAGATACGAGCGGCGAAGAGCCGCTGATAAGCACCATGAAGCCCCCCACCACACCTGTCAGGCAGCTCAAGAGATAGTAGGTTCGCGGCTTCATGCTTAGGCCGGCGCGGATTAAGAGGATGCGAAGCCGCACCCGCTTTTTCCGCTTTTGTTTGGCATCGATGTTCTTAATGGTATCCTGCACCTGCTGCTTGCGTATTTGCAGGGATCGTGGCGCCGCGGCGCGAATATTCACTCCCCGCGCCACGTTGCCCACGCGCTTGCTCGCTTTGCGCTCGCCGCTCATGTACGGCATAAGTAGCGCATACACGACCCCACCCACGGCGATGCCGGCCAAGGCCACGGCTGCCAGTTGCACCAAATCACGACTGAGCAAAGCGCTCTCCTAACGGACGCCCGCTCTCGTCGAGCACTTCGCCCGCGGTTAGAACCTCGGCTAGGCGCGTTTCCTCGCCGAAATAACACGCCCTCTCCCAGAAGCGGGGCCGGGCGATACCGGTCGAGCGATGCCGTCCGGAAATGCGGCCGTCAGCGTCCTCGCCGAAGATCTCGTGGATAAACAGATCCTGCAACGTGACGACTTCACCCTCGAGGCCAACTACCTCAGTGACGTGCGTGATCTTGCGCGATCCATCGCGTAGGCGAGAGGCTTGGATAATCACGTCCACCGAAGACACGATCATCTCGCGAATGGTCTTTGCGGGAAGGTTGTAGCCTCCCATCAGAATCATGCTCTCGAGACGGCTGATGCATTCGCGGGGCGAGTTAGAGTGAAGCGTGCCTAAAGACCCGTCATGGCCCGTGTTCATAGCCTGAAGAAGGTCGAAAGCTTCTGGACCGCGGACCTCGCCGACGATGATGCGGTCTGGGCGCATACGAAGACAGTTTTTGACGAGATCGCGCATGGTAACTTCGCCCTCGCCCTCAAGGTTCGGGGGCCGCGTCTCAAGACGGACCACATGCGGCTGTTGCAACTGCAACTCGGCCGAGTCCTCGCAGGTGACGATGCGCTCGTCCTCGTCGATATAGGCGGTCATGCAGTTGAGTAGGGTCGTCTTGCCCGAACCGGTGCCGCCGGAAATAATGACGTTGCAGCGCACTCGGCCGATAATTGCTAGAAGCGTGCGGCCCTCGGGCGTAATCGTGTTGAGTTCAACGAGCTGATCGAGCGTCAGCCGGTCGCGCTTGAATTTGCGGATAGTGAGAATCGGACCGTCGAGGGCAAGCGGCGGGACAATCACATTAACTCGGCTGCCGTCGGGCAGGCGCGCGTCGCAGATGGGGCTCGATTCGTCGACGCGGCGGCCGACCTGATTCACGATGCGCTGGCAGATATTCATTAACTGCGTATTGTTGGCGAAGCGGACATTAGTGGGCAGAACCTTACCCTTGACCTCGATATAAGTCGTAACGCTGCCATTCACCATGATGTCGGAGATTTCATCGCGGGCGAGCAGCGGCTCGAGTGGCCCGTAACCAAGGACGTCGTTGCAGATGTCCCGTAAAAGTTCCTCCTGCTCGGCGATCGACATCACCACGTTCTTGATGGCGACGATTTCGCTGACAATTTCGCGAATCTCGTCTCGAGCCGCCTCGGGCTCGAGCTTGGAGAGCTGGGTCAAGTCAATGGTGTCGATAAGCGCGTTGAAGACGGTCGTCTTAACGTCGTAATATTCCTTGGAACGCGCGCGTTCGACGGACGAGACCTCCTCCTTAGCGGGCGTCTGACCGGTGCTGAAGGGAGCAACCTTCGGCTTTTGTAGCGGGCTGGCGGGAAGCGGCGGGGCGGGGACACGCGGTTGTGGAACCGGCGACGGTGGCGCGGCAGGCAGCGGCGCGGTTAATACCTC
>Ga0157376_10002637_pt1 | contig 12201 bp, 6 predicted proteins | sample M45metaG_FD_121801 | JGI IMG/M metagenome (GOLD analysis project Ga0157376, IMG submission 121801) | Miscanthus rhizosphere microbial communities from Kellogg Biological Station, Michigan, USA - M4-5 metaG | ecosystem: Host-associated > Plants > Roots > Rhizosphere > Soil | place: USA: Michigan... | reverse complement strand
GCCGATTACTAATGGATGCTGTTGTTTCTTCCCCTCTCCCCATCGAATGATGGGGAGAGGGCAGGGTGAGGGGCCAGCCTTTCCGTTTGTTGGCGCGGTAATGCGAAGGCGTTGTTGCTCGACTACGCACCCCTTACCCCAACCCTCTCCCCGCAAGCGGGGAGAGGGAGTAAAGCGCACTCCTGCCGATTACTAATGGATGCTGTTGTTTCTTCCCCTCTCCCCATCGAATGATGGGGAGAGGGCAGGGTGAGGGGCCAGCCTTTCCGTTTGTTGGCGCGGTAATGCGAAGGCGTTGTTGCTCGATTAAGCGCCCCTCACCCCAACCCTCTCCCGCTGCGCGGGGAGAGGGAGTAAATCGCAGGCGAGAGAGGGAGCTACGGCTTGCGCCTTTCAGAGTTGCGAATCCAGCGGCAGCCAGCTGAACATCCAGGCGATGAAGCGTTTGGTGCCGCTCGCCGGCGGCTCGTCGTGCAGGACCACCTGTTTGCCATCGACCTCGTCGAGCCACACGATCTTGCCGTCCTGCAGTTCGAGTTTCCAGCTGTTTTTCAGAGTGGTCGCTAACTCGTATCGGGCGTGCACCTGCTCGGCAAATTTGGGATCGTCGATGATCACGCCGCACTCGGTATTGATGCGCGCAGAACGCGGATCCATGTTGAACGAGCCGACGAAGGCGACGTGATCGTCCGTCACCAGCGACTTGGCATGCAGGCTTGCCGTCGACTTGCTCGAACCTGCGGTCTTGCTGTGTGTTCCGAGCATCACGGGCTTGAGTTCGTGAATGTCGACTCCGGCCTGCATCAGTTCCAGGCGCGATTTGCTGTAGCCGCCATGCACTGAGGCGACGTCATTCGCAGCGAGTGAATTGGTCAGCAGGTGCACCGCGACGCCGCGCTTTTCCATCGACACCAGCAGGTCGGTGCCCGGCCGCCTCGGCACGAAATACGGCGAGATGATGACGGCTTCGTGCTGCGCGCCCTGCAGCAATCCGGTGATCGTGTCGAGCATGATCTGCGGGGTCGTATCTTCGCCCTTGGACTTGGACGGGACATCCGTGACCAGCTTGACCTGCTTGCCACGCAGCATGCTATCGAGGTGCAGCCCGGTGAGGCCCTCGTCGCGCAGGTTCAGCAGGTGCTGGGCGTAGGGCGTCGCGAGCGCTTCCTGCCTCTGCGCCTCCATCGCATCGCGTTTCTTGGCCAGCGCTGCGTCGGCGTCTTTCGGCTGCGCGAACGCCGAGATCGGCACGACGCTGTCGCTGTTCCAGAACAGATCGAAATCTGCGTCGGCGTCGGCGACCACGTGCCCCGCCATGAGTACGCCGAGATCGCCGAAATTGACTTCTTCGTGTGCGCCGAAGTATTCGTCTCCAATGTTGCGGCCGCCGACGATCGCGAACTGCGAGTCGGCAATCCACAATTTGTTGTGCATGCGATGGTTGACGCGGCCGCCGCCGAAGATGAATTCCAGGCCGTTGCCGACCGTCGACCCGCGTGTCCGGAACGGGTTGAACACGCGGATCTCGATCCGTTCGTGCGAATCGAGGATGGCCAATTCCTCGTCGTGCGTGCGCGCCGTCACGTCATCGAGGAGCACGCGGACGCGAACGCCGCGATCGGCAGCGCGCAGCAGCTCGCGGCCGATCGCCCGGCCGGTTAGGTCGTCGTGCCACAGGTAGTACTGCGCATCGAGGCTGCGCCCGGCCAGCGCAATACTGGTGAGACGCGCCGCAAATTCGTCTTCGCCGCTCCTGAACAAGCCATAGGCGGTTTCGTCGGGCGCCAAGGCGAGTCCCGCAACTGCGTGATCGAGTTCGGTGCTGTCGCCGGGCGGAAGGAAAGTCGACGTCGCGCCACGCGGAAATGGCGCCGTCGAACACGCGGCAAGCAGCACTGCCGCGAGTAACACGCTCACACGAATGCCGTGATTGGTCATAACTCCAGTCCCCGGAAATTAACCGGAGCCTATCACCAATGAACCACGCATTGCCGCCCCGTAGGGCCAAGGTCCAATTACCTCCCGGTCGCTCATTCCCTATCGTGCTCGACGTGGCGTTGTACCTCTTGTCAGTTCCGTATTCAGTTCGAAAATGTCGTCGTCAAGACAGTACGTTCACACTTCGGCACCTCACCACGGGAGACTAGGGAATCTTGCCGCAGCAGCGCAGCGGTCTGCAGTTCCCTCCCACTTGCTTCAGGTTCAATGGGTCCAAGGTCCCATTGCGGCTACCCGTGCCCGCAGATCACGATCCATCGATACGCTGCCCGATGTGCAGCAAGGATATTCCGTGCGCGGCGTGACCCAGATCAACGGTCGCGCCACGCGTCGGCGAACAATCACCGCATCTGCAGAATCCAGGAGTAACACCATGGCGACTTCAACCAATACCGCAGCGAACGTGGACAACTTTTTTGCGAGTTCAGCGGCGCGGTTCGATCGCTGGCGCGAGTTGAACGCCAAGGCGCAGACGTGGGCAGCCGGGGCGCGCAGCGCCAACTCGCGCAGCGGACGCACCGCAGTGGAAGCGGCGCTCGCGCAGGTTCGCCCGCTCGAGGATTTTTTCGCCTATCCCGGGTCGCGGCTCATGAAAGCGCTCGCCGAACGCATCGCATCGGACGACGCGCTCGGCACCGCGCGGCTGGTGCGTCGCGTTAGCGGCGCGCTGCTGACCGACAGCTACCGTTACGAGAGTGGCCAATGGGAAACGTCGGATGACGACAACGACAGCGTGCCGGAGTCGCTCGGGCAGACGTTCCAGGCCGCCGAAGTGCGGCGTCCCTACTTCGAGGCCCTGTTCGTCACGCCGGTGCCGGCCGCCAACGTCGCGAAACTCGCCAATGAGATTCGTCGCCTGCGCCGCGTCGAGGATGCAATGATCTACGAGCCGGTGCTCGTCGGCAGCGTCGAGGATGCGATGCTGGCCACGATCCTGAACGGCAAGATCCAGTCCGTCGTTATCTTCGACGGCATACCGGTGCCTTCGCGGCACGATGTGCCGTTGCTACGCGACTTGCTCACGACCTACCAGCATCTCGACGCGTCCAGCGATGCGCCGCTAGAGATCGGCATCACGCTGGCAAAGATGATCAAGCGTGTCCGTCCCGAACTCGACATCTATCTGATGACCGACCGGAATGTCGAAAAGCTCGCGGGTGACCCGGCGGCCTCGATGATCCGGCGCGTGTTCTACGAAGTCGAAGAGTTGATGGAAGTGCACCTGAATATCCTCGAAGGCGTGGCCGACCGCTATTCGACGCCGCATTTCGACAACCTCAAGAAGTATGCCGCCCGGCCGATCGCCACATTCCACGCGCTGCCGATCGCGCGCGGAAAGTCGATCATGAAGTCGAACTGGATTAACGACATGGGCGAGTTCTACGGCCTGAACCTGTTCCTGGCCGAATCCTCCGCCACGACCGGCGGCCTCGACAGCATGCTCGAGCCGACCGGCAACATCAAAATCGCGCAGGAGAAGTTTGCGCGCGCCGTCGGAGCGGACCACGTGTTCTTCGTCACCAACGGCACGTCGACGTCGAACAAGATGGTTTACCAGGCAGTGACCGCGCCCGGCGACATCGTGATCGCCGACCGCAATTGCCACAAATCGCACCACTACGGGATGGTGTTGTCGGGTTCGCAGCCTTTGTACGTCGAGGCGTTCCCGATGACCGAATATTCCATGTACGGAGCGGTGCCGCTGCGCACGATCAAGCAGGCACTTCTGAATCTGAAGTCCGAAGGCCGGCTCGATCGCGTGAAGATGGTGACGCTCACGAACTGCACGTTCGACGGACATGTCTACAACACCCGCCGCGTGATGCAGGAGTGCCTGGCGATCAAGCCGGACCTGCTGTTCCTGTGGGACGAGGCCTGGTTCGGTTTCGCGCGCTGGTCGCCATTCCTGCGTCCGCGCACCGGAATCGGCGCGGCCGAGTGGCTCGAGGAATGGCGCGCCAGTCCGGAAGCGCTCAGGGCCTATCAGGCCCAGGCCGCGGAACTCGGCGAGGACCTGGACCCGAAAGATCCGCGCCTGCTCGAACGGCGCCTGGTTCCCGATCCGCGCAAGATCCGCATCCGCGTGTATGAGACCGACTCGGTGCACAAGTCGATGTCATGCCTGCGCCAGGGCTCGATCGTCGCGGTCAAGGACGAGGATTACAACCATCACGTCTCGGCATTCCGCGAGGCCGTGTTCATCCACGCGTCGACGTCGCCAAACGCGCAGATCATCGCCTCGATGGACGTCGCCCGCCGCCAGATGGAGCTCGAGGGCTACGAACTTGTGCGCAAGGCGATCGAGATCGCGCTGGCAATTCGCAAGTCGGTGAACGAACACCCGATCATCTCCAAGTATTTCCGCGTGCTCGGTTCCGACGGCATGATTCCGAAGGAGTTCCGCAATTCGGGATTCCGCGATTTCCTCGACGAAGGCGCCAACTGGATGACGGCATTGAAAGCCGTGGCCGACGACGAGTTCTTCCTCGATCCCACGCGCATGACCCTGGTGTGTGGCACGGCCGGTTTCGACGGCTCCGCGCTGAAAAGCCTGCTGGCCTCGAAGTACAACATCCAGCTCAACAAGACCTCGCGCAACAGCGTGCTGCTCCAGAGCAACATCAACAACACGCGCAGCGATGTTGCGCTGCTGATCAAGGTGCTGCTAGAGATCTCGCAGGACATCGAGGCGCGCCTTGCCGAGGGCGGCGAGGCCGAGCGCGCGGTGTTGGCGGCGAAGGTCAAGAGCCTGATGACCGACGTGCCCGATCTGCCGAACTTCAGCCGCTTCCATGACGGCTACCGCGAAAACCCGAAGAGCGTCACGCTCGAAGGCGACATGCGCAGCGCTTTCTTCGCGGCGTACGAAGAAGACGACTGCGAATACATTCCGCTGATGAGCCCGAAAATCGACGAGCGCCTGGGCAAGGGCCCGCAAATGGTTTCCGCGAACTTCGTGATCCCGTATCCACCGGGCTTTCCGATCATGGTGCCCGGACAGGTCATCGAGGCCGACACGATCGGTTTCATGCGCAAGCTCGATGTCAAGGAGATCCACGGTTACAACAACGCACGCGGGCTGAAGCTGATCAAGCTGTCGGCGATCGGAAAGGTACGCGAGAAGGCAGAGCCGAAGAAGGTTCAGGCAGCGCCGGCAACCCCTGCACCTGGCAAGAAGAAGTCCGCCTGATATATGCAAAGAAGAAGTTTCGTACTTCGGTTTGGCCTTGGTATTGATTGCACCGGGCCACGCCGATCGGCGAACCCAAACAGCCGGCTCTGACTGAGCCAAAGAGGACAACATGATTATCGTTGACTGGTTCTTCGCTACGCTGAAACAGTACCCGGAGATCGCGATTTTCCTGACGCTCGGACTTGGCTATTACTTCGGCAAGTTCACGTTCAAGGGCATCGGTCTTGGCGCGGTGACGGCCACGCTGCTCGCGGGCGTGCTGATCGGTCAGATCGGCATCACGATCGCGCAGCCGTTGAAGGCGACCGTTTTCCTGATGTTCCTGTTTGCAGTCGGCTACGCCGTCGGCCCGCAGTTCGTCCGCGGTGTCGCCAGGGATGGTTTGCCGCAGGCGGCGTTCTCTGCAGTCCAGTGCGTGTTCAGCCTGTTGGCCGCGGTCGTGATCGCAAAAGTCGCCGGTTACGATCTTGGCTACGCAGCAGGCCTCTACTCGGGGTCGCAGACGATTTCCGCCGCGATGGGCCTGTCGACCGACGCGATAAACCGCCTCGGCCAGGATGCGGATCAGACCAAGGCCATGCTCGACTCGATGCCAATTGCCTATGCCGTGAGCTACATGTTCGGTACGGTCGGCTCGGCAATCGTCATCGCCGTCCTTGGCCCGAAATTGCTCGGCATCAATCTCGAAGCGGCGTGCAAGGATTACGAGGAGAAGCAGGGCGGCGGCACGAAGGAAACGGGCGGTGCGGGCTCGGCCTGGCATCGTTGGGCAATACGCGCCTACAAAGTGGCGGCCGGCGGAAGGGCTGTTGGCCTGCGCGCGATCGAGGCTGAAGCGCTCGTTCCCGACGCCCGCGTCTTCGTCCTGCGCATCCGCCGGGGTGGAAAGATCGAGGAGGCAGGCGCCGACACCGTTCTGAAAGAGGGCGATGTGCTGGCCGTGGCCGGTGCGCGCGACGTGCTCGTGAACATCCTCGGCGCGAACGCTACCGAGGTCGAGGACAAGGAACTGCTCGCTGTTCCGATCGAAGGCGTGGATGTTCTGGTCAGCAACAAGGAAGTCGACGGCAAGACGCTTGCCGAAATGGCCAATAGCCCGGCGGCGCGCGGCGTGTTTCTGCGCAAGATTACGCGTGGCGCGACGGCCACCGACATCCCGATCCTGCCGAACACGACGCTGCAGCGCGGCGACCTTGTCACGATCGTTGGCCGCACGCAGGACACCAGCGCCGTCACCAAGCTGCTCGGCGTCGCGGACCGTCCGACCGATGTCGCCGACGTCGCGTTCATCGGTATGTGGATTGTCATGGGTGCGTTGATCGGCTCGCTGGTCGTCAAGGTGGGTGGTGCGCCGATAACGCTGTCCACGGCTGGCGGTGCACTGATCGCCGGAATCGTCGGCGGATGGCTGCGCTCCGTGCGCCCGTCGTTCGGGCGCATCCCGTCACCGACCGTGTGGTTCATGAACTCGGTCGGCTTGAATATCTTCATCGCGATCGTCGGTATCTCTGCAGGTCCGGGCTTTGTCAACGGTTTGAAGACGCAGGGCATCGGCCTGTTCCTGTGGGGCGCCCTGGCAACGACGGTGCCACTGATTCTCGGCATGTTCGTGGCCAAGTACGTGTTCCGCTTCCACGATGCGCTGACACTCGGCATCGTCTCCGGATCGCGCACGACAACTGCGTCGCTCGGCCTCGTCTGCGACCAGGCCAAGAGCCAGGTGCCGGCGCTCGGCTACACCGTCACCTATGCCGTCGGCAACACCCTGCTCACGATCTGGGGCATGGTCATCATCATGCTGATGTCGTGAGCCGCGCAGTCGCGGTTGTCTGAAACTTTTCCAGGAGCAGTTCGATGGACGACATGACCCTCAAGAAATACGAAAAACTCGGCCCGTTCGAGATCAAGGATTTTCTCGCCAAGGTGGCATCGAAGTCCGCGCAGGAAGCGTCGATCACGTACCTCAACGCGGGCCGCGGCAACCCCAACTGGGTCGCGACCGAGCCGCGCGAGGGGTTTTTCCTGCTCGGGCAGTTCGCGATCACCGAGTGCAAGCGCGTGCTCGACCTGCCGCCCGGTGTCGGCGGCATGCCCAAGGCGGCCGGAATTGCGAGCCGGCTCGATGCCTGGCTGACCAAGCATTCCGACATGCCGGGCGCGGAGTTCCTGCAGAAGATGGTGCCGTGGGCGGTGAAGAAATTCGGCTTCGACTCCGACGCCTTCGTGCACGAACTGGTCGATTCGATCATTGGCGACCATTACCCGGTGCCTGACCGCATGCTCGTGCACAACGAACGCATCGTTCACGAATACCTCGAATGGGCCATGTGCGGCGACCCACGGCCGAAGGGCAAGTTCAACATCTATGCGGTCGAGGGCGGCACTGCCGCGATGTGCTACATCTTCAAATCGCTGAAGAGCAATCGCATCCTCAACCAAGGCGACACGATCGCGCTCGGCGTGCCGATCTTCACGCCGTACCTGGAGATGGCACACCTCGAGGACTACGATCTTCACTTCGTCGAAGTGCACGCGAAACAGGAAAACCGTTTCCAGTATCCGGACGAGGAAATCAAGAAGCTCCTCGACCCGAAGATCAAGGCGTTCTTCGTCGTCAATCCCGGCAACCCCTATGCCGTCGCGCTTTCGGACGACACGATCGCGAAGATCGGAAAGGTGCTGAAGAAGCGGCCGGACCTGATCCTGCTGACCGACGACGTCTACGGCACCTTCGTGCCGGGCTTCCGTTCGCTGATGGGCGCGTTCCCGAAGAACACAATCGGCGTTTATTCGTACAGCAAGTACTTCGGCTGCACCGGTTGGCGCCTCGGCACGGTTGCGGTGCACGAGGACAACATCTTCGACGAGATGATCGCCAGGCATCCAGAGGCGATCAAGAAAAAACTGGACAAGCGCTACGGCGGACTCACGCTGGAACCGCGCAAGATCGCATTCATCGATCGCATCGTGGCGGACAGCCGCGACGTCGCGCTGAATCACACGGCGGGGTTGTCGCTTCCGCAGCAGGTCATGATGACGATGTTCTCGCTCAGCGAATTGATGGACGAGAAGAAGCAATACCAGAAGGCCTGCATCGGCATCTGCAAGAAACGCGTCGAGGCGACGATCGAGGGACTGGGCATCGAAGTCGGTCCGAACGATCTGTTCGACTACTACTACGGGCTGATCGACTTCGAGTTCTGGGCGCGCAAGTACCTCGGCGAGGATGTGGTCAAGTGGATGAAGGCGAACGTGCATCCGCTCGACATCGTGTTCCGGCTGGCCGAGGACCATGGCATCGTGCTGCTCAACGGCAGCGGCTTTGCCGCTCCGGACTGGTCGGTGCGCATCTCGTTTGCGAATCTCGAAGATCATGTCTATGACGACATTGGTCGAGCGGTGCGGGCGATCGCACGCGGATATCGCGTGGCGTACGAGGCAGCCACCGGCAAGAAGGCCGGACCGCCCGCGCCCGTGAAGAAAGCTTCCGGCAAGAAACACTAGGTGAGTAGCGCGTCGCTCGGGCGGGCCCGGGCGACGCGTAATCTGTGCCCGGCAACGGGAAGGGAGATATGAGCACGCCATGAAGCCGATTTCACCGCAGTCGTGTGGAATTTGCGTTCATGGCGCAGCGCCGGATGGTCCGGATGCACTGGTGTGCGGTCGCAGCGCACCGATTTTCGGCAAGAATAATTTCGGGGACAGCGAGCCATGAATTTCGTCATTGATGGGTTGAGAAACAATCCCGAGTTGGCGATCTTCCTCACGCTCGCGGTCGGCTTCCTGATCGGACGCATGAAATTCGGCAGTTTCAGCCTTGGCATCGTGGTCGGGACGCTGCTTGCCGGTGTGGTGATCGGGCAGCTCGACATCAAGGTTTCCTCTTTGGTGAAGACGGTCTTCTTCGATCTCTTCCTGTTCACGACCGGATACAAAGTAGGTCCGCAATTCTTTCGGGGACTCAGTCGCGATGCGATTCCACAGGTCGCGCTGACTGTTGTCCTGTGTGTCACGTGTCTGGTGTGCGCGTTCGTCTTCTCGAAAGTTCTCGGCTACGACGTCGGGACGGCCGCGGGCCTTCTCGCCGGAGCGTTTTCCGAGTCCACAGTGATCGGCACGGCGGGCGAAGCGATCAACCGCCTGACGCTTCCGGCTGATGAGAAGACCGCGCTGCTGAACAACATTCCCGTCGCCTATGCCGTGACCTACCTGATCGGCACCGCCAGCCTCGTCTGGTTCATCCCCACGATCGGTCCAAAACTGATGCGGATCAACCTGCGTGAGGAAGGTTTGCGGATGCAAGCCGAGATGGTCGGCGGCGCCGAAATGGCGCCCGGCATGGTTTCGCCGAACAAGATTTTCGACGTGCGCACCTATCGCGTGACGAACCCGGCGTTGCTCGACAAGACGGTCGCGCAACTCGAAGCGCTGCCGGAAAGGTTCCGCGTTTCGATCCTGCGCCTCCGACATGACGGACATGTTGTCGAGGTGACTCCAGACTCGGTCGTTCGCAAGGATGACGTGGTCGCAATCCTTGCCCGGAAGGAAGCGCACCTGGCCGGGGGCGACGAGGTCGGTCCCGAAGTCGACGACAAGGCACTGATCGATGTCCAGCTCGAGGTATTGGACGTGATGGTCACGAACCGCGCAGTGACCGGAATGACGCTGCCCGAGCTGGCACGAAGCGAGTACGCGAACGGCGTGTTCCTGCGCAAGCTGACACGCGCCGGGCAGGAGATTCCAGTCGCCACGATTACGAGCATCGATCGCGGCGATCTCGTGAGCCTGATTGGAACGAAGCCAAGAGTCGACCGGGCGGCGCAGGAACTCGGCTATCCGGACAGGCCGACGACGGCGACCGACATGGTCTTTGTCGGAACCGGCATCGTGCTCGGCGGGCTCGTCGGCCTGCTCTCGGTCACCGTCGCGGGAATCCCGCTGACGCTGACCGCGAGCGGTGGCGCGCTGGTCATGGGGCTAGTGTTCGGCTGGCTGCGCTCTGCGTATCCGTATTTCGGCCGCATCCCCGAGCCGGCGATCTGGATCTTCGACACACTCGGACTGTGCGTATTCATCGGCGTCGTCGGGCTGAACGCCGGTCCCAGCTTCGTTGCCGGGCTGAAGACATCCGGCATCAGTCTCGTTTTCGTCGGTCTCGTGTCAGCACTGGTGCCGCACATCGTCGGCATTCTTTTCGGCCGCTACGTTTTGAAGATGAACCCGCTCATCGTCCTCGGCGCCTGTGCCGGCGCCGGCACGATCACGGCCGCCTTGCGCGCAGTGCAGGACGAGGCTCAGAGCAGCGTTCCGGCGTTGGGCTACACGGTGCCATATGCGATAGGAAACATTCTCCTGACTGCATGGGGACCTGTGCTCGTTGGGCTCATGTCATTCGGGAAGTAAGGAGCACTAAATGAACATGCATGCTGACAATCAAACGCGTTCGCCTGCGCTTGCGTCGCGTATCGCGATGGGTCTCATGCTTTCGCTCGCCGGTATCACCATGGCGCTTGGCCAAGACATATCCGAAGAACAAGCGACCGAGCAGGGCCACACGCAAATCGATCAGCTCAATCTTGCCAACCCGGAAGGCGAACTCGTGGCTCCGGAAGCGCCAAAGGAAACCTCGCCATTCTTCCGCGACTCAAAATGGAGCGCCCAGGCGCGAAGCTTCTATTTCGACCGCGACAAGTACGACGGCAGCGTCAGCGAGGCCTGGGCGGTCGGCGGTTCGGTCACATACCTGTCCGGTTACGTCGGCGACGTTTTCCGGATCGGCGCGACCGGCTATACGTCGCTCCCCCTGTATGCGCCGGCGGACAAAGACGGCACCGGACTCCTTCTGCCAGGCCAGGAAGGCTACGCCGTGCTCGGCCAGCTCTACGGCGAGTTCAAGTTCACCGACAAGATCTTCGCGGCGATCGGCGCAAAGACCTACAACACCCCGTATATCAACGCCAACGATGTGCGCATGACGCCGAATACGTTCGAAGGGGCGACGTTTTACGGCACCGCGGGAGGAGATGAAGGCGAGGGCAAGTTCCGTTTCGGCGGCGGCTATATTTCAAAGATCAAGCAGAAGAACGACGACGAGTTCGTGCCGATGTCGGAAGCCGCTGGCGTCTCAGGCGTCGACCGCGGCGTTTACGTCCTGGGCGGCAACTACCTGGTCGGCGATTTTTCGATCGGCGCAGCGGAATACTACTCGGATGACATCCTCAACATCTTCTACGCCGAATCGAAGTACGCGTTCAAGTTTGGCGACGCAGCCAAATTGAGCCTCGCCGCGCAGTACTCCGACCAGCAAAGCACCGGAGACGACCTGCTCACCGGGAGTTCCTTCAACACGAACCAGTGGGGCGTCAAGGGCGACCTGACGTTCGGCGGGTCAGGGCTGGTCACGCTGGCCTACACCGACACCTCGAATGGACAGCAGAACATGCGCGCTCCGTGGAGCGGATATCCGGGCTATACGAGCGTACAGGTCAAGGACTTCAATCGTGCTAACGAGCAGGCAACGATGATCAAGGGGTTGTACGACTTCTCGAAGCTCGGTGCCAGTGGTTTCAGTGCCTACTTGCTCTATGTGCACGGCACTGGCGTAAAGGCGCCGAACTACAACGAAGACGAGACCGACCTCAATGTGCAGTGGAACGTCAAGACCGGCGCCCTGCGGGGTCTGTCGTTTCGCTTGCGTTATGCCTATATTGAGCAGCGCGGCGGGGGTGATCCAAACATCAACGACCTTCGCTTCATCGTCAACTACGACTTTCCGCGTCCTGGAAACTGATTGCACAACCTGATGCCATTTGCGACTTGGAGTTCACCATGAATGATAGGAAGACGCGCATGTTGCGCCGAAGCGGCGGGATCACCGCCGCGCTGTTGGCGCTGCTCGTCATGCCGTCCGCGCATGCCTCGATGTTCACGGGCGAGACCCTGGACGCCGTGGCCAACGGGATGGCGTGGTTCGTACTGATCGTGATGCCGGGCCTCGGCATTGCGTTGTT
>Ga0157376_10002635_pt1 | contig 12202 bp, 7 predicted proteins | sample M45metaG_FD_121801 | JGI IMG/M metagenome (GOLD analysis project Ga0157376, IMG submission 121801) | Miscanthus rhizosphere microbial communities from Kellogg Biological Station, Michigan, USA - M4-5 metaG | ecosystem: Host-associated > Plants > Roots > Rhizosphere > Soil | place: USA: Michigan... | reverse complement strand
GGTCCTCGACCGCGGCGTCCGCGACGCGATCGAAGATGCCGCGCACCTGCTTCCAACGGTCGGGGGTCACGACAGCTCGAGCTCGCGATAGAGCCACGCCTTCGCGGAACGGAAATCGCGCTTGGCCGAGCTCGGCGAGATCGCCATGACGTCGGCGGCCTCCTCGATCGTCAGGCCTCCGAAGAACCGCAGCTCGACGACCTGGGCCTGTGCCGCGTCGAGGACCTTCAACCGTTCGAGCGCCTCGTCGAGGGCGAGAACGTCCACCTCCCGGGCGGGCTCGGGCGAGGCGATGGCCGGATCCAGAGTGACGCGTTCGGCCTGCCCGCCCCGCTTCTCGGCGCCGCGTCCCCGGGCGTGGTCGATCAGGATCCGCCGCATGGCCTGGGACGCGATCGCCAGGAAGTGTCCGCGGTTCTTCCACGTCACCCGCGTCTGGTCGATCAGGCGGAAATACACCTCGTGGACGATCGCGGTGGGCTGGAGCGTGTGGCCGGGCCGCTCCTTCCGGAAGTGTCGTTCGGCCAGCTGGCGCAGCTCCGCGTAAACGAGCGGCATCAGCCGCTCGAGGGCGGCTTTGTCACCAGCGTTCCACGCGAGGAGAAGACGGGTGACCTCTCCCGGCGTCGCTTCCGGCTGCTTGGGATCGTTCATCGGTTCCGAGTTGGTTCCATTAGATCCCAGGCGCGGCAAACTGCATAAGACACTTGTGATGAGTCACTTAGACGATTTGACCCACCGGAGCCGGATTTCTCGCGGCTATCAACAGGGAGAAGCCATGGCCAGGTACAGAGGGCTTTTGTTCGGCGGGTCGACGATCCTCGCCCTGACGTTTCCTGCCGCGGCGCAGACCTATGAGGTTCTCCACGCCTTCACCGGAGCGAATGGAGACGGCGCCTTCCCCCTCGGCAAGATGCTCCCCGTCGGCGTCGACAGCTCCGCATCGCTCGTCGTAGAGATGTTTTCTCTTCAATAACGGAGGTTCCCTTGAAGCGCCACCTCTTCGCCACGCTGACCCTGGTTCTCGCCGCCGCCTCGCTGTCCGCGAACACGTTCACCGTCACCAACACCGGCGACAGCGGCGCGGGATCCCTGCGCCAGGCGATCCTCGACGCCAACGCGAGTCCGGGCCCCGACACGATCCACTTCAACATCGCGGGCTCCGGCGTCCACACGATTGCGGCGCTCGACACGATGACCATCTCGGATGCGGTCGTGATCGACGGGTTCACCCAGGCCGGGTCGAGTCCGAACACGTTGCTGGTGGGAAACGACGCGGCCTACACGATCGAGATCGACGGGAGCGGGATTCCGTTCACGCACGACCTGTTCAGGGTCCTGACGTCGGGCGCCACGCTCCGCGGACTCCTGATCAACAAGGCGGCCGGGACATCGATCCTGATCGACTTTGGCGACGACGACAACAAGGTGATCGGCGACTGGATCGGCACGGACGTGACGGGAACGCAATACCTGGGGACCGACTTCAGCCCGGTTCGCGTCATCGGGTCGAACAACCACGTGGGCGGTACGGATCCCGCCGATCACAACGTGATCGTGGGAGCAAATTCAGCCGGTGCTGCGACGCTCGACATCGAAGTCGGCGGATCCAACGTCATCCAGGGCAACCACGTCGGCGTCAACGCCGCCGGGACGGCCCCGCTGACCACCAGCCCTCTTCCCAGTTATGGAATTTCTTTGACCGCGGCCGCGCACGACAGCCTGATCGGCGGAACGACGCCCGGAGCGCGCAATGTCGCGTTTGCCAACGCGCCGCTGCTTCTCGGGTCGGGCTCGCACCACAACACGATCCAGGGCAACTACATCGGGACCGACGCCACGGGAACCGTGGGTTTCGGAGCCTCGGTCGGGATCTTCTCGAACAACGCGCCGCACGACGACCTGATCGGCGGATCCGCGGCCGGCGCGGGAAACGTCATTTCCGGAAACATCATCGGAATCGTCTTCGCGGACGGCGCGGCGGCGCATACCGTGATGGGCAACTTCATCGGCACGGACCCGACGGGTCTGCTGCCGGTCCCCAACTCCGCACGCGGCATCGAGATCCAGTCGCCGAGCGCCGGCAGCGTCATCGGCGGCGTGAATGCGGGAGAAGGCAACACCATCGCGTTCAACGGGGGGCCGGGAATTCTCGCAGACTTCAGCACCAGCTACGCCGGCTGGACCATCCGTGGCAACTCGATCCACTCCAACGCCGGCCTCGGATTCGACCTCGGTGGCAGCGGCGTCGATCCGAACGACATCGGCGACGCGGACGACGGCCCCAACCGAATGCAGAATTTTCCGATCGTCTCGTCGGTCACGGACATGGGCGGGAGCACCCGGATCCAGGGCATCCTTCATTCTTCGCCCTCGACGACCTTCGACCTGGATTTCTACGCCAACCCGGCCTGCTCCAACTTCCCGCGTGAATTCCTGGAGGCTGAGACGTACGTCGGATCGTCCCAGGTCACGACGGACGGCTCGGGCAAGTTCGAGTACGACGTCACGCTCCCCGTCACGCTCGAAGCCGGAGCGCGCATCACCGCGACGGCGACGGATCCCGCCGGCAATACGTCTGAATTCTCTCAACGGATCATCTTCTCGATCAGTCCGACTTCGGGCCCCGGCGAGGGCGGAACGGCGATCAGCGTCTCCGGTACGGATTTCGCCGACCCCACCACGCTGACCTTCGGCGGCGCCGCCGCGGCCGTGACCTTCGTCAACGATCAGTCCCTGACCACCACGTCTCCGGTGCTGGCTCCGGGAACGGTCAGCGACGTCGTCGCCCTGACGGCCGAGGGACTCACCGGCGTGCTGGTCAAAGGCTGGGTCTCGGACTTCCTCGACGTGCCGGAGTCGCAGCAGTTCCATGCCTTCGTCACCACCCTCGTCTCCAACGCCATCACCGTCGGCGTCGGCCAGGGCCTCTACGGCGTCGAGCAGCCGACGCTGCGCCAGCAGATGGCCGTCTTCCTCATGAAGGCGCTGCACGGCCTCTGTTACGTCCCGCCTCCCTGCACCAGCCCGGTCTTCACCGACGTCCCCTGCTCCTTGAGCTTCGCGCCCTGGATCAACGAGCTCGTGGCCGAAGGGATCACGGGCGGCTGCGGCGTCGGGACGACCTACTGCCCCGCAGACCCCGTCAAGCGACAGCAGATGGCCGTCCTGCTCCTGAAGACTCTCGGTGGCGCCTCGTACACCCCGCCCGCATGCGTTACGCCCACCTTCGGCGACGTCCCGTGCGACAACCCGTTCGCCCCGTGGATCTACGACCTCGTCGCCCGCGGCATCACCGGAGGCTGCGGCAATGGCAACTACTGCCCGACCGTCGCCGCCACCCGCGGACAAATGGCAGTCTTCGTCACGAAGACCTTCAACCTCCAATGACCGGCTTGGCCCGCTGGCCACATTCGAGTTACCGCCGAGGGTCAGCCTTCGGGGGTCGGGTCGGTGGTCGGCTCGGGCTGCAGTAACGACGTCTTTCCTCCGCCCGGGGTGGCCCTTCGTCGGCCACCCCGGTATTTTCCGCCGCCCGGCGGCAGGGCTGACCCATTCTGCCCGTGGTTCTCGCGGCTCTCTCTGAGGGGGATCCATTGCAAAAAGGACTGCTCACTCTCGCGGGTATCCATGCGGCTTCGGGCCGGGGAGGACTCATCGTGTTGAAACAGATCGCCACCGCAAGTCTCTGGCTCGGTCTCGTCGCGGCGCAAGCCGCTGCAGCCACCTTCACGGTGACCAACACCAACGACGATGGCCCGGGATCGCTGCGCCAGGCGATTACGGACGCGAACGCCGACGCGACCGCCGATACGATCGTTTTTGCCATCCCGGGTTCGGGGGTTCACACGATCACGCCCCTTTCGCTGCTGCCGATCATCGCCACCCCGATGACCATCGACGGCTACACCCAGCCGGGCAGCGCGGCCAACACGAACGCGACGGGAGCCCTGAACGCGGTCCCGCAGATCGAGATCGACGGCACGAGCGCCCCGAACCGCTGCATCACCATCGGCACGAACGACGCCGTGGTCCGCGGACTCGTCATCAACCGCTGCGTCGAGGCCGTCGAGCTCTTCAACCCGTTCGGGTCCAACGTCACGGGCATGGTGATCGCGGGCAACTTCCTCGGCACCGACGCCGCCGGTCTGGCCGCGATGGGCAACCAGACGGGCGTCGCGATCGGCTTCACCCAGGGCGGCACCGTCGGCGTCACGATCGGAGGGCTGAACCCGGAGGACCGCAACCTGATCTCCGGAAACTCCAACGTCGGGATCGTCGAGACCAGCAACTTCAACGGCGGGTCGAACTCCGTCATCCAGGGCAACATCATCGGCCTCGACCGGAACGCGGTTTCGGCGGTTGCGAATCAATGGGGCATCCAGATCGCGGGGGGAGGGGCCGGGACTTCGATGATCGGCGGCCTCACGCCCGAGTCCGGAAACATCATCTCCGGCAACTCGAACGTCGGTGTCAATGTCGGGAGCCTCGTCTCGACGGTCACGATCCGCGGAAACTCCATTTTCGACAACGGTGCCCTGGGAATCCGCCTGAGCGGGCAGTCCAACCTCAGCCTGCCGTTCCCGAACGACGCGGACGATGCCGACGGAGGGCCCAACGATTTACAGAACTATCCGATCCTTTCGTCCGTCGAAGCGCAGGCGACGCCGGGCGCGGGCACTCGGATCCAGGGCGTTCTGCACTCGCTCGCCTCGACGACCTTCGATCTCGACTTCTTCACAAACCCATCCTGTTCGCAATTTCCCCGAGAGTTCCTGGAGGGCCGGACCTACATCGGCTCGGGGCAGGTGACGACCGATGGCTCGGGCTCGGGAGCGTTCGACGTCACGCTCCCGGTGACGATCGAGACCGGAGCCCGGGTGACCGCGACGGCCACGGGCCCCACGGGCAAGACGTCCGAGTTCTCCCAGCGCATCCCGTTCTTCCTGAATCAGCCTTCGGGACCGCCCGAGGGCGGGAGCCCGCTCAGCATCACCGGCACCGACATTCTGCCGGGCGCGACGTTGACGGTCGGAGGAATCGCCGCCACGAGTATCACCGTCATCGACTTCCACTCCCTGTCGGCCAACGCTCCGGCGCTCGATCCGGGAACCGTCAACGACCTGGTCGTGACCAATCTCGATTCGAGTACTGGGACTCTGGCCAAGGGCTATGTCGCCGACTTCCTCGACGTCCCTGGCAGCCAGCAGTTCTACTCGTTCGTCACGACCCTCGTCTCCAACGCCATCACCGCGGGCGTCGGCGGCGGGCTATACGGCGTCGACCAGCCCACGCTGCGCCAGCAGATGGCCGTCTTCCTCATGAAGGCGAAGCACGGCCTCTGCTTCGTCCCGCCGCCGTGCACGACCCAGATCTTCACAGACGTCCCCTGCTCCTCGGGCTTCGCCCCGTGGATCAACCAGCTCGTCGCCGAGGGCATCACCGGCGGCTGCGGCAACGGCACCATCTATTGCCCGGCGGACCCGGTCAAACGCCAGCAGATGGCCGTCCTGCTGCTGCGCACCCTCGCGGGCAGCGGCTACACGCCCCCGGCCTGCGTGACGGCCACCTTCGACGACGTCCCGTGCGACAACCCGTTCGCCCCCTGGGTCTACGACCTCGTCGCACGCGGCATCACTGGCGGCTGCGGCGTCAGCAACTACTGCCCGACCGTCGCCGCCACGCGCGGACAGATGGCGGTGTTCGTCACGAAGACGTTCGGTCTCCAGTAGCCTCTCCTCCTTCGCTGAGTACGGGGTGGCCCCGCAAGGCCACCCCGGATTTTTTCCCCCGCCAATCCTCGACTTCCCCCCAGGGACCGTGAATTCGCACTCGCTTCGTCGCACAAACGGAGCACATTCGCCTTGAAGAGGGCTGCCCGGGCTCTGTCGGGGGTGCGCCTTGCTGCGGCGCCCCAGTCCGCAGCAACCGGCTGAGGGCAGGGAGGGGCGAAATCTTTCAGTGACGCCGGTCCCGGGTTCGTGATTCGATAACGCCACACTTTTTGAAGCGTGGGCACCCGCAAAAAAGGAGGCACCGTGAAGGCGTCATCTCTTGCACTCGCCCTGTCCCTGGCCGCAGCCGCCAGTTCCGCGGGGACGTTCAACGTCACCAACACCAGCGATTCCGGAGCGGGATCGCTTCGGCAGGCGATCCTGGACGCGAACACGGCCGCCGGCCCCGACAGCATCGCGTTCAACATCACGGGCTCGGGCGTCCACACGATCGCGCCGGCGACGGCGCTCCCGTCGATCACCTCTCCCGTCACGATCAACGGCTACACGCAGCCGGGCGCCTCCGCGAACACGCACGACACGACGCAGGGCCTCGATACGGTGCTCAAGATCGAGATCGACGGGGCGGCGATCGGCGCCGGTTCCATCTGCCTCGACGTCGCGGCGGCCGACACCACCATCAAGGGGCTCGACATTCACGGGTGCGAGACCGGCATCCGGCTCCAGAACGCCGCGACCGGCGCGGTGATCGAGGGCAACTTCCTGGGGACCAATCCCGCCGGGACGACGCCCTTCGCGGCGAACTCCGGCGCGCACATCGCGGCCGCTGCACCGGGGAACATCCGGATCGGCGGGACAACGCCCGCCGCCCGCAACCTGATCGCGGGCGGGCACGACAAGATCACGGCGGGTGTCTTCGCGGGCGGACCGAACGGTCTCGTGATCCAGGGCAACCTCGTCGGGACCGACGTCACGGGAACGCTGAATCTCGCCAACACCGGCCAGGGGATCATCCTCACGCGCGCCTCGAACGCGACCATCGGGGGAACCTCGGCGGCCGCCCGCAACGTCGTGTCGGGCAACAGCTCCAACGGCCTCGAGATCGACGGCGACCCGTCGACCAACGTCGTGGTCGCCGGCAACTACATCGGCGTGGACGTCACGGGAGCCGCTCCCCTCGGCAACAGCGTCCGGGGAATCAGTCTCGATGCCAACCACGTCACGATCGGCGGCTCCGCGCCCGGCGCCGGCAACGTGATCTCCGCAAACGGCTCCATCGGGATCGTCCTCGGGGGGTCGGCGGTCTCCATGGTCACGATCGTGCAGGGCAACCACATCGGCACCGACCCGACGGGCACGATCGCGCTCGGAAACGCCGATCGGGCGATCCACGTCGGGGCCTTCGACAACGTGATCGGCGGCATCAATCCCGGCGAGGGCAACGTCATCGCCTACACCACCAGCGTCGGGGGCACGGGGGACGGCGTGTACCTGCCTTTCAGCGAGGGCAACGTGATCCGGGGCAATTCCATATTCGGCAACGCCGGCCTCGGCATCGACGTCATGCCGGCGGGCAGCCCGGACGGCGTGACGCCGAACGACCCGGGCGACGTCGACACGGGCGGCAACGACATGCAGAACTTCCCGCTCTTCACGTCGGTCACGACCGGGGCGACGACGCACGTCCAGGGGGTTCTGCACTCCAAGGGTTCGACCGTGTACGACCTCGATTTCTATGCGAACGCGTGCTCGAACTTCCCCCGCGAGTTCCTCGAGGGCGTCACCTGGATCGGCACGACGCAGGTCACGAGCGACGGAAACGGGGACGCGACGTTCGACGCGACGCTGCCGGTCTCAACCGCGGCCGGCACACGGATCACGGCCACCGCCACGGACCCGCTCGGCAACACGTCGGAATTCTCCCAGGGGCTGGCGTTTTCGTCGTCGCCGGCGGCCGGACCGCCGGCCGCTGGCACGACGCTCACGATCAAGGGGACCGATTTCGCCGCGGGCGCCACCGTGACGGTCGGAGGCGTGGCCGCGACCAACGTCAACGTGTCGTCGGCCACGACGCTGACCGCGAAGACTCCCGCTCTCGGAGCGGGCCTCGCGAACGACATCCGCGTCCAGAACCTGGACGGCACGTTCGGCACTCTGGTGAAGGCCTTCGTCTCCGACTTCCTCGACGTGCCGCTGGGCCAGCAGTTCCACCAGTTCGTCACGACGCTCGTGTCGAACGGCATCACGGCCGGGGTGGGCGGAGGACTGTACGGGGTCAACGACAACACGAGCCGCCAGCAGATGGCCGTCTTTCTCATGAAGGCCAGGCACGGCCTGTGCTACACGCCCCCTCCCTGCACCACCCAGATCTTCACCGACGTCCCCTGCTCCTCGGGCTTCGCCCCGTGGATCAACGAGCTCGTGGCCGAAGGGATCACGGGCGGCTGCGGCGCCGGGACGACCTACTGCCCCGCCGACCCCGTCAAGCGACAGCAGATGGCCGTCCTGCTCCTCAAGACATTCGAGGGCCTGGGCTACACGCCCCCCGCCTGCGTCTCGGCGACCTTCGGCGACGTCCCCTGCGACCACCCGTTCGCCCCATGGATCTACGAGCTCGTCGCCCGCAACATCACCGGCGGCTGCGGCGGCGGCAACTACTGTCCGGCCACCCCCGCCACGCGCGGGCAGATGGCCGTGTTCGTCACCAAGACCTTCAACCTGCAATGAAGTTCACGGCCCGCTGGCCACATTCGAGTGTCAAGACATTCTCGATGAAGTAGTTAGCGCCGGCCCGCCTCGCGCACCGGGGCGGGGCCTGATCCCGTCCCGGGGAACCCTGCGCGTTACCTGCAGGGAGATCCCATGAAAACAATCGGCGTGTGCCTCGCGACGGGTCTACTTGCGCTGTCTGCCGCCTCGGCCACGACCTACACCGTCACGACCACCGCCGACAGCGGCGCGGGGTCACTGCGGCAAGCGATTCTGGATGCCAACGGCAACGTGGGGGCGGACGCCATCCAGTTCAACATCGTGGGCTCCGGCGTCCAGACCATAGCGCCCGCCTCGCCGCTGCCGCAGATCACGGATGGGGTCACGATCGACGGCTACACGCAGTCGGGAGCTAGCCCGAACACCAACGCCCCCGACCAGGGCACCAACGCCGTCATCCTGATCGAGATCGACGGGACGAACACCGGGACCGGCAGCGAAGCCGCCGTCCTCTTCTTCGCGCCCGGCAGCGGCAACAGCGCCGTGCGCGGGCTCGCCATCAACCGCGGCAAGTGGGCGGGGATCCGCATCTCAGGAGTCGCCGGAATGTCGATCGACGGCAACTTCATCGGAACGGACCCGACGGGCACCGTCCCGCACGGCAATACGGACTTCGGGATTCAGGTCAACAACGGGGCGTCGAGCATCACGATCGGCGGCACGACTCCCGCCGCGCGCAACCTGATCTCGGGCAACGGAATGCAGGGCATCAACTTCGGCTCGGGCGGCAACGGCGGCACGGGACACCTGGTCAAGGGCAACCTCATCGGCACGGACGCCTCGGGCGGCAATGCCCTCGCGGGAAACCAGACCGGGATCCACGTCTCCTCCAGCATCAACGTCACGATCGGCGGCACCACGGCCGCGGCCCGCAACGTCGTCTCGGGCAACGGCGGCTACGGCATCCGGCTCAACAGCGGGTCGAACCTCGTCGCCAGCGGAAATTTCATCGGCACCGACGTCACCGGGGCGGGGCCGCTCGCCAACGTCAACTATGGGATCCTCGTCGATGCCAGCGGTTCCATGATCGGTGGCTCGGCTCCGGGAGCGGGCAACGTCATCTCCGCCAACGCGATCGACGGGATCTCCATCAGCGGCGGCGTCACCGGTGTCGTCATACAGGGCAACCTCATCGGGACCGACGCGACGGGCACCTTCGCGCTCGGCAACCAGAACCGCGGCATCTCCATCTTCGGCAGCAACGCGACGATCGGCGGCACGGCGCCCGGGGAGGGCAACGTCGTGGCCCACAGCGGGGTCGGCGGCATCGTCGTCCTCGGCAGCGTTGCGGGCAACGCCATCCGCGGCAACTCGATCTTCGCCAACGGCACCATCGGCATCGACCTCGGCAGCGACAGCGTGACCGCCAACGACGCGCTGGATGCCGACACCGGAGCCAACGGCCTGCAGAACTATCCGCTGCTGACCTCCGCCGTGCCGGTCTCGCCTTCGGGCACGGAGATCGTGGGCACGCTCGACAGCAAGCCCTCGACGTCGTACGACCTCGACTTCTTCGCGAACCCCGCGTGCGCCGGGCGCCCGCACGACTTCGAGGAAGGCCTGATCTACATCGGCTCGACGACCCTGCCGACCGACGGCACGGGCCACGCGGACTTCGACGTCACGCTGGCATACACGATCGAGGCGGACCAGCACGTCACCGTCACCGCGACCGACCCCGCTGGCAACACGTCGGAGCTCTCGCCGCGCATCGTCTTCTCGATCAGCCCGGTCTCCGGCCCGCCCGCGGCCGGGCTCCTGTTCACCGTGCGCGGCACCAACTTCGCCGACGGAGCGACGATCACGCTCGGAGGCATCCCCGCGACGGACTTCTTCTTTCAGAACTCGACGCAGGTCGAGGCGAGAACGCCGGCGCTGGCGGCGGGCGCCCTGAGCGACGTGACCCTGACCAACCTGGACGGATCCTCGGGCACGCTCTCCAAGGGCTACGTCACCGACTTCAACGACGTGCCGCAGAACAACACGTTCCACGCTTTCGTCACGACTCTGGTCTCCAACGGGATCACCGCCGGCGTCGGCGGCGGAAACTACGGCGTCGCCTCGAGCACGCTGCGCCAGCAGATGGCGGTCTTCCTGCTCAAGGCGAAGTACGGGGTCTGTTACGTGCCGCCGCCCTGCACGCCCGGCTTCTTCGCCGACGTGCCTTGCCCCGGCACCTTCGCGCCGTGGATCGAGGCCCTCGCCAACCTCGGCATCACGGGTGGCTGCGGCAACGGCAACTACTGCCCCACCACGCCGGTGCGCCGCGACCAGATGGCCGTCTTCCTGCTGAAGGCGGAGCACGGATCGACCTACGTGCCTCCGGCCTGCACGCCGCCCGGCGTCTTCACCGACGTGCTCTGCCCCGGCACGTTCACCGACTGGGTCGAGCGCCTCGCGGCCGAGGGAATCACGGGAGGGTGCGGAGCGGGGATTTACTGTCCGGGGAATCCGAATACCAGGGGACAGATGGCGGTGTTCATCGTGAAGACGTTCATTCTGCAGTAGGAAACGCCCCCTCACCCTAACCCTCTCCCCCCTTTGGGGGGCGAGGGAACTTGTTCAGGCTCCCTCCCTCGGCGGGAGAGGGACGGGGTGAGGGGACCTAGCCGGCCGTTTTCGCTTTCACCTTGCGGATCGAGTGGTCCAGCGTGCGCTTGCGCACGCGGATCGCCGCGGGGACGACCTCGACGAGCTCGTCGTCGTTGATCCACTCGATCGCCTGCTCGATGTTGAGATCCCGGGGAGGAGTGAGCTTGATCGCAAAGTCGGAGCCCGAGGCGCGCATGTTCGTCAGGTGCTTTTTCTCGCAGGGCTGGATGACCATGTCGCTGTCCTTGACCTGCTCGCCGACGATCTGCCCCGCATAGACCTTGTCGCCCGGCTTGACGAAGAAGATGCCGCGGTCCTGCAGCCGATCGAGGGCGAACCCGGTCACGTCCCCGCCCTCCTTGGCGATCATCGCGCCCTTCGTCCGGTTCGGCAGCGGGCCCCGGTGCGGGCCGTACTGGTCGAAGAGGTGGTTCATGAGCGCCGTCCCCTTGGTCAGCGTCAGGAACTCGAGGCGGAAGCCCAGCAGGCCGCGCGAGGGGATCGTGAACTCCAGGCGCACGCGGTCGCCGTGCTTGCCCATGTGCTTCATTTCGCCCTTGCGCTCGCCCACGGCGGAGATCACCGCTCCCGTGAATTCTTCCGCGCAGTCGATGACGAGCTCCTCGTAAGGCTCGAGGAGCTCTCCGTTCTCGGCCCGGCGGAAGATCACCTGGGGCCGGCCGAGCGAGAACTCGTAGCCCTCGCGGCGCATCGTTTCCGCGAGGATCGCGAGCGAGAGCTCGCCGCGCCCGAGCACCAGGAAGGAGTCCGTCTCCCGCATCCGGTCCATTCGCAGGCCGACGTTCTTCTCGAGTTCCTTCTCCAGGCGCTCGAGCAGGTGGCGGCTCGTGACGTACTTGCCCGACAGGCCCGACATGGGCGAGTCGTTGATCCGGAACTCCATCGACAGCGTCGGCTCGTCCACCCGGATGCCGGACAGAGGCGTCGGGTCGGCGAGGTCCAGGATCGTCTGGCCGATCTCGATGTCCGGGAAGCCCGAGAGCACGATGATGTCGCCGGCGGAGGCTTCCGCCATCTCGACCCGGACGATCCCCTCGAACATGTAGATCTTGCCGGCCTTGCCCTTCTCGACGATCGAGCCGTCC
>Ga0157376_10002633_pt1 | contig 12203 bp, 10 predicted proteins | sample M45metaG_FD_121801 | JGI IMG/M metagenome (GOLD analysis project Ga0157376, IMG submission 121801) | Miscanthus rhizosphere microbial communities from Kellogg Biological Station, Michigan, USA - M4-5 metaG | ecosystem: Host-associated > Plants > Roots > Rhizosphere > Soil | place: USA: Michigan... | reverse complement strand
GTGTAGTCTCTGGATGGAAAGGTTTCGCGTAAGGAGAGTTTGCCCGTGATGAGACGTGGTTTGTGGATTGCAATTGCGGTTGTGGTTGTGATTGTTCTGGCTGTGCTGCTGGTTTTCGGCAGCTATGTAAGCGCCAAGAACCAAATGGTAGCCAAGCAGGAAGCGGTGCATGCGCAGTGGTCGCAAGTAGATGTGGTCTTGCAGCGGCGTGCTGACCTGATTCCTAATCTGGTACAGACAGTCAAAGGATATGCCACGCACGAAGAGAAAGTCTTTTCCGACATCGCCAATGCCCGCTCAGCCTTGCTGGGAGCGCATAACCCGCAGGAGAAGATCGCTGCGAATGGTCAATTGGACTCAGCGATTGGCAGGTTGCTGGTGCTTTCCGAAAATTATCCCAACTTGAAGGCCGATCAGAACTTCCTGCAGTTGCAGGACCAGCTGGAAGGTACGGAAAATCGCATTGCAGTAGAGCGCCGTCGCTATAATCAGACACTGCAGGAATACAACACCTTTATCCGCCAGTTTCCGAACAGTATCTGGGCTGGAATGGCCGGTTTCCAGCCGGACAATGCGTATTTCCAGGCGAGCGAAGCGTCGAAGCAGGTACCCAACGTAAAGTTCTAATAGCACGAGTCAGAAACGTATTTCCGATGGCCACATGACGGCGAACTTTACACTGCCATGTGGCCATTTTGCTGATACCGGTTAACTGCAAAGCGGATAACAACGGCTCCTGAATTTCATTTAGGATAGAAAAGAAGCATCCCGCAGTCTCAGACACATCTATAAAGCCCGGATGGCGAAATCGGCAGACGCAGCGGACTTAAAATCCGCAGACCGCAAGGTCGTGGGGGTTCAAGTCCCCCTCTGGGCACCATGAAAATAAGATACTTATGAGAAAATGGCCTCTCGATAAGCGAGAGGCCAGAATGTTTGATGGCTGTTGGATTCCTGTGTATTCATGGACCATCCACCGTATACGAACGTTCCTCAAATTAGTCCATTCTTAAGTGGTTCTCTCGTAATAGCTTGGGCGCTATTTTGAGCAGGCCCCCTTGGACTCTTCACAGCCAAGCAGAACGATATTGTTCGCAGGCTCAGGTCCAGTCTTCCAGATGGTATAGAAGCTTCAATTCTGAGAGAGTTGGGGCTTCTCAGCGATCTCGCTGCCCCCGACTCGCTTGATCACTACGGCAGTCAGATCGTCTATCTGTTTGGTGCCGTTCACAAAAGATTGCACAGTGTTGTATATTTCCGCGATGATTTCTTCAGGTGGCAGATGTCGCGCTTCGCGAACAGCCTTGGTCAACCTTGCAAAGCCGAACTCCTCTCCGTTTGCGTTTTCCCATTCGAAAAAACCATCGGTTGCCAGCACTACCATGTCTCCAGGTTCCAGGTTCAGGATGACTGGATCTCCGGAGTGCAGTTCGGGCAGCAGGCCCAGTGGAATGGCCTGGGCTCCAAACTCCTCGAAAGCGTCACGAGCCGAGGAATATACAAACAGCGGTCCATGTCCTGCGGAGAGCAACTCCACTCTGACGTTTTCGCCGGAACATACCGCAGCCACAAACGTCGCAAATCGGCCCGCGGGTAGGTCTTCTCCGAAGAATTGATTGATGTGTTGCAGAGCCTTCACCACATCGTCATGCGTATCGAAACTTGACCTTGCATAGGCACGGCACACCGCGGCAAGGAGTGCGGGGCCGATGCCGTGTCCGGTGACGTCTGCCAAGGTCACAACCAGGCGTCCGTCTCGCAGCTTCTTCCAATCGAAATAGTCGCCACCGGTGGCATCGGCGGGCATATTCCATCCGCTTATCTCCATCCCGTCGATCGTGGGACGGATTTTGGGAAGCAGAGATTGTTGAATCGACCGGGCGATCTCTAAATCGTGCTCAACCTCTTTGAGCTGGCGTTGCATCTCGGCTTCGTGCAGCGCTGCTTCCACATGCTTTTTAATCTCACCGCCCACCATGCCAGCGATAAAACCACTCACCAATAAAAGTGCCGCATAGAAGGTGACAGCTGTTTGGGTTACGGTGTGTTCGTTTAAATTCCTGAAGCTTGGATGCCACCCCAAATAATAAGCACTTACCAGATAGCAAAGCGCCGCAGTCACGCCCGCCACCTGAGAGACACGGGGATTTAACCGGAGAACGGAGAGCGTGATCAGCGGAAAAAATGCGAGCACCCAGGGCGTGGCAATTGGCCTGTACGTGGGCTCCAACAATGGGCTGGAAAAGAAGGCAACGCCCAGCGCAACCACCATAATTTCCAGAACGATGTTGAGTATCCATAACGCGCGCGGAAGATTTTTCCCCGTCTTCAAGACTCTTTTTATAGCCGACAGCATCCACAATTCGTATGCCACGACGGACAGCAAGACGATCGCGCCCCATGGGCTCATGTGTGATCCAAAAACGGCAATGCGAATCACAATCGCTGTTGCAAAAATAAATAGAAAAGCCGTTATGCCGTAGATGCGGCGTTGTTCACTCCGAAGGAGGGCTTCACGAAAGGCTAAAGAGTCTACCTGCGGGTCGTGCGTGGACAGGTCGTTCATGGATAGGATTAGCGCTCTTATTTTTGAAAATATCTCTGCCGTGGACCATAACGCTTCGCTGCCGATGAGTAAAGAAGAAATAGTCGGCACAGAAAAGATGGCAATACATACTGCTATACGAAAGCGATAATGATACGGATCTGGGACGTTAACCTCATCATTTTCAATCTGATTCCATATCGAAACAAATTTTTGCTGATGAAGCCCTGCCTGAATTGCATGAATCGAGTAAAAGCTACTCGTTTTTAGCTGATCAATATTTAAGGTTTTCGCTTCAGATGTAGTGGCAAGTTGTTAAATCTAAAAGTATTGAAACCTTTGTAACGATTTGGCAATGAGCTTGCACTTTACCAGAATGAAAATAGGGAAAAGTCCTGCCCCCAGTTGCGGCTTTTTCAAGGTAACAGTGATCTGCTCAGAAGAAATGGAGTGAACAAAATGACTCGGATAAGCAGAACATCTCTTCAAACAGTTTCAGCGTTAGGAGCGCTGTCGCTGCTCTTGGTCAGTGGATGTACGACGAAAAATTATGTACGCAATCAGACCACTCCTGTAATTCAAAAGACAAACGAACTGGACGATGCGACGGCAACGAACAATCGCAATATCCACGATGTAGACCAGCGTGCGCAGCAGGGCATAACGCAGGCACAGAACAGCGCTAACCAGGCGCAACAATCAGCCCAGAGCGCGGGCTCAGCGGCGACCCAGGCGCAACAGTCGGCACAGGACGCTGTGAACCGCGCCGATTCTCTGGCGAGCGTGGTGGGGAATCTGGATAACTACAAACAGGTTGCGGATGCGCAGGTGAACTTCGGCTTCGATAAGGCTGATCTGACCCGCGCGGATAAGCAGAAGCTGGATGATTTTGCCTCGCAGCTAGGCGCGCAGAAGAGCTACATTCTGGCCATTACCGGCGGAACGGATTCGACCGGATCGGCGGAATATAACTACAACCTGAGCCAGCGCCGTGCGCAATCTGTCGTGCAATACCTGGCCTCGAAATACAACGTGCCGGCTCACAAGTTTTATCTGATCGGCATTGGTAAGGACCAGGAAGTAGCGTCTAACGGTTCTGCTGCAGGCCGCGCCAAGAACCGCCGGGTTGAGATCCAGATGCTCACCAATATGAGCAATCAAAATGGAACGCAGACCTCAGCGCAGGCAAGTGGTTCAGTGAATCTGCCGCAAGACGGACAGGTGAACTCGCCTCAGCAGCGGTAGGCAGTACAAGCAAAAAGCGAACGGGGAATTCCGTTCGCTTTTTTATTTGTAGAAAGAGATTAAAGCGCTAGCTGGCGGATGTGAGCAGCGCGCACATCTTCCGCAGTAAAGAGCGAATAAAAAGGAGCGCCTTCCGCCGCCGCTTCAACAGCGGGGCGTCCGTTGGCTTCCCGGCGTTCCACCAGACAGGCAACGCCAATCACCTTCATGCCCGATTCGCGTGCTGCTTCAATCGCGTTGACGGTCGATGCGCCTGTGGTGCAGACATCATCCACGATGAGAACCGGAGCATCCTTCTCGAAGAAGCCTTCGATGCGGCGTCCTGTGCCATGCGCCTTCTCTGCCTTGCGGACAAGAAAGCCATGAATGAGCGCCGCTCCATGATGCTCCTGCGCATACCAGGCGCTGGCTGTGGCCACATTTGAGACGATAGGATCGGCGCCCATGGTGAGGCCGCCGACAGCCGCAGGCTTGAGCTTGTGCTGGTGAATCAGATCGAGAAGAGCAAGGCCGGTGAGGCGTCCGCCCTCTGCATGCAGCGTGGTGGTGCGGCAATCGATGTAGTAGTCGCTGGTGCCGCCGGAAGAGAGCTTGAACTCGCCCAGTTTGAACGAGAGGCGTGCGATCAGATGGAGCAGGGCATCGCTGTAATTGGTTGTCATATGCGTCTGAAAGAGATTTTATAGCTGTTTGCGCGAGATGCTAATTGTTCAATTTATCCAGATGGCGGAAGCCATCCGTTTGCAATAGTAATCCAGCGAAAAGCGTGAAATTGTATGCCGCATGGACAATAGCGCTGGCCGCGACCGAGTTTAGCTGTAGGCGAACGATGCAGAGAGCGATGCTGACCAGGCCAATCAGCAGCAGCGGTGCCCAGGCCTGCGAGACCTGTGCCGAGTGCAGCAGGGCGAAAGGGATCGTCGTAAGCACTACGGAGAAGGGAATCGTTGCCCAGGAGAGCGCTTCGGGCGAAAGGATTTCGCGCTGCATCAGCCAACGGAAGGTGTGGATGAATCCGGGGAGAAGGAAGCCGCGAAAGGCGAGCTCTTCAGTGATAGGGGCAAAAGAGATGCCGAAGAGCAGCATCATCCACGCACCAAGCGGCGAGCCCATCATGTCGCGCATGATCGGCGGATCTTTCGGCATGGGCAGGTAATTGCCCAGCAGCGTAATGCCGAAGCCGATGGCCAGTCCAAGCGCCAGCAGCATTACAAACTTCGAGCGTGCCACGCCTGCATTCCATTGAATGCTTTGCGCAAAAGGCTTTCGCCATAGAAGCGGAAAGATGATGATGGCTGCCAGCACGACCAGCGCATAGGTGATTACCTGTGCGGGGATGGCAAGGCGGGCATCCGTTCCCATCAAGATGAAAAGCTCGCGGTAATCTTTATTGGCGAAGAAGTGCACTTGCTTCGCCAGGAAGGCGCTCAATGCCTCTCCGGCAAAGAGCAGGGGCACCGTCAGCACGAAGAAAAGGACGGCATGGCCCAGGTGGGGAATTTCTGCCGGGGGCGGTTCGGCTGACAGCCACTCGTCACTTTGCTGAAGCTCCGCCTGCAATGGGACAAGTTCTTCTTTGTCCGGTTGAGGCTGGATGGGTGTCAGCGAGATAGGATCGAGTGTCATGCCGTGGCTGCCTTTTTCGCTGTCTTACGCCGCTTGGGTGCTGCATTGCCGTTTGTGCTCGGTTCGGGCGCAGACGGATGCTCTGTATAGTAGCGGCGTAGAAATTCTCCAGTATACGAGCCGTGGACACGCGAGACCTGCTCTGGCGTACCCTCGGCGATAATCTGCCCACCATCTTCTCCCCCTTCGGGTCCCAGGTCAATGAGCCAGTCAGCATTTCGTATGACATCGAGGTTGTGCTCGATGATGACGATGCTGTTGCCCAGGTCGGTGAGGCGGTGCAGCACTTCCAGCAGTTTGCGTACGTCGTCGAAGTGCAGGCCGGTGGTCGGCTCGTCGAGAAGGTACAAGGTGCGGCCTGTCTGACGCTTGGATAGCTCGCGAGCCAGCTTCATACGCTGAGCCTCGCCGCCGCTCAGTGTAGTCGCCGCCTGTCCCAGATGGATATAGCCGAGGCCGACATCCACCAAAGTCTGCAATTTCTGCCGCACTTGAGGAATATCCGTGAGCACGGGCAGTGCATCTTCGATGGCGAGATCGAGAAGATCTGCAATGGAATAGCCGTTGAACTTAACCGCCAGCGTCTCCTGATTGTAACGCCGACCGTTACAAACTTCGCACTGCACGTAGACGTCGGGCAGGAAGTTCATCTCAATGCGGCGCTGGCCTTCACCCTGGCATGCTTCGCAGCGTCCGCCAGCCACATTGAAGGAGAAGCGTCCTGGCTTATAGCCCCGTTCCCGCGATTCCGGCAGCATGGCGAAGAGATCGCGGATTGCGGAGAAGACACCGGTATAAGTCGCAGGATTCGAGCGCGGCGTGCGGCCGATGGGCGACTGGTCGATGCGGATGACTTTATCGATGTTGTCGAAGCCGGTGATACGTCCGTGCTCACCGGGTTCTTCGCGCGAACCGTACAGTTCCTTTGCCAGAGCGCGATAGAGAATGTCGTTGACCAGCGTGCTTTTGCCTGAGCCGGAGACGCCGGTGACGACGGTCATGACGCCCAGGGGGAACTTCGCCGTGACATTGCGTAGGTTGTGGTTGCGCGCACCCTCCACCGTGATCCATTTGCCATTGGGCGAGCGCGGCAGCAAGCGATGCATCACGCTCACTTCACCGGATAGATAGCGGCCAGTGAGTGAGCCAGGAGCCTGCATAATCGCCTGCGGTGTGCCTTCTGCGACAACGTGACCACCGAGTTTACCCGCCCCAGGACCGAGGTCAAGAACGTAATCGGCGTGGCGAATCGTGTCTTCGTCGTGCTCAACGACCAGGACGGTATTGCCTAGATTGCGCAGCGATTCGAGGGCGGTGATGAGCCGCTGATTGTCGCGCTGATGCAGGCCGATGGATGGCTCGTCGAGCACGTAGAGTACACCGCGCAGCCGCGAGCCGATCTGCGTGGCCAGCCGTATGCGCTGGCCTTCGCCCCCTGAAAGCGTTGCTGCACTGCGGTCAAGCGAGAGATAGCCGAGTCCGACTGCGTTGAGAAAATCAAGGCGTTCCACGACTTCGCGACGCAGGCGTTCGGCAATTAGCGCCTCACGTTTTGAGAATTGCAGGCTGCGGGCTGCATCCACGGCGCGGCGCAATGGCAACGCTGTGTATTCGGCGATAGAAAGATTGCTGACCTTTACCGCCAGCGATTCCGGACGCAGGCGCTTGCCTTTACAGACCGGGCAGGTGGAGGCCGACATGTAATTCAGCATCCACTCGCGATAGGTATCGGATTTCGATTCTTCGACCGCATCGCGCAGATAGGCAAGAATGCCGTGGAAGCCAGTGCGCGGTGCTTCCGCTTTACCGGGGCCGTAGAGCAAAATTTCCTGCTGCTTGGAGGTCATTTGCTCGAAGGGTTTCTTCAGATCGATCTTGTAGCGCTGTGCGGCAAGGTGAATGAGCTTCAGCAGATATTGCGAAGCCGAACCTGGCCCAAGCGCTCCATCGAGCAGGGGTTTTGACCAATCGGTGATGACCTTTGCCGGGTCGAAGTCGTAAATGCTGCCGAGGCCGTGGCACTCCGGGCAGGCGCCATAGGTGCTGTTAAAGGAGAAGCTGCGCGGCTCCAGCTTAGGCACGTCGAGGCCGCAATCGGGGCAGGCCATCGACGAAGAATAAAGCTGCTCGCTGCCGCCGGAGATTCCGATGAGCACCAGTCCATTCGCCATCTGCAAGGCGCGGGCGACGGCTTCCTGTAAACGCTTTTCTACCCCGGCTTTGAGAACGACGCGGTCGATGACGGCTTCAATGGTGTGGTTCTTGCGTTTTTCCAGATTGATGGACTCGGCCAGGTCACGCAATTCGCCGTCGATGCGGGCGCGGAAGCCCTGCTGGTCCAGTTCGTCGAGAAGGTCTTTGAACTCGCCCTTGCGACCGCGAACGACAGGCGCATAAATCGTTACGCGCTCACCCGGAGCCAGCGAGAGAATACGCTCGACGATCTGCTCATGCGTCTGGCGCGAGATGGGTTTTCCGCAATTGGGGCAATGTGGAACGCCAACCGAGGCATAGAGCAGGCGCAGGTAATCGTAAATCTCAGTAATGGTGCCTACGGTCGATCGCGGGCTGCGGCTGGTGGTCTTCTGCTCAATGGAGATAGCCGGGCTGAGTCCTTCGATGGAATCGACATCGGGCCGCTCGATCTGGTCGAGAAACTGCCGCGCATATGCGGATAGAGTTTCTACATAGCGCCGCTGGCCTTCGGCATAAATGGTGTCAAAGGCAAGCGAAGATTTGCCAGAGCCGGAAAGTCCGGTGACTACGGTGAGCGTGTTGCGCGGAATCTGGACGCTGATATCGCGTAGATTGTGTTGACGCGCCCCGCGCACGGTAATGTGAGTGATCGACATGCAGGATGAAATCGTTGGGAAATCTTGCAGTTGCTGAAGGGAACGTCCCTGGCAAATGCTGTGGTAGCCGTTCAGAATCGGAACAAGAATCCTATAGGTATCTTAGTTGGCAATAGAAAACCGGGTCAATTCAGGCCCATATTCTGCGAGAATAGCATCATAATAAGCGCGGAATCAGGCAGGTCACGGTTTTGAGGGAATAGGTGGCTGCCGGAAATGATCATAAATGCAGGATGTATTGAATCTGGTGATGTTGGTTTGCGCGGCGACCGCTGCGTTGGCTTTTGGAGTATTGGCGGCCTATGTAGTTTGCCGCAGCGCTTTTGCGGTGTTGAAGATGCACGCGCGGTCTTTAGTCGCAGAGACAGCGCAGCCAAAGCCGGAGATCGCCCAGGTCCTGTAAGCTTAAATCAGATTTTGATGACGAAAAAAGCCGCTTCCAGAAGCGGCTTTTCTATGGCTTCGTTTTCCCTGCAAAGACATCCATTGCTTAAGATTCCATGCGAAGCCGACTTTTAATCTTTGACTTTGACGGTACATTGGCTGATTCATTTCATCTTTTTCTGCAGATCTTCGATCAAACTGCTGCTCTCTACGGATTTCGCGAATTCGATCGTGAAAATATGGAGCATCTGCGGACACTCGATGCCCGGAGTATTCTCCACTATCACGATGTGCCGATGTGGAAGCTGCCTGCCATCGGGCACGCCACGCGCAAGCTGATGGGGCGCTCCATCGAGAACATTCGTATGTTTACCGGCATTGACGTGGCGATTGCGCGTTTGCATAAAAGAGGCGACATCCGGCTGGCAGTGCTTACCTCTAATTCGCGGGGGAACGTTCTTCGGGTTCTCGGACCTGCAGTCGCGGCGCATTTCGATTACCTGGAATGTGGCATTTCCATCTTTGGAAAACGCTCGAGGTTGAGAAAGTTGCTGGCGCGCAGCGGAACCGATGCCACCGATGCCATGTATATCGGTGATGAGATTCGCGATGCACACGCTGCCATGCATACGGGCATCCCCTTCGGAGCCGTAAGCTGGGGATACAGCACCATCGGCGCCTTGCTCAAAGCCGGAGCGAAGGAGCATTTTCTTGAGCCATGCGAATTGGCGACAAAGCTGATCCGCTAAATAGAAGCTGCTGCAGGTGACAGTTATTGCGGATTTGGCTGTTGTTGCTGCAGCTGTTGCTGCTGTCGCTGGCGTAACTGCTGCAATTCCTGCAACATCTGTTGCGGTGACTTGACCTGTCCGGGTGGCGTTTGCGGTTCCTGGTTCACATCGGGCTGAGGTGGTGCATTGTCCTGCGTATCCTGTGAGGAGTCATCCTCATCGGCATTACTCTGCTGAATGGGTTGTATCTCGCCATGGCCTCCATTGTTTGGCCTGCCGGAGTTGTCTGGCTTGCCGGTGCGGGGGCTCAGTAAAAGCTGTCGCGGCGCTCCATTGCTCTGGTCGCCGACCATCATGATGTTGTAGCCCATGCCATTGAGCAGAGAGTACAAAACCTCCCGTGGGTTCGACGGGCCGTAGGTTCCAAAAATACGCTGGTCGGTCGAGAGCCCTTCTACCGTCATGCCGGTTTTGGCCGTAATGTCATGCATGATCCCGGAAAGCGTGGAATTCTCCGCGATGACCGACAAGTTCCCGGCGTACAGATTGACCTGTGCAGGAGCTGGCGGCTGATCCAGCATGGAGAGCGGGGCTGTGGGAACAGGAGCAGCGGGTTGCGGCGGCACTATGGCAGAAGGTTTGGCAGCGGCTCTGCTTCTCCGTGCCGGAGGCGTTACCTGGGCTTCTGTTATGGTTGCAGTGGCAACACAGAGAACCATGAGTACGAGTTTGGCTGGTAACTGCATCAAAGCTTTAGAACCTGGGACAGGAGTTATATCTTGTCCGCACACTTCTATGTACTAGACTAGCAGTGGTTTGGATTTGCTCAGTAAAAATTGTGTTTCCTCAAAATATGATTCGCTGGCGCTTATTTCTATTCATAACCGTTGCCCTGACCGCCGAAATGGCCCAAGCGGTGACCTGCACGACGCAATCGCAGATGACGGAGACGCAACGGGCTGCCTATGTGCAGGCTATTCAGAACCTGGCGTCTCAGGTACAGGCCGGAAATGCTGCCGGGGTCAAAGCAAACACTATTGCCCAGGTAGCGGCGCAGTTTGATTCGATCGCTGGAACGATTCAATCGGTCGCGCCAAATCTTCAGGGAGCGTCGCTTTCCATCCAATCTATCTATAGTTTGAAGGCCGCCGACCTGAAAGCTCCGGCGGATACGCAATTTTTCTGCAGCGTGCCTGGATCGCAGCTTCTGGTCTCGATATCGATTCCACAGTTGCCACCGGGAGATTACGCCTTTACCGTGGTGCATGCCACGGGCGCGAAACAGCCGCAGCAGATCTCCATGATTCTGGCCAATGACCCTGCGGGCAGCGCGCAATGGAAGCTTGCCGGTTTCTTCGTGCGTCCGCTGACGTTTGCCGGACACGACGGCGTCTGGTACTGGACGCAGGCCCGCGAATACGCGAAAAAGCAGCAGATGTGGAACGCCTATTTCTATTACCAGACGGCAGCGTATCTGCTGATGCCTGTGGACTTTCTCTCCAGCCCGAATCTGGAAAAGCTGCAAAGGGAGATGAACGGCGTGCGGCCCGGTGGCCTGCCGGGTGCGGAACCGATGACGATTACGGCCAACGGGCAGAACGTTTCCATCACCGATATGCGCACGGATGGATCGCTGGGCGGACTGGACCTGGTTATTCGCTATAAGACCAGCGACGTATCCGACCCGGTAGCAACGCGCAGCCGGAACGTGGAGGTAATGAAAGCCTTATTGAGTCAGCATCCCGAGCTGCGCCAGGGCTTTCACGGTCTCTGGGTTTACGCAGAAGCAGGGAACCAGCGTCCCTTTGCCATTGAACTTCCCATGAATCAGATTCAATAGTGCGCAACATAGGATAGGAAAGAAGCCTTTAGAATGGCAAACGTCATGGAAAAAAACTTGTCGCAGGCGATTGCGCAAAGGCGCGCTACCCCCAGTTTTGACGGTTCTCCCATTCCCGATGAGGATTTGAAAAAAATACTGGATGCCGGTCTGCAGGCTCCGAGCGGCTACAACATGCAGCCATGGCGCTTTGTGGTGGTACGTGCGCCGGAGCAGAAGAGGCGGCTACGCGGAGCCAGCTTCAACCAGGCTAAGGTCGAAGAGGCATCGATGGTCATTGTGGCCTGTGGCGATGCCGACGGCTGGCGCAGCGGCGATCTGGAAGAGATGCTGCGGCTGGGGCGTGAAGGCGGCATGCCTGAAAACTATGCTGAACAGGCCAAGATCAATATCCCCAACTACCTTTCCAATCACCCCAATTTTCCCGTATGGCTCAATCGCCATGTCATGATCGCCTTTACCAGCATGATGCTGATGGCCGAGGTGCTCGGCTACGATACGGCTCCGATGGAAGGCTTCGAGCAGGAGAAGGTGCGTGAAGTATTGAAGCTGCCTCTGAGCTACCATGTCGTGGCGCTGCTGGCGATCGGGCGGCTGAAAGGCGTCGACAAATTCCATGGCGGTCGTTTCAGCATGGCCCGCACTGTCTTCGCCGAAGAGTTTGGAAAGCCGATTAAGTTCTAGCCGCTCATGCGCCGCGAATATCCTGAAGCTCCGGTTGTCGGCGTCGGCGCCATTATTCTGCATGAAAATCGAGTTCTTCTGATCCAGCGCGGACAGGAACCGCTGAAGGGCGAGTGGTCTTTGCCTGGTGGTGCGCTGGAACTTGGTGAGACTCTCGAAGATGGCGTCTGCCGCGAGGTTCTCGAAGAGACCGGGCTTCAGGTCGAAGTCCTACAACTGGTCGAATTGGTGGATAGGATCGTCCGTGACCCGCAGGGTGTAGTGCAGTTTCACTATGTGTTGGCCGATTTCCTCTG
>Ga0157376_10002631_pt1 | contig 12211 bp, 14 predicted proteins | sample M45metaG_FD_121801 | JGI IMG/M metagenome (GOLD analysis project Ga0157376, IMG submission 121801) | Miscanthus rhizosphere microbial communities from Kellogg Biological Station, Michigan, USA - M4-5 metaG | ecosystem: Host-associated > Plants > Roots > Rhizosphere > Soil | place: USA: Michigan... | reverse complement strand
GGCCTTTACGTTTGAAAACGGTTTAGGGGGGATGGGCCCCCGGTCGTTATTGGGTCCGAACACGGTGCGATCGGGATACGGGGTCCAAAGGGCCTGGATCCGGGCCTGGTTTGATTCCTATTGATTCCGGGAGAATCAGGGTATGGCAAGGGGCGGCCGCCGGCCTGGGGCCGGGAGAAAGCCGAAGAACGGCGGGATCGTCCTCCGGCATCCATCCGCCGGCGCGGTCCCGGTCCCGGTCCCGCCGGGTCCGGTCCTCCCGCCGGCCGGCCTCGATCCGGAGGCGCTCGAGGTCTGGAACGAACGCGCGCCGTACGCGATCGCGCGGCAAACGCTCGATCAGAGCTCGGCGCCGGGATTCGCCCGGTACTGTGAGCTCGTTGTCCTCGAACGCCATGAGGCGAAGAGTACCGGCCGCGGCGGTCCGAACCATATCAAGATCCTGAATTACCTGGAAAAGGCGGAACGGTCCTTTTCCAGTTACCCGATCGGGCGCCCGATGCCACAGATCGCCGGCGCCGCGGAACAGCAACCCACTTCCAAGTTAGGACGGTTCCGATAATGGCCAAAAAGCCTCCTCCCGGCGGCCTGACTGTGGTGCCCGAGTCCGCAACGATCAAAGTCGGCGTGACGCAGTTCGTCTTTTGCTCGGAACCGCGGGCCTCCTGGTCCTCGAGCAATTCGGCGATCGCCAGTGTCGATGGCCTGGTGCGCGGGGCCGTGCTCGGCGTCGCGGCCGGCGTCGCGACGATCACCGCGCAGTACCGGAACAAACGCGGGCACATGACGATCACCGTCGAAGCGGTCGAGGTCCCGCCGGTCGATCCGGGGATCTACGGACCGCAAACGGACGTGACGCAACCGCCGGGATCCGTGCAGATCCTTCCCGGCGTATCAACGATCCAGGACGTGATCGCGGCCCATCCGGCCGGTACCACGTACTGGCTCACGGCCGGGACCTACCAACTGACGGCGCCGGTCCGCCCGAAAACTGGGGATGTCCTGGTCGGCGAGTACGGCGCAATCCTCGAGGGCGCCGCGGTCCAGCAAGACTACGATCTCGGCGGGATCGCCGTCGTGAGCGGATGGAATAGCGCCGTGTCCGGGGTCACGGTCAGGAACCTGGTGATCCGCGGCCGCGATCAGATCATGGGCGTCGGCGCCTTTGGGCCGGCCGCCGGCGGCTGGACGGTCGATCAGTGCGAGATCACCGGCTGTCGATGGGGCGTGGCGTTTGGCAACACACCGAACGGGACCCAGGCGACGCGGGTCTATGTCCCCGGGCCGACGATCACCGCAAATCGGATCACCGATTGCCTGTGGTCCGGCGCCACGTCGTCGGATGGGAGCGGCGCCTATGGGATCCAGACGGCCGACGGGACGGTCATGGTCGGCAACGAGATCGCGCGGTGTGGCGGACAAGCCAAACTCGTCGCCTGTATTCACTCGCGCGTCGCCTCGAACTGGCTGCATCACAATCCAAACGGGATTTGGTTCGATGGGGACAACCGCCAAAACCTGATCGAGGACAACCTCCTCGAGGATCACGCTGGCGTCGGGATTTTCTACGAAATTAGTGCGGAGGCGACGATCCGCCGGAACACGGTCCGGCGCAGTGGCGAGGCGGGGATTTTCCTGTCGACGTCGCGCGATCTGGACGTGTACGAGAACACGCTCGAAGGGAACTGGCGCGACGTCGATCTCTTCGTCAATTGCGACGTGGCGGGCCTTCCGGAGGACGGGGCGTATCCGGGATCGATTGCCTATGATCTCTCCGGGATTCACGTTCATGACAACGTGTTCCACGTCGGAACGCGCGACGAGACGATCGCCGCGGGCCTGTCGGCGCTCGGGACCTGTGATCCCGCGTTCACGGCGCCGTACTTTGGCGGGGCCAAGGATCTTGTATTCGCCGGGAATCAGTACACGGTCCCGACGCTGTCGGGATCGTATTGGTACTGGGGGACGTTCAAGTCCTGGGCGGCCTGGCAAGCGATCCCCCAGGACGCCGGCGGATCCGTGGGCCTCTAGGATGGATCAGGCGACGGCGTACGCGCGGGACGTGGTCGACGGCCGGACGGTCGCCGGCGGCCTGGTCCGGGCGGCCTGTCGCCATCACCTCGAGGACCTATCGACCGGATCCGATCGCGGCCTGGTGTGGGACGTGACGGCGGCCGAACGGGCGATCGAGTTTTTCGCGGAGATCCTCTATCTCCCGGAAAACACGGACGCCGCGGATCAGGCCTCGGCGCACCTCCCGAGTGATCCGCGGCCGTTCGTTCTCGCGCCGTGGCAAGCCTTTATCGTCGGGTCGCTGTTCGGCTGGTACACGGTCGCGGGATTCCGGCGCTATCGCGAGGCCTACATCGAAACGGCAAAGGGATCCGGGAAAACGCCGCTCGGCGCCGGGATCATGCTGTACCTCCTAGTCGCCGACGGGCAACGCGGCGCACAAGTCTATCTCGCGGCCGTCACACGGGAACAAGCGAACCTCGCCTGGCGGGACGTCCGCAAAATGGTCGAGGCCTCGCCCGAGCTCCGGGAGTTTTTCGGCGCGGACGGGTATCGCGCGCATGAACTGATCGTGCCGGGCGAGGGCGGCTGGCTCAAACCGATCTCGAGTGAGAAACGCGGATTAGACGGGAAACGGGTTCACGGGGCGCTCATTGACGAAGTCCACGAACACGGGACGCCGGACGTGGTCGATAAGGTGGTCGCCGGAACAAAGGGCAACCGGAATGCCTTGATCGTCAAAACGACAAATTCCGGATTCGATCGGACGTCCGTCTGCTGGTATCAACACGAGTATTCGCGCAAGGTCCTCGAGGGGACGGTCGAGAATCCGTCTTGGTTCGCCTACATATGCGGCCTCGATCCCTGTCCGGCCTGTACGGCGGCCGGCCGCTGGTTCCCGGACGACGGCTGTGCGGCCTGTGACGACTGGCGGACGGAGGGGCCGCATTGGCTCAAAGCGAACCCGAATCTAGGGGTCAGTCTGCCGTGGTCGTATGTCCGGGAACGGGTCCGGAAGGCGGCCGGGATGCCGACGGCGATCTCGGACGTCCTCCGGTTCAATTTCTGCGTCTGGACGCAGGGGAGCTCGAGGGCGATCGATATGGGCCGGTGGGCGACGTGCAAACCGCTGCCGCCGGCCGCGGACCTCCTCGCGGCGCCGGCCTTCGGCTGTCTGGATTTCGGATTCAATGACGATCTGACGGCCTGGGGCCGGCTGTGGACGCTCGAGGATGGGCGTGTCGCCGTGAAACTCCACTACTGGACGCCGGCCGCGGCGCTGGCGCGATACCCGTCCCGGCCGTATGACGCCTGGATCCGCGGGGGATGGCTGACGGTCACGGAGGGCGCCGCAACCGATTTCGCCGTCGTCCGGGAGGCGATCCGGCGGGACTATGAGGCGGACGGCCTCCAAACCGTGTTCTATGATGCGTCGTACGCGGTCGAGACGGCGCAGATCCTTACCGGGGAGGGCCTCCTCATGGTCGGGATGCGGCAGGGGTTCGCCATGAACGAAGCGATCCGGCGCCTCGGGACGTTAATCGCGACCGGGGATCTGTGCCACGGGGCCGATCCGGTCCTCGCCTGGGCGGCCTCGAATACCGTGACGATCGAGGGGACCAAAGGGGAGCTCCGCCTCGCCAAGGAACGATCCCCGGAGAAGATCGATCCGATCGCGGCGATCGTGATGGGGATCGACGGAGCGATCATCCGGCGGGAACGGCTGACGCCAAAGGATCCGTTTGTCGATGTGTACGGGGGCCGGTGATGCGACGGCCCGACGACATTCGGATCGATCTCGATCATGCGCGCGCGCGCGTCGCGGCGCTCCTCCTCGAGCTCGAGGCGGCCTGGGCCGAGGCCGGCGGCCGGGATGGGGCCTCCCTCTACACGCCGAATCCTCGAGGGCCGGCGGATCCGGCGGGGTGCGCGGCCTGTCGCGGGACGGGGACGAAGGGGGACCGATGAGCGATCCGACACTCGAGGTCTACACGCCGCGCAAACGCGGGCGCCCGCGCGCGCGCGATCCGCTGACGCCGCTGACGATCTGGATCTCCGAGCGGGACCACGATCGGCTGACGACGATCGCCAGTCGCCGCGGGTCGACGGTATCCGAAACGGCGCGGATCCTCCTGAAAGCGATCAGCGATCGCCGGGGATGATCGCGCGGCAGAGGGCCTGAACGCCGGCGCCGGCGAGGGCGCCGACGATCGTGTCGGATGGGTAATGCTTCGCCGCGGCCTGGCGGAGGATCGCCGTGTCGACGGCGAAAGAGACACTGACGCCGAATCCCCATCCCGGCCGGGCCGACACGGCGCTGTACGTGGTGTGTCCGGAATAGAAGGATCGATCGTCACTGCGATCCGGGCGCTCCCGGCTGACAAAGTGTTTGGTGGTCCGCATGGCGAGGCCGGCGAGGCCGAGGCCGCATAACTGCTCGCCGACGGCGACGCGCCGGTGATCGCTCTTGAACGATCGGACGGTATCGAGGCCGACGGCGCCGATCGCGGTCCCCCAACTAATCACATTGGCCGTCTGTCGATGGGGCGGCGCCCATTGGAACGGGGTTCCCTCCGCGGCCGCCGGCGCCGCGGCGAGGAGGAGGAGGAGCAGGGTTTTCATTAGTATTCGTCCTCCTGGGCCTTTGTGAGGCGCTCGAGATCCTGTTCCGTCCGTTTCTCCTCGCGTTTCTCTTCCGTCCATTCCTCGCGCGGGCGCTGCGCGAGAAACCCATTGATTGCGGTCCCGGCGAGTCCCGCCAGTACCAGGACGTGATCCCACGGATGCCCGAGATCCTTGGCGGCGCCGGCGACGCCGACACAGATCGATCCGAACATCCCCAGAATAAACAGCGTGTTTTTCGTCATATCGGCCACACCTCGCGGCGCCTCGCGTGCTCAGATGAGCTCTCATTCCAGAATGGCAGATCCTAGGGCCGGATCAAGCGGGGCGGTATTTTTCAGATAGATCAAAAGCACCTGAAAGGCCGTTAGCGCACACTAGCGGACATCACACCCGATGGAACGCTACGTCCTCGAGATCAAAGCGGTCGACGCTGAACAGCGGATCATTGAGGGGATCGCCTCCACGTCGGCGCCCGATCGCGGCGGCGACGTGATGGTCCCCTCCGGCGCGAAGTACAAACTGCCGATGCCGCTCCTGTGGCAGCATCAACCGGGCAAACCGATCGGCCAAGTGATCGCCGTGACGGCGACCGCGATCGGCCTCAAGATCCGCGCGCAAATCGCCACAGGGATCAAGTTTGTCGATGATGAGGCCTGGCCGCTGATCAAGGCGGGCCTGGTCCCCGGCCTGTCGATCGGCTGGATGCCGATCAAGGCGACGCCGATCCCTGGAACCTTCGGGCAAAAAGTCACGGAGTGGGACTGGTTCGAGACGTCCACGGTCACCGTCCCCCTCAATAGCGGGACCACGATCACCGCCATCAAATCCGCCGACGATCGCGCATGGGCCGAGTCCGGCCGGCGTCGCGGCGCACCTCCTCCCGCGGTCGCGGGCAACATTCCGACACGGAAGGATCAGATCATGACCCACAGCGAACGGATCGCCGCGCTCAGTCTCGAGCGGACCGGCAAGCAGGAAGGCCTCGAGGCGCTCCTCCTGAAGGACGCGCTCAGCGAGGAGGAAACGATCGAACGGGATTCACTCACCTCGGAGCTCGAGCGAATCGGCGCGACGATCAAGAGTTACCGGGCGCTCGAGGCCTTGACGGCGGACCAGGCGATCCAGATCGCGCCGCGGCGATCGCCGACGGTCGAACCGGGCAATCCGCGGCCGATCATCTCCGTCGAAGAGCCCACGCTCCCGCCGGGGATCGCGTTTGCGCGAATGACGCTGTGCAAGTGTGCGGCGCAACATGCGGCGATGCGGGGCAATGCCGTATCGGCGCTGCAAATCGCGCGGCAGTGGTACCCGAGCTCGGACCGGGTACAGATGGCGGTGAAAGCGGCCGTCGGGCCGGCCGTGTCGACCGATGCCACGTGGGCGGGGTCCCTGATCTACAACCAGACGATCGCGGACTTTGTCACGTACTTGCAACCGCGGACGATCATCGGGCAGTTCGGGCAGAACGGGATCCCGTCAATGAACCGCGTCCCGTTCAACATGCGCCAACTGGTCGAAACGGCGGCGATGACGGCGAACTGGACCGGGGAAGCCAAGCCGAAACCCGTCACGAAAGCCGGGTATACGGCGCAAACCCTGGGGGCGACGAAGATCGCCGCGATCACGATCGATAGTGAGGAGATCCTCCGGTTCAGCAATCACCCGACGATCTCCGCGGAAACCGCGATGCGCGATGGTCTGACACGGGCGATCGTGAAGAAGATCGATATGTCGCTGATCGATCCCACGCTGGCGGCCTCCTCCGGCGTCAATCCGGCGTCGCTGACGTACGGGGTCAGTCCCGGGAGCTCGGCGGGGAATACCGCGGACGACGTCCGGGCGGACATTCTCGCGCTGTACGCCGCGGTCGGCGCCGTGGGCCTCGGGACCACGGACAATATCGATCCGCGGGGCGTGGTTCTGATCATGCCGCCCGGGATCGCGCTGGCGGCCTCGCTGATGCGAACCAGTGTCGGCGCGGTCGAGTTTCCCTCCGTATCGCTCAATGGCGGAACGATTCAGGGGATCCCCGTCGTCGTCAGCAATTACGCCGCGCTGGCGGGGTACGGCAACATCGTGATCGCCGTGGTCGCGCCGGAGATCAATCTCGCGGACGACGGACAAGTCACCGTGGATATGTCGACGGAGGCCTCGCTCGAAATGAGCGACGCGCCGACGCAGTCCGGAACGACGGGCGTCTCGCTCGTCTCGCTCTGGCAGAATGATTTGGTCGCCTTCCGGGCCGAGCGGTTTATCAACTGGGCCAAGCGGCGCGCCGGCGTGGTCGCCTGGCTGCAATCGGTCAACTGGGGCGGGGTCGCCTCGCCGAGCTAGAAACGGTCGGTCAATTCCGGCGCCGCGCGATCTGCGGCGCCGGGTCTTTTTTCTCTTGGGGGATGGATGGCCGAGGCACCTGTCACGGTGATCGCGCTCCGGCCGTATGTGCGCGGCGCGATCGCCTATGACCGGGGGGATGTGTTTCTGGTCCCGGTCCTCGAGGCCTTGCAACTGGCACAAAAGGGGATCGTCAGTCTCAGCAAAGGCGCGCGGACGCCGGCGCGGCCGGCCGAGCGGTCCCGGCGCCGCGGGCGGAAGTCGGCGATCTGATGGATCTGTTCGGCCTCACGATCGCGCGGACGAAAGCCGGGCCGCCGGCGCCGGTCAGCGGATCGGGCCGGTCCTGGTGGCCGGTGATCCGCGAAAGTTTCGCCGGCGCCTGGCAACAGAACCGCGAATGCACAATCGAAAACGTCACGGCGCATGTGGCCGTGTTCGCGTGCGTCTCGCTGATTGCCTCCGACGTCGGCAAAACGCGGCCGATGCTGACGACGGCGGACGCCGACGGGATCACCACCGAGATCCAGAATCCGGCCTATAGTCCGGTCCTTCGGAAACCGAATCACTTCCAGATCCGCCAGCACTTTTTCGAGTACTGGCTCACGTCGAAACTCCTCACGGGGAACGCGTACATCCTGAAACGGCGCGACGCGCGGCGCGTCGTGAACGCGCTGTACGTGCTCGATCCCTCGCGGGTCCGCGTCCTCCAGGCGCCCGATTCCTCCGTCTTTTACGCGCTGGTTCCCGATGCGACCGCGGGGATCGAGGAGGCCGACGTCGTCCCGGCCTCGGAGATCATCCACGATCTCTATTTGGCGATCTGGCATCCCCTGATCGGCGTCTCGCCGATTTACGCCTGTGGGCGGGCGGCCGTGCAAGGCCTCACGATTCAATCGGCCTCGACGGCGTCCTTTGCGAATGCCTCGCAACCGGCGGGCATTCTGACGGCGCCGGGACCGATCTCGCAACCGGCCGCGGACCGGGCGAAAGCGAAATGGGAAGGCCTCGATCCGGGCGCGGTCGCCGTCCTCGGCGACGGGATGACCTACCAGGCGATCGGGATGACGGCGCATGACGCGCAACTGATCGAACAGCTCAAATTCTCGGCGGAGCAAGTCTGCCAAGCGTACCGGGTCCCCCCGCATAAGATCGCCGTCGGCGGGATGCCGAATTACAACAATATTCAGGCCTTGGATACGGGGTATTACTCCTCCTGTCTGCAAGAGAAACTCGAGAAGATCGAGACGCTCCTCGAGGAGGGCCTCGAGATCGCGCGGCCGATGGGGATCGAGTTCGATCTGGACGATCTCCTCCGGATGGATACGGCGACGCTGATCTCCTCGGAGAAGGACGCCGCGGGGATCAAAAAGCTTAACGAATCGCGCCGGCGCCTGAACCTCCCGCCAGTCGAGGGCGGCGACACGGTCTATCTGCAACAGCAAAACTTCTCCGTGGCGGCGCTCGATCGTCGGGATCAGGCGCCGGCGCCGAGTGCGACGCCGGCCACGATCCCGGCCGCCGGTCCCGAGGCGCCGGCCGTGCCGGTCCCGGCGTCGAAAGGCCTCGAGGCCGGGGACGTCCGGGCGCATCTCACCGGCCGCATGAAAGCGATCGCGGAGGCCTATGCAGCCTAACGGACTGGATGCCGCGGATCTGGCTGGCCTGATCGCGGAGGCGATCGAGACGGCGACGACGCCGCTCCTCGGCCGGATTAAGGCACTCGAGCTCCGGGCCGACATCATCGGGCGGGAGGTCGTCACGAAAGGCCTCCAAGCCGGACCGGCCGGGCCTCCGGGGCCTCCCGGACCGATCGGCGAGGCGGGACCGGCCGGGCCGCCGGGACCAGTGGGCGCCGTCGGGCCGCGCGGCGAAGCGGGACCGGCCGGGCCGCCGGGACTGGTGGGCGCCGTCGGGCCTCGCGGCGAGATCGGACCGACGGGGGCCGCCGGCGGGCCTGGGCCGCGAGGCGAGGCGGGGGCCAAGGGGTCAGACGGGGTCCCCGGACCGATCGGCCTGGTGGGGCCGGTAGGGCCGCCGGGACGCGACGGGCGCGACGGGACGATCGGGCCGGCCGGCCGGGACGGATCGGTCAAAGGCCTCCGGATCGAACACCTGGACGATCGCCGGTCCCGGTTTGTGTTTGCGGACGGGACGGAGGTCCCCGGCGGGGAGTTCGCGCCGCCGGCCTTGATTTTTCGGAAGGGGTTCCAGACCGGGCGGGCGTATGACGTCGGGGACGTGATCGTCTACAAGGGATCGTCCTGGGTCGCGCTCGAGGCCGTGTCGGGGCCGCCGGATGGGGCCGGGGCCGGGAAGTGGGCGCTCGTGGCGGCGCGGGGCCGGGACGGGACGAAGGGGCACGACGGGCGCCCGGGACCGGAGGGCCGGCCCGGCGTCGATCTCACACAGATGGGGTCCGATGGCCGGAAGTGGTGACGCGTTTCTGACGTTGGCCGAGGCGAAGGCCGTCCTCCGCGTGACGTTCGCGGATGAGGACGCGCTCGTCACGTTGTACGCGCAGATGGCGCAGTCGATCGTGATCGATTACCTCGAGCGGGCGACGACGGACAGTATCGTCCTCGGCGGGATCGCCGAATGGGACGCGCTCACGGTCCCGGAACCGATCCGCGCGGCCGTGATGCAGCAACTTCGGGAGCTCTACGAAGTCCCGGATCCAAAACCGAACCTCCCGATCCCGGGGGATCTCTCGCCGGCCGTGGTGATGTATCTGGGGCGCTGGAAAGAACTGGTAATCGGATGAGCGGGCATTTCGGCACGGTCCCGCGGGCCTGGCCGGGATCGACCGTCGTCTGCGTCGCCGCGGGTCCCAGTCTGACGCCGGCCGACGTCGACGCCTGTCGCGGGCGGGCGCGCGTGATCGCCGTCAATCGCTCCGTGGAACTGGCGCCGTGGGCGGATGCGTTTTTCGCCGCGGACGGGCGCATGTGGCACTGGGAAGCGGATCGCCTCGCGCGGTTCGCCGGCCTCACATTCTCGCTCGAGCTCACGGCGGCCGCGCGGGCGGCCGGTTGTGTCCTCCTCCGCAACCGCGGGATCTGGGGCCTCTCGTCTGATCCCGGCGCGATCTGTAACGGCCGGAACAGCGGATACGGCGCGATCAATCTCGCGGTCCTCCTCGGCGCGGTCCGGATCGTCCTCCTCGGGTATGACTGCGGCCCGGGTCCCGACGGGGCGAAGCACTGGCATCCCGATCACCCGAACGGCGCCGGCCCGACGGATCTGATCTTCCGATCCTGGCGCGGGGCGTTTCGATCCCTCGTGGAACCGCTCGCGGCCGCCGGCGTGACGATCCTCAACGCCTCGCGGGCGACGACGCTGGACATGTTTCCGCGCGTCGCGCTCGCGGACGTCCTCGACGGGATCCTCGACAATCAGCGAAGCACTTTGCTAGAGTCTGTCCCGTGATTGCGCCGACGGAGAAACCGAACGACACGATCCAGATCGTGATCTCGCGATCGTGCGATCTCTTTTGGTGCTCGAACTGCACGCAACTCCTCCCGTTCCGGCGCGATCCGGTCCATATGGATCCCGACGTGTTCCGCCTCGCGCTCCGGTCGCTGGCGGGCTGGCCGGGGATCCGTGGCGTGTTCGGCGGGAATCCGACGATGCACCCGCACTTCCCGGATCTGATGCGGATCCTCGAGGAGGAGGTCCCGAACCAGGCGCAGCGGGGGATCTGGACGAACGATCTCCGATCCCACGGGCCGCTGATCCGCCGGGTCTTTTTCCCGCGCGGCCGGTTCAATCTGAACGCGCACGCGAATCCCGGCGCCGCGGCCGTGATGGATCGGTATCTGCCCGGGAAAGTGATCCCGACATCGCGATCGCGGGCCTCCTGGCATGGGCCGATCCTCCTGGACTGGCGCGATCTCGGACTGACGGCGGACGAATGGGTCCAGGCGCGGGAGGCGTGCGACATTAACCGGACGTGGTCGGCGGCGATTTTCGAGCGGGACGGCGCGCCGTTCGCCTACTTTTGCGAGGTCGCCGGGGCCTTAGACGGACTCCGAGGCGAGAATCACGGAATCCCGGCCGTCCCGGGCTGGTGGAACAATCGGATGGACGGATTCGGGGACCAGGTCCGGGCGTGTTGCGATCGGGGCTGTGGGGTTCCCTTGCGGCGCCTCGGCAGTCTGGATACCGCGGCGACCTACGATTACTCGAGCTCGTTCGTCCCGCTGATCGCCGGACGCCTCCCGTCCCGCCATCTCGCCGGGGTCCTCCATACCGGCCTCGAGGCGCCGGCGACGGACCGGCCGACGGACTATCAAGGTTTGCGGAGTGTCAAACCGTGACCGACGTCGTCCTGGGGAACGTCGATTACCGGCGCCATATGACGACGGAGGGCGACCAGTTCCAGACGGGCCTCGAGGCCGCCGGCTGGACGATCGCTGGCCGTGGGTTCGATGACCTAGTCGACGTCCCAACGATCCTTGGTCGCTATCAACCGGCGCGGATCGTCGTCCACGATCCGCGGGACTGGGATCCGCGGAGTCCGATCGCCTTCCGGAAGGATCTCGGGTTCGAGCGGATCGCGGCGCTCCGGACCGCGGAGGCCTATAAGGCCGTCGTCGTCAAGGATGCGGCGAGTTCCCTGGCCTATCAGGCGAAATTCTTCCGGGACGTCCGGGCGGATGCGGCGATCGTCTACTATCACCCGCGATCGATCTGGGTGAACGCGCCGTGGCTCGCGGCGGTCCCGCTGATCCGGACCTATCACTCGATCGATGCGGACGATCTCGCGCAGATCCCCGAACCGATCGAGCGGCGCGCCGTGGTCGTCTCGGGGGCGCTATCCAAGGCGTATCCGCTGCGGCAACGCGTGGTCCGGGATAGTCGCGTCCTCGGGATCGAGTGCATTCCCCATCCCGGCTACGGGAACCGCGGCGCGCGGACGCCGGAGTACTGCCGACTGATCGCGCAATACAAAGTCTCGGTCGCGACGGCGTCCATGTACGGGTTCGCGCTCCGGAAGATCATTGAAGCGGTCGCCGTCGGCTGTACGGTGATCACGGATCTCCCGGCCGCGGACGTCCTCCCGGAGATCGATGGCGCGCTGGTCCGGGTCAAACCGACGATCGGATCGCCGGAACTGGCCGGCGTGATCGTGGGCGCGGTCCAGGCCTGGGATCCGCGGACGTCGGCGGCCTGGGCGGCGCGGGCGCGCGGATTCTACGACTACCGGGCGATCGGCCGGCGCCTGTCGCTGGCACTG
>Ga0157376_10002628_pt1 | contig 12219 bp, 13 predicted proteins | sample M45metaG_FD_121801 | JGI IMG/M metagenome (GOLD analysis project Ga0157376, IMG submission 121801) | Miscanthus rhizosphere microbial communities from Kellogg Biological Station, Michigan, USA - M4-5 metaG | ecosystem: Host-associated > Plants > Roots > Rhizosphere > Soil | place: USA: Michigan... | reverse complement strand
TTCTTCCAGAAAAACAACCTGTTGCGGAGAAACCATTGGCAGCGTTTGTGCCTGGTCCAGGGCAGCCTGCACATCGCCGCGTTTGGCAGAAAAACGGGAGACTGCCCAGGTGCGGGCCGTTTCCGGCACATATTGGTCGATCAACTGGGCGCGGCAAGCGTCGCGCAGATAGGGCTCTTCACCGAGCAGGACAATCGCGGGAAGGGGCTTCCCCTTTCTCAGGCGCTTGAACAGTTCGTCGGTGTTCATGGGCGCCATCAATAGTTCTCGATCACTGCGGCGACCAAGCGCTTGGCGAAATCCTGGGCCATCCGATCGAGGGCAGGGTCTTGTTCTTCGAAAAAGCTTTTCACATCGGCGGAGATTTCATATTCATTGCGGAACAGAAAATTATCGGTATGGTAGAGAACTTTTTGAGTACTGGAGTCGGTGAGCGTAACTTCGCACTTCATAGTGACCAACATGGTGGTGGCGCGAGTGGTGGACGGAGTGGTGCTGGTCGCCGGAGTGGTGGTGAAGAGCAATGGGACGGCTTCGACGCTGAGTACTCTGCCGCGCAGCACGGCATCGCCGCTTTCGGGAATGGAGACAACTTTGTAGTTGGTGCGGAGCAGAAATTCGTGGATGGTTGCCGAAGTCAGACGCTGCTCGATGCGATAGCTGGTCGTTTTGTTTTCGATGGCCGGAACGGCGATAACGTGAATGGATTTCGGAAGCGCGTCGCTACGACCGGCGACGTGGTAGCCGCAGCCGGAAAGCACGGCGGCTGCGACCAGCAGCGGCAATGTGCGTGCGCACTTCATGCGAGAAATTTCTCTGCCAATTTTACGCCATTGGATGCAGGCCGACGAAGATTGTCCGCAGCGGCCCAGAACCACCAGGTTCCTAGAGCCGCGGGGTCGGATTGCGGAGGTGAAAGTTGGAGCGAGGATTCGCCCGCCGAGGAAATATTGCTGGTCACGGAGCCTTCGGCAGGGATGGCGAAACCGGCGGAGACGCAAGATTTTGAGATTGCCGCAACATCGGTGGATGGATCAAGGCGCGCACAAAGGGTGACGGTCGTTCCGTAAAAAATCGGAGCATGCAAAAGTTGGAGGGAGGGGAGTAGCCAACTGGCGGGGAGAATTGCGCGCACTTCGTTCCGCAAAACCGCGAGAGACGATTGCAGCTTTTGGGCGCTGGCCGGGCCGTAGCGGTCGAGCAGGGTGAAGGCAACTTGAGTATCGAATACCGGCTGGCCGATGGATTCTAACGAGAGCAGGTGGCTGGTCTGGGATTCAAGCTCTTCGATGCCCTGTTGGCCAATGGCGGAAACCGGTTGGAAAGCGACAGCGGAAATTGCGTTGGGCTTGAGGGGATGCAGCGCGTAGGACAGGCGGGCGATAATTTCAGCTGGTGCGGAAGGAATTGCAAACAGCGCAGATTTGTTTTGCGATGACCAGCTGGTTTCTTCGTCTAAGTTCGGGAGGAAGGCTGCGACATTTGGCTGACCGGCAAGTTCGCCGGAAAGATCGACGATGCGCGCACCGCTGCGCTTGGCGAGTTCGAGATTTGTTTTGGTGAAGGTCGCAGAGCCAGTGAAGAAAATAATCCAGGCTTTGTTGAAGCTGTCTTCTTCCACTGGTTGAATGACGGCTGGTTCGCCACCAGCTTCGGTGAGAATACCGGCGACGGTCTCTTCGTCGACCAGGCGGAAATCGGAGGCCGCGAAGCGGCTTTCCTCCAGCAAGGATTTCAGATCACAGCCGAGCAGTGAAGATGCTCCAGCTATGACGATTCGTCTGGATTCGACAGGAGTGGCCATGGATTAAAGCGCGGTGCGCGGCGTGGCGCGATGGCGAAGGAAACGAACGACATGTAAAGCGACGCCAGCGGCGGCATACGTGCAGGCAATCAACAGCAGCGCGATTTCGGAGAAGTTCCAAATGACTGCCAGGAGAAGCAATGGCAGCAAAATCATGATTGCCGGCTGCTTTTTGCCCCACGGCAGGTCTTTGAAACTGTAGAAGCGGATGGTACTGGTCATCAATCCCCCGAGGCCGACGGCAAGAAGCAGCCAGGCTACAGACCAGCGCCAGTCGGTTATTGTAGCCACGTCCCAGAGCGGTCCACCGCGGTGAAAGGCGTGCACGATGGATGCAATCACACCAGCCGCAGCGGGAGTCGGCATACCGACAAAATATTTGGAGCCGCCAGGAGCCATGCCCTGTACATTGAAGCGGGCCAATCGCCATGCACAGCAGATTAAAAATGCCAGGCAACAGAGCCAGCCGAAGTGTTGCAATTGGCGCAACCCGCCAGGGGCAATATTTTCGATGCTGCGAACTCCCCAAGCATAGGCAAGGATGGCCGGAGCGACACCGAAGCTGACCACATCCGCCAGCGAATCGAACTGGACGCCGAACTCGGTGTTGGTGCCGGTCATCCGGGCCACCCGGCCGTCCAGCGAATCAAAAACGATGGCAATGCCAATGGCTTTGGCGGCGTGGTTGAAGTCCTCCGGTGTGCCGAGCAGCGAAGCGACGACGGCGTAATATCCGCAAAGGAGGTTTGCGGAAGTCATCATCGCGGGTAGCAGAAAAATTCCGCGGCGAAGTCTGGCTTGGACACGAGTGCGGCGGCCTTCGAAGGAAATCTCTTGCTGATCGAGATCCGGCATACTCAGGAGGACCTTTCGGCAGCAGCGAAAGCGGCTTCGCTGGAGGATTTGGCGGAGCTGAGCGGCCAGCGAGCAAGAACAGTGGAGCCCCCGCTGACATTGTCTCCTACTCTTACCAGAAGCTCGGAACCTTGCGGAAGCCACAGATCGACGCGCGAGCCGAAACGGACTAGGCCGACGCGTTCACCTTTGGCGACAGCTTCCAGAGGCTTCTTCCAGGAGACCACACGACGGGCAATCAGGCCAGCGATTTGCTTGAACTGAATCTTCCCCTGCGGAGTGGCCAACGTGAAAATATTTTGCTCGTTTTGGGTGGAAGCCTGGTCATCCCAGGCGGCCAGGAACTTGCCGGGCAAGTAGTCCAACTTGGAGATTACGCCAGCAGCTGGGGAACGGTTGACGTGAACGTTCCAGATCGCCAGAAAAATGCTGATACGAGTGCCGGGGCGACCGCCGTTTTCTTCGTCGGTGATGACCACAACACGGCCGTCGGCCGGAGAGACGATTGTTGCAGGATCGCTGGAGATTTCGCGTTCGGGATCGCGAAAAAAGGAAAAACAAAATAAAGCCAATGCGATAAGGATGGCGCCAAGAATCCACCACTGAAACACGATGGCCAAGCCGCCGAGCAGCAGCGGCGGAAGTCCAAAATAATATCCTTCCTTAACCATGCATTAGTGAAGATACCACAGGCTCGGCGCAGGATGATGCCGCGAGGCGGACCGTACTGCATTTGGGCGCAAACGCGTGCACACTCCCCGGGGGCAATTGCAAATTGTCAGCAGCAGGCGCGCGCTACAGTTCAGGCGTGTTGCGCGCGCGAGCGTTGGATACGTGAAGCGATCCGCTCCATCTCGTCCTTGCAATGAAGCTTCATTTTCTTGAGCTTAATTTCTTCCAGGAGGTCTTCTGCACTGAGGTAAGGCTCGTTGAGGATTCTGCGAAGTTCTGAATCGTACTTTTCATGCTGCTCGAACAGACGCTGATAGTCGGCGTCGGTATCGAGGAGTATGTCCCGAGGGTTGCGCTGGATAGCTGCCATGCGTTCCTCCTCCTTACAGCACACGGATTGTAAACAAACTCATTGGTCGCCGGAACCGGTCTTACCAGTCGCTCGACTTGAGCCGAACCTAACTCCACGCAAAGCTCGAGTCAATAGAGAACCATCGGTATTTTGGTACTAGCCTGTGATTTTTAGATCGAGGAGCAGGGCGCTTTCGATGGGATCGCGGTAGTAGTTTGGGCGACGTCCGGATATCGAGAAGCCGAATTGCCGGTAGAGCTCGATAGCAGGGGAGTTGGATTCGCGGACTTCTAGGAAGAATTTATTGACGCTGTGCTGAATGGCCACTCGTAGGAAATTGGTGAGTAGGAACTTGCCATGCCCCGCACGACGGTATTTCCTAGCTACGGCTAGACCGAGAATTTCGGCTTCACTTCCAAGATAGCGCCAGTGGATGGCTCCGACGGCCCTACGGTGAAACTCGCAGACGTAGAGATGCGTGGAGCCTATCTGCGGTGGAGCATCGGACTCTGGATTCTCTTGGATCGGAACCGTCAGGTTTGCTTGCTCGAAGATACTGCTGACGGCGGACTGGTCATTCTGACGGCTGGATCGGAAGATGCGCTGATCGCTGGGCATGGGGTGACGGCTTGCGATGGGCCTAGGGCCGGTAAGCTGACTTGTTCCCTTTCCAGAAGAGTTCAGCGTCGGAGCGGCGGACGTAGTTGGCGTCGAGCGATAGGGCATCTCTGGTGTCGCCAGTGCGGAACTTCTGGAACGCAAGCCTGGCCAGGACACCGGCAAATGGCGGGTTGACCGTCTCCAATCGGTGGCCGCTGGATTGAAAGGCTGGCCAGTCTGGGGCCGAGGCGAACATTGCCGGGTCCGGGGTTCGCCAGCGAACCGCTTTCCCGGTAGTTGACTCTTTGACCCTGGCCATGAATTCAGGCACGCTGGTCACGGATTCGTCGCCAACGAGCTTAAAGCTGTGCCCTGCGCGAGTGTAAAGCGCGGCAAAGCACTGACTACGCCGCGCGTCGATACAGGAGGTAAGAAATGGCTCCGTCGATGGCGGTTCGTTCAGGGTGAAGGCCTCAAGGCGGGACAGGGCTGCGATTGGTTTGGTGTAGATCTCGGACCAGGCTTTGACCGTGGTGAGCCCGACGCGCAAGCCGGTAAACGAACCTGGGCCGGAGCATACTGCGTAACCGTCGACTTCCTCTAAAGTTAGCGATGCTGCGGCAAGAATGCGGCCTACTGCGGGGAGCAGCCAACTAGAATAGTCGTCATCGCTGATGTGCGATTCAACCGCGAGTACCTTTGAATCCTGGCAGAGGGCGACGCTTCCCCGCGAGTCAGCGGTATCGAGTTGCAGAAATCGCATGGCAGCAGTATAGGCGAAGTCGCGAGAATCCTGTTTGGATCGGGCAAAGCGCTAAGCGAAGACTTTAGTACCGTTACCGAACGGAAAGGCAATTTTGATGCCAAAGGTAAACGCTATCTTCCCTAACCTTCTCATTTCAAACGATATATCTTGACTCTTGAAACACATGCTCCTACACTTGGTGGTGTACCTCAAGGGGGCATCCGAATCATGGACTATAAAATCGGCGACAAGGTCGTATACCCAAACCACGGCGTTGGACTGATCGAGCAGATAAATTATGGTGTCCTGAACGGAAAGACCGAACGATATTTCATGATTCGAATTGTTTCGAGTGATTTACGGGTGATGGTGCCCCAATCGAATGCAGAAAGCGTAGGTTTGCGCTCGGTGATGCGCTCGAATGATACGACAAAAGTTCTCGGCTTTTTGGAGCGCGGCAAGTTGAATTGCCACCACGATTGGAAACACCGCTTCAAAGAGAATTCAGAACGGATGCGTACTGGGTCCCTGTTAGAAGTAGCAGTCGTCCTCAAGAGTTTGTGCTCCCTCAGCCGCAGCAAGCCACTTTCCTTCCGCGAGAAAAAGATGTTGGAACGCGCCAAGTACTTGCTGGTGAGCGAAATGGCAACTGCGCGGAGCACGTCTGCAGAGTCTGCCGAAGCGATGGTACTGAAGTCGCTGGCCAAGGCGAAACTGCAATTTCCGGTGATGCAGGAAGGGTTCGAGCAGTAGTCACATCTCCAAATGGGGAAGATTTTGACGGGACGGGCCAAACGCTCGTCCCGTTTTCATTTTTGGAAACGGTGATTTTTAAAACGATTCAGCAGCCGCATTACCTTTCGTTAGCGCTTAGGATTGCGGCGCGGATTTCCCCAACCGCCGCCTCCGGGAGTTTCGATACGCAGGATGTCGCCCGGGGCGGCGGTGAATGAGCACTTCGCGAGGAGTGGGCTGATCTTGCGCTTCCGGATAAGAGTGTTCCTACCTGGCTTCCCCGCGTGGCCACCCCGCAGTCCGTAGGGCGCGGTAGTTCGCCGGTCTGTTAGCAGTCCAGCCACTACCTGGGTGAGGAATTCGATTTCGCGAATGACTCCTTCACCGCCTCGGTGTGCGCCCTCCCCCCCAGAATTCCTGCGGATGGCGTAACGACAAACTCGAACCGGGTAGGATTCTTCAAAAACTTCTATGGGAGTATTCCAGGAATTGGTCATGTGCGAATGGGAGGCGGAAACCCCGTCGCATTCCCTGGACGCTCCACAACCGCCAGCGATGGTTTCGTAGTAGGTGAAGGGACTTCCTCTCCGACGGGGATCTCTTCCTCCAAAAGTGAGATTGTTCATGGTGCCCTGGCTGGCGGCCGGAATTTTGTCCGGAGCGGCTAGCGCTAAGGCGCGAAGCAGAGTGTCCACCATACGTTGGGAAGTCTCCACGTTTCCGCCGGCGACCGAAGCCGGAGGCTGCGCATTTACGATCGTGCCTTCAGGAGTGATCACCGAGATAGGGCGAAGCAAGCCTGATGTCGCGGGAACTTCTTCTTCGACCAGGCACCTAAAAACGTAATAGACCGCGGAAATGGCGATGGATGAGACGGCATTGATATTGCCTGCGCATTGCGGAGACGAACCGGAAAAGTCCACGAGAATGGATTCGGAGTGGATCCGAATCGTCACCCGAATTCGAAGTCTTTCTTTGCTGATGCCGTCCGAATCAAGAAAATCGTTTGCGCGATATACACCCGGATGCAGCGAGCGGAGAACGCTGCGCATCATTTTTTCTGAGTAGTCGAGAAGATGTCCGGCGTATCGATGGACTTCGGGGAGGCCGTAGTTGATGACAACCTCGCGCAGGCGGCGCTCTCCGAGCCGACAAGACGCGATCTGCGCGGCAAGATCGCCTTCGCGTTCGGCGGGAGTGCGGACGTTCGCCAGCAGGAGATCGAGAACCTCTCTGTTTAATTCGCATTTGCGGAAGATTTTTACCGGCGGAATGCGAAAGCCTTCCTGGAAAATTTCCGTCGCGGGACCCATCGAGCCGGCGAGTGCACCACCAATATCGGCGTGATGGGCGCGGCTGGCGATGAAGAATTGCGGAGCGGACTTCGCTCTTATGAACACAGGCATTACCAGGGTTAGGTCAGGGAGATGCGTGCCTCCAGCGAACGGATCGTTGAGCAGAGCTATATCGCCCGCTTCGAAATGTAGCGCCGCGCGCGCGGCTGCAACCGAGGCAGGCATGGAGCCGAGGTGAACGGGCATGTGGTCACCCATTGCTAGCACTTGGCCGTTTGCGTCGTAGACGGCACACGAATAGTCGCGGCGCTCTTTGATATTTGGCGAAAAGGCCGAGCGGCGGAGGGCTGCACCCATCTCTTCGGCGATGGAATGGAAGATATTCTTGAAAATTTCCAGGCGCATGGCATCGGGAGAGCGCTTGGCGGACATTCTCTTATCGGGCATCGCGCCCCGCTTTCCCACCGATTCTGGTGAGAAGGATTTGGCCATACGCATCGACTCTGGCTTGCCAGCTCGGAGGTACGAGTGAAGTTGCGCTGTATTCGCTGATGATTGCCGGACCCGAAAACTGCTGGCCCGCCTTCAGGCTTGGGCGCTCGTAGAGTGCTGTGGATATGGCGCGGCCGCGGAAGTGACATTTCACGCGGCCGCTTGGAGCGCGCGCGAAACCCGGCCGAGGCGATTCGATTTTCGAAACTGAGATACGCGGAGAAATTCCGGTCGCTCGACAGCGAACATTAACGATTTCAATTGGCCGCGTGGCGTCGGCGTGACCGTAAGCACGTTCGTGGGCGCGGTGAAATGCCGCGACGAAATCTCCCGTCGTTGAAACGCTTAAGTCGTAGGCCTGGCCGACATAGCGAACGTCAAGGCTAAATTCAAGTCGGCGGTTCGGATTGCTAAATCCTTCCTCGGACAGAAAACGGTCTGCGTCTTTGCCGATGGCGCGCATCGCTGGCAGAGCAAGCGCCTTCGCTTCTTTGACCATTCGAACTGGCAGCAGAACGGTTCGCGAAAAGTCGCGCACGACATCGGCGCGCAGAATTCCGAGTGCGGAGAGCGCGCCCGGGAAGACCGGAAGAAGAACGCCGCGCATTTCGAGTGCGGCCGCCAGGTCGCAGGCGTGCAAACCGCCGGCGCCGCCGAATGCAATGATTGTGTAATCGCGCGGATCGTGGCCGCGTTCGATGGAAATCAGCCGGATGGCGCGTTCAATGACGGCGTTGGACACGGCGAGAATTGCGTCCCCAAAGGCTTCGACCGTTGCGAATTTTCCTTTACATCGAAGAAGTTCACGTCGCGCGCGATCCAGATCGAGTTCGAAACCTCCATCGAGCAGTCCTCTGCCGCCGAAGTGGCCGAGAATTGCGTGAACATCTGTCACCGTGGGTAGAGTGCCGCGGCCATAGCAAATCGGGCCGGGATCGGCGCCGGCACTCTCCGGGCCGACGCGCAGAGCTCCACCTGCGTCAAATCGGGCGATTGAGCCGCCGCCCGCACCCACAGTATGGATTCCCAGCATCGGTACAGCGATTGGCAGGCCCGCGATGTGCGACTCGGTAGTAACGCGAGTTTCACCGGACAGCAGAGCGACGTCGGTTGAAGTTCCGCCCATATCGAAACTGATGACTTGAGCAAGTCCGGCGAGCTGGGCCGCGTAGGAAGCGCCGAGCACTCCTCCGGCGGGACCGGACAATACTGTTCGAACGGGTTCGGCTGCGGCGTTTTCGGCCGAGACGATGCCGCCGTTGGACTGCATGACGCGAACGCGAATAGATTGTGCTTCGCGCGATGGCGCAGACCAGGCGGCCGCTGCCCGCTTTTGCGTTTCACGGAGGTAAGCAGACATCACTGGCGCGAGATACGCGTTGATGACGGTGGTGGAAGTCCGCTCGAACTCACGAAATTCTGGAAGAATCTCATGGGAGACGCTGACCAGGAAACCCTTCTTTCGCAACACTTTCGCCAGGGCGGCTTCGTGCTTTGGATTCCGAAAGCAAAACAAAAAGCAGATCGCAATGGCGTCGGGGTTCTTGCTCACCACTTTTTTCACTAGTGATGCGATTTCTCTTGGAGCCAGCTTAGTGAGCACTGCTCCGTCCGCCGCGACTCGTTCCACAGCTCCGAGGCGCAATTCGCGGGGCACCAAGGCCGGAGGCTTTTGAAATTGCAGGTCGTAAAGTTTTGCACGGGCTTGACGCCCGATTTCCAAAACGTCCTCGAACCCGTCTGTGGTAATCAGCACTACGCGGCCGCCACGCCGCTGTAGAAGCGCGTTGGTGCCAACGGTGGTTCCGCAGACTAGGCCGAGGTCGGCAGCCTCTGAGGCGGACAACTTTGCGCGGACTTGCTGAAGCAGGGCAGAAATAGCTGCTGCGGGATTTTGCGGTTGCGATGGCACCTTCAGAATTTGCAGCTTGCCGCCGCGCACGAACACGCAGTCGGTGAAGGTACCGCCAGTGTCGGTGGCTATGCGCATGAGGTGGGCATTTTACCTTGAGCCGGAGAAAAGATTCACGTGGCCATCTGCAACGGCGCGCGGAACTGGTTAGGCGATAGGAAGTGAGGCGGAAGCGTTGAGCGAACCATCCGCCAGGATGTTGTTTTGAAGGCGCGGGTAGGCAGCGGCGGCAATCATCGCGGCGTTGTCGGTGGAAAGTGCCAAGCTAGGGAAATAGACGTCCAGCCCGGACCGCTTTGCGCGCTCTTCAAATGTCGCGCGAAGTTGACGATTGGCAGCGACTCCACCAGAAATCAGCACGGTCGGAACACCAAGCTCTTCGGCAGAGCTGAGCGAACGTTCGACCAATTCCCGGACAACGGCATTTTGAAATTCGCGGATCAGGCCAAGCGTTTTGGAACTGCATAGCGGAAGCAGTTGATCAAACTTTCTTTCACCCCGAGCGAGGGCTGCTTCGCGGGCTTCAATTTCTGGCTGGTAGTCGCGGTTCTCTCGCAAGTGATAGAGGACAGCGGTCTTCAAGCCACTGAAGCTGAAATCGTGGCTATTCCCTTTCATCTTGGTCGGGCCAAATTTCACTGGAGCAAGTGAGTTCCCGGCCGCAGCCGCGAGCCGATCCAAAATGGGGCCTCCCGGGTAGCCGAAGCCGAGCAGTTTGGAGACTTTGTCATAAGCCTCACCGGCAGCGTCGTCGCGGGTTTGGCCGATGCGGCGATACGACCATAGCGCCCCGGCATCCGTGCGCGCCGCCTCCTTCGGCTTCACTTCGTACAGCACGGTATGTCCGCCGGAAACGATCAAGCAGACTGCAGGCAGCACCAGCGAGATTCCGGCCTTATGCGCCTCCAAAAAAACGGCGTGGATGTGGCCTTCAAGATGGTTCACCGGTACGAGCGGCTTGCCCAGTGAATCAGCGAGCGTTTTTCCGTAGGTGATGCCCACCAAGAGCGAGCCGACCAATCCTGGCCCTTGAGTAACTCCGATGGCATCCACATCCTGCAAATTCATTTTGGCAATTTCTAGTGCTTCGCGAACCACCGGAACAATGCGGCGCAAGTGCTCGCGCGAGGCCAATTCCGGCACGACGCCTCCGTACTTGCGATGAATGTCGATTTGTGACGCGACCACGCTGGAGAGAATTTCGCGGCCGTCGGCGACAATGGCCGCAGCGGTTTCGTCACATGACGATTCAATTCCCAGAATGCGAATGTTCATCATGATTGGCTCTAAACCCTTATATTCCTATGCTAACACGCGCTTTACGCGTCCGACTTTCGCGCCACGCAACGTACAGCAATAATCCGATTGAAAATTCCGGGCGCTTCCGTAACCTGTGACTATGACTTCCTCGACCAGTGCCGGCGGAAATCCCGCTGCCATCAAAAAGGTTCGTAAAGCTGTTTTGCCAGCCGCGGGGCTTGGTACACGATTCCTTCCGGCAACCAAAGCGCAGCCAAAAGAGATGCTCAACGTGGTGGACAAGCCGCAAATCCAATACGTTGTGGAAGAGTGCGTAGCCAGCGGCATCGAACACATCATCATCGTCACCGGCAAAGGCAAGAATTCGATCGAAGATCATTTCGATTACAACCCGACGCTGGAACGGTTCCTGGAAGAAAAAGGCAAGCATGAGCAAGCGGCGATGGTGCGGCGGATCAGCGACATGGTGCAAGTCAGCTATACCCGGCAGAAAGAGCCACTAGGACTGGGGCACGCGGTGCTGGTGGCAAAGGATCTCGTAGGCAACGAACCCTTTGCGGTGCTGCTGGGCGACGTGCTAATCCCAGGTGAAAATCCAGCGACCAAGCAGTTGATAAAAGTCTATGAAGCTACCGGGACCGGAGCGATCGCGGTGGAAAAAGTTCCGCGTGAAAAGACGCACCTTTATGGAATCATTGCGGGCGACGTAGCGCCAATTGGCCCATTCGGCGAACGGCTGTTGCGCATTCGCGAACTGGTGGAAAAGCCCAAGCCGGCCGATGCGCCTTCGAATTTGGCGATCACCGGACGCTATGTGTTGCCGCCAGCGATTTTTGATTGTCTGGAGCGCACCAAGCCCGGTGCGGGTGGCGAGATTCAGCTTACGGATGCTATGAAGATACTGGCTATGGAGGCTGGACTGTGGGCATACATCTACGAAGGAATTTCCTACGACGCCGGCGATAAGCTGGGCTTCTTGATCGCCACCGTCGAACTGGCTCTGCAAAATAAGGAACTTGGCGGCGGATTCCGCGAATACCTGAAGGGTTTAACGCTGTAAGTTTCAAACCTAGGGCAAGCGTCAGCGTCACTTCTTCTTTGCAGACTTCTTCTCTTTCGACTCTTTGGCGGAACTCTCTTTGGCGCTGGACTCTTTCGCTGAAGTTTCTTTGGATTCTGATTTGGTGCTCTCGGAAGAACTGCTGTCCTTGGAGCCGGACTTAGCCGCGTAGTCCGTTACATACCAGCCGGTTCCCTTAAACTGAATCGCGGCCGCGGACTGCAATCGCTCTACTTTGCCACCGCAGTACGGGCACTTTTTCAGATGCGGTCCGGCCACACTTTCGATTTTTTCGGTCTTCTTCCCGCACTTCAGGCACTTGTACTCGTACAATGGCACTGCGCTTCCCTCCAAATGTTCGGTGAAGGCCGCAGTATAGCATGCGGGGCATCCTGCAATGCGCGTGGTAGACTGCAGTCATGGAGCAATCCCCCGCA
>Ga0157376_10002624_pt1 | contig 12227 bp, 9 predicted proteins | sample M45metaG_FD_121801 | JGI IMG/M metagenome (GOLD analysis project Ga0157376, IMG submission 121801) | Miscanthus rhizosphere microbial communities from Kellogg Biological Station, Michigan, USA - M4-5 metaG | ecosystem: Host-associated > Plants > Roots > Rhizosphere > Soil | place: USA: Michigan... | reverse complement strand
TGACCTGGTGAGTGGCTGAGCCTTGCGATCCTTCGGCTGTCAGGGATGGACGAGAAATTTGCTCCCTGATTGATGAACTATTCTGGCAACGGACGCTACGGACGGGTTTTTCTGATACTACATTCTCCAGAAATCATATGTGACCGAACAATACCCATAATTCTTCATTTTCCTCTACTCATTGGATTCGAAAGTAAGCGTCCGTGGCGTCCGTAATCTCCGCCCTATTCGATTTACAACAAACATTCCACTGGCATCTGTCACACAATACGCTAAATCCCCGTTATGTCCGATTACACCGCCCTCATCGCCAAGCAGAAACAGCAGCTCGAAGAACAACTCGCCAAGCTCAATGGCGCAAACCTTTCTGCCCTGGAGGAGAAGAAAGCCAAGCTGTTGAAAGAAGTGGAAGCAATTGATGCCGAGATTGCGGTTAAGCTGAAGGAACTGGGCATCGTCAGTTCGTCGGCGAAACCAGGTCTAAAATCCAAGTCTCAAGGCATCCAGGTTTCGTTCAATCGTCTCATGGAATTGTTCAAGGAACATGGAACGATTGAACTTAACCTTCGTGCGTTGAAGCTCGACACAAAGCAGATCAAGAGCTTGGTGGCTGAGCATTCTGACAAGCTGGAATTGGCTGGAAAAGGGGCGTGGCCAGTGGTGAAGTTAGTGAAATAACACCCCCTGTTGGCCAGCGCGGAGCCATCCTTTACACCCTCGTCGAAAGCTGTCGCCGCCGGGGCATTGATGCCTGCGCCTACCTCCGCGACGTGCTAACGCGTCTGCCCTCCATGACCAACTGGCAGATCAAGAAGTAACCCCGGAAGCCTGGGCAAGGTCCAGACTACCATCCGCTCTCAAAGCCGCTTCATAACCGTCATCCATAATCGGTTCCGACGCGGATGAACTCAACGCACTGAACTACGACAATCTGCCCGTCAAGCGGTCCTCCGCGTGACGCTTACGTTGGGATTTCCAAAGATTGGTATGTGGCCTGCGTCTGCTTTGGGGGCGACTATATTTCCAAGGTCATCATAACGGATGTTTCGTACCATTCCTGCAGTTCTGCTCGTTTCTGATCGCCGAACTAAACGTCCCCGTCGTACCCTTGGTCAGCCTTAATGCGTCATACCCAATCGAAGTCAGCTTTGATAAGATACGTTCCAAGCTCCGGCTGCCGCTGGCAACACCGCGAGAATCAAGATCGTAAATGCAAATGCAAGCGACGAATGTGGTTATTTAACTCAACGCGGAGCAAAATCAGGGCATGTGCTTTTGGAGGGCACGGATAAATTCTTCAAAACTGATTTTGAATTCCCCTTCCGCACCAACAGTCAGATCGTCTTCGACGGTCACCTCCTTCTTCTCATAGTTGAGAATGATGTTGAAGCGGTTGAATGTAAACTTCAGAAAGGCGCGGCTGTTAGGTTCCCGAATCGAAACCAACAATTTTCTCCGAACCTCGGGGTTACCTTCTTCGGTGAGGAATTCGTTTAACAAAACACTATTCATGGGAATGTAATTGGGAAGGCTTTTTGAACTTGGCCATTTCTGATGAATACTCGAATACCATTGGCTGCTCCTCCAGTCTGGTCCGTTCCGATAGTTTGTAGCAAATTGAATTCGAGCTTAAAGCCATTAGTCCCTTGTGGCGTAACCGTCTCATACCGCGAGGCTTGATCCACGTAACCCTGAATATCGCTTACGCCGCTTCTGCAACCACGTCGCAAACGTCGCGTATTTGATCCCCATCACCTCCGCAAACTTCGGCCCGCTCAGCCCGCTGCGCTCATACTCATCCAGCACCACCTCCCGCCGCTCCCGGCTCGTCTGCACTCGCCCAAGCACATCCCGTTTCAGCATCCCTTCTCGTTTCGCTTCGTAGGCACGTTCCGTCATACCCCTATGCTACGACCCAATGGCTCTACGACTACTTACTTCTAACGGTGCTTGGCTTGTCGCTTACACCTCTCCAGCCTCCTAGCCCGATGAAAGTGTCAATAGTTAGAACTGGGGTTGCCCCAACCCCAAACTGCCCCCTTCTACTTTGCCCCCTTCTACTCCTCGAATCTTCTCTTCCGTCGTATATCGCTTGTTTTTCATGGTCTCTGGTTTCTTTCTTACCCAAAGACTGTCTCTCGCACTGGCTCAGTTTTCCGAAGTCGCGTCAATACTTCAGCTTGCCTTATCCGAGTTATTTTTTGATTGTCTCGACGCTATGAATAGCGTTTTGCTGACACATTCGATAAAAGCGGGCAATAGTAACCCACAAGACACCAGATTTACAGACCAATCACTACCTTCAAATTTATAACAATAGATTGCTCCAAGCAAACAACACAAAGGACCAATAGACGTAAGAATTTTCGCTTTTTGACTTTCAAGGTATTTTAATTCCCGATCATTAATCAAACGAGAAAGCTTTACATTAATTATTAAAATAACAACACCGATGATTAATATAATAATGAAAATATTCATGCTAATTACTCCATTTCAAACAAACAGAATCATTGCAATGTCCTTCGCAGATACCCGCTACGACTACGGCAAAGGCAAGTCCTAAAGGTGATTTCTTGGTCATATTGGCGATTAATTGCCCTGCAATCCCTAAAACCCCGGAAGCAGTAACACAATCTTTAACACAGTCCCATTGAGTTTTATAGGATTCAGAGTGCCATCGAATATCCCATTGCAGGCATTTACAAGGTGGTCCTTTCGGCGCTCCTCCCACTAAACCAAGGGGATCAACGAGATCAATTATATCATTATGTACATATTCGTATACATTCGGATTGGGCCTTTCTCCTAGTGGATCTCGCGAGAGCCAATGAGAAAAATCAGCGGAATATTCTCGATAGTTTGTTAGATAGAGTTGACTTGGAGCATGCCGGTAGTAATTGGCGTATGCAAAATCAGCGTCCATATCGCCACTTATTTTAGTCTGATGTCCCCAAGCATCATAATTATAGCGGGCATGAATAACTCCTGAAGTGTCAGTCATTTCGCGGACGCTGCCCAAATGGTCTCTCAAGTAATAATAGTTACCTGCAGAAGCTCCAGTCAATAACTTAACACCGAATTGATTATATTCTTTATTAAGCGTCACATCGTCACTAGCAATCTCTTCTCTTAACTGTAAACCATCCCATATCAAATTCACGTCGTTAGTAACAACATTGCCGGTTTTTTCTTTCTGTTCCACGCGCTGCCCGGCTCCGTTGTAAATAAACTCTGTTCGATTCGTGGTGCCAGTATAATTAATCGCAACAAGCCTATTAGCTGCATCCCACTCATAAGTATGTGTTCCATCGCTTATCATATTTCCGTCATAATCATACGTTATGGAAGGCACAGCAGTTAAACCTGATGTAACGGCCAAACTAGCTGTCTTATCTGTCTCATTTCCATTAGTGTCTATAGCCTGGATCGAAAAAGCCGTCGGCCCAGGAGATACGCTAGGGAATGTAACGGTAAATTGATTGGATCCATTAACTGGAACTGGACTTCCATTAATTTTTACAGTAGATGCTTCGCTAACGTTTCCTTTTACAGTAAGAGCACCTTGGCCGCTAACACTTGTTATCTGATTCAAGTTATTATAATTGGCGCTACCTATAGAATTTCCGATCTGCAATTGATTACGGTTGCCTGCATTATCATAACCGAAGCGATATTGTGCAATTATCGCTAAAGTTGTGAGGTCTGTCTGAGTAATATCCGTCACTTCATTTGCTCCATCTCGTTGGATAGCCCATCTCGTTGGGTCACTTCCGCTACTATTTTGCTGATCCCAAGTTGCAATATTACCAACTGGATCGTGAGAATAAGTGAACTGGGAAATCATAGTGCCAGATCCACCAGAGCCAACGCCAAGATTTAGAATTTGATTAAGACGATGATTGTCACTTGCGCCATAATAAGTCATCGCCACTCGTTGCGTATTAGGATAATCAATATGGTCAATTAAATTAGATGCACCGACATAAGCAACATTAAATGCACCCTCAAAATCGGAGTATGTATCCATTCTACCAAGAGCATCAAATGTCCAAGACATGTTTACACCATTAATACTGCTTGAAATACATCGCCCATATTCATCATAAGTATAAACAATTTTATCTACAGTTCCACTAAGGGGGCCATCTTGATACCATGGTTGACCAGCACCAAGAGTGCCAGCTTGATTTGGGTAGTAATAATATGATGTCAAACCAATTCCACTTGTTGTAAGAGAAGTTAAGCGGCTATAGTAAGTATCATAAGTATATGTCACCGCAGGTGTCGGTGGGACTAGCGCGTGGCCTGCCGTGTCGGTATAACTAATCGAAAGTATTGTATTATCTATATTGTATACATAATTTTCAACTTGACTTTTTGCATCAGTAACATTTTTAATACGACTTGTATTTGATTCATAAACATAATCAATGTGACTTAAATCAGCATACTTTTTCTGGCTCACTCGCCCTTCAACGTCATAAGCATACTGCGTCTCATTACCATTGCCATCTTTAATGTCCTCCAGTGCTCCACACGGGCAATAATCGTAATGATTAGTAGTGTTATGAGGGTCAGTCACAGCCGTAAGTCGGCGTAGTGGGTCGTGAAACATATGCGTCCAACGATTGTCTCTATCTTTTTTCCACTCCGCATCTAGGTTTTTATATGCAATTGTCTCAGTAGATGCATCAGAATATGTGGTTGTAATGATGCGATCAGCATTGTCATACTGATATGTAGTGCTATCTCCAGTCAAATCAGTTTTAGATTGTAACCGACCGACAGCATCGTAATCAAAGCTAATCACGTCTGATGATCCAGAAAGAGGATAGTCAATGCTCGCCAACCGTCCTTTACGTTGGCGAATTACATTACCACTTCCATCCGTTAAATCAACCGGATAGTAGTTATAGGTCACAATTTCATTAGTCGCATTTCGTGTTCGAGTTACTGTCTGAACCTGTCCCAGTGGTGTGAATGTGTAAGATGTAACTTGCCCAGCCGAATCAGTCACCGATGATGGCAAATGTTGCGAATTATATGTTCCGTACGTCTTTAAAATATCGTAATTAGAACCATTTTTTTTGCTTAACAACATTAACATCAATTCCATTGGAATAGTATAAATAATCGGTTTCACGCCCCAAGGGGTCAATTATTTGAGTAGGCTTACCTTGGGAATTATATGTATATTGATAGATTTGACTACTCCCGTCATCAAGTAACCGCGCTTTCAAACTAGGCAGCGACGAAGTTCCGGTCAGATAACCCGTTGTCGAAGTCTGCCCAGGATAGTTATAATAAATTCGACTTTCCAAAGGTGGCTTTTCACTTCCCAATACATCACTCATAATCGTGATGAAATTTGCATCATCGAGGTAACGGTAAGCATACGCCTTAGTATAGTCCCCGGGCGCATCCATCATCGCTTTTTTATTCCAATAAAAACAATCGCGCGTATCCAATGGAGTCGTATCCTGAATTATTCCGGAAGGGGCAGGTTCTGAAGTTGGCACCGTAGCAACATCATCACCCATTACCAGTTCCACTCTCTCTTTTGCGCCTAAAGGATCAGTAGCCTCGATTACGTTGTGAAAGTAGCTGGTTGCCGTCGTAATGGTTTTCTGCTCAGTGAAGGTTGTTGTCCCATAAGGAGTCGTCAGTGAATTGATAAAAGTGCCGTCATAACCAAATTTTGAAATAATACCGATTGGATCCGTAATTTGGGAAAGCTCGCCTGACGTGTTATAGCTAAATTGAGCGTACCTTCCAAATGGATCAGTAATCTGGGTTACTTTGTATATGTCAGAAGAATTTCCATAAGCAAATGTCGTTGTTTGGCCATCTGCATCTACAATTTGTATTATTCGAAAATTGCTATCGTAGTTGATCGTAACACTATTGCCCTGCGGATCCACAAGCTGGGTTAAGAATATATTTCTGGGACTATTTGAAGGCGCGCTGGTATTGGTGAAAGTATATACTTCTTTAGACCCATCGGGAAATGTTCGTTCATATCTGACGGGAGAAGTCGTGACACGAGTCAGCACACTATAGTCTTCGAAATTAGGAGAGCTAACATTGCTGCCCGAAAAAAATGAAAATCTTCGAACACCTCCTCCACGAAGGTAAATGGATTCAGACGCATCCGTAGTGGAATTGTTATAGTCTGTTACATAGGAAAGCCATGTGAAGGTCCACTGTTTGCCAAAATTGGAGAAGTTAAAGGTAGAAGGCTGGGCAGCATCGCGGTGATTATAGTCAACCTGAATCTGCACAGATGGCCCATAGGGAGCATTGTATGAAATCGGCGTATCAAATATATGAAGATTAGCCAAGGCAAACTGAATACTATACTGCGCCATCGCCGTTGGATCCGAGCTTTGACCTTCTCCACAACCGGTACAACCACCACCGCTATCTCCACTTCCTCCTTCACATTGCGGGCAATTGTCCGTATTCGGTGCCGTCGGATGGCAACCGCCCCAGACCTTCCGTGCTTCAGTCTGCGCAATCTCATTCCATCCTATAAATGATCTATTTTTTGGGACTAGTGCATAGCCCGATGTTTCTTCATCAAGAGCTTCCTCAGAAATCCAGCGATCGTGACCAACATTCGTATCACGAATCAAATATGATTTTCCAGAACGCTCGATCAATGTCGAATAGTGCCCTACCTTCCAATGAATAATGCTCGGCATCGGAAAAGAAGCACCTTTTTCACGCTTTACAATGCGAAGTTGAAGACTATTTTCAGCTGCCACTTTCTGCATATCAATCAGGGTATATCCGATTGCCCCCTCAGGAGGATCCACGAAAATTGCGGTGGTTTTACGATTCTTGTCAAGCATCTTGCCCAAACGATCCAAGGCAATCCCACCACAATTGTACCCGTGATCAGGGCGCACTAGGAGCCCATGCAGTTCCAATTCAGCGATTCTCACCATTTGGCTAGCGGAACCATGAATCTTTCTCCCTTTAGCTTCACCAAGCAAGGCTTGCAGAGCCTGAGCAGAACCCAAGCTTGCATAAAGTGTGGCCAATTTACCGAAGGCGGCTTCGGCAATTGAACTTTGATGTTCTTCCGTTGCCCCGCGCGCTGCTACCCATGAATGATAAAGGGACTTAAACGCCTTTCCATAAAACCCGCCATCCTCATATTCAGTGCCCAAATTCAGTTCAATGGCGGCGCGCCAAGGAGATTTGGGATGGGAATCCACATAATGCTGCAAATGATGCAGTCCTTCCAAATGTCCGCTCACACAAAAGTCCGTGATGGCTTGAGCCACTGCGGCATTATCCTCAGCTGTGGTTCGTCCAATTGGAACCAAGGGATCACTAAACACGTGAAGCGCGAAAATTTCCGCATCCGTCGGCGTTTTGGAAAGATGCAGGGAAGTATCCGGCAGCGGCTCGGCGGATGAATGCTTGATGGCAATTCCCTTCATTGGGACTGGATTGCCACCCGGGCGATTTTCGGCGTTAGCCGAGCTAGTCGCCATCACTCCAGCGACAGCCAGCAGAGGGAATGGAGTGACTGTCAGCAATTCAATCGGAAGGAGCATCGCCGCAGTAATTCTCCAAAGCGGGGAAAGCGAATATTCTTTCATCTTAGTCATATAAAGCTGGGTTTCGAAAAATAGATATGGCGGGCTTAAGAGAGTGTGACTCCGCTCGGAGAGGTAATCTGAATGGTGGGCGGTGTTGTATCACCCGGCGTAGGTGAAGGATTAGCGGTCCGGGTAGGATCTAAAGGAAATGCATCTGACCCATCAGGAACTCCATCGTGATCGGTATCCGAAGAGAATGGATCAGTGCCGTTGAGAAGTTCCTGAGCGTTGGAAACTCCATCTCCATCAATATCAAGTGATGTGGGGCTAATACCGCGCTGCAAATCTTGCAAATCAGTGAGTCCATCACCGTTTGTGTCCGCCTTCGTCGGATCGGTTCCAATTTGCTTCTCGTACCAGTCGGGCAAGCCGTCCCCATCTGTATCCACATAGCTGAGCATGAGTTGTAGTGGGATCAGGCAATCCCCAAGTCCCCCCACACCCACTTGATGAAAACTGTTCGCTCCCCACCCCCACGCAGTAATGGTTCCATCATCCCGGAGGGATAGCCCATGTGAATCGCCTACGCTGACGTAGCTGATGTTACTAAGCCCATCGCAGACCAACGGAATGGTCGAACTGGTAGCGGTTGCATTCCCTAATTGCCCGTCTACATTGTATCCACTCGTGTAGGCCTTGCCATCCTTGCCAAAAATCACGCTGAATTTATCGCCAGCGGCAATTCCCACTGCGTTGGAAAAGCCTGTCACAATTGGAGTGGTAGTACTCGTAGGTGAGCTAACCCCCAATTCTCCGTATCCGTTGCTGCCCAAGCCATAAACAACTCCCGTATTTTTTAACATTAAGGCATGCTGATATCCTGCGGATATCGCCATTATCCCATTGAGCGTCGTGAGTTGCGTAGGGGTGGAATAAGAGGCGCTGCTCAAAACCCCGCAAATCCATACTGTATTATCGCTCTTTAAAAATAGGGAAAAAGCGTTGCCGGCACTCACCGCCACTACGTTGCTCAGGCTAGTGATTTGGGCAGGGGTGGTACTGGTGGAATAAATGGTGCTATGCCCCAATTCATTCCCACTATTATCCCCCCATGACCACACCGTACCATCCTGCTTAAGCAAGAGAGTATGTGTATAACTGGATGAAACCTGCGCGACTCCGCTAATACCGGAAACTTGCACCCAATTACTTCCACTGTAAGTAGAACCATCGCCATAAGTATAGCTGGCTTGACCGGTGGCATATAAAGTCCCATCAGATTTCACCAAAAAGCTACTATTTGATCCACCAGAGTAGTAGTCACTCCCTGCAATGGACAGTGGATTAGTGAAAGTAGTTATTTTTACAGGCATATAATGATCGTTCGCATCTCCAAGCCCTAAACCTCCATTTTGATTGCTTCCCCACCCCCATACGGATCCATCGTCAAGCACTGCAAAACTATGATTCACTGCGCCTGCAATATACGCCGTTCCGTTGTAACCGGAGGAAATAATATCACTATTCGGATACCCCGATTTCACAGCCATCACTTTGAACTTGGTATTCGTGGAGAGCTTCAGCAGATGTTGTCCAGCGGACAGTGATGAGGAAGAGGTTGTTGGGTCAGCAGGTGTACTGCCATCCGTAGTCATAGTGTAGTAGATCGTCGTAGCGGAATCTGAGTCCTCCAACCATACATTGGTTAATTTCGTCTTGCTTCCACTTTGAGGGTAAAATGTAGGGTTGGCAGCAGGTGCCAAATCATTAATTGTAAAAGTGGCAGAACTCCCGCCACCTGCGTAACTTGTACTGCTATTGATGGTGAGAATGACGGTTTCATTTCCTTCAGTGAGACGATCACTGAGTGAAGTCAGTGAAATATCCTGATATTGACTTCCAATGGGAATGGTTAAAGATCCCGATAATGTGTTATAATCTACCCCTGATGTTGCCGTGCCCGTTACAGTATAATTTACCGTGATCGCTTTATTTGTTGGATCGGTTGCTCCTCGGGAAATTCGAAATGCACTTGGGGTGGTTGTCCCCTCATTGGCACTAGAAGTCGGGGTCGTCACACTCATGGTCTGAAGACTTACGGGCACGCTGAGTATTGGGGACATCGAACCAACACCACCTGCTGAATCGGTTGCCTGTGCGGTCAATTGGTAAGCGCTGCTACTGGCAGCAACATTACTCCAGCTGTAGGTGAAGATGCGCGGGTTGCTTCCTGTATAGCTGGTGGACGTTCCCAGCAATGAACCACCACTATAAAAATTCACTGACACCGCACCTTGCGAATCCGTATCATAAGTAGTTGCGGTCAACGTGAAGTTGCCAAGCTCAACGGCTGATGAAGGACTTCCTGTAAGAGCAGTGGTTGGCGGTTGATCGGATTGTTTGGTTAAGTTTGAATAAGCTGTCGCGTAAGAAGTTGTAGAACTTGAGGTAGTAGCCAATTGATAGGCGCTATTTGAACCCCAAGTATAAATCGTGCCATCGGCTCCGAGCGCCATGCTAAAACTGGCACCGCATTCCACTGCCACAATGTTTGTCAAATAGGTGGTGGAATTAAGCTTAACTTGCACAGGTGCAGTGCGATTCGCGGTTGTTCCATCACCAAGCTGCCCGCTTGAGTTATCGCCCCAAGCCCACACGGTCCCATCACTCTTGAGTGCGAGAGTGTGTAAAGCCCCACCAGCAGCCATCATTACACCACTCGTCATCCCCGTGGGGGTATAGGGACCATCCGATTTGGTCGCAGTCGTTCCATTGCCAAGCTGCCCACTAGCGTTCGCACCCCATGTGTAAAGTTTGCCTGAGGAATCAATCGCCATGCAGTGGTTGTTACCGGATGCGATGGAGACAATGCTGGAAAGACCTGATTTCTGGCCCGGGTGTTGTTTGGGATTTCCTCCGGTTGACAAAAACTGAGCATAACTATTGTCTCCCCATACCCAAACTGTTCCATCCGACTTCAGGGCCATGCTATGATTTTGGCCTGCAGCAATCGCAATCGCTCCGGTGAAAATAGTTCCACTCGTATCCGCCTTCACTGGAGCCGCTTCTGCCCGGCTCGTCGTATCGAGCAACCCCAATTGGTAAAGGTCATTTTTTCCCCAGCCATAAACTTCGCTTGCATTCGTTCCACTACCGATCAGTGCCAGATTAAAATTGTTGCCTGACGCAATCATCGAAACATTAGTTAAATTGTTTCCATTGTTATCCAAAACTTGCACAGTGTAATTTTTGGTCAGCGTCGTATTCGTATTATTTATCCCGAGCTGATAAGATGTATTAGCTCCCCATGATTTCACCGTTGTCCCTCCCGCCCCATCGCTCACCAACGCCATCCCACCTGCTGCACCTGCGGTAATTTGATAAACTCCCGTCAATGAACCTGCTCCAGATGAGGTGTTAAGCACTCCAGGGACTGCTGTAGGCCCCGATCCTGTGCTCCATCCCAACTGACCACTACCGGTATTTCCCCAACTCATCGCCAACCCGTCAAACCGGATCGAAAATGCAAAATCAGATCCTGCAGCAATACTACCAGCACCAGTAAATACCGCGGAAGCGACTGAACTGGACGAGGAGCTTGTAAACGCCTTAGCCTTCAGCGTGCAGGCCGTATATATCGCGATAGGGCTACTGTAGGTGGGATCGCTGCTGGTTGGATCAACCCCGTTGGTCGTGTAATGGATGGTGGTGCTTGCTGTTGTGCAAGTGAGAATCACTCCCGCCCCAGGGACGCCAATCCGGCTTGGAGGGGTGATCACTGGCGTCGCTACTTGTGCCAGCAATGGCGCAGCCAACATGCCCAGCACAATGAAGAACAACAGGAAGGGACGCAATGCGTTTGAGATCATCATAAAAGGTTGAAGGAAGGAAAGTTGGTAAAGAAGACGCCTCGACTCTGGAAAACTGCCTGCCGAATCCACAATTTTCCAAAATCACTCAACCTGACAAATTTTAACATCATCTTAATGCCACGTTTAAACGGCTCATCCAGAACCGCAGTGAGAGTGTCCAAAGAGTTACAAGCGAGCAATCAAAAATTCACTCAGATCGAAAAATTCATCCTAAATATCTCATACCCTGCGAAATATCTTCCAAAGCTTTTCGCCCATACAAAACCTGCCAAAGTGAAAAATCTACCACCCTTGGCCGGCGCTGTTACAACCCATGGGATGGATGACCAGCATAGATCATGAGAGATAAACGACTGCTCGCTCACGACTTTACTCAGTGGTCCAATGGATTCCACACATAACGCACCGCCTCCTATCTCCGCTGTATCAACACCAGTTTAACAACAGGAATATTTCCAGGCCCATTTGTGAATTTTCTAGAAGCATCCTGGCTGTGAATTATCGACCGGACGACAACATGAAAAATCCCATTTCCAAATACCACGATGGACGTTCAGAAATGGGACTTCTTGCAGGGCTATTCCTGTCTTCTGCTTCATCACTGGGCTGAATGATTTCGAACCATGATTTCTCCGTGAGATGGCCAAAATCCCAGTTTACGGACGCCACGGACGGGTTTTCGTCATCTTGATCCCCCATAGAAACGAAATGATGATAATCCCATTGATGTATTACTTTTATTTTTCCCTATGGATTGAATTGAGAACAAAGCGTCCGAGACGTCCGTAGAATAGAAACC
>Ga0157376_10002622_pt1 | contig 12230 bp, 10 predicted proteins | sample M45metaG_FD_121801 | JGI IMG/M metagenome (GOLD analysis project Ga0157376, IMG submission 121801) | Miscanthus rhizosphere microbial communities from Kellogg Biological Station, Michigan, USA - M4-5 metaG | ecosystem: Host-associated > Plants > Roots > Rhizosphere > Soil | place: USA: Michigan... | reverse complement strand
GGTTCGCGGCCCACCCCGAGATGACCAAGCGCAAGGTCGCGCAAGCGGTGGCACCCCAATTGCCGAAAGCCTTGTTGGACAAACCCAAGACCGGATTCGTCGTGCCCGTGCGCGAATGGCTGGGCGCACGCTCGGCCTCGACGCGCGGGCTGCGCGGCTGGGCGCGCTACGTCTATGGCCGCCGTCCGCCGCTCGCCCGCCGCAACAGCGCCCCGGCGCCACGCGTGCTCGTGTCGACTCTCGCGCCCGGCCACGGCGGCGTCGGCGCCATGACCAGCTTCATCGTGCACGAACTCGCGGCGCGCGGGATGGAGCCGGTGATCGCGCATTACGCGCCCTACAGCATCGTGCCAGACCTCTCCGTGCCGTCATTCAGGCTGTTGCAGCGGGGCATCGGCTGGCGGCAGGGCCGCGCGTACGGCACGCACGAGATCAACGCGATCGGCGCCTGGCTGCCGGAACTGGAATTCACGCACTATGCGGCCACGCAGCGCTGGCGCGAACTGATGAACAGCTGCGACGCCTTCGTCGCGGTGTCGGGCAACGTGCTCGCCGCCACGCCATTCCTGCAAACCCATCGCCCTTATCTCGCCTGGGTAGCGACCGACTGGCAAGGCGACCGCCAGGATCGCGTCAAGCATTTCCCCTTCGTGCGCCGCCTGCTCGACACCTGCATCAACGGCCCCATCATCCGCCGCCTCGAAAAGCGCCTGTTGCGCGAAGGCCACGTGCTTTCCCTCAGTGCCTACACGGCGCGCATGCTGGGCGACATCGCCGGCCCCTCGTTCCACAAGACCTTGTTGCCGGTGGCGGTCGACAGCGAGTTGTTCGCCCCGAAACCCGCGGCGCACGTCGCTGGCCGGCTCGGATTCGCCGGCCGCTTCAACGACCCGCGCAAGAACATCGGCCTGCTCCTGCGCGCTGTCGCGCAACTGCGCGAGGATGGCCACGACGTCACCCTGTTGCTGATGGGTGACACGGCGGAAGCGGGGATCTCGCAATTGATCACCGAACTTCGCATCGCAGCGCATGTGAAGATCGATTCGGGCCTCACGCGCAGCGAGATGCGCGACCGCCTGCAGACGCTCGACGTGTTCGTGCTGCCGTCCCACCAGGAAGGCTTGTGCATCGCCGCGCTCGAAGCCATGGCCTGCGGCGTGCCGGTCGTCTCCACCCGCTGCGGCGGCCCGGAGGAGTTCGTGATCGACGAGCGCACCGGCACCCTGGTCGATGCCGATCCGCGCCAGATGGCGCAGGCGATCGCCGCGATCGTCGGCAACCCGGCCTTGCGCGAGAAGATGGGCCAGGCCGCGCGTCGCCTGGTCGAGGAACAGTACTGCGCCGAGAAGATGCAAACCGTTTTTGCTGAGGCGTTCCGCAACGCCTTCCCCCGTCTGGCCAGCGAGCGCTCGCGCATCCGGTATGCGACGACGCTGACCAGTGGTCCTGCAACCGATTGGCCGCTCCATGTCTGAAGCACCGGCCGCACCCCCCGACTCGCCATTCGCACGGGCGCAGAACCTCGTGCTGTCGATCTGGCGGCATCCCGCCAATCGCTCCAGGCGCATCCGCGGACTGGCCGGTTTCTTCGCCTGGCAGTTCTTCAAACATGTCCTGAAGCGGCCGGTCGTGATTCGCTTTCATGGCAAACGCCTCAAGTGCTACCCGGATAGCACCTCGACGAGCGGTGCCTTGTATTTCTCCGGCTACCCCGACTTTTGGGAAATGAAGTTCCTCAAGGCCTATCTGAGACCGGCCGACAATTTTCTGGACATCGGCGCCAACAGCGGCGTCTATTCCATCCTGGCGGCTGCGTGCATCGGCGACGCAGGTCACGTCGACGCCTTCGAGCCCGTGGATCGAACCGCGGTCCGCATTGAAGAGCAGGCCGCGCTCAACCAGCTCGATAACCTGAGCGTTCACCGCTTCGCGGTATCGGACCAGTGCGGGGAACTCGAATTCGGCTACTCGGGCGATGACGCGACAATGCATCTGCGCCGCGCTGACGAGCGCGCCGCGAATCCGATCGTCGTGAAGAGCATCACGCTGGATTCGTTCGAGCCCTACCCGCGATATGCCGCGGGCAAGATGGATATCGAAGGGGCAGAGCCGATGGCGCTTGCGGGCGCGGCCGCGAGGCTCGCCCAGCGCAACCCGCCCGTATGGCTGCTGGAACTCGCGGGATATTCCACCTGCTATGGAATTTCCAGCGACGAAGTCGTCGAGCAACTCGCGGGTTCCGGCTTCGATTGCGCGGTGTTCGACGTTTCGAGCCGCACGCTTCGCTACACCAGCAAGCCATGGGAGTTGGGCGTACAAAACGTCCTGGCGATCGCTCGCGAGCAAAAAGCCGTTGTGGAGCAGCGGCTGGCAACCGGTACCCTTCAATGACGGCGGCCCACAAGGACACCTACTTCGACCACGACCGCGTGCTGGTGATCGAGCCGGCGCGCGGCTGGCAGATGCTTGACTGGCGGGAGCTTTGGGCCTACCGCGAACTGCTCTGGGTCCTCACCGCGCGCGACGTACGGGTGCGCTACAAACAAACCGTGCTCGGCGCGGCTTGGGCCATCATCCGGCCTTTCGTCACTATGGTGATTTTCAGCGTGGTGTTCGGGCAGCTCGCAAAAATGCCGTCCGACGGATTTCCGTACCCGGTATTCGTGTATGCCGGCTTGTTGCCGTGGATATTCTTTTCCAACGCAATCACGACTTCGGGCCAATCCCTGCTGGGCTCCGGGCACCTCGTGAGCAAGGTGTACTTTCCGCGCCTCATCATTCCGCTGGCATCGGCCGGCGCCGGCCTCGTCGATCTGCTGATCTCAACCGGCATCCTGCTGCTCATGATGCTCTGGTACGGCGTGGGCTGGTCGTGGAGCCTGCTGGCCGCGCCTTTGCTGCTGATCGCCCTCGTATTCACTGCCGTGGGTATCGGCACGCTGCTGTCGGCGCTGACGGTGGCCTATCGCGATGTCGCGCACCTGACGCCATTCCTGGTGCAAGTGTGGATGTATGTCACGCCGGTCATCTTTCCCGTATCGCTCGTGCCGCCGAAATGGCAATGGCTTCTCTATCTCAATCCCATGACAGGATTGGTGGAAGGCTTTCGCGCCGCGTTCCTCGGCAAAGCGTTCGACGCCATCGGCCTGGGCACATCGGTCGCGGTTTCCCTTTTCATATTCATCCTCGCCGTCGCCTATTTCGAAAAGGTCGAGCGGCGTTTTGCCGACATCCTCTGAATGTCCTCAATTGCCATCAAGGTCGAAGGCCTCGGAAAAGAGTACGCCATTGGCGCGGCCCAGCAGCTGCCGGGCACGTTGTACGACCTGCTCACGGGCCTGCTGAAGGGGCGTCGCGAACATTCGCCCGCGACGGTGCCCACGCGCGGAGAAACTTCGTTCTGGGCGCTGCGCGACCTCGATTTCGAGATCAAGGCCGGCGAGGTCTTCGGCATCGTGGGCCGCAACGGCGCGGGCAAGAGCACTCTGCTGAAGATCCTGAGCCGCATCACCGCGCCCACCCGCGGCCGCGTCACCATCCAGGGCCGGATCGCCAGCCTGCTGGAAGTGGGCACCGGTTTCCATCCCGAGCTGACCGGACGCGAGAACATCTACCTGAACGCGACCATCCTCGGCATGAGCCAGAAGGAGATCGCGCGCCAGTTCGATGCGATCGTCGAATTCTCCGGCGTCGCCAGGTTCCTCGACACGCCCGTCAAGCGCTATTCCAGCGGCATGTATGTGCGTCTGGCGTTCGCCGTTGCGGCGCACGTGGAGGCCGACATCCTGCTGATCGACGAGGTCCTGGCGGTCGGGGACGCCGACTTCCAGAAGCGCTGCCTCGGCATGATGGGCGACGTGGCCCGCGGCGGCCGCACGGTTCTGTTCGTGAGCCACAACCTCACCGCACTGCGCAATCTGTGCACGACCGGGCTGCTCTTGAATGATGGCCAGGTGGAGGCGCGCGGGAGCATCGACGAGGTCCTCAACCGGTACGCTTCCAATCGCGCGACGAACGGCGACATGGCCGTGGAATTGCCTCCTGCCCCTGCCGAGCAGGAGGCATCGCTGCGTCGCCTGACCGTGCGTTCGCGGGACGCGAACACCGGCGCGCCGATTTCCGTGCGCACCCCCTTCGCCATCACCGTAGAACTGGAAGTGCGCCGTCCGGACACCGAAATCGGGGTCTATATGCATTGCCATGACGGCAGCCAGAACCGCGTCTTCAGCACCGGCAGTTTTTTCAACCCCGCGCTGAACGGCGTGGCGCTGGATTCGGGACGCTATCAATTCACCTGCGAGATCCCGGCCGACTTGCTCAACGAGGGCGAATACACATTGGACGTGATGCTGGTTCGGGATCGCTGCGACGTGCTGACGACCGAGTCCTCCATCCTCTCATTCCACGTCCATGGCGCGCCCACGGGCATCGAGGGTTGGAACTGGCCCATCCTTGGCGTCATACGGCCCCAGTTGCAATGGTCGTGCACGCAAATGTCGCACGCATCTCTCGGCAGCGTCACCGCGGAAAACGCATGAAAAGCATCGTCATCACGACCATCCAGGCGCCGACCTCCTCCGTGCGAGGCATGTTGGACCAGGCGCGAGCGGGGGGATTGAACCTACTCGTCATCGGCGACCGCAAGACACCCGCCGTCGACTGGCCCGAAGGCAGCGAGTTCTTCGGCATCGACGCCCAACAAGAGCTGGGCTACTCGCTGGCCACCTTGCTTCCCGAGAACCACTACGCCCGAAAGAACATCGGCTACCTGATCGCCATGTCGGCCGACGCCGCGTGCATCTACGACACCGACGACGACAACGCCCCACTCGAAGCGTGGCAGCCGCGCACGCTGCAAACAACTGCGCGGCCGTGCCTCGAGCGCGGATGGATCAATGCCTATCGCTGGTTCAGCGATGTCCAGATCTGGCCACGCGGCCTGCCGCTGCAAAACGCGCATCGCGCAGCGCCGCCAGCCAAGTTGGGCGAAGCTGCCGCCTTCGACGCTCCGATCCAGCAGGGCCTGGCGAACGGCTCGCCCGATGTGGACGCCGCGTGGCGCCTGTTGATGGACCAGGAGGTGGAGTTCAAGGTGGCCGACAGTGTCTGCCTTCCGGCGGGCGCCTGGTGTCCTTTCAATAGCCAGAGCACGTGGTGGTTTCCGATCGCGTATCCCTTGTTGTACCTGCCCAGTTTCGTGAGTTTCCGGATGACAGACATCTGGCGCAGCTTCATCGCGCAGCGTTGCCTGTGGGCACTGGGCCATGGCGTGGTTTTCCATGGCGCCGAGGTGTTCCAGGACCGCAATCCGCACAACCTGCTGCGCGATTTCGAACAGGAGATTCCCGGCTACCTTGGCAACGACAAATTCCGGGCGGTGCTCGAAGCGCTCGACCTTCGCGCCGGGACAGAGCAGGTCGCGGACAATCTGCACCGTTGCTACGAAGCCCTGGTAGCCACCGGCCTGATCGATGCCCGGGAAATGCCCTTGCTTCGCGCCTGGCTCAACGACATTCAGCGAAAGTGAACCGGAAATGGCACGCGTCTTGGCGGTCACGACTTCCATGGGTACCCGATGGGAGAGCTATTCCCAGGCGCTGCTCGCGCAGCATGTGCCCGAATGGAAGCGCCTCGTCATCGATGGCCGGCGCAACTGGGTTTCGACCGGGTTCATCGACCGCGTCGTCCATGCCGACGCGGACTATGTGGTCCATGTCGACGAGGATTGCTTCGTTCAATCCCGCACCGGGCTGCTCGCGCTGATCGATGCATTCGAGCGCGACAAGAGCCTGGTCGCTGCCGGCGTGCCCGATGGCGGCCACTATTACCGAGAGCACAACCCTGCTGCACTGAATCTTTTCTTTGTCGTCTTCAGGATGGACGCGCTGCGCAAGGCATGGGAACACAAGGCACAGTGGCCTGCCGCGCGCTTCCAGCCGGAGTACGGCGCCGAAGTCATGCGGCAACATCCTGCGCTGGACGAATCGCGCATCAAGTGGGCGGAGGCCGCCGAGCCGTATTACGGATTGTTCTGGACACTGATGGCTGCCGGCGGCCGCTTTCTCTACCTCGGCGAGAACCTCAAGCGGTCGCGGTGGTCCACCCAGGTCCTGTTCGCCGGGCAGCCGATTGCCGAGCATCTCTGGTATTTGCGCAACTGGTTCAGCGACGAGGTCATGACGGGGCATGACTGTGCCAACGTGGAGCGGTACCGTCAGTTCCAGGCCGAACTGCTGAAGCGGCCCGGGTCGGACCTGCGCTTTCGAGGATCCGTCGCACGGATGAATCTGCGACGCCTACTAAGGCGCACCCTGACGTGACCATGCCCGCGTCCCCCTTGGTCACGGTGATCGTCCCCAGTTTCAATCAGGGCCGGTTCATCCGCGAGACCATCGACTCGTGCCTGGCGCAGGATTACCGGCCGCTCGAGATTCTGGTGCTGGATGGCGGCTCGACCGACGAAACGGTTCCCATCCTCAAGTCATTTGACGCCCCCGAACTGCGGTGGTGGAGCGAGCGCGACGCCGGCGTCGTGGACGCCGTCAACAAGGGACTGGCCAAAGCCTCCGGCGACATCCTGACCATCCAGAGCAGCGACGACGTGTTCCTGCCCGGCGCGATCGCAGCTGCAGTCGCGGCACTTCGGGACGCGCCGGCTGCGGGGCTCGCCTACGGCGACGTCGAGCTGATCGACGCGCAGTCGCGCCTGGTGGGCGCCGACGAGCAAGGCGCGTTCGACTACGCCGAATACCTCGGGCGCCTGCAATACATCCCGCAGCCCGGGACGTGCTTCACGCGCGGCGCCATGCTCGCCGTGGGCGGCTGGCGCGACAGCGTGAGCTACGCCGCGGATTCGGATTACTGGATGCGCATCGCGGCCCGCTATCCGGTCGTGAAGGTGAAGCGGCGTCTCGCACGCTATCGCTACCACGACGAGCAGCGAGACACGCAGCGCGAGCGCATCGCGCGCGACTGCGAGCGCGCCGCCCGCGACCTGATCGCGAGCGGCTTGCTCGACGCCCGGCAACGGCGTTACGCCAGGATGGGCCTTCACCTCATCGCGCACCGGTACGCGGCGCCTGCCGATTGGCGCACACGCACCCGCGCGCTCTACGCGGCGCTTCTGACGAACCCCGGGGTCATCCTCGACCGGCGCTTTCCCCGGCGGGAGTTGTTCCCCGGCCGCGATCCGATCTGGGCCATGCTGTCGCGCGCCAAGCGCAAGCTCGGGCTGAAGCCGAGGAGCGGCTGATGAGGCACCTTGGAGAACTGCGCCCGCTGCTGGGCGTGATGGCGAAGGACCTGCCCCGGTACCTGCGTGCGCTCACCGCTCCCGGCGAGGCGTACGCATCCCTTTGCAACCGCAACGAGCGCCTGGAGCGCAGCCCGGACGGGCACGGCTACCGGTGCCTCTGGCAATGGACGTCCGACCTGCACGCCCCAAAGCACTTGCCGATGCTGGGCGCGGCCCTGATGCGCCGGGCACTGCGTGACCACCCGATCCGCGCCGCAGCAGCGCCTTTCGACGTGCAGCAACCCCGAATAAGCTTCATCGTCGGCCACCGCGGACTCGACCGATTGGGACATCTCCTCGCGACACTGGAGACGATTGCCGGCCAGCGCGAAGCCGCCGTCGAATGCGTCGTGGTCGAACAAGACACCCAGCCTTTGGTGCGGGAGCGTCTTCCCGCGTGGGTCCGCTACGTCCACACGCCGCCGCCGCGCCCGGACCTTGCGTATTGCAGGTCATGGGCCTTCAACGTCGGTGTACGGCATGCCCGCGCCGATGTGCTCGTGCTGCATGACAACGATATGCTGGTCCCGCAAGACTACGCCATGCAGGTGCTGCACCAGTTGGCGCGAGGATTCGAAGTGGTCAACCTGAAGCGCTTCGTCTTCTATCTGACGCAGGCGCATACCGAAAGATACTTTCGCGGCGAAGCCAGCCTCACCGCGCAAGCGCCGCTGGCGGTCATGCAAAACGCGGAAGGCGGCGGTAGCCTCGCCATCACACGCGCGGCATACGATGGAATCGGCGGGTTCGACGAGGCGTTCGTCGGTTGGGGCGGCGAAGATGTCGAATTCTGGGAGCGTGCAGGCTCGCGCCGGGTCTGGCCTTATGCATTCCTGCCGCTCGTACACCTGTGGCACGGACCGCAGCCCGACAAGATGGCCCGCCAGAACGAGACCCTGGCGCTCTACCGTTCACGTACGCAAACGCCCGTCGACCAGAGGATCGCCGCCCTGCGGGCGCTGCCCTGCGGTGACATCACGGGGCCGCGCGTCTGATATGCGCTTGAACAGGCTGGTCAACTCCCTGCATCCGGGCGCGCCGAAGGGCCTGATCCCTTGCGCGTCCGACTGGGTGCGCCAGCGCAATGTCGATGCGGCGCAGTTGCGCCGGCCCCAGGCGGCGGCGTGGGAAACGACCGTGTTTCCGGCCGAGGCGAATTTCAACTTGCTCCAGTCTCACTTCGAGCCCACGCCGGGCGAGGAGTTTTCCCGCGTGCGGTGGACGACCACCCCTGCGGCTTCGCTGTTCTATCTTCAAGGCTGCCGCGTGCTGGGCGCGGAAGCCGCGGTGATTGCCCCCGACAACCGCGTCTTCGCCGATTTCACCTTGCCGCCCGCAGAACATTGGCAGGATCACTCCTGCTTCATGCGCAGGAGAATTCCGCGCATCCAGCCACTCAAGGGTTGGTACGCCACCATCACCTGGCCCGAATCGCGATTCTTCTTCCACTGGATGATCGAAGCGCTTCCGCGAATGGCCGTCCTGGGCGAATTCTCGAAAATCCTGGACGGCCTGTTCATCCCGGGGCCATTGCAGAAATTTCAGCGCGAATCGCTTCGTGCACTCGGCATCGATGATGCCAAGCTGATTCCCGTTGACGTCGGCTCGCACTTCGCCCCGGAGCACCTGTTCGTTCCGCGCGCGTTCTCGATGTACAACCCGCCGCGCTGGCTGCACGCATGGTTCAAGCAAGCCTATTTGCTGCCCGCCGGCGACGGCGGCGCACGAAGCGGGCCCGGCAGGCGCATCTATGTATCCCGCGCCGACGCGCCGGCGAGAAAAGTCGCCAACGAAGCCGAGATCGTCGAAATGCTGGGGCGCTACGGCTTCGAGAGCGTCACGCTGTCCGGGCATGCGTTCGACGCACAGGCCCGCATCTTCAACCAGGCCGACATCATCGTCGGCGCGAACGGTGCCGGTCTCTCCCACATCGTCTTTTGCCGCGCGGGAACGACGGTCATCGAGGCACTCCCTGCGCGCTGGATGGCGCCGTGCTTCATGACGCTGGCCCTGTCGGCGGGCTGCCATTACAGGCCGCTCGTCGCGCAGGAATCGGACCCCCGCGGCGCGAGCGATCCGCAGCGCGCGGACATCCTCGTGCCATTGCGCGAGCTGGAAGACCTGGTCCGGGCGGCGCTCTCATGAACGCGCAGGTTCCGGATTCCTTCACCTCGCGAGCGTGCCCGCTTTGTGCATCCTCGGCGAAGGTCCGCCTGCTGACGCTGGACGCCGACGCGATCTTCCGCTCCAACTGGTCCTATCGGCCGGAAGCAAAGGCGCTGCTCGAGGTCGACGCAGATGACCGATATTCCGTTGTCGAGTGCAGCGGCTGCGGCTTCCTCTATGCGGACGCATTGCCCGACGCGCCTTTCCTCCATCGGGTCTACGACCAGGTCATCGACGGCGACGCGGCCCGCAGCAACAACCTCTCGCCGGCCCAGATCGCGCCGAAGATGGACAACATTGCCGTGCTGCTTCGGCTTGCCGGCACCCGCGCCGAACCGCTGCGCATCCTCGACTACGGGTGCGGATTCGGCGCCACCTTGGCGCTTCTGGCGGCCGCCGGTCCCGCCGTCCAGGCCATCGGCTACGAAACCAGCGCCACACGCCTGGCGGACCTGCGGGCTCGGGGCCTGGCCGCGACCGGCGACACCGCGCAGTGGATGGGCCGCGGGCCGTTCGACATCGTCGTCCTCGACAACGTGCTCGAACACGTGCTCAGCCCGCGCGAAACCGTCGCTTCGATCGCGCGGGCCTGTGCCCCCGATGCCCTGCTTTTCGTCAGCGTGCCCGAAACCAATCGCGAACGCGTGCTGGCGCAGCAACGCGTGGCCGACGCGGGCGGCGCCATCGACATGGATATCAATCCGTGGGAGCACCTCAATTACTTCGACACGAAACATCTCGATGCGCTGCTGGCTGCCTTCGCGTTCGGGCCGTTGTCGGCCGCGCGGCTCCCGCAAGCCGTGGACATTGGTGTTCGCCCTTGCGAGTCGGCCGCCGGACGGATGAAGAACGCACTGGCAAGCCTGCCGCGCCTGGCCGCCTACGCCATGCACGGAGACACGCTCCCCAGGACGACGCGGCGGTTTTACCGGCTGGCCCGCGATGCCGCCGATTCGCGGCGGCCGGCACTCGCATCGGAGCACGCCTGATGTGCGGCATCTCGGGCTGGGCCTTCGAAGCGGGTTGCGAACCGCCCGCGCCGGCGCTTGCCGAAATGTCGCGGCTGATCGCGCATCGCGGACCCGACGACGCGGGCACGTACTGCGACGAGAAAGCGGGCATTGCGATCGCGCACCGGCGCCTGAGCATCATCGACCTCAGTGTGTCCAGCCATCAGCCGATGGTGGACGCGGAGCGCGGCATCGTCCTCGCGTACAACGGCGAGCTGTACAACTACCGCGACCTGCGCCGCGAACTGCAGGGCCTCGGCCACACGTTCCGCTCGGAAGGCGATACCGAAGTCGTATTGCGCAGTTTCATCGAGTGGGGCCCGGCTTGCCTCTCGCGTTTTGCCGGCATGTTCGCGCTGGCGCTATGGGACGCACGCAGCGCCACCTTGCACCTGGCGCGCGATGCCATGGGCATGAAGCCGCTGTATTACGCGCCGCAGGCGCGCGGCGTCGCGTTCGCCTCCGAAGTCAAGGCCTTTGCCGCATTGCCCCATTTCAGGTCCGAAGCCGACCGGGATGCACTGGCGCAGTACCTCGAATTCGGCTACGTTTTCCAGACGGGCCAGACCATCCTCGCCGGTGTGCGCAAGCTGGAGCCCGGCCGGCGGCTCGAGATTCGCGGAGGGCGTGTCATTGCCGAAGAAACCTGGTTCGCACCCCCCGCGCCCGATCCGCAGGACACACGCGGCGAGGAAGACCGCCTGCGCGAACTGTCGGCACTGATGAAGCAGGTCGTTGGCGAACACCTGATCGCGGACGTGCCCCTCGGGCTGCTCCTGTCCGGCGGCCTCGACTCCAGCGTGATCGCCGCACTCGCTAGACGGCAAGGTCCGCTGCTCACGCTCAGCATGGGCTTCGAAGGCTCGGACGTGGACGAGCGCGCGAACGCCCGGGAAGTCAGCCAGTTCATCGGCTCTCGTCACGTCGAAATCCTGATCAGCGCGGCCGAGGTCAGGCGCGAGGCGATGGAAGGCGCATGGGTGTTCGACGACCTGTTCGCCGACTGGGGCACCATCTCCACACGGCTGCTCTATCGGCGCTGCCGCGAGCAGGGCGTGAAAGTGGTGCTGGTCGGCGAAGGTGCCGACGAACTGTTCGGCGGGTACGACATCTTCCGCGCGCCGCCGCACCTGGGCCTGTGGCAGCAGTTCCGCACCTACCAGAAGTATTCAGGGCGGCGCCACGGCAGCCTCTTCGGCCCCTTCCGCCGCGTGTTGGGGGAATACCTCGAAGCCAGCCACGGCAACACCTTCGACGCGATCCGTCTCTTCGAATCCCGCCGCCAGCTCCCCAATCAATACGTGATGAAGGTCGACAAGGCCAGCATGGCGGAAAGCGTCGAAGCGCGCGCGCCCTACCTGGACCGCCGCGTTGCCGAATTCGCTTTCCGCACGCCGCGCGAATGGCTGTTGCGCGGGGGCGAAAACAAGTACCTGCAGCGCGCGCTGGCACGGCGCGAAGGCCTGCTGCCGGCCGCCGCCAGCGGACGCGCCAAGTTCGGTGCCGCGCTCGCCACCAGCTGGATGGACTCCGACGCCGGGTTTCGCAACTTCGCGCGCGAACGCGTGCTCGATGGCGGCTGGAGCAGCCGGCTCGGACTGCGCGACGCGATGACGCGCTACTTCGACAAGGGCGAAGTCGGGTTCGCCTTCCCGCGCTCGATCTCGCTCTTTCGCAACCTGGCGTGGCGGCTGCTCCTGCTCGAGCTTTGGTCGCAGCATTACCTGAAAGCGCGATGAGATGATCGACGGCCTGGTCAG
>Ga0157376_10002618_pt1 | contig 12235 bp, 8 predicted proteins | sample M45metaG_FD_121801 | JGI IMG/M metagenome (GOLD analysis project Ga0157376, IMG submission 121801) | Miscanthus rhizosphere microbial communities from Kellogg Biological Station, Michigan, USA - M4-5 metaG | ecosystem: Host-associated > Plants > Roots > Rhizosphere > Soil | place: USA: Michigan... | reverse complement strand
GGCTCCATGCCGGCGATCAGGAGCCGTATCCCGACGACAAGCACATCGGCAAGCTGCTCAAAGCGAATCCGGGACTCGGCAAGGACGCCGGCAGGATTGCTGCAACGCTGCAGGATGCCTGGCGGGCGTTCCATCGCGGCGACTTCCACGAGGCCTGGGAGACCGGCGTCGGCCTCAAGGCACTGGGCGCCTCGGTCGCAATCAAGGCCGGCGGCATTCATGCCACCTATCTCGTCGCCAGCGACAAGGACAAGATCGCGCGTTACGAAGCGCTGGCCAAGCTCGCCGACGCTGCGATCGACGCGCTGCCCGAAGAAGCCAACAGTCACTACCGGCGCGCCTTCGCACTGGGTCGATACAGCCAGTGCATCTCGATCGCCAAGGCGCTGGCACAGGGCATTGCGGGCAAGGTGCGCGAGTCGCTCGACACGACGCTGAAGATCGCGCCGAAGCACGCCGAGGCACGCATGGCGCTTGGCCTGTACCACGCGGAGATCGTCGGCAAGGTCGGCGGTATGCTGGCCAAACTGACCTATGGCGCGAGTGCCGGCGAAGCGGAGAAGCAGCTCAAGGAAGCGCTGAAGCTGACACCCGATGCACCGATTGCCTGGATCGAGTACGGCAACGCCTTGATGTTGCTGCACGGCGCGTCACGCGAAGACGATATCGCCGACGCCTACCAAAAGGCGTCGAAACTCAAGCCGCGCGACGCGATGGAGGCGCTCGACGCCGCCTGGGCGCGCGAGCAGATCGAGTAGCGTTCAACGTGTGTTCGGGTCGCGCCATGCGACAATGCACTGCGCATGTCCATCCCGCCCGCCGAACACCCTCGCGAATCCGACGTTGCCGGCGCGCAACAGCGGCCTTTGCCTGCCCTGTCGGCTGAGGAGAAGCGCTATCTCATCTGGCTGATCGCGTTTTCTTTCTTCATGCAGATGCTCGATTCGACGATCGTCAACACGGCGACGCCGAGCATCGCGCGCGCCCTCGAAGTCAATCCGCTGAGCCTGCGATCCGCACTGATCAGCTACGTGCTGAGCCTTGCTGTGTTCATTCCGATCAGCGCCTGGTTCGCCGATCGCTACGGCACGCGGCGCATCTTTGGCTTCGCTATCGCGATCTTCACGCTCGGCTCGCTCGCTTGCGGCCTTGCACAAAGCCTGTGGATGTTGACCGCTGCCCGCGTGGTACAGGGATTCGGCGGCGCGATGATGATGCCGGTCGGGCGGCTCGTGCTGGTGCGCAGCTTCGACAAGTCCGAATTCGTCACTGCCATGAGCGTCGCCACGATCCCCGGACTCATCGGCCCTGCCATCGGACCGCTGCTTGGCGGATTCTTCTCGATGTATCTGTCGTGGCGCATGATCTTCTTCGTCAACATTCCGTTCGGCATAGCCGGGCTGTGGCTGACGCGGCGATTCATGCCGGACTATCGCGGCCCGCAAGGCGTGCCCCTGGACGTGATGGGCTTCATCCTGCTCGCGCTCGGCATGGGTGGATTCTCCTGGGCGCTCGAGCAGGCTGCAGATGGCGCCCCTCTGCCCGCCCTGTTCGTCGCCGTCGGCGCAGGCGCTCTCATCGCCTTTTACACGCGCCGCAGTTTTCGCGTTTCCGCGCCGATCGCCGACCTGAGCCTGCTGCGCATTCCGAGCTTCCGCATTGCCTTCACCAGCGGCTTCGCCACGCGCCTGGGTGTCGGCGGCATGTACTTCTTGCTCACCCTGCTGTTCCAGATCGGTTTCGGTTACTCGGCAATCATGGCCGGCCTGCTGCAACTGCCGCAGGCGCTGGCGATGATGTTGATGCGATTCTTCGTGGGCGGGATCATCAAGCAGTACGGCTATCGCCAGGTGCTCCTGATCAACACGGCACTGTCGGGTTGTCTGGTGCTGCTGTTCGCGACATTCACGATCACGACGCCGATCTGGCTGATCTGCGCACAGGTGTTCGCCTACGGGTTCGTCATGTCGCTGCAGTATTCGGCAATGAACACGCTGGGTTTTATCGATCTTGCACCGGCCCAGGCAAGCATGGGATCGAGCATCACCAGCGCCGTGCAGAACCTGTCGATGAGCCTCGGCATTGCGTTCGCGTCGGTGCTCATGGCCGCGTTCATCGGCGATACGCACGACAACGTCCATTACGTCGATGCGTTCCGTGCAACGACGAGCGTGCTCGGTATCGTTACGCTGCTGTCGTCATTGTTGTTCCTGCGGCTGCCGCGACCGGCAGCCGCATAGCCGGCGCCTCCTCGAAGCCTTGCTGAACCGTTGTAGGAAATTTCCTACAAACTTTGACGGCATTCTCCTATACCGCCTCCGCGGCGTTTGTCCAACACTGTCTCGCGCCATGGAGGCCTCGCTTCAGCGGGGAATATGGATGCCGGCAGGATGCCTCCCCGCTGAAGCAACACTCGCACGCTGTGTATTGAGGGCGCACGAGCGTTGCCGCCGAGCGGCGAGTGCGCCGCTACTGCGAGCAGTCGATACTCTGCGCGGCAGCGCTGAATCGCGCGTGATCCTCTTCCGAGGCGCCATCGACGACGGGCTCGTCACCGTTGACGATAAAATGCACGAATCCGGAATAGGTGCCGTTGCCGGCCGGCGTGCTCACTTCGCCACACAGCGCCGCCTTCGTCGCGTTCCAGTGCACGTTGGAGAACCGCACTGCGCCGGGTTCCGGATACTTCGCCTGGACCAACGCCAGCAGCCGGTTTTGCTCATCCGTGTCGCTCTGTTGCTCGGCCTTTATCTCGCGTTCTTCGTCGGCCTGAGCTTGCCGATCGTGTTCGGCGAGTTGCTGGTTGAGGAGTCTCTTTTCCTCTTCCTGCCGTGCTCTTTCCGCGCGATCCGCCTGGTTATTCCATTCGGCATTGGCCTTCGCGCGTTCCGCCTCGACCTCTTCGGGTGATTTGCCGCTGCAGCCCACGCAGGCGCAAACGAGAGCCGTGATCGCCAGCCACCGCCAGCTTGCAGTGTTGTACATGGTCGCCCCTGTGCGGCACATCTTGCGGCGCAAATCATTACCGCAAAACATGGCCGGAAACTGTTACCTGTGACACGAATAGGCTGCCAGAAATGCACGACCCATGTCCCGGCATTCCCCCAATGCAGTTTCCCCGCACAAGCACCTATACTGCCGATTCAATTCTTCAGGGGAACATCGAAATGGGGAGCACCGAATTGCGGCATCGAATCACTTGCCTTTCGGCGGGAGTATTGCTGGCCGTCGCCGGTCACGCGGAAACGCCATCCGGCACCCCCGCTGCGCCCGCGGCGACCCCGATCGTGCTCAAGGCTGCGCACCTATTCGATGGGCGCAGCGGCAAGCTGAGCGAGCCCGCTGTCGTGATCGTCAAGGGCGAACGTATCGTCGCTGTCGGCAAGGACGCGCCGATTCCTGCCGACGCGCGCGTGGTCGACCTCGGCGATGTCACGCTGCTGCCCGGTTTCATCGATGCGCACACGCACATCACGCAGGACCATAACGACAACTGGGCGCAGGGCTTCTACGAAAGCACGCTGCGCTTTCCGGTCGAGCAGTCGTACCACGCCGCGCATAATGCGCTCGTCACGCTGCGCGCCGGCTTCACCACCGTGCGCGATGTCGGCAGCAGCGATTTCATCGACGTCGCGCTGCGCAACGCGATCAACGACCACCTCGTGCAGGGCCCGCGCATCGTCGCCGCCGGTCACGCGATCGGCTCGACCGGCGGCCACTGCGACAGCTCGCCGGCCCCGCCTGACAGAATGAAGCCCTCGGGCACGCTCGAAGGTGTGTGCAACGGCCCCGAGCAATGCCGCCTGGCCGTGCGCGAACAGATGAAGTTCGGCGCCGATGTGATCAAGATCTGCGCGTCCGGCGGCGTATTGAGCGAATCGGATCCGGTCGATGTGCCGCAGCTGACGCCCGACGAACTCAAGGCCATCATGAGCGAGGCGCACGCCTGGGGCCGCAAGATTGCCGCCCATGCACACGGCGATCTCGCGGCCAAGCTGGCGGTCGAAGCCGGCGTCAACTCGATCGAGCATGGCAGCTTCCTGCAGCCGGCCACGCTGCAGCTGATGAAGCAGAAAGGCGTCTATCTCGTGCCGACGCGCATGACCCAGGTCTGGGTCAATGCCAAAGCAGATACGTATCCGCCGAAGATCGGTGCGAAGGCACGCGCTGCGTATGCCGTACACACCGCGATGATGAAGAACGCCCTGAAGATCGGCGTGCCGATCGCCTTCGGCACCGACGCAGGCGTCTATCCGCACGGCCTGAATGCGCAGGAGTTCGGCGACTATGTCGACATCGGCATGACGCCGGCTGCCGCACTGATGACGAGCAGCATCGGCTCAGCCACGCTGCTCGGCATCGAAGCGGACACCGGCACGCTGGAGGCCGGCAAGTTCGCTGACATCGTCGCCGTGCCCGGAGATATCCTGCAGAACATCCGTGCGACCGAGAAACCGGTCATGGTCATGAAGCACGGCGAGACCGTGGCACTGCACTGATCCGCGCACGAGAAACCCTTCGTCTCAGGGCCGGCGGGCCAGCAGCAGTTCGCCCGCGACAGGCGCGCCGGATTCCGACCGCAGCACGATCGCTTCGCGCGCCACGTTGACGAAGCCTGCTTCGCGCAACTCGCTGACGACGCGCTCCGGCGCGTGACGGTAGCGGCCCGTCGCGGGCAACAGTTCGGTGCCATCGCCGTCGCTGCATTCGATCGAGAACGCGAAGCACCCTGCCGCCTCGAGGTGTGTTACCACCGTAGCGAATACCGGCCGCAGTTCGGCCAGGTAGATGAAGACGTCGGTCGCCACGATCAGTTCCCATCGTGACGACGCTTCGCGCAGGAACGCAGTGAGTTCGGCGGTATGCAGCTCGCGATAAAAGCCCTTTGCACGCGCGCGCTCCAGCATGCGCGGCGACAGGTCGACACCGTCGATGGTTCGGCCCGGGCGAGCGAGTTCCTGCGCCATCAGGCCGGTGCCACAGCCGAGATCGAGCACCGTCGCCGCGACATCGGCTTCGTGCTGCCGCAGGAAGCGTGCGAGACGCGCCGGCGCCTGATAGCCGAGGCGTTCGACCAGCGTCAGATCGAAGCGATCGGCGAAATCGTCGAACAGGCAGCGGATGTATTCGCTTTCCACGGCCTCCGGCAATACGCCAATCGTGGCCGTATGGAAATGCGCAATCACGGGGTCCTGCGCGTCGCGCGTCCGCGCCTTCTCGAACGCGGCGCGCGCGGCCGTAAGATCACCCTGTTTCAGACGCGCCCGTCCGAGCCAGGCCCACGCCTGAGCATCGGCGTCGTCGGTCCGCAAGGCGGCCTCGAAGCGCCGCGCCGCCTCGGCTGCATCGCCAGCGTGCAGCAGGGCGATGGCATGTTCGAATGCAACCTCGCGATCCCGTGGCGCGAGTTCGAGCGCACGCTCGCGGCTGTGCAGGACGGCATCCGTCTGGCCCAGAGCGGCCTGTGTCTTCGCCAGGCCCCGCCAGCCATCCAGCAGTTGCGGATTGTCCTGCAGCACCTGCGCGTACGCCGGCAGCGCTTCGTCATTGCGCCCGCTGCGGCGCAGGGCATGCGCGCGATGCAAGGTCAATGCGGGATGCGCCGGCGCCAATGCCAGCCCTGACGTGAACGCCAGGAGCGCCTGGTCGGGCCGGCCGAGTTCAAGCGCAGCCAGGCCGAGCGCGTTCCAGCCCGGCACGCTTGCGGGCGCGATCGTGCATGCGTGTTGCGCAATCTGCAATGCCTCGTCGACTCGACCACAACGGCGCAGCGCCACGGAAAAGTTCACGGCCAATTCGGCGTTGTCCGGCGCAGAGTGCACGAGTGGCTCCAATACGGCGGCGGCATCGGCATAACGCTCCTGCTTCAGCAGCAACGTCGCCAGCGGCATTCCGGCAGCACTGTCGCCATCACGCAGGCACTCGCGATAACCCGCCTCGGCTTCGCTCAAGCGGCCCGCACGATGCAATGTCAGAAAGGATTGGAGTCGGAGTGAAGGCAAATGGCTCAACCTCATTTTGGTCTTGCGATCGGGTCGCATCGATTTCGACAACTGCTCGCGTGCAGAAAAAAGACACGTGCGCTGCGGGCACATTATCAACGCCAGCATCTTGCGCACAAACCTTTCCGATGATGGGTGAAAGTTGCTGCCGTCTTCCATTCGCGCAAAGCCGGCACAAGAGCGATGGCGCAACGCGGCATGACATTTCGTTTTCCGCAGTAGCCGCCGACATCGCAGCCGGATTTCAAATCCACCTGTGCGGCACGCAATTGGAACCTGCTCCAGTGCCGGCGGCCGTGAAGAAACCGCGCGCAAGCCTTCCGCGCACGCATCCCGCGGCATTGCCGGCATTCAGCGGCGCCACGTCGACACCGTGAAGGCAGTAGTCACTACCAAGAGGAGATTCACCAAATGATCAGTTTGAAATCGAGGACACGGCTTGGGCTGACCGCTGTGTTGACCGCGGTGCTCACGGGGGCGGTAGTTCACGCCCACGCTGCCGGTTCGGTACCGCAGAGCGAAGCTCTTTTGTCCGGCAGTACGTCAGAGCGCGCTTACGACAATCGCGACGGCAAGTGCAAGCCGCCGACCGATCTTTCGACGTGTACGGAATGGCATCGCGTAATCCGCCGAAATTTCGCACCGCACGAAATCGGCATGCTCTTCGGCTCGGCCACCTCATATGCGGAGTACAGGACCTCGTATTCGCGCGTAAAGGAACGCTACGATCGGCTGCGCAACGAATTCGCCATCAGCTACAGCCCCGCGAGCGCCGTAGCCAGCAACTAAGGCGCACTGGTTGGTTTTGGACACTCCCCCGCTTCGCAGCGGGGTTTTTTTTGCCGCACAAACCGCATTGCTAGTGCGCGTTGATCCACGCGCCAAGGGCCGTGCGATCCTGCGTGTCGATGTCGATGATGCGGAAGCCGACCCAGAACTGGCCAGGAATGCTGGCCGGCTCGCTCCACTGCTCGTGCACGCCGATTTCCAGGCGCCGCTCGGCGCCTCCGGCATGACCCGGCAACGCAAAATTCAACTGAAACAGGGCGCCGTCGGGCAGAGCGCGGTTGGCGATCAGCAGCATGCCATCGACCGAAAGATTGCCGATTTGTCCGATCGGTTCGGCGGTAATGGAATTGATGACCTGGATGGCGCTGACTGCGCCTTTGCGTCGTGCCCTGCGATGTTCGACCATTTCCCTTGCCTCGCCGAATGACTTGCTGCCTCACGCAGGAATCGGCCGGGCATTCGCTGCCTGCCCGGTCAACTGCTTGAGCGACGCAACGATCGCGTTCCACGCGCGATCGACCAGTGATTCGTGTTCCGGTTCCGCGATGTTGGCTTGCCCACGGACGATGTCGCGCGCCAGTTGTTCGAGCGTACGGTCCTGGACACGCGCGCCGCGTTGATTGACGAAGAGGCAACGCCCGGTAACCGTCGAGAACCAGCTCAGCTTGCGCCGCACGCGATCGCCTTGCTGGTTTGTCGCAAACTCGAACCAGGTCCCGAACGGAATCGTCTTCAGGTGCTCGAGCAACTGTATTTCTTCGTCACTCAGCTTCATTGACGCCTTGCGCAACTCTGCAGCGCGCAGCGGTTTTTCTTCGCCCGCGACTTCACCCAAATGGCTCTTGCTCTTGAGCCGGATCGCGATGTCGGTTTGCGTTGCCGGATTGTCCTCATTGGCGACCTCGGCCGGGGCAAGCAGGCGCCTGACGACGAGCTGGATTTCATCGTGGTGATACCCGACCTGACCGAGTGCCTTCTCGACCTGCTGACGCAATTCGGTGTGCGGTGGTTTTTCGCTCACGGAACTCGGGCTTCCTGCGGCGATCAACTGGCCGGCGACAGCCAGTTGTTCGCTATAGGCGGCGCTGTTTTCGCCCTGGCGCAACAGGGTAAGGGCGAGGACATCTGTCCAGGCCTGCTCGAGCATCGTGCGCAGCAGACGTCCGGGTTTGCCCGCCGAGACGAGTTCCGCAATGGCGTTGCTCGCGGTCTCCCGCGCCAACGCGAGTTTCTCGCGGCCCTTCGAAGCATCCACCAGGCGACGTTCGGCCATTTCGGCCTTGTGCTTCAGCGTCTGCATGTGCTGGGACAGGTCGCCGAACATGCGTTCGATAAGGCTCAAATCGCCGTTGAACTCGCTGTTGAGGCGCTCGATGACCACGTGCATTTTCTTGAGCAGGGCCGGATCGGCTTCGCCTTCGCTGTCGTCGATCCAGTGAATACCCGTTTCGGCGATCGCATTGAGCAGCAGGCGCGCCGGATGCGCCTGCTGCGTGAAGAAGTTCTTGTCCTGCAAGGCAACGCGCAGCAGCGGCACGTGCAGCTTGGTCAGCATGGCTTGCGTGTTGCCGGCTGCTGGCGTGTTCTTCGTGATGCATTCGAACAGCATGCCGACCAGGTCGATCGTGTCGGAGTCCTCGCTGTTCAGTTGCGCGCGCTGTCCGGCCGGCGCGCGCTGGCGCAATTGATTGAGCAGATCCTGCTTGAGCTGAGCCACCGTGTAGCGCGCAGCACCCGGCCTCGCTTGCAGCTTGCCGAGCACGGCCTGCACGTCTTCTGCGCTTGGCACGTAACCGCTGCCGTCCCTTGCGGCTGCAGGCGAACCGGACATCTGACGCCTGCCGGCGAGCAATTCGCGCAATGTGGTGAACATGTCGGTGTCGTGTCCCTCTGAGCTGCCCCTGGCCGCCCAAACGCCGCCCGAAGATATGGATGTTGCTTCGTTGCGCGATTCTGCGGCTTCCCCGACGCGGTCGCCGCTCTTGCTCTTCGGTCGTGATGGCGAGTGCACGCGCAGGTTTCTAAGAATGCGGTGTTCGGCAAGAAAGGAGTTGAGAGCGGCGTAGAACGTGCCGGCCTCGCTCAACGCCACGCGATCGTAGGCACGGTAGAAAAGTGCCCGGTGTTCGGGCGGAACGTTCATGCCCGCTCCGACATCACGCAGCGCCGCGGCGACCCGGGAGGGTCCGAGCGGAACGCTTTCGGCGTCGAAGGCCGGCTGCTCGGCGAGTACGCCGAAGCGGTGGCCGAGATCGTGCAGGGTCAGTGACTGGCGGACATCGCTCTTCATCACCATTTCCTGCAGCACCAGCGATTCTTCCAGATCACTGGTCTCCACCAGCGACAGTTCGGCGGTCTGGCGCGCGCTACCCTGCGGCGGCTCGGCATGCTGCGGGTGGCCACTCTCGTCGAACCGGGCCAAGCCGTCCTCGATGGCAACGAGAAAACGTGGCACCGCCTCGCCGCGTGTGCGCTTGAACTCGCGCAACGTGTCGAAGCAGCGTCGGCTCTGTTCGATGGTTCGCGCCTTGGCCGCCTGGCGCAACAGCTCGTGTTCGAACTCGTCCAGGGCGGCACCCATCGAGTCGGCGAGACTGCGCGTGCACAGGCCGAGCAGACCTGTGAGCATGTGCCGCACCCGCGGCGGCAAATCGTGCCGCTGCACAAGTTTTCGGCGCACGGGCTCGCGCGCCGAAGCGGCGCGAGTCGAAGCGGAACCCCCCTGAACCATGGTCCACCCCTGTTACTGCTCCCGGCCGTATGGACTTATTCAAGTCCCTGCCGAGAGAGGCGCTTGTCCTGATCAACCGCAAACCCCGCGGCGACCTGGGCGCGTCCTGCCCTTTCAGGGTAGTACGCAGCGCCCGTAGTGGCAATGCAATCTTTCAGCCATGTGCCGTGACGGCTTGGCAGTCGATCGCAGGCGACGGTAGAGCAACTGCCCCGTTCGGGCCGTTCACTCGATGATCACGACGGTTGAAGTATGTTCTGCAGGGGTATGAATCGAAAGGGAAATCATATGTCACGCCATGCACTGCACCACTTCTTTGCGCTGTGGATTCTCGCCGCTTTCGGCACGCCACAGGTGCATGCCCAGAATCCTGCCGTTACCGTCAACGTCGATGCCAGCGCCAATCGCCATGCGATCAGTCCGCTGATTTACGGCGTTGCCTATGGCACTTCAACGACGCTGGCGGACCTCAACGCCCCGCTCAATCGCTATGGCGGCAACAACGCGTCGCGCTACAACTGGCAGCTCAACGCCGACAATCGCGACTTCGACTGGTATTTCGAGAGCATCGCGGACACGAGCTCCGTCGCCGGCGAGCGTGGCGATACTTTCATATCGCAAAGCAAGGCGGCTAATGCGCAAGCGATGCTGACGCTGCCGATGCTCGACTGGGTGGCGAAGCTCGGCACCAATCGCAGCAAGCTGGCGAGTTTCTCGCAAGCCAAATATGGTGCGCAGACCGGCAATGACGCGCAATGGTATCCGGATGCCGGCAACGGCGTATTGAAGGCCACCGGCCAGAACATCACCGGCAACGATCCGAACGATGCGAACGTGCCGAATAGCACGGCGATGCAACAAGGCTGGGTGCAGCACCTGGTTACGCAATGGGGCACGGCATCGGACGCGGGACTTAAGTACTACATCCTCGACAACGAGCACAGCATCTGGCAGTCGACGCATCGCGACGTGCATCCGACCGGCGCTACCATGGACGAGATCCGTCAGCGCATGATCGATTACGCGACCATGGTCAAGGACGTCGACCCTGCCGCCACGGTCGTCGGCCCCGAAGAATGGGGCTGGAGCGGCTACTTCTACAGCGGCTACGACCAGCAGTACGGCGCGGCGCACAACTGGTGCTGCTATCCCGATCGCGCGGCGCACGGCAATTGGGACTACCTGCCGTGGCTGCTCGACCAGTTGCACCAGAACGAAGTTGCTACGGGCAAGCGCCTCCTCGATGTTTTCTCCGTGCACTGGTATCCGCAGGGCGGCGAATTCGGCAACGACACTTCGACGACGATGCAGCAACTGCGCAACAAGTCGACGCGCTCGCTGTGGGATCCTAATTATGTCGACGCGACCTGGATCAACGACAAGGTGCAACTGATTCCGCGCATCCGCAACTGGGTCGCGACGTACTATCCCGGCCTGCAGACCGCGATCACCGAGTACAACTGGGGCGCCGAATCGCACATCAACGGCGCAACCACGCAAGCCGACATCTACGGCATCTTCGGCCGCGAGAGCCTGGACATGGCGACGCGCTGGACGACGCCGGATCCATCTACGCCGACCTACAAGGCCATGAAAATCTGGCGCAACTACGACGGCAACAAGGCGACGTTCGGCGAGACCAGCGTGGCAGCATCGGTTCCCAATCCGGACAACCTGTCGGCGTTCGCCGCGACGCGTGCACGCGACGGCGCGATGACCGTGATGGTGATCAGCAAGGTGTTGTCGGGCTCGACACCGGTGACGGTGACCCTGGCCAACTTCGCTGCGTCGGGTGTAGCGCAGGCATGGCAACTGACGAGCGCAAACGCAATCACGCGCCTGGCGGACGTCAATTTCGCCGGATCGACTTTCGCCGTCAGCGTGCCGGCGCAAAGCATAACTCTGTATGTAATTGCAGGCGGCACGCCGAACACGCCGCCGACGGCGGTCATTGACGCGAATCCAACGAGCGGCACAGTGCCCTTTGCCGTGTCGTTCAGCGGCGCCGGCTCGAGCGATGCGGACGGTTCGATCGCGAGTTACGCGTGGACGTTCGGCGACGGCGGGATCGCGTCCGGTGTCAGCGCGTCGCACACGTACACGACGGCGGGCTCTTACACCGCGAAGCTCACCGTCACCGACAATCGCGGCGGAACCGGGTCGGCAACAGTGTCCATCACTGCGAATGCCGATACGTCGACGATCAATGCGCCGTCGGGGCTGTCCGGATCGGCATCCAAGCCCGGCACGATGAGCCTGCGCTGGATCGACAACTCGAACAACGAACAGGGTTTCTATGTCGAGAGAGCGCCGTCGAGCACCGGCGTCTTCACGCGCATAGCACAAACCGCCGCGAATGCAACGACGTACTCAGGGTCCGGCGTTCCTTCGGGCACCTATCTGTTCCGCGTGCAGGCATTCAATCTTGCAACGGGCAAGGTTTCGGCCTACTCGAATCAGGTGAGCGTGAAGGTCAAGTAGGCGCGAGGAAAACACGCTGCCGTCCGCAGTGAAAGCGATCGAGTCCTCATCCCAACTCGAACGACGTCACGCCGAACAGCCGCTCGAAAGGCGGATCGGGAAATTCGCCGGTGTACATGCGCGCAGTCTCGAAAACGGCAGTCATCTCGTGGCGCCGCACCAGGTCGAGCGCGGCCAGGTTGACTTCCGGAACGTCGAGAAAAACCGGCGCACTCGCCGGTGCAGTCGATAG
>Ga0157376_10002616_pt1 | contig 12237 bp, 11 predicted proteins | sample M45metaG_FD_121801 | JGI IMG/M metagenome (GOLD analysis project Ga0157376, IMG submission 121801) | Miscanthus rhizosphere microbial communities from Kellogg Biological Station, Michigan, USA - M4-5 metaG | ecosystem: Host-associated > Plants > Roots > Rhizosphere > Soil | place: USA: Michigan... | reverse complement strand
CTGCATGAACGGGCAATCCAACCAGGATCGCGCGACCTGCCTGAAAGAGGCGGGCGCCGCGTTTGCCGAGAGCAAGCGCGACAACCTGGGTCGCAGCGACGACGGCGCCTTGCAGCACAACCGTCAGTTGCGCTGCGAAGCGCTCAAGGGCGGCGATCGTGAAGATTGCATGCGCCGCATGAACGGCGAAGGCGTCACCAGCGGGAGCGCCCAGCAAGGCGGCATCCTGCGCGAACTGTCGCGGCCCGAGTAAGGGTCCGCGATGACCACGGCTGCCCCGCTCCACTTCACGCTCGCCGGCGCCATGTTGCGCTACGCGGGGGTGATCGTGGCGGCGGTGGCGGTCTGCGGCGCGATCGCTGCCCTGAACGTGCCGCAGGCCATGGCCGTGGCGGCTACCAGCGATGCGGCCAAGGTGCGCAAGCATCCGCATTGCGCCGAATGCGGCGTCATCCAGGCGATCCGCCGGGTCGACGCGGTGGACGGCCATCCCCCGACTTACGAAATCACCATCCGCTTGCGGGATGGCTCGCTGCGCACCAACAGCAACGCCTCACCGGGCAGCTGGCGTGCGGGCGACCGGATCATGCTGATCAATCGACCGCATCAGGCGACCGCACCAACCCTCTGAAAGTTTCCATGCTCTATACCATCGCCATCGTCCTGCTGATCCTGTGGCTGCTCGGCCTCGTCACTTCCGTCACCATGGGCGGCCTGATCCATGTGCTGCTGGTCGTCGCCATCGTGATCGTGCTGCTGCGCGTGATCGGCGGCCGCGGCGCGCTGTAAACGCTCCTTCAGCCCCCTGCCAAAAGACGAACGGCCTGCGTGCACATTGCACGCAGGCCGTTCGTCTTTTGGGGATCGGGCCCCGCGCTCGCGGCGGGGCTCAGCCGAAGACGCGCTGTGCCTTGTCGGCCAATTCCATCTGCCTCAGCACGATGCGCGGCAGGTCCGGATGCATCGGATTGATCTCGCGCATGGCCCATTTGTAGAACGCCTGCGCGAACATGACATGGATGAGGTCTAGGATTTTCATAAGTTCATTGGACGTTATCGCTCAGCCAGGCGATGTAGGCCCATGGCTCGTCCATTGACGGCGAATTTCCGCATGAGCCTGTCAGACACAGCAGTACGGGCGGCTCGGCAAATTCCACGGCCGAGCCGCCGGGCCGCTCAGCTTCGCAGCGCGGAAGCGAGCTCCAGCACCGCGTCGGCAAAGGCGCGCGGCGCCTCCTGCGGCAAGTTGTGACCGACGCCGGGGACGACGCGATGCGAGCGCCGTCCGCTGAAATGGTGCGCGTGGGTCGCCGTGTCCGCCGGGCCGCGCACACCGTCGTCGGTGCCGTCGAAAGTAATGCTCGGCACGGTGATCACGGGTTGCTGTGCCAGGCGCTGCTCAATGCCGGCATATGCAGGGTCGCCCGCCACCAGGCCGAAGCGGTGCCGGTAAGACTGGATGACCACATCGACGAAATCGGGGTTGTCGAAAGCGGCCGCGCTGCGCTCGAACGTTGCTTCGTCGAAGCGCCAAGTGGGCGACCAGAGCTGCCAGAGCAAGCGCGCGATGCCACGGCGGTCCTTGGCCAGGCCCGCGCGGCCGCGCTCGCTGTGGAAGTAGTACTGGTACCACAAGCGATGTTCAGTGTCGGCGGTGTCCGGCTCCATCGCGCGGGCGATATTCTGGATGTTGTAGCTGTTCAGCGAGACCAGCCCCGCGCAGCGCTGCGGCCACAGTGCGGCAACGACACAAGCCGCGCGCCCGCCCCAGTCGTAGCCGGCCAGCACGGCGCGCTCGATGTGCAGCGCATCCATCAGCGCCAGCAGGTCGGCACCCAAGGCGGCTTGTTCGCCGGAGCGCGGCGTGGCGGCGTCAATGAAGCTCGTCGGACCGTAGCCGCGCAAGTAGGGCACGATGACGCGGCATCCCGCTTGCGCGAGCATAGGCGCCACTTCGACATAGCTGTGGATGTCGTAGGGAAAGCCGTGCATCAGGAAGACCGGTGGTCCGCCGGCGGGGCCGGCTTCGTAGAACGCAACGTCGAGCACGCCGGCGCGCGTGCGATGCAAGGGCAGCAAGGAGGGCGCGGACTCAGTCATGCCCGCGATGCTATTGCAAACGGATCTCGCCCTCGAAATTCACGTTGAGCTTCAGGCCTGCAACCTCCAGCGTCATGCGCGCCGGGAACGATTCCGTCCCCTTGATCGAGCCGTCGGCCAGCGCCTTCTGCACCGCGTGCTCGATATCGCGCTGCGAGCTGACGCCCACCATCTTCAGGAACTTGCGGATGCTGATGTTGAATTCGTCTTCGTTCATCGCGGATCTCCTGGCGGCCGCAAAACGGGCCGAGCCCCATTTTGCAGGCAGTGTGCTCGGCATTGCCGTGCGCGCCTATGATGGGCCGTATCCACGCCCCGCGCCGGCTCCATGAAACTCTACCGCTTCATCAACGACCACCTCGAGGAAATCCTGACGGAGTGGGTTGCCTTTGCCCGCACGCTGGAGCCGGCGGCGGACTCCATGTCGTCCCAGGCGCTGCGCGACCATGCCAAGGGCATCCTGCTGGCGATCTCATCCGACATCGAGACGCGGCAGAACGCGCAGCAGCAATACGAGAAGTCGCGCGGCAACGCGCCCGAGCCCGCGGGGCCCGAAAGCGCCGCGTCGACTCACGGCGCGCTGCGGCACGCGAGCGACTTCTCGCTGCTGCAACTGGCCGCCGAGTATCGCGCCCTGCGTGCCACGGTGTTGCGCATGTGGCTGCCCCATGTGTCGGCGATGTCGCCGGACACGATTTACGAGATGGTGCGCTTCAACGAGGCGATCGACCAGGCGCTCGCCGAGTCCGTCGTCACGTACTCCGCAAGCGCGGACCATGTGCGCGAGCTGTTCCTGGCCATCCTGGGCCATGACCTGCGGGCGCCCTTGCTCACCATGTCGCTGGTCGGCGAAATGCTGGCTCGGCCTGAGGTGACGCCGGGGCAGGTCGAGGACGGTGCCCGCCGCATTCGCCGCAGTTCGCGATTGATGAAGAGCATGGTGGCGGACTTGCTGGGCTACACGTCCACCCATTTGGGCGGTGGCATGCCGATGCAAGCCAAAGCCGCCGACCTGCTGCCGGTGTGCGAATCCGCGCTGGAAGATGCGCGGGCCACGCACCCTGATATGCGATTCGAATTCGCCGCCGGGCCCGACCTGCAAGCGGTGTTCGACCCGGTCCGCGTGAACCAGTTGCTGCTCAACCTGCTCGTGAACGCCGGCCAGTACGGCGACAAGGATCGACCGGTACTCCTGGATGCGCGCATCGCCGGCGAAGAGGTCGTCGTGAACGTCACCAACTTCGGCCCGCCGATCCCCGCCGCTTTGCAGGAGGCGATCTTCAAGCCGCTGGTGCAATTGCCGCAGGAGGGCGAGACGGAAGAAGACGCGCGTCCGCGGACCAGCCTGGGCCTGGGGCTTTTCATCGCACGCGAGATCGCGCTGGCCCATGGCGGCCAGCTCACGCTCGAATCCAGCGAGGCGGCCGGCACCGTGTTCACGGCACGCTTTCCCCGAGGCGGGCCGGCGCCTGCCTGAGCGCCGTCAGCGCGCGGCCACGGCTTTCAGCACGTTCTCGGCCGTGGCGGGCGCGGGCAGTCGCACGGGCGCCTGCTCGCCCCGATGCGCCGCCGCGACCGCATCGCGGATGGCTTCCCACACGCTGATCGCCAGCATGAAGGGCGGCTCGCCGACGGCCTTGCTGCCGCCGACGTTGTCCTCGCGGTTGGGCTCGTGCCACAGCTCGACCTTGAAGTGCTCGGGCACGTCACCGGTCGCGGGGATCTTGTAGGTGCTCGGCGCATGGGTGGCGAGATGCCCCTTGTCGTTCCACACCAGTTGTTCCGTCGTGAGCCAGCCCATGCCCTGGACGAAGCCGCCCTCGATCTGCCCGATGTCGATGGCGGGGTTCAGCGAGGTGCCGACGTCGTGCAGGATGTCGACCTTCAACAGCCGGCTCTCGCCGGTCAGCGTGTCGATCGCGACTTCGCTGCAGGCCGCGCCGTAGGCGAAGTAGTAGAACGGCCGCCCCGTGAGCGTGATCTTGTCGTAATGGATCTTCGGCGTGCGGTAGAAGCCGTCGCTCCACAGCTGGATGCGGTTGGCGTATGCGGCCTTCACCACGGCGTCGAACGTGCGCGTGGCCCTGGGCGAGATCACCTGGCCGCCCTGGAAGCGGACGGCGCCCGCGCCGCAGCCGTCCAGGCCGCTGACGAAAGCCGCCAGGTTGTCGCGCACGTTGCGCGCCGCGAACTGCGCCGCGCGGCCGTTCAGGTCGGTGCCGCTCGATGCTGCCGTGGCCGATGCGTTGGGGACCTTGCTCGTGTCCGCGGCCGTGGAGCGTACGCGCTCGAACGGCACGCCCAACTCGTCGGCGACGATCTGCGCCACCTTGGTGTTCAGGCCCTGGCCCATCTCGGTGCCGCCGTGGTTCACCTGCACGCTGCCGTCGGTGTACACGTGCACCAGCGCGCCGGCCTGGTTGAAGAAGGTCGCGGTGAAACTGATGCCGAACTTCACCGGCGTGATCGAGATGCCGCGCTTGATGACGGGGCTCTTCGCATTCCACGCTTCGATCTCGGCGCGGCGGCGGCGGTAATCGGAAGTCTGCTCCAATTTCGATAGCAGCGGATGGAGGATGTTGTCCTCCACTTTCATCTGGTAGTGCGTGACGTTGCGTCGCGGGGCTTCGACGGGCCTTAAATCCGTTCGCCCTGAACCTGTCGAAGGGCCTACAAGTTCGTCGCTGTACAAGTTGCGCATGCGCACGTCGAACGGGTCCAGCCCGAGCTTGCGCGCGATGTCGCCGAGGATCGCCTCGATGACGATCACGCCTTGCGGCCCGCCGAACCCGCGGAACGCCGTGTGGCTCTGCGTGTTGGTCTTGCAGCGCAGCGACACGATCTCGACGTCGGACAGGAAATACGCGTTGTCGGCGTGGAAGATCGCGCGGTCGGCGACCGGGCCCGACAAGTCGGCCGAGAAGCCGCAATTGGCGAACATCGTGAGCTTGAGAGCCGTCACGAGGCCGGTGCCGTCGAAGCCGACGGTGTAGTCGTACTCGAACGGATGGCGCTTGCCGGTGATCATGAAGTCGTCGTCGCGGTCGAAGCGCAATTTGACCGGCCGCTTGAACTTGCGCGCGGCCAACGCCGACCACACGGCCAGGTGACCGGCTTGTGTTTCCTTGCCGCCGAAGCCGCCGCCCATGCGCCGGCATTCGACGGTGACGGCGTTGTTCTCCAGCCCCAGCGCATGCGCGACCCAGTGCTGGATCTCGCCCGGGTGCTGCGTGCTGGAATAGATCCACCACTGGTCCTGCTCGAGCGGCAGCGCGTAGGCCACTTGCCCCTCGAGGTAGAAGTGTTCCTGCCCGCCGACGTCGAGCCGGCCCGTCAAGGTATGGCGCGAATCGCGCAGCGCCGTTTCGGGCTCGCCGCGGCGCACCGTGACCGGCGGCAGCACATAGGAGTGCGCTTCGTGCGCTTCGCGCGGCGACAGGATCGCCTTCAAGGGCTCGATGTTCAGGCGCACCTTGCGCGCGGCGCGGCGCGCCTGCATGACGGTGTCGGCGACGACCAGGCCGACGACCTGGCCGATATGCTCCACGGTGACGCGCGCGAACACCGGCTCGTCATGCGTGAAGGTCGCGAGGATAGTGTCGCCGGGGATGTCGGACGCCAGCACCACGCCGCGCACACCGGGCATCGCCAGCGCCGCCGCCGTGTCGACGCCGAGCAGCCGGCCGTGCGCGACGGTGGAGAGGATGGGCGCCGCATGCAGCGTGCCTTTGACTTCCGGGATGTCGTCGACGTAATTTGCCGCGCCGGCGACTTGCGCGCGCGCGCTTTCATGCGGACGCGAAACGCCCGAGGCCGGGCCGGTGGACGCAGCCGGGTGCGGCGAGTGCGTTGCGGGCGCGAGATTGCGCTCGCCTGCATCGGCCGCACCGCCCGGACCGCCGCCGGTCGCCGCCGTGAATTCCTTGTCGCGCATGTTCATGCGGCGCTCCCTTCCCTGTCATTGCGGGCTTGACCCGCAATCCAGGAAGCGGCGTGCACCCTGGATCCCGGCTCGGAGGCCGGGATGACAAGTCCTTCGAGGTTGATGCCTTCCACGCCTTGCGTCTCCAGCCAGAAGCGCTGCATCAAGTTGCCCAGCACTTCGCTGCGATAAGCGGCCGAGGCGCGCATGTCGGAGATCGGCTGGAACTCGGCACGCAAGGCGCCTGTGGCTTCCTTTGCGGCTTCGATCGTCCACGGCTTGCCGGAAAGCGCCGCTTCCGTCTTCACCGCCCGCACCGGCGTGGCGGCAACACCGCCGGCACCGATCGAAATCTTCGCGACCCGGCCTTCGTGCAGATGCATGTTGATGACAAGGCACACCGCGGAGATGTCGTCGTCGAAGCGTTTGGATATCTTGTAGGCCCGGAGCATTTCTTCGGGCTGCGGACGCGGCACCTTGATCCACGCCAGCACCTCGTCGGGTGCGAGCACGTTCTTGCGATAGCCGGTGTAGAACTTCTCGATCGGCATCTCGCGATGGCCGCGCGTGCTCATGAGGACGATGTGCGCGCCGAGCGCGATCAATAGCGGCATCGAGTCGCCGATCGGCGAGCCGTTGGCGACGTTGCCGCCCAGCGTGCCGGAGTTGCGCACCGGCAGGCCGGCGAAACGATTGGCGAAAGTCTTGAGCTGTGGGCGGTCGGCGATCAGTGCGTCGTACGCATCGGTCAAGGTGACCGCCGCGCCGAGGGCGACGTGATTGTCGTAGCGCTCGATGCGCCGCAGTTCTTCCGCGCGTGTGACGTCGAGCACTTTCGCGAACTGCATGTGCATCTTTGTGACCCACAGGCCGACGTCCGTGCAACCGGCAACGATCTGCGCATCGGGATGCGCGGCGCGCGCGGCCAGCAAGTCGCGCAGCGAAGTCGGGGCGAGGTACGTCGATCCCGTTCGCCCTGAGCTTGTCGAAGGGCTAAAGGCTTCGACAAGCTCAGCCCGAACGGAACCGTTCGCCCGAACGGATCGGAGCAAGTCGATCAGCTTCTTCTCATCCACCTTCACCGCCGGCAGCTCGGCCATCTTCTGCGCCGCGTCGAGGATGGGCCGGTAACCGGTGCAGCGGCAGAGGTTGCCCGAAAGCTCTTCCTGCGCGAGCTCGCGCGAGACCGTTTCGCCGCGGCACACATGGTTTTGGTACATGCCGAACAGGCTCATCACGAAGCCCGGCGTGCAGAAGCCGCATTGCGAACCGTGGCATTGGACCATCGCTTCTTGCGCCGGGTGCAAGGTGCCGTTTTCAGCGGCCAGGTCCTCGACCGTCCACAGCGCCATGCCGTCGACCGAATGCGCGAGCCGGATGCAGCTGTTGATCGCGCGGTATTCGATGCCTTGGGGGCCTGCTTCGCCGAGCACGACAGTGCAGGCGCCGCAGTCGCCTTCGCCGCAGCCTTCCTTGGTGCCGGTGCACGCGAGGTCCTCGCGCAGCACTTCCAGCAGCGTGCGGTCGGGTGGTACATTGTCCAGCGCGACTATTTCGCCGCCGCGGATGAATCTGATCGTCTTAGCTTCCATGAACGCCGAGTATGGTTGATTTGTGGGTGCTCCCCGAGGGTAGACACGGGGCCGCACTGCAACATAAGCCGCCTCATATGACAAGAATGCAGGCCCAGGTATGAGAGATCAAGCGCTTTTCGACAAGATAGACCTCCACTTGATCAGGGTCTTGCATACCGTGTTGACCGAACGAAGCGTTTCTCGCGCCGCACTCCGACTGGGGATGTACCAGCCCGCCGTCTCGGCGGCGCTCAAGCGCCTGCGTGAGCTCTCCGGCGACCCGCTTCTGGTGCGCTCGGGCTCCGGCATGGTGCCCACCGATGCCGGCCTGCGCATGATCGAGCCCAGCGCAAGCATCCTGCGCGCCGCCGAGGTGCTGTTCACCGGCGCGCGCGGCTTCGATCCGCAGACCGCGACCAACACCTTCCGCGTCGCCGCGAGCGATTACCTCGACCCGTTCTTCCTGCCGCAGCTCGTGTCGCAGATCAAGACGCAAGTGCCGCTGTGCCACATCGAGATCCATCCGCTCTCGGCCGACTCCGACTACCAAGCGCACCTGGCGCAAGGCGACATCGACGTCGTCGTCGGCAACTGGTTGAAGCCGCCGGGTGAATTGCACATGGGCCAGCTCTTCGCCGACGAAGTAGTGTCGCTGGTCTCCAAAGAGCACCCGGCCGCACGCCGCGGCTGGACCACCGAGAGCTGGCTCGAGGCCGAACACATCGCCCCGACGCCGACCCATCCCGGTGCGCGCGGCGTGATCGACGACCACCTCGAAAGCCTGGGCCTGGCGCGCAACATCACCGCGCGCTGCCCGCACTTCGGCCTGATCCCGCGCATGGTGGCATCGAGCTTGCTGGTGCTGACCACCGGCCGCCGCTATTGCGAGCGCTTCGTCGACCGGCTGCCCGTGAAGATCATCGAATGCCCGATCCAGTTTCCGCAGCTGTCGTATTACCAGCTCTGGCACGAGAGAACGCACGCATCGGCATCCGCCAAATGGCTGCGCGAGCAGATCAAGGCGGCGGCGGGTGTGCTGCGCAAGGACAACGAATGATTCGCAAGGGATGTCATTGCGGGCTTGACCCGCAATCCAGAGGGCGGTGGATCAAGCATCGCCTGGATTGCGGATCAAGTCCGCAATGACACCCATAAAAAAGAGAGAGACAAACGCAGTGATTCCTAGACTCCAACTGGCGCACATCACCAAGCGCTACCCGGCGGTGGTCGCGAACGACGACGTGTCGCTCGCCGTCCAGCCCGGCGAAACGCACGCCGTGCTGGGCGAGAACGGCGCGGGCAAGTCCACGCTGATGAAGATCATCTACGGCAGCGTGAAGCCCGACGAGGGCAGCGTGATGTGGGACGGCCAGCCGGTGCACATCCGCAACCCGCAGGAAGCGCGCGCGCTGGGCATCAGCATGGTGTTCCAGCACTTCAGCCTGTTCGACACGCTCACCGTGGCCGAGAACGTGTGGCTCGGCCTGGACAAGAGCCTCACGCTGAACCAGGTCACGCACAGCATCACCGCGAAGGCGGCGGAGTACGGCCTGGACATCGATCCGCAACGGCCGGTGCACACTTTGTCGGTCGGCGAAATGCAGCGGGTTGAGATCATCCGTGCGCTGCTGACGAACCCCAAGCTGCTGATCCTCGACGAGCCGACCTCGGTGCTGACACCGCAAGCCGTCGAGAAACTGTTTGTGGTGCTGAAGAAGCTCGCTTCCGAAGGTTGCAGCATCCTCTACATCAGCCACAAGTTGCACGAGATTCGCGAGCTGTGCACGGCCTGCACGGTGCTGCGCGGCGGCAAGGTGACGGGCGTGTGCAATCCGCAGTTCGAATCGAATGCGTCGCTGTCCAAATTGATGATCGGCGCGGAGCCGCCGCAGCTCGAGCATCACGACCGCAAAGCCGGTGACGTGGTGCTGAACGTGCAGGAGTTGCGCCTGCCGCGGGAAGACCAGTTCGGCGTCGACCTCGACGGCATCTCGCTCGAAGTGCGCGCCGGCGAAGTGGTCGGCATCGCCGGCGTGTCGGGCAACGGCCAGCAGGAATTGCTCTACGCGTTGTCCGGCGAGGACACTCGCGCCGAAGCGTCGATGATCCAGGTGTTCGGCAAGGCCGTCGGCCGCTTCGGTCCCGCGCATCGTCGCCATCTCGGTGTGCATTTCGTGCCGGAAGAGCGGCTCGGCCGCGGCGCGGTGCCGACGCTCGGCTTGGCGCACAACTTGATGCTCACGCGCACCGACGCCGTACGCAAGAGCGGCTGGATCGACGTCAAGGCCTTGCAATCGCAGGCCGCGGACATCATCCGCAAGTTCAACGTGAAGGCCGGCGGCCCAAACGCCGCCGCCAAGTCGCTCTCGGGCGGCAACTTGCAGAAGTTCATCGTCGGCCGCGAGATCGACGCCAACCCGAAATTGCTGATCGTGTCGCAACCGACCTGGGGTGTGGACGTGGGTGCGGCGGCGCAGATCCGCGGCGAAATCCTCGCGCTGCGCGACGCCGGTTGCGCCGTACTGGTGGTGAGCGAGGAGCTCGAGGAATTGTTCGAGATCTGCGATCGCCTGCACGTGATCGCGAAAGGGCGCCTGTCGCCGTCGATCGATCGCGTGCGCGCGACCGTCACGCTGATCGGCGAGTGGATGAGCGGCTTGTGGAATGTGATTCCCGTTCGGCCCGAACCCGCCGACACCGTCGCGTCGACAAGCCCGGTGCGAACGCTCTCCAAGGATCAACATGCTTAAGCTCGAACCCCGCCCGCAAGCCTCGCAGTTCTGGAGCTTGGCCTCGCCGCTGCTCGCGCTGGTCGTCACGGTGCTGATCGGCATCGTGCTGTTCATGGCGCTCGGCAAGGACCCGGTGAAAGGCCTCGAAGTCTTTTTCTGGGAGCCGATCAAGTCCTCCTACGCGCTCGGCGAACTGATGGTGAAGGCCACGCCGCTGCTCATCATCGCGCTCGGCCTCGCGGTGTGCTTCCGCTCCAACGTGTGGAACATCGGCGCCGAGGGCCAGTACATCATCGGCGCGATCTTCGCGGGCGGCGTCGCGCTGCTGGCCGACAAGGAAACCGGCCGCTGGATCGTCATCGCGATCGTGCTTGCCGGCATCGTGGGCGGCATGTTCTGGGCCTCGATCGTGGCCTTGTTGCGCGACCGCTTCAACGCCAACGAGATCCTGGTCAGCCTGATGCTCGTGTATGTGGCGGACATGGTGCTGAGCTACCTCGTGTACGGGCCGTGGAAGGATCCGGCCGGCTACAACTTCCCGCAGAGCAAGACCTTCGAGGCCGTGACGCAGATTCCGCGCCTGATGCACGGCTCGCGCGTGAGCATCGGCCTGCTGATCGCGTTGCTCGGCGTCGCCGGCCTGTGGGTATTCCTGTTCCGCACGCGCGCCGGTTTTGCGCAGCAAGTCGGCGGGCTTGCGCCGGCCGCCGCGCGCTACGCGGGCTTCTCCTCCCGCAAAGCGTTGTGGATCGCGCTGCTCGCATCGGGTGGTGCGGCGGGCCTGGCCGGTGCGCTGGAAGTCGCCGGGCCGCTCGGCCAGTTGACGCCGTATGTCCCCGCTGGCTACGGCTTCGCCGCGATCATTGTCGCGTTCGTGGGACGGCTGCATCCGGTCGGCATGGTGTTCTCGGCGATCCTGATGAGCATGTTCTACATCGGCGGCGAGCTGGCGCAATCGCGCCTGGGCCTGCCCAAGTCGCTCACCGGCGTGTTCCAGGGCCTGCTGCTCTTCACGCTGCTGGCCTGCGACACGCTGATGGCTTATCGCGTGCGGTTCATGCCCTTGCCGGCTCTAAAGGGGGCGCAATGAAATCCAAATACGGACCCCCGTACGCAGAAGGCGCAGAAATTCCGCAGAAGTCGCAAAAGGAGACAAGAGAGTGAAAGACAAGAAAATTGAAATTGGTTTTTTCTGCGCCTTCTGCGAGACTTTTGCGCCTTCGGCGTACGGTTGTCCGCTTTCGGGAGTTTGATCGATGGATTCCTACGCATTGCTCCTGGCCGCAACGCTCAACGCGGGCACCGTGCTCGCGATTGCCGCGCTCGGCCTGTTGATCAACGAGAAAGCCGGCATCGTCAACCTCGGCGCCGAAGGGATGATGCTGTGCTCGGCCATCGCGGGCTTCGCCGCCGTGGTCCACACCGGCAACGACTGGCTCGGCTTCGCGGCCGGCATGGGCGCGGGTGCGCTTCTTGCGGCGATCTTCGGCGTGCTCGTCATCTGGCTCAACACCAACCAATATGCGACCGGCCTCGCGCTCAGCCTGTTCGGCGCGGGCTTCTCCGCGTTCGCAGGCATCTCGTATGTGCAGGACAAATTGCCCGAGCGCGCGCACTTCTCGCTGCCGCTGCTCGGCGACATCCCGCTGGTCGGCCCGGCGCTGTTTCGCCAGCACCCGATGGTGTACCTCGCGATCGCGCTGGTCGCGTGGCTCGTGTGGTTCCTGTACCGCTCGCGCACGGGCCTGGTGCTGCGCTCGGTCGGCGAGTCGCCGGAGTCGGCGCATGCGCTCGGTTACCCGGTGCGGCGCATCCGCCTTGCCGCGGTGATCGCGGGCGGCGCGCTGTGCGGCCTGGCGGGCGCGTACATCTCGGTCGTCTACACGCCGCTGTGGGTCGAGGGCATGGT
>Ga0157376_10002611_pt1 | contig 12246 bp, 10 predicted proteins | sample M45metaG_FD_121801 | JGI IMG/M metagenome (GOLD analysis project Ga0157376, IMG submission 121801) | Miscanthus rhizosphere microbial communities from Kellogg Biological Station, Michigan, USA - M4-5 metaG | ecosystem: Host-associated > Plants > Roots > Rhizosphere > Soil | place: USA: Michigan... | reverse complement strand
TCGGCGAACAGCACCGTCACCTGCTTGTACTCCGCCGATCGGCTGACCTGTGTGACCGGTGCACCGCACTCGTTACAGAACTTGGAGTTCAGCGACAGCTCCGTGCCACACGACCCACACAACAGCCCCGATGCTGTAAGTGCACCACGACCGTCCCCAGTGCCGTCCACGTCAGTATCGTGTCACCGCTGGTCAGCGATGTCCGTCATATCGCCGTGCCATCTTCGAGACAAAGTATTGAGACGCTCATATGTCTATTTCGGGACAGGCATGGACGCGCTCTAACGGCACAGCATCAACACGGTTCTGCGGGTTACGTTGCTTTGATCCGCATCACGTTCTCGGCGTTGCGGTGAGCGATTGCGGTTCGCTGGTCGTCGGTGAGTTCGGCCTGCTCGAGGAAGTCCGAGACGTTGTCCCGGATGATGTAAGGGAAGTCCTCGGAGTAGATGATCCGCTCGGCGCCGATCTCAGCGAGAATGAATTGCAGTTGATTCTGGCTGTACATGCCCGACGGCGTCACCCACACATGTTCGCGGTAGTACTCGCTTGCTGTGCGATCCAGATGCGTGCCCCAGCCGATCGCCTCGTCGAGTCGGTCGAGCCAGCCCGCCACGAACTCGCCCCAGTGACCGCTGAGGAGTTTCAGGCTCGGGTGACGATCCAACGCCCCCGACAAAATGAGCCGCAGAACGTGGATGCCAGCCTCGGCGTGCCAGCCGAAACCGGGTCCCGAGAACAGGAAATGCACCGCTGCGGGCCAATTTCCCGCGTAATAGGCCGTCGACACCGGGGCTGGCGGGAGTTCCGGGTGGACGTAGATGGGCAGGTTAACCTCCTCGGCTGCGGCCAGGACCGGATCGAACCGCTCGTCGTCGAGAAATAACCCGCCGCAGGTTCCCATGACGAGGGTTCCCACGAAGCCCAGCTCGTTGACGCATCGCCTCATTTCGTCCGCTGCCGCTGCCGGATCGTGCAACGGGATGGTGGCGAATCCCCGGAACCGGGTGGGATGCTCCGAAATCTGCTGTGCAAGATTGTCGTTCACTCTTCGGCACAGCTCGACGGCTTCAGGGTGGTCGAGCCTGCTGGGACTGCTTGCGCCATGTGAAACCACCTGGATGTCGATTCCGACCCGATCCATGTGCGCCAATCGGTGCCCGCCCAGCTGTTCCGCAGAATCCTTCTCCGGCATGAAGCCCTGAAAGAACTGCCGAAGCCGTCGTCTGAAACGACAGGCGGCGGCGGCCACTGCGGTCCACTTGCGCTGTGCTGAACAGCGTTGATGCGACTCGTCTCACGTGATGTCCGCCCCGTTTTGTCTCACGCTCATGTCCATTCTGGCGGGCCCACCCAGTCGACTCGAACCTGGTTGTCCACCGACGAGCGCATACCAACGCCCTGCGGGTGAAGTGGCCATTTGGAGGCTGGGGGTCCGCCAATCCTTCGCGCTCCCCGCATAATCCAGCCCCTCTCGTGACGCGTCGTCATCGACGGCGTGAACTTTTCAAGCTCTGCTCTGAGAACAGTAGCCAGCTCGGAGTTCCGTTGAGGGGCGCAGTCGCAGATGGCGTCATGCGATTGGCGTCATCGTGCGCGGTGGTAGGTCATGGTCCAGACCGCCTCGGAGTCGGGGTGATACTCGTTGCCCTCCCAGGGATCCCCACAGATGTGCAGATGTGCGTACGGCGTACCGGCGTACATGATCATCGTGCCTGCGTCGCGCATCACGGTGGATAGTCCGGTGGCCTCGGCCTCGAACGGCCAGATGAGCATCCAGTGTGGGCCGATGGGAATCAGTGGGCTCGTCCGGTCGAACGGGTCGGTGTAACTGTGTTGCACGGCACCGTTGAGCATGTAGATCAGTCCCGGTGATGTGTTGGTGGGTTTCGGTTTTCCGGCCCAGGCGTCCATGATCCACTGCAGGCCCATCTCATCGGCGCACATGTCGGCTTTGGCAATCTCGACGCCAGGCATGCACGTCCAACCGTTGGTGCCCTCGCGGAGCACGGTGATGTTGCCGTCGGCGTCCATGTCGATGACTTTCGCGCCGTCACGGATTGCCGGGGGCCCCGATTTCAGCGCTCGTGCGATACGGGCTTCGGTGATGATGTCATACATGGCAGGTCCTCTCGTTGGTGATCGTTTCGTGCATGTCGGTTAGCCGCGCTTCGTTGCTCCTGATCAATAGCGCGGTCAGGTTGCAAGTCAACCGCGGTCGGGGAACGCCGAACCCGACTACGACAGTCAGTCGACAGCTCCCAACCATTGAGCAAAAACAGACGGCGCCTCCAGCTTGGTTTCTTCTGACAATCGACGGTCCGGCCGACACAGTGGACGAACCGCCCGCAGACTCGCTGTGGTCACCATTCGGTTCGACCGGGAGTTGGCGCTGCCGTGAGCCGTTCCCGCATGTGAGCGGCCGGTGTGTGGTCGACGAGCAGGGTGAGGAGATCGGGGCGGCTGTAGTGACCTCGCGAGTCCATCTTGACCTTGCGGCGGTCGATCCGTGAGAAGTCGAGGTCGGCGATGACCTCGCCTTCGCCGGAGCGCAACGGCTCGCCGATGATCTCGCCTAGAGGTGAGACGATCGCGGTAAAACAGCCACCCGAGATGAAATCGACTGGGGCGCCTGTATTCTTCCCGATCTGTTCCCGTTGCTCTGCCTCGAGCCACCCGGTGGCGTTGACGACGAAGCAGCCGGATTCCAGGGCGTGATTGCGGATGCTGACCTCGATCTGCTGTGCGAAGAGGTCCCCGGCGAACGAGCCGGGCCACATGGCCGAGTGGATCTGTTCTCCGTCGGCCATCATCGTGTACCGCGCGAGCGGGTTGTAGTGCTCCCAGCATGTCAGCTGGCCGATACGCCCGACCGCGCTGTCTACGGCGCGAAGACCCGAGCCGTCACCCTGCCCCCAGATCATGCGCTCGGCGAACGTCGGAGTTGTCTTGCGACGACGCTGTATCAAGGTGCCGTCGGCGTCAAAGAGCAGCTGCGTGTTGTAGATTGTCGAGCCATCCCGCTCGTTGATGCCGATGGACACGACGATGCCGGCTTGCGCGCAGGCATCCCCGATGGCATGGGTCGCTTCTGAAGGAACGGTCACCGCCTGGTCGAGCAAGAGCAGTTGCTGGTCGGCCAGTTCAATGGGCCGTTGCAACGTGGAGAAGTACGGGTAATACGGCACAATCGCCTCGGGGAAGGTGGCGAACTGAACACCTTGGCGACCAAGCGCAACGATCTTCTCGACAACCTTTTCCACCGTTCCCTCACGGCTGTAGAGCACCGGACTGATCTGAACGGCCGCCGCCTTGACATTTGTCATCTCGATATACCTTTCGTGTTGGATGTGACGCCGTTGAGCCTTCTTCGCGTGGTATATCGAGACGATCAGGTTGTCGGCGTTGACATCTGGGAAAACTGGCCTCGGCAGCGCCGAAGCTTAATGGCCTACCGCGTCGACTTTCGGAACGAGCCATCGCCATGCCGACCGTCGCGTAGTTGAAACAACCACCATGCTACACACTATTCGTGCGCTACGCACGATATGCATGTTGCGAGTTACTTGTGATGCACGTGCTGCGAAATGGTTGTAAGGTGGCGAGACAAAAGGAGGCGTCACCAATGGCCCCAGGGAAGAGCCGCCAACCCGACGCAGGGACAGCCGGTTCGGAGTACGCGGAAGCGCTGGAACAAGCCACCCGCGGGCTGCTCGAACTCAACGTCGGTGTCCTCGAACACCTAGAGAAACAGATCGGGCTCGCACCGCTGCGGGCCCTGCAGGCGCTCGACCGTCGAGGACCCAGCTTGGTCACCGAACTCGGCGACGAACTGGACCTGCTGCCCTCGACGGCCAGCCGTCTCAGCGACCGTCTCGCCAATGCCGGTCTGATTACCCGCAGCGTCTCACCCACCAACCGGCGAGCCACCGTGCTCGACCTCACGAACGCCGGTCGCACAATCCTGACCGAACTAATCACTCTGCGTACCAAAGCGATACGTGCCATCACCGATCAGATGAGCAAGCATGATCGCGACGCCCTGCTCCGGGGCGCCGACGCCTTCACTACCGCGCAACACCAACTGTCCGATCACTTGTACCACCTGCCGGACTCGCCGCCGCCCGTCACCTCCTGATCGCAATCGTTGTGGCCGGACCGGCAATGTGCCGACGCCGCCGCTCACCGGTCTCGCGGCGACCAATGGTCGGCTACCGAAGCAGCTGAAAGACGCCATCCACCACGGCCTGGCGCATCGCGGTCTTACTGACGTGCCGTTACGGCTCAGGCTCGCGGGTCGCGGCCCGGCCTGCCTTCGGCGATTCTGGAAAGGGCCTTCGCGACGCCTTGCTGCGTCATGCCGAGCCGGCGGGCGATCTGGGCCTGCGTGCGGCCACGGCGTCTCAGCGTCACGATCAGCTCGTCGCGCTCCATGGTGCTCAGGCCATCTGACGCTCAGCAGGCCCGCCCCGCGGCCCGATGTGGCACCCTCCGGCTGCGCTAACCGGCAGCTGCACGGGCTGCCCGCTCAGCTCGAGGCAGATGCGCCGATGCGGTGTGTAGGGCACACCATCAGCAGCGGTGCCTCGCTTGGCTGAGGAGCGTCAGCCCTTCGTCACCTCGATGTCGGAAACCAGCACGCGTACCCCTCCGGTGGACAGCCGCGCCATTGCCTCGAAGAACGCACCCGCTTCCGGCGTGGTCACTGCCGCAACGGCGGCGGCGTAGCCCGGGTAATAAAGGTCGAGCATGCGATAAGCAGGGGTCGGAGTGCGGTCCTCTTTTGGCCACACCTTCGACGCCTCAAAGCGGAGGTAGCCCGGGATTCGCCGGGCTGCCTCCAATTGCTCTGACTCGTACGCTGATTCGAAAGCACCGGCGTCGACAGGGTTGTCATAGATGACCGTGACCTTGGTTTCGGACAATTCAGTTCCTTCGTCGCTTGTATGCGGTCTTGTTCCCGCACCTTCCCCTCCAGCGATTATGCACCGACCGAATTGGCGGTGTGGCCGTGGCGTAAGGGCCGTCGTCTGACCGCGCACTTACTACGCATTGCGGGTTGGCTGGTCTGTTCTACGCTCTCCGAACGCCATCGCTTCACCTCCTTGGCGGTGGCGGCGACCACGATGGCGTCGTAACCCTCGGTCTGGCGCGCGGCCGTAAATTTCTCGGCGCGGCAAGCGTACGGACGGTCGCCGACGACTCGCCGGGGTTCCGGCGTTCGCGGCTGTGGTTGGAGGCCACGCTGCGCAAGAGTCCGGTAGCCATCACCGACCCGACCTTGACCGCAGCGCTCGGTGGTTTGTCGGACCCACTGGACTATCAGGGTAGTGATCGCCACCCACAACGACAGCAAGGGATAGCTTGCAGATGCGCATCGGCGTGCTCAACCTGCGCCGGCTACTCGCACTTGCCTCACCCACCACGCCGGTAGCTGGACCATGGCCTGATCGAGGCCCGACCCACAGGCCCCAACTTCGAAGCCCCACAACGATTCCAGCGCGCGATCCTACGTGAGCAACGACCACGTCCGATCCGCAGTGCGACCGAAACTCACAGTCGCCCCGGTGTCGACGGGCCCCTCCTCCAGACCCAACACGGCCGTTGTTCAGCGCACTCCTAGCTCCAGGTAGGGTTTGCTGATGGGGGTGACGCCGAACGTTTCATGACCTCGGCGCCGATCCCGCCGATGCGCATGCGTAGGCCGTCGAGGTCGTCGGTGGTCCGGATTTCGTTGTTGAACCAGCCGCCCATCTGTGAGCCGGTGTTGCCCGCCGGGAAGTACACGATCCCGAATTTGTCGTAGAGCCCGCTGATGAGGTCCATTCCGCCGCCGAACCGCAGCCAGGAGGCGTGTTCTGCGGCGGTCAAGCCGAAGGGGGCCCCGGAACCGAAGGTCAGGCCCGCGTTTTTGTCCACGTAGTAGTCGGAGGAGCTGTGGCCGCATTGGACGAAGCCCTTGCTGACCGCGGTCATCAGGTCGTCCTTCGTGTCGAGGTCGCCCTCGACGTTCAGGTCCATCGTGAACCGGCCTCCGGTCATGGCCTTGACCCGGTCGGCGACGAACTGGGCACCGCCGTACATGATGCTGAGGTCCTTGGGCCAGCTCACCATCATGCGCCAGTGCACCTGTGGGCCGTTAACGGACGAGGCATTCTCGGGGCCGGCTTTTTCTGGGCCGGCCTTGGAGCACGCGCTGGCTGCGCTGGCGAACAGTGCGGAGCCGACAACGGCGGCAGGCACCCCGGCCAGCAGGCGGCGTCGGTCAACAGTCATGTCTATCCCTTTGTTCACAAACTGAATCGGTACGTGGTCAGGTGATTTCACGCAGTTTCGGTGGCCGGCTCCGCGTCGGGTGCTGCCGCACCCCGGCTGCGCCGATCCCACTCCGCCAATATCTCCGGCGCGGTCGGCTTGGTCGCCAGGCTGCCGACCACATAAACCACCAGCCCGGAGGCCAGGCCGACGTAGATCGGCTCGTTGGCGAAGATGTCACCCACCACCACCATCGTTGCCAAAGTGGCGACGGTGCCGACGGCCATCGCCGCGACTGCGCCGACGTTGGTGCCGCGCCGCCACACCAGCCCGCCCAGGATCGGCACCAACAGCCCGCCGACCAGGATGTCGTAGGCGACCGTGAGGGCAGCGACCACGTCCTGCAAGATGCATGCGATGACCACCATGACGATGCCGAACCCGGCCACGTAGAGCCGGTTGTTGCGGACGTGGTCGTGCTCGCTGCCCGCCTCGATGTCACGCTTCATCAGCTGCGCGACGATGTCCTGGCTGAACACCGTGGCGGTGGCGATCAGGGCACCGCTCGAGGTGGACATCACCGCGGCCAGCGCGGCGGCCAGCACCAGGCCGGCCAGCAGCGGATGCAGCTGCATCTCGACTAGTTGGGCGAAGGCGTCGTCGCGGGACTCCAGCGCCGGCAGCAGAACCTTCGCGGCCATCCCGATCACCGCGCCCGCGACCGCGTACAGCAGGCAGTACACCCCGGCCGCGGTGCCGGCCCACCGGGCCACGCCGGGGCTGCGCGCGGTGAACACCCGTTGCCAGATGTCCTGGCCGATGAGCAGACCGAAGCCGTAGATCACGAAGTAGGTCAGGATGGTGCTGCCGCCGATCGCGGTCAGCGAGGTGGCGCTGGCCGGCAGCTGCTCGGTCAGGCCGCCGAACCCTCCGGCGTGGATAACGGCGATGGGCAGCAGGATGAAGAAGATGCCAACGGTCTTGATGATGAACTGCACGAAGTCGGTCAGCGTGATCGACCACATCCCGCCCAGGGTGGAGTAGATGATCACCACGCTGCCGCCCAGGATGATGGCCGGCACCTTGCCGATGTTGAATAGCGCGCCGAAGATGGTCGCGTAGGCGATGGTCGAGGTGACCGACAGCATGAGCGTGTAGCCCCACATGATCAGGCCGGACAGCACGCGGGAGCCGGGACCGTAGCGCAGCTCCAGCATCTGGCTGACGGTGTAGACGCGCAGCCGCTGAATATGGCCGGCGAACAGCAGGCTCAGGGCCAGGATGCCGACGCCGATGGCCACCACCAGCCACATGCCGGAGATGCCGTACTGGTAGCCGAGCCCGACACCGCCGATGGTGGATGCGCCGCCGAGCACGATGGCGGCCATGGTGCCCGAGTACAGGCCCGGGCCGAGGCGCCGGCCCGCGACGAGGAAGTCGGATTGGGTGGTGGCTCGGCGTTTGCCCCAGAAACCGAAGGCGATCATGGCGATGATGTAGATGGCGACGACGGCGATGTCCATGGTGTCGTGGTCCTTTCAGCGGATATCGAGGTGGATGAGGGTCGGGCCGTCGGCGTCCAGCGCGCCGGCGATCAGTTCGGGCAGGTCGGCGCTCGAGGTGGTGCGCACCCCGTGCGCGCCCATGGCGACGGCCAGCGCGGCGAGGTCGGGGGTGCGCAGCTCGACGCCGATCGGCGGGATATTCCGCGCGGCCTGCTGGTCGCGGATTTCTTGATAGCCGCCGTTGTCCACGACGATCACCGGCACCGAAAGCCGTTGCTCCACAAGGGCGACCAGTTCCTGCACGGAGAACATCAGTGCCCCGTCGCCGAGCAGCACCGCCACCGGTGCGCCGGGCCGCGCGATCGACGCGCCCAGACCGGCGGGCAGGCCGTAGCCGAGGGTGGCGAATCCGGGTGTGTAGCAGAATCGGCGCGGCGCCGGGACGTCGAAGAAGTGCACCGAGCCGAAGTAGGTGACCTGCGAGCTGTCCCCGGCCAGCACGGCATCGGCGGGCAGCGCCGCACGGACCGCGGCGTTGATCTCGGCGTACGCGCCGGCGTCATTCGACGCCTCGTCCCGGCAGGCGGCGCGTAGCGCTGCGGCGCGCGCCGACCCGGTCGCGGTCGTCACCCGGTCCGCGGGCAGCGCGGCCAGCAGCGCGGCGACGGTGGTCGCGGCGTCGCCCTGCAGCGCGAGATCGGCCGGACAGTTCTTGTCCAGCTGGGCCGGGTCGATATCGCAGCGGATCACGGTGCGGCCACGGATCTGGCCTTCCCACAGGTCGGAGTCGCCGAGCTCGGTGCCCACCACCAGCAGTGCGTCGCTCTCCGCGGCGGCGCGCTGCAGGGCGCGCAGCCGGATCGATGCGCCGACCGAGAGCGGGTGCGACTCGTCGACCACGCCCTTGCCGTTCACCGTGGTGGCGACCGGCGCGCCGAGCGCCTCGGCCAACGCGGTTACCTCGGCCTGCGCGTCGACCGCCCCGCCACCGGCGATGATCATCGGCTGGGTGGCGGCGGCGAGCAGCGCCGCGGCCCGGCGGACGTGGCCCGGGTCGGCGTGCGGCGCTGCCACCGACGTGCAGACCCGCGGCTCGCCGGACCAGGTCTGCTCCAGCACGTCGATCGGAATCTCGATGTGCACCGGTCGGGGACGGCGTCCGGTGAAGGTGCCGAACGCCTCGGTCACCGCCGCGGCCGCCTCGTCGGCACCGCGCACCCGGCGGCTCCAGCGCACCAGCTGGTCCATTGCGCCGCTGGGGTTTTTGGCCTCGTGCAGCTGGCCGAGGTCGCGGCCTTCGGTGCCGGTGGGCAAGCCGGACGAGAGCAGGAGCATCGGCTGCGATTCGCCATAGGCGGTCGCGGCTGCCGTCATCGCGTTGGTCAGGGCGGGTCCGCTGGTGGTGACCACGACTCCGGGCCGTCCGCTGACCCGCGCATAGGCCTCAGCCGCATAGCCGGCGCCTTGTTCGTGGCGGGGCGTGATCGCCCGGATACCGGCCTTGCCGAAGTGCCGGTAGAGCTCCAGGTTGTGCGTGCCGGGGATGCCGAAGATGGCGTTGACGCCATGCGCGGCAAGGGTTTCGACGACGGCGGCGCCGCCGTTGCGGTGCTCACTCATGGCTTGGCCGCCAGCACAGACATCAGCTCGTACGCCACGTGTGCCGCCGCGATCCCGGTGATCTCGGCGTGGTCATAGGCCGGGGCGACCTCGACGATGTCCGCGCCAATTACATTCACGCCGACCAGGTTTCGCAGGCAGTGCAGCAATTCGCGGCTCGTCATGCCGCCGGCCTCCGGGGTCCCGGTGCCCGGCGCGTGCGCCGGGTCCAGCACGTCGATGTCGATCGAGACGTACACCGGGGCATCCCCGAGGCGGGCGCGCATCCGTTCAATCACCGCGGCCAACCCGTCCAGCTGGAAGTCGTCGGAGCCGAGCACCTGGAAGCCCAGCACGCGGTCGTCGGACAGGTCGGTCGACGCATAGAGCGGCCCACGGATGCCGACATGCAGGCAGTGCTCGGGGTCGAGCAATCCCTCCTCGCTGGCTCGGCGGAACGGGGTGCCATGGGTGAACGGAGCGCCGAAATAGGTGTCCCAGGTGTCCAAGTGGGCATCGAAGTGCAGCACCGCAATTGGGCCGTGGTCGCGGTGCAGCGAGCGCAGCAGCGGCAGCGCGATGGTGTGGTCGCCGCCCAGGGTGATCAGCTTTGTGCCGCCGTCGCGCAGCTCGTCGGAGGCTTGCTCGATGGTGGCGATGGCCTCGGCGATATCGAACGGGTTGACCGCAACGTCGCCGGCGTCGGCCACCTGCTGCACGGCGAACGGCTCGACGTCCAGCCGCGGGTGATAGGGCCGCAGCAGCTTGGACGAGGCCCGGATATGGCCCGGACCGAACCGGGCGCCGGGTCGGTAGGAGACGCCCGAGTCGAACGGGACACCGACCACGGCGATGTCGGCGTGTGGCACCTCGTCGATGCGGGGCAGACGGGCGAAGGTGGCGGGTCCCGCGTAGCGCGGCACCCGGGTGGCATCTACCGGTCCTACCGGTTGGTGTGGCGACGTCATGACCAACAGGCTTCCTGGGATACCGGTCACAGCGATATGGCTATTTTGTAGAAACCACTGCGAACATGTTCGACAATATGTCCATGCTGACGGTTACCGAGCTGGTCGCCGATCCGGACCTCGGGTTGGAGTTGGTGGCCGGACGCGGCGGTGCGGACCGCGAGATCGAGGCCGCGGCCGTCTCCGAGCTGGCCCACCCAGGCTGCTGGCTGCAGGGCGGCGAGCTGCTGCTGACCATCGGGCTGCTGCTGCCGGACACCGTCGAGGGCTGCCGGTCCTACCTCGCCGAACTCGACGCCGCAGAAGTGCGGGCCGTCGGGCTGGGCCTGGGCGCCGACCTCCCGCACCGAGGGGCGCCGGCGCGGCTGGTCGCCGCGGCCGACGAGATCGGGATGCCGCTGATTACCGTCCCGGACCCGGTGCCGTTCATTGCGGTGACCAAGGCGGTGTTCGCGCACCGGGCCCGCGCCGAGCGGCAGGAGTTGGAGTGGGCGTTGCAGACCCAGCGGGCGCTCACCGCCGCCGCGGTCACGCCCGGCGGCCTGCTCGGCATCCTCGCCGCGCATCGCGAGGCGACCGGCCGGACCGGCGTCGTCGTCGATCTGCTCGGACGGGTGCTGGCCGAGTCCGACGCCGGGGGTGAGCGCCTGTTCTCGCGGCTGGCCGGGTCGCTCGAGTCGGTACGCGGGCAGGGGCTCGCCGCCGCCGCGGCGGACATCAGCGACGGCCGCCGCCGTGAGCTGCACGCGCTTGGGGCCCGCCGGCTACGGGCCTGGCTGCTGATCGACGGCCCGGCCGAGCTGCCGGCCGCCCATCAAGTGTCCGGCGACCTGGTCTCGCTGCTGTCGCTGGAACTCGAGCGCCGCTACGGACTGACCACCGCGCAGCGACGCGGACGCGCGCAGGTGCTGTCCCAGCTGGCCCGGGCCACCGTGGACGACGTGGTCGCGGCCCGGTGGCTGGCTTCGGTCGGGCTGCCCGACGCCGACCTCAGGGTCGCCGCCGTCGTCGCGCCCGACGATGCCGACGATCTGGCCGCGGACCTGCTGATCACCCTGCCGGACGCGCTGGTTCGAGTCGTCGGTGAGGTCGTCGAGCTGGCGGTGCCGCTGGACGCCGACCTCGGCGGGGTGCTCAGCACGCTGGCCGCCGATCGGGCGGCCGGGATCGGGATCGGGGTGCGGCCCGGCGCATTGGTCGTGTCATTGCGGCAGGCCCGATCGGCGCTGCCGGCCAGTCGGCTGCGGGGCCGGCACATGCATGCCGAGGAGATCGCGAGCAGCCGGTTGCTGCTCAACGCCGTTGGGCCGCAGACCCTGCAGGCCTTCGCCGACGCGGTGCTCGGGCCGCTGGACGCGACCGACCGGGCCGACGAGTTGATGCGGGCGTTGGCCGCCTTTCTTGAGCACAACGGACACTGGGCGGCCGCCGCCACCGCGCTGCGCGTGCACCGGCACACCATGAACAACCGGATCAACGCGGTGGAGCGCCTCACCGGGCGGCGGATGGAATCGGCGCAGGACCGCCACGAGCTGTGGCTGGCGCTGCGGGCCCGGGACGCCGCCCGGATGTCGTCCGAGCCCGCGGTCCAGTGAGCATCAGCGGCACAGCGCCTCAAAGATTTCCCGGTACCGGCCGTTCGGGTGAAATCAGGTGTACACCAACCTGATTGGCGACCGGCGCGGCGGCCGCGACATCGAGGCAGCACGCCAAGCAGCCGTGCGCGTTGACAATCGGAGGGTGACCGCGCGGACACTGGGATGAACTGACGGTAGCGTCAAACCGGAGCCCATTGCGGCCAATCGAAGGCGCGGACCGCTCTGCCGCCCGTCCAAATCAAGATTAGTACGCCAGTTCACGCCAGACGTCATGATCGACGCAACCCATTCGCTCATATGGTTTGAACCTCGACGTGCCGC
>Ga0157376_10002610_pt1 | contig 12246 bp, 12 predicted proteins | sample M45metaG_FD_121801 | JGI IMG/M metagenome (GOLD analysis project Ga0157376, IMG submission 121801) | Miscanthus rhizosphere microbial communities from Kellogg Biological Station, Michigan, USA - M4-5 metaG | ecosystem: Host-associated > Plants > Roots > Rhizosphere > Soil | place: USA: Michigan... | reverse complement strand
TCAAGTGACGACCCGGTATAACAGCGCTCCGGCTCCGGGCACTGGCGATACGGACAATTTGTACCTGATCACCCTTGGGTACAACTTCGACACGACCCGAAAACGATAAGCGCGGGATTTACCTATATCCCCTAGAAGGAGGACGACTTATGCTCAAAGAATTTAGAGATTTTGCCATGAGAGGCAATGTCCTCGATATGGCGATCGGTGTCATTATCGGTGGAGCGTTCGGGAAAATCGTCTCATCTCTGGTCAGCGACGTGCTGATGCCCCCGCTCGGCTTGCTGCTAGGTAAAGTCGATTTCTCGAGTCTTTTCCTCAATATGTCAGGGACGCCTCAGCCCTCTCTTGCGGCCGCGAAAGCCGCAGGAGCCCCAACGCTGAACTATGGGGTGTTTTTGCAAAACGTGTTCGACTTCATTATCATCGCGTTCGTGATCTTTATGTTGGTCAAACAGGTCAACCGGTTCAAAAAAGAGGCGCCTCCAGCACCACCGGCAGGGCCGACCAACGAAGAGAAATTATTGATGGAAATCCGCGACGCGTTGAAGGACCGTCACTGAGCTCCACCGGTGCGATGAGATTTCCCACGATGCGGGAATGGGAAGACTCAGACGATCGAGAGCCCGCGCAATCCAGAAGGGAGAGATCATCATGCAGGCATTCAAAGCCGCCATACTCGTAGCCAGCTTGGCCGCTCTGGCTGGCTGTGCGAACTGGCAGAAGGATAGTTCCGTTGCGAGCTCTGGCTATGATACGAGCCCCATCTGTCCTAAGACTCACGGATGGCAGGCTTGGAATGATGTTCGTTGCAATCCCCCCGAAGCGCCGAAGGAGCCGGGTCCCGATCTGGCCGCCGAGCTAGCCGCCGCCCAGAAACAGAACAGCGCGCTCAGTCGCCGCGCGAGCGATCTTGAACGACAGGTGGCTGACAGCAATCGGGAGATCGCCACGCTTCAATCCAGTAACAGCGGCCTGAAGGGACAACTCGCAGCATCGATGGCGCTGGCCGCCGGCCTCCAGGCTGGGGCAGGGGACAAAGATAAACTCGCAGCCGACCTTGCCGAGGCCAGGCAACGGAATGTCGAACTTGAGAGGCAGTTGGCTGATCGTGACAAGGAACTCGCTGGTCTGCGCGGCGAACTCTCTACCGAGATGGCGAAACTGAAAGAAGCACAGCGTGGATTGGTCCGGGCGCTTCGTCCTGAGATCGAGAAGGGTGATATCACCGTCGATCTCAACAGCGAGCGGTTGATGATTAACCTGGCCTCCAGCTATCTGTTCGGGTCCGGCCAAGCTGAATTGAAACCGGCGGGCGCCGATGCGCTGAAGCAAGTCGGAGCGGTCTTGAAGGATTTCCCCGAGTACAAGGTGGCGGTGGACGGTCATACCGACAACGTGGCAATCCGGGGCGCACTGAAGAAGACGTTCCCCACGAACAAGGAACTCTCTGAGTCCCGTGCAGCCAATGCGGCGAAGGCGCTGACCGAAGGTGGTCTTGGCGCCGCGACGACGCACGGGTATGCAGATACCAAGCCGGTTGAATCGAACACGACCGATGCAGGTCGAGCAAAGAATCGCCGCGTCGAAATTCGCGTCACGAAGTGACGATCTTTTTGCTGACACATTCGCATCGTGGGCGCACGGATAGTCGCTAATCTCGCCCCACATCAATGGGAGGATCGAACCCGAGTGAACCAGGGCGGCGCATCTGCGATGCGTCGCCCTCCCTCACGCGACCCTCTCACAGATGGCCGCCACTCTCATCGCGACTCCCCTCAATTCACTCCCCTGCTACGGTCGCCAGAATCTTGTAGCACCCACGCCTCGGTTCCTTTCCGGACACTTCTCCCACCTGCACATTCTGAACATGCCGATGGTCTCATGATCGGAAGTGGGACCCGCCCTTCTTTCAGCCCATCGAATTCGTGGTCTTCCACTACCTTGATCCCTGCTGCCGTATCGGTCGTGCCGGCCACTGCACGGCTTCAAAAATCTGTGTCATCGCGGCATAGCCCAGCGACCGACCGATCTGTTCACCTGTATTGGTGCAGCATGCAATGGTGTGGCAGTCGAATACACGTGGTCGCCTACTATCAAAGGAGGTAGCACAATGCAACGTATTGAAGAGACACCGGGAATACGGCCAGAAAAATCAGGCTGCAGACTGGGATCTATGTCCGGTAGCACGTCTTAGCTGAACTGATCCCACGTATCACACTGTTTGATCGCCCAAAACACCGCTTCTTTGAGTTTCTTCAGTTGGACGTTCTCCGGGTCGCGCATGGCTTGCAGTTTCCTATCGAGATCGTAGAGCGGCTGGATCGATCGTTTGTCCGGGATCTTGCCCAGCGACCAGGCCACTTCCGTGAGCACGGACCAGTCGGTCTTCGGATCCTTCAGCTTGGCCAGCAGCGGTGGCACGACCGAGGCATCCCCATGCAGTCCGCCGAGCTGGCCCAACCCCTTGGCTGCTGCGGTTTGCACCTCGATATCCGGTGACGTATTCATGATCTCGACCAGGAGCGGAATGTTCTCTCTACCGAGGTTGCCCATCGCCCCAATCGCTTGCTTCGCCAAGTCGCGATCCTTGAGCACCTCTTTCAGCTTCGGCAGGGCCTCGTCGGCTTGCATCTCGCCTAAGAGGGAAATGATTTTAAGCTTTCTGGCCTGCGGCGTGTCGGATCGATCGAGCAACTTTAGGAGGCGCTCCGGCTGACCCCATTCAGCGGCCAGCAACAAGGGAAATTCGTATGTCTCGAGCACGTCCTTCAATCTGCCCATGGCATAGGCTCCAGGATCTCCCGCGTGAGCCGATTGTGCAGTGAGTTCTGCATCTTCAAACTCTGTTCGGACTTCTTTTTGCCATTTGACCTTCAGGGTACCGAGGAGATAGGTCATCTGACAGGCGGGGCCTTTCCAGAGCCGAGACGGGGCGTCGGGCAAATCCGCATCGCCTCCTGACGCCGTCGTGCCTTCCCATATTTTTCGCTCCTCGCATTTCACTTTGATCACCACGTCATATGGTTTATTGGCTTGGCCCACGACCGTGTAGCCCAATTCGCCCATCCGGCGGGCGACAAGCTCGGTGATCGGCGCCGGGTCAACGGTCCCCTTGTCCGTGAGGGCATTCGTCTCGATGCGCAGGGTCTGAATTTTGTCCAGCAGTGCTTTCTGCTCCGGCGTGAAATAGTCCCGGTAGGCCCATGAGGGAGGAGAAGGAAGCGCTGCAACACTGTAAGCTAGCGTTGCGAGCAGTAGCGCAACACGCACGGTGCACCTCTTCACCGATATGCCGACAATGAATGACAACGCTAGCTGATTATACCCCTGGGTCAATACTGCGGCTACAACAGGCACGATGAGGTCCGCTCATAGCTTCAATAATAGGCCAAATCGAGGGGGTATCCATCTCTTTTGGTCACAGGCTCCGTTTAGCCTGAAACGAGCACTCAATCCCGGCTTGTGGAGAATTCTGCCGTGCCACAAATGGATACTGATCGTCCCATAGGCACGGAAGCAAACCCGCTTTCACCCCGCAGGAGTATGGGTTGACAGTGGGATACGTCCAACGGTACAAAATACCCCCACAGGAACTTATCTTTTCGTTTGTTTGCTCATTGTGCTGGAATCGACTCCTGCATACCCCACCCTGCGAGAGTGGCGGAACTGGCAGACGCGCGAGACTTAGGATCTCGTGGGCAACCGTGGGGGTTCAAGTCCCCCCTCTCGCACCAGACCACGGCCGCGCAGCTGGCGCAGCGCGGCAGTCCGCGCAAGGCTTCTTACTTCGAACAAGGGTGCGCACCGGTTATGAAAATGGAAGTGACTGAACTAGGACCGTTGAAACGCGCCCTCAAGATTGAGGTGCCGGGCGATGAAGTCACACAACGATTTGCTCGCGCTTATGTTGACCTAAACCGCCAGGTCAACATCCCGGGGTTTCGCCCTGGCAAGGTACCCTTAGCCCTGCTGGAAAAGCGCTATGCCAAAACCGTGGAAGAGGACGTGATCCGAAGCCTGGTGCCGGACTTCTACGACAAGGCTGTCCGCCAAGCGGGGATTGTGCCGGTTCATGTTGAAATTCCCCCGCTGGACCGAGTCAAAATTAAGAAAAACGAGCCCTTTACATTTACCGCGACCGTCGAGATCAAACCAAAAATCGAGTTGCGGGATTATAAAGCGCCAAGTCCGATCTCGCTCAAGCCCGACAAGCGCACCGTGACCGACGAACAGCTCGACCGAGGCCTTGAGGTCTTGCGCGAACAACAGGCCCGTCTGGAAGCTGTACCCTCTAACCACGCCATAGTGGACGGGGACTATATCGTGCTGGATATGCAAGGCCTTCTCGATGGAGTACCACTGGAGGGAACGAAGAAGGAAGGTCAACTCCACAAGGTCGGATCACACGCCGCCGTATTGGGCCTGGAGATTGATTCGCATGTCGAGGGGAAAAAAGGGGGCGACGTGCTCGAAATTTCCCAGCCGTACCCAGCCGGCCATCCCGATCCTCGCGTTGCCGGCAAGACGGTCGTATTCACCCTGACGATCAAATCCGTCAAGGAAAAGAAACTGCCGGCACTTGACGATGAATTTGCCAAAGATTGTGGTCCCTACAACTCGCTCCAAGAAATCAAAGACAAATTGCGGGACGGGATGGAACAGGCGCTGAAGCGAGAGATCGAAAACACCTATAAGGATACGATCGTCAAGCGACTCAAGGATACCCACCATTTCGATCTTCCGGAAACCCTAGTGGAGCGTGAGCTGGAGGCCATCATCCGGCAGCACGTGCAGCAGCAACAGCGGAAGGGTGGCGCCCAAGAATCGCCCGGCACGGCGGATCTCGCAAGCCTTCGCCAGGAACATCGAGACGAAGCGGCGCGCCGTGTGAAGGTCAGCCTCGTGTTAGAGGAGATCGCGGAGAAAGAAGGACTGACAGTCACGCAGGACGATTTCAATGCCGAAATCATGCGGCTGGCGTCGGAGCTCAAAATGCCGGCTGCGGATCTCGTCAAGATGATCAAAGCCGGCGGGCAAGAGTCTATTGATGATTTACGTACCAGGGTTTTGGTGGATAAAGCCTTGGATTTCGTCTACCGCAATGCGGTCATTCAGGGATAGTTCCGAGCGGTGCAAGCCGGCCTTGCATCGCTCCTTCAAGCGACTCTAACAGGCTGGGAAAAACTCTGTGGGTACGACGGGATTTCACTGTTCAGTATGTTGGAATAATATGAGCACACCACGCAGGATGCTCGAAAAGGCCGTCCAGCAAGGCCGCAGCGAGCGAAGAGGCGAGGCGTACGCTTCGGTACGTTGAGCCTCCTCTGAGCGAAGCGAGAACGAAGCTTGGTGAAAGGTGCGTCTTGTCGCACCAGGGTTGGGTGGGTGAGAAGAGCGACTTTTTCAGCATCCTGCTAAGCGGAAAGGAACGACGTGCATGCTTGTTCCCATTGTTATTGAAACGACTAACCGAGGCGAACGCGCCTACGATATTTATTCTCGGCTCCTGAAAGACCGGATCATCTTTCTCGGCGCGCCGATCGACGACATCTTTGCCAACCTGATTATTGCCCAACTGTTGTTCCTCGAAGCGGAGGACCCTGAAAAGGACATCAATCTCTACGTTAACTCCCCCGGCGGAAGCGTCACGGCAGGATTGGGAATCTATGACACCATGCAGTATGTGAAACCCCCGATCAACACGATCTGCCTGGGCCAGGCCGCCAGCATGGGAGCCTTCTTGCTCACTGCCGGAACCAAAGGTAAGCGATTCGCCCTGCCGAATGCGCGGGTCATGATTCACCAGCCCATGGGCGGGTTTCAGGGGCAAGCCACGGAAATCGATATTCATGCTAGAGAGATCTTGAAAATCCGCGAACGACTTAATGAGATCATGGCTAAACATACCGGCCAGCCTCTGGAGAAGATATCCCTGGATACCGAACGGGACTACTTCATGTCGGCAGAGGAAGCCAAGCGGTACGGTCTCATCGACGAAGTGATCACACGGCCGCCGAAGCTTCTCAAGGCCGTCAGCGGCGACACAGGAAAAGACGGGGCCAAGGACAAGTAACAGGGGAGGACTCATGGCGAAGCCGGATAAGATGGATCGACATCTCCGCTGCTCGTTCTGTGGAAAGAGCCGCGACGAAGTTCGTAAGTTGATCGCCGGACCCACCGTCTATATCTGCGACGAATGCGTCAACCTCTGTAACGACATCATTGCCGAGGATTGGGAAGAAGCCAAGGAAGAGATTTCGTCGAAACTCAAGAAGCCTCTGGAAATTAAGCACCACTTGGATCAATACGTCGTGGGACAGGAGCGGGCCAAGAAAATTCTCGCGGTGGCCGTTCATAACCACTACAAACGAATCTCGGCCAAGGACAAAGATGTCGACGACGTGCAACTCCAGAAGGGCAACATTCTCATGCTGGGACCCACAGGCACGGGGAAAACGCTGTTGGCCCAGACCCTCGCGAAGTACCTGGACGTCCCCTTCACCCTTGCCGATGCGACTACACTCACAGAAGCAGGGTATGTCGGCGAAGACGTGGAAAACATCATCCTCAAGCTCCTTCAAGCAGCGGACTACGATGTGGAACGGGCTGAGCGGGGCATTGTCTACATCGATGAAATCGACAAGATCAGCCGCAAGAGCGACAGCCCGTCCATCACCCGCGACGTCTCGGGCGAAGGGGTACAGCAAGCGCTGCTCAAGCTCATCGAGGGGACCGTCGCCAACGTGCCGCCTCAAGGCGGGCGCAAGCATCCGCACCAAGAGTTTATTCAGGTCAATACGAGCAACATTCTGTTCATCTGCGGCGGAGCGTTCGTCGGGCTCGAGCAGATTATCGAGCAACGCCTGAATCGCAAGGCGATGGGATTTGGAGCTGAAGTTCGCGGACGAAGCGAAGTGCGACTTGGCGAATTGTTTGCCAAAGTTCAGCCGGAAGACTTCCTGAAGTACGGCTTGATTCCGGAGTTCGTCGGTCGGCTGCCGGTCGTCGCTACCCTGGATGAGCTGGATGAACGCGCCCTCATTCGAATCTTGACCGAGCCGAGAAACGCGCTCACGAAACAGTATGAGAAATTGCTCTCCTTTGAGAAGGTGAAACTCAAGTTCACGGAAGGCGCGCTCGGAGCGATCGCACGGAAAGCCTTTCACCAGAAAACCGGCGCTCGAGGATTGCGTGCCATCCTCGAAGACGTGATGTTGGACGTGATGTATGATGCCCCGTCTCAGAAGCAAATTAAGGAGGTCCTCATCACTGAGGATGCCATCCTCGGCAAGCACGCACCCATAAGAATCTTTGAACAAGACAAGGATGTGAAGACCGCCTAAGTCGTTATAACTATAGCTTTTTTTGTCCGCCCCACAGGACGTCCACTCAGAATCATCCAGGCTATGTTCATCTTGGCTTGGATGTGTTCCTTCACATCCTCCCTTCTCAGATACCTGTCGGCTCTCCGCTCTTTGCGCCTCCCTAACCTCTCGCGACAGTCATGACTCTGTGGTTTCCCTCGACAAGCTGAAATGCTGCGCTATACTTGCATTACTGATTCAGAGTGGAGGACGTGTGAAATACCCCGTGTCTTCAAGCCTACGGCATAAAGGGAAAACCCTCGACCTTGATGCAAACCGAGAGGTGATCACCCTTCTGGGGATCAACGGCGAACCTATGGGCAACCTGTCATGGGATTTCGTCATCGATCAGATCTTGGCCTATCGTAAACCCCAGGCGAGCCGAGAAACCAGGAATGAGCCGCGTGTGGCACTCACCTTCCGTGTTAAATACACAACCCCGGAAGGCCAACAGTTTGAAAGTCGCGCAGGCGGCATTGGCGGAGGTGGGCTCTTTATCGAAAGCCAGAGCCCTATACCCGTGGGCACCAAGCTCTCCCTTGAGTTTTCGCTACCAGAACAGCCGTCAGAATGGTTGACGGCTAAGGGTCTTGTCGCGTGGGTATGCCCGAAAGCAGACCAGTACACGTTTAGCCCTGGCATGGGGGTGCGTTTTACAGAGATTGACCCCGATATCCGTAACCGTGTGCTCGAACTGGTGAAATCCCTCCAAGCCGTCGGGCAGCCAGTCTAGCAGGGTGTTGAAGCACTGTTACCGACTCGAGACGTACAGGGCTGAAATAATTCCCGCGTCACCCCAGCAGTACCAGCAGGCTGTTCAAAAATGCCACAGTGAGCGCGAAGCGGCGAAGTGTATTTTGTCCCGTACAGTGAATCTCTGAGCGATGCGAGGACGCCGCCAATGGAAAGGCGTGTCTCTACGCGTAGGAATCGGGCCGATGCGATAACCGATTTCTTCAACAGCCTGCTAGGGGTTATTTATCTGCCACCGAATCGTCCCCTACTCGGTACAAGGACCTGACCATGAAGTTTCCTGTGATCACGACGGAAGGGCATGAAGGTAACGTCCTTGAGATGAATGCCGACCAGGAAGTGGTCACACTTCATAGTGCCACGGGAGAACTCCTCGGCGCCCTGTCGTGGGGAGCGATTATTGAACAGATTCTTGCCGGCGACGACGACGCACGATTCGCCCATGCGCGCGCTCATCCAAGAGCTCCACTCGCCTTGAAGGTTCGCTACACAACTCCGGAAGGCAAACAGTTCGACAGCTTAACCGGCGGTATTGGTGCAGGCGGGCTGTTCATCGAAAGCAGCGCCCCGTTGGCTCCTGGGACCGAGTTATCCGTCGAATTTGCACTACCCGATCATCCTTGGGTAAAACACAAAGCCAAGGCCAAGGTTGCCTGGACCCGCAACAAGCCAGAACGGCATCTGCTCTTCCCCGGAATGGGCGTCCAATTTACCAACATCGACGAAAAGGCCCGCAAAGAGCTTGTCGAACTCGTCGATGCATTGAATCGTTCCCGCGTGACGGCTTAAGTTCCCCGCTTTGCCCAGCGACGCACCCCACTGTCCGGATCCTTCGCGGTCGTCATCTTGAGCGCTGCCCTGGTATCAGGATCGCTGAGCGTTCCCAGCCGATAGGCCGCTTCTGCTCGCACCCCGGGCGAAGAATCTTCAACTAAACGCTCTCTGAGCCAAGAGGAGGCCGCTGGCCCTCCCCATTCACCCACCGCCGCCACAATACCCTGACGAACCTCCGGATCGGAGTCACGTCCTGCTGCGACGAGCGCAGGAACCGATTGACTTGAGTCGACTTGTAACAAGGCCTGCACTGCCGCCCTCCTCACTGTTACATCCGGAGATCGCAGTAATCCTATGACTGGTTGCAGTAATCGAGAGCCTGGTTCGATCTCGCCGATCGCCACAACCGCAGCCTGCCTGACCGATTCGACAGGGTCCTCCAACGCCTGCGTCAACAAGACCACTACTCCTTCGGTCGCTGGGGGTTTTAAGCGCCCCATGGCCAGTATTGAAGCTTCACGGACCATTGCTGCAGGATCGTGCATAAGAGGGAGAATGGAGTCCACGGCTCGTGGATCGCCGATCTTGCCGAGAGATTCTGCAGCCGTGCGCCGCACATCCGGTGACTCATCGCGGAGCGATTCCAGCAATACCGAGACCGTGTGCTCACTTGAGGAAAGTGGAGAGTCTTGGATGCAACCGGCGAGGCAGAGGATTGCAAGGGCGACCGAGCACACTAGCGTGCGAGAGGAAGTCCCATTGAACAGGGGGCATGCACCGGGCCGGCTGATGAAGACCACACTTCAGCTCACGCTTGTTTAGGAGGCTCTTCGTGCAAGGCAGGTAGTTCTTTGGCCGCATCAATGGACTGCTGAAGATCTTTCTGGGCAGAATCCATCTCGGCTCGGATTGTTCTGATCTCGGGATCCACCGAATTTCGGACATCGGCAACAGCTTGCTTGAACGTTCGCAACGCATCCCCGAGTCCTTCACCCAAACCCTGCATATCTCCTGGGGAAATACCGGCAGGCTGCGCAGCCTGCGTCTTCATCGCCGCCTGCTGCGCTTGCACGCGGGCCACGGCATCTTTGTTGACAATGGCCGACGGGCGTTTGGCCACGGGTTTCGCCTGAGCACCGGCTGGAAGGGGCGGGTACTGCGCCCGCATGACCGGCGCAGGGGCAGCCGCCCGTTCTTCCATCGTCGGAGGCCGCTGGCCCTGCCCACTCGATGGGGCTGACGTGGAGGTGAATGGCCGAGCCGGTTGGGGCGGAGCAGCCATGTTGTGCATTAAGGCGGCAGTGGTTCCGGGAGTCAGTTCCGGCCCGGGCGTGTAGGGCGCCGTGGGCTTCGGAGTGACGAGAGTTTGTCCCGGCGTCATCGCCGGCGACGGAGCAGCCTGGACCGTCGGCTGGATCTGCATGGGTGCCGGTTGATTCACTTCGGTCGGTGCTGCATCCGCCGGCGGGGGAATATCGTTGACTTCTTTCTTGAACCCTCTGAGTGCTTTGCCGACTCCTTCACCGATTTGTGGAAGCTTTCCCGCCCCAAAAATGATGAGGACAATGACGAGGATAATGATGAGCTCCGAGATCCCCAAGGTACCAAACATGGCGTGATTCCTTTTACCCTAGTCCCAGCCAATCGATGTCGATCTGGCTCCTCAATAATTGAAACTCTATAGGCCACTAGGAGGCACTGTCAAGGAAGGGACAGAGTACTCTTAACAGGATGCTAAAAAAGGCCGTCCAGCAGGCCGCAGGGGAATCGAAACCGGAGGTGTACCCTCAGGGGTACGTTGAGGATTTCGATGAGCCGAGAACGCCGCTGGCGGGCTTTTTCAGCATCCTGTTAAAAGATCGGTACGATCTCGCTCTGTAACGGCAAACCAAATACCATTGCTTCGCACTCGGCGAGGTACACATCCAATTCACTCCTGATCCCAAACTCGCCGGGCAGGTAGATTCCCGGCTCAATAGAAAAGCAGGTCCTCGGCATCAGGCGGCGGGTGTCCTGCGTCTCCAAGCCATCAATGTTGGCGCCGTTGCCATGAACTTCTTCGCCAATCGAATGGCCCGTGCGATGGACGAATTGATCGCCATAGCCGCTGCGCTGGATAACCTGTCGGCAAGCGTGGTCGACTTCCCAACCGAATGGGCGACGGCCGGCAGCTGTTTCTTTCCGGACGAAGGCTAGGGCCGCGTCCCGTCCTTGCCGGACCAAGTCGAAAATCTCGCGGTGTTTCACCGGGATGTTCCGGCCGACGTAGCCGGTCCAAGTAATATCGCCATAGACTGACCCGGGCTCCGTGCGTTTGGCCCAGAGATCGATCAAGAGCAACGCATCACGCGTGACCTCGGTCGACCCCGTCTCTGTCGGACCATAATGGGGATCAGCGCTGTGGACATTGACGGCGGCAATCGGTGCGCTCGACGTGACCATTCCGGCCTCGCGTATACGGGCCAAGATAAACTGCTGCACTCCATATTCAGTGAGACTCCGCCCTTGCGTGATTGCCTCATGCACATCACTAAACGTCTCATCAACAATACGCCGCAGTGCCGCAGCGGCATACTGATGCGATTCGAGCTGACGGTCTGTCCATCGCGCCTCAAACGTCTGAATCAAATCTGCTGAACTCACCACCTCGACATCGTAACTTCTGATCAACTCAATCGTACCGGCATCCACGCGCGACACGTAGGGAACCGCGTTCAGGGGGGAATACTGCATCGCGACACGGAGGCCACCGGCGAGCAGGCGTCCAAGGAGTTCTCGTTGCTGCTCCCATGATACATAGCAGTCTGCTTGTCCCGGCAATGCATCCAACACATGCGGCTCGATGCGATGCAGCAGCTTGACAGGATCCCCTTGGGCCGGAATCCAGTAGTACCAGCGCCTGGTCACATGAAGTGTGGGATTGAGCTGGAGTATCCGATAGGCGAGGGGATCGCTCCCGCGGAAATCATAGAAGAGCCAGCCGTCAATCTCCGCGTCACGCAGAGCCTGCTGAATCTCGCTGACACGCTGAGATATGGCCGTGATCATGGTAGAGAGGCATCTTATCGTCGCGAAACAAAGTCGTCAATGAGTCGGCCGTTGAGGTCGGTGGTCATGCTACAATGCGAACCATGGCAATTGAGCGTGCGCCAGAACCTTCCCAGTTCCGCGTAACCCTGTTTGTCGGACCGCAGCCTGTGGAGGGAAAACCCTTCACCTCCTCCTGTGTCTTCAACGTCAAGAAACGGAGTTGGAAGGGAGGAATTCAGGTCGTCGTCGATCTCACCCAGAGTCAGATTGATACGCTCAGCACCGACGTCGATTTTTCGCGTTGGTTGGCCTTGGCCCAGGT
>Ga0157376_10002608_pt1 | contig 12247 bp, 7 predicted proteins | sample M45metaG_FD_121801 | JGI IMG/M metagenome (GOLD analysis project Ga0157376, IMG submission 121801) | Miscanthus rhizosphere microbial communities from Kellogg Biological Station, Michigan, USA - M4-5 metaG | ecosystem: Host-associated > Plants > Roots > Rhizosphere > Soil | place: USA: Michigan... | reverse complement strand
TCAACGCTGTTAAGCCAAACTCCTGCGCATAGTTTTCTTTTCCGACGCCATCGATGGTTTGAAAGATCACGCTACGGTTATAGCCGATGCGGCCGATATTGACCTTTGTAGGCGAGATGACATGCGTCTCCTGCACATAGGCGTTTTTTGCTCCGCGTGTGTACAGGTTGTCAAAGGTGCTGTCGAGCGCCCAGCTCGGAGCGAAATCGACTGGATTCGTCGTTGAGAATGCGCCGTAGATGCTGTCTTTCTGATTGATGGTGTAATCGATTCTTCCGAAGTAAGAGTCGTACGTTGTGGAGTTGCTTCCACGCTCCTGGAGGTTGAAGCCTGTAATGGGACTGCCACCGGGAAGAGGCATGTATCCGAGAAACTTCTTCGCAAAGCTGGTGATGCGGCTATCCGGGATGACGTTATTGGAAAAGGCTTGGATCGAGCCTGTCTTTGCATCGTATGTCAGCGGATCATAGATTGTGGTTCCGCTTTTGCTGAAATCGCCGGCCCGCTCCTGCGCTGTTGGCACCAGGGCCTGCAAAACCTGGGCGTCATATTGCCGAAAGCCAGAGTAGTCGAAGAAGAAGAAGAGGCGGTTGTGCAAGATGGGACCGCCGATGTTGGCTCCAAACTGGTTATAGCGCTCTCCCGTCTTTTGTGTGTTGTTCTTCGTGTATGTGTTCAGTGCGTCATTTCTCAGAAAGTCGTAGGCGCGGCCATGGAACTGGTTGCTGCCGCCCTTGGTGACTACGTTGACCACATTCGGTTCATCGAAGCGCGCGGAGGCTCCGTTGCGTACAATGCTTACTTCCTGAGTGGCCTCGATTGTCGGCTGGATGTTCGCAGTCTTCGTGAGAAGGTTGAAGTTTGTAACGCCATCTTCCAGAAAAAGCGTCTGTCCATAGACGTTTCCACCGATGGTCAGAGAGTTTTGCGTCACATTGAAGAAGTTGATATCCCCGCGGCTATTACCCGAGCCGGTGTAAGGCTCCACATTGGTTTCAGATGTAAGTGTGGCAAAGACATTCCGCCCATCGGAGGGCAGGTTCTCGAGTGAATTTGCGTCGAGCGTTCTTGAAAGCTGGCTGGTTTCGAGCTGGATATCGTCCGGCGAGCTTTCCACCGATACGGTCTGGCTCGTAGAACCTGGCTTCAATGCTGCATCCCAGTGTGCGACATGGTCCGCCTGTACGGTGATCTCGGTCTTTGTCTCGGCAAAGCCGCTTGCAACGACCACTACGTTGTACACACCGGGCTGAAGTCCCAGCAGAGAATAGTTGCCTGTGCTTTCACTTATGGTGGAACGGGTGGCTCTTGTATCCGTATCTGTCGCAGTTACAGTAGCATTCTGAACGGCTGCTCCGGAATTATCGGTGATCTGCCCTGTAATCGAACCTGAGGTGGACTGGGCCCAGGATGGTATCTGAACCACGCATGTCAGCAATACGATGCAGCATAAGGAACGAAATATGTTCCGGAGAGTAGAGCGAGCCTGGCAACGCTGGCTCAGAGGAACTGAAACACCTGTCAATATGGTCATGGCTTGTCTTTCTGTAAAAATGTTTTGGGGCTGTTTCCGCGTGGCTGATGCGCGCAGATAACGCGTATGGCTTAATCGTTTCGGGGAGAGGCTGTTTTGAAACCGTAGGTTTCGTAGCGCCAACTGGCCTTTCCGCTTTTCAGGCTGACAACGGTGTAGCCTTCGGGAGTTCCCCAGTGGCTTCCACGCCACCAGTTGCCGGAGACGGCACCGCAGGTCACGAATGGAATGCCTTTGAAAAGCACTGTCTCATTGATGTGAATATGACCTTGTAAGACCACCAGCACGTTGTGCTTTTCCAGCAGAGGGAGCACCTCATAGGTGTTGGCGACGTAAGCCTGCTGGTATTTCGGTGGCTTGCTCATGTCGTGCGGGCTATAGGCAAGTGCGCCCGTTGTTAACGGACAATGAATAGCGATGATGACAGGTGCTCCTGCGGCAAGTGTGTCCAGGTCCTGCTTTAGCCATGTGAGCTGCGCAGGGTCGATGCGGGCTTCCCAGGAGCAGTCATCAGTTAGCTGGATCGAATCCAAAATGATGAAGTGATAGCCCTTGTGATCGAAGGAGTAATAGGTTTTTCCGATCTTTTCTTCGTACATCCGTTTTCCCTGGCGGGGGTCGGATAGAGGCACAGCGCTTTTTTCGTAGACGCCGAAGATGTCATGGTTGCCGATGACATGATGGATTGGCATCTTGATAACTTCTTCGGTTCGGGCATAGAGATCATAGAGGTTGGCGCCTCGGGCTGCATCGACGGCGGAGGCATCGAAGACGTGGTCCCCACCTTGAATAGCAAAGTCGGTATGTGGCTTATTCAACTTCTCGAAGCACATGGAGCATCCGAGCGCAGCTTGCAGCTCGGGCTGGATGTGCGTATCGGTAAAGAAGGTGAAATCGAAATCTCCGGGCTGCGCTGCCACCTGTGAGACCGCCCAGCCGGTCGATCTGACGATACTGGATGCCGCCCCCATGGCCGATAGAGCAAGGAATTTGCGTCGCTGCATGTAAACCCTCGTATTCAGGTGAATTCCTGTGCATCCATTCACGTGTTAGTTCCATGAGCGGATGCTGTACACGCAGTTTTTCCTGTTAGAACACAACTGTTAAGTGACTTCACGTATGCGGTTACGTGAACACACTGTGTTTGAGGCGTATGGAGAGGGGTTTACTCCAATGAGATAGTTACAAATATGCCGGTTGGGAGATGCGGGCGTGTGATACCAGCGGGTTAAGTCCTGAGAAGGGAAATAAGCGTGGTTAGACACAGGCATGGGAGTACGATGATGCGTTCCATTCTGGATTAGAGAGTTTTGAGGATGCGCCGCGATACAGTTGCGGAGTTAGTAGATTCGTTCCGCCAGGATGGTAGGAGGCGAGGCTTGAGAGTCGAGGTTCTTTGTTTTGAGAAGGACTTCAAAGGGGCGAATGCCTTGTTTGCCACGTGTGACATCGTGCATGAGCGAGCCGACATCTCCGTGAAAGAGGAACTCGGTGGCGGCATCTGTTCCTGCCATAGTCAGCCCTTCAATAATCAGCACCCATCCGCTGCGGTCGAGGTTGGGAAGAAATGCGATGACCGCGTATGTCGCGTAGGGTGCTTCGGTACTGTTGTTGCGGTACACGGCGGATTCATTCGGGCGCGGAGACTTATTAATGATCTCGGATTCGTATGTGTCGCCGGTTGCGTGGTAGTTGATCTGGAAATTCATGGAAGATTCGAAGAGTGAGACCCATGGATCACCATAATTCGATCCAAGCAGTATCAGATTCGATTGTTTCAGATCAGCTAATTGCAAAGTACGAGCGTTGCGCAGCGTCACATGCTTGTTTCTGGCTTCGGGCAGGAGCAGGATGGAGGCTGCACTGTTGGAATCAGGTACGCTGGTCAGCCGCTCGCGGCTTAAACGCTGCAGCTTGAGAGCCTCAGGTGTATCTGTCCGGTCAAATTGGGCGAAGTAGCTTCCGTCGATGTACTGATTCAGCGTTGCGTAGCGACCAGTGATGTCCTGCAATACGCCCAGACCATTGTCGGTCGTGACGATATAAGTGTTGGACTGGCTATTGAAGAGCTGTGTCCAAAGCAAATGCGCGCGTGATACGGATGGCGCGATATCCGGCTTCGTAAGCAAGTGGCCGAAGAAACCGCCGATCAGGAGCGATAATCCAATCAGAAGCAGGGAATGGATGCTGAACGGTGCCTTCCAGCCAGTGGACTTAGACTGTGCCGTACCTGTTTGCGCAATGTCTGGCTGCTCTGGCGAATCGACGGTTCGATGCGGAATGCCTGCCTTTTTTGCGAAGGGCTCGGATATTCCCGGCTGAATACGATTCTCATCGAATACGGGGCAGTAGCCCCCTCGGGGAATGCGGATGCGCATCGGTTCATCGCGTCCGTCTCCGTCAAAATAACGGTCAAGCCGGTTTCTGAGCCGGAGGGCATAGGTGCGGACAATGTTGTCTTCGCCGGTGCTGTAGCCGGGACGTCTGCGGAAGACGTGTTCGCCTATCGTCTGTTCGGTCAGGTCTTCTGCGGAGCCAGCCAGCATGCGCTCGCAGATAAAGAGCAGGAACTGCGACAGCAATGGCGATTTGGCGAAGTATTGGCTTTCAGCGACGCGCAGCGCCAGCATCCATCGCGGGTCTTCGTCGAAGCATGATGCATCCAGTCCCGCTTGGGCGATAGAAGAATCATGTTTGAAAGAACGAAGACTCATGAATGAAACATAGCCGCTCTGCTGACGCGCGGACAGCAACTGAATATCTTCGAAGAGTACACAAGCTCTGTAAAATTTCGGTGAATGCCGGGGAGGTATCTTCGGCTCGGTAACTTGCAATTCTGGATCGAGACCGTTACCCTCATCAACCGAGTGCAATTCAACTTTGAAATTGATCTGAAATTACCATTCAAGATGCGGTGAATGTGTTGGGTGTTCTGCGATTCCACGAAGGGGAGAAGCGATAACGACTATGCGACGGCGTGATTTCGTCAAGGCCATGATGGCGGCGTCCATGAGTGCTAAAACAATGTTGGGACAGCAGGCGTCTACTACGGTAGCGCCTTCCACTCCGCCTCCAGTGCCAACAGCGCCCGGCCCAGTGCCATGGATGCGAGGGCTGATGGAAGTGAAGCCGCTGCCGATGACGCCGCTGGTTCCCGATGCTGTGGCCCAGACCAACGCGCATTTTTTCAACGATCAGCAGATGGCGACGCTGCGGCGGTTGTGCGACATTTTATTGCCACCGATGCGGGGTTATCCCGGCGCTATCAACGCGGGAACTCCGGAATTCCTCGATTTTCTGATTGGAGTCTCGCCGGCGGCCCGGCAGCAGATGTATCAGTCCGGTCTGGATCGCCTGGATAAGGAAGCGAAGCAGCATTTTGATGCGCCCTTTGCTTCGCTGAATTCGTCGCAGGCGGATCAACTGATTCGCCCATGGCTGAAGACATGGATGACAGATCATCCTCCGACTGAATCGTACGCGCATTTCATGAATGTGGCGCATAGCGATATCCGTACGGCGACGATTAATTCGCAGGCATGGAGCACGGCGGCCAGTGCGTCGGGGCATGAAGCTCCAGACCAAGGCATCTACTGGTTTCCGGTTGAGCCGGATCTTCAGAGAAAAGGTTCAGCCTTGCAGAAGAGGCGGCGCTCGTAGCGCAAAAGGTAATTTCTATCTGCTTGCAGTGGTTGCAGTAGATCAGTGCACATAAGCAATTGGAAGTAGAAGCACACGCATGGAGAAACTGGGGAGTCATGGCGGAAGAAATCGTTGATGTATTGATCATTGGGTCTGGTCACTCGGGTGGAATGGCTGCAAAGATTCTCACTGAAAAGGGCATATCGTGCCTGATGCTCAACGCTGGCCCCGTAGCGGATGCGCACAAGGACACGGAAATGAAGCCAGCATATGCATTACCGTTTCGTGGCTTCAAAGAGCCGGGCCGCTTGCCGCACGTTTTTCAGTCGAATGAATTCAATGCGAATACCTGGGTAGACGAGCAGGAGGTTCCGTATACCTATGATCCGCAGCACCCCTATAACTGGGTAAGAGTGCGTCTCTTCGGTGGCCGTTCGCTCTTCTGGTCGCGGCAATCATTCCGGCTCAGCGATTATGAGTTTAAGGGCAAATCGCACGACGGTTACGGCGACGACTGGCCGATCAGCTTAGCGGACGTGGCTCCGTATTATGCACGGGTAGAAGAGATTTTCAGAGTGCGTGGGCGGGCAGAGGGATTACCGCAATATCCGGACGGCAATTTTGTTCAGGATGATTCGCCTTGGTCGGGCTGCATGCAGCGTTTTATCGCTGCAGGTAAGAAGCTGGATGTTCCAGTATGTAAGGCGCGCAGCTCCCAGGGTGTGGATGGATTGGCAAGCTCGGTGAATCTATTGCTGCCGGATGCCTTTGCCACCGGTAAGCTAAGAGCGATTCCGAATGTGGTTGTGCGCGAACTTCGAATCGATCCGAATACTGGGCTGGTAAATGAAGCTCACTTCGTCGATCGCCTTTCGCGGCGGGAGATGTCTGTAAAGGCGCGAGTGATTGTTCTGGCGGCGGGAACGCTGGAAAGCACGCGTTTGTTGTTGAACTCCAAGTTGGCGAACTCCAGCGGAGTGATGGGTCATTACTTAATCGACCAGATCTACGGGGCCGGCATCATTTGTTCTGTCCCGGAGGCACGCGACGGAAAAGCCACGCCTGATCTGATGGGCGGTAACGCGCTTGTTCCTCGGTTTCGCAATATCGATTCCAAGGCAAAGAACTTTATTCGAGGATACGCGCTGAATGTACACTCCGTAACCGGAGCCATGGACCCGCGTTGGTTTGCTGCTTACGGTGAGGAGTTGCAGAATAAGCTTGATAGCTATCACGGCAGCGGATTTGGAACGGGGATTATGGGCGAGGTTTTAGCTCGCTATGAGAATCACGTAAGTATCGATAAGAATGTCGTGGACGCCTGGAATATTCCAGTGCTGCACATCGATACCAAATACACCGATAACGAATTCAACATGGCGCGCGATGCTGTAGATATGAGCGTTGCGATGGCAGAGGATGCTGGCTTCGAAGTTCTCTCCAAGAATTACGATCCGAATCCTCCGGGATATAGCATTCACGAGCTGGGCACATGCAGAATGGGCGATGATTCAAAGATCAGCGTGTTGAATAAGTGGTGCCAGAGCCATGATCTTAAGAATCTGTTTGTAGTGGATGGCAGCAGCTTCGTTAGTTCAGGCTGGCAGAATCCCACGATGACCATTCTGGCGCTTTCCATGCGGGCCTCAGAGCATTTAGCGGAACAGATGCGAATCGGGAGTATCTAAGGTGATAAGTGTGCGTTAAGTCAGCGCAATAACTTCGTAATCCGTTACCGAGCTAACTTCAAAATGGATTGAGCCGGCTGCGTTGCGGAAAGGAAGATCTTTTCCCATACGCAATGCGCGTACGGAAGATATCTTCCGGTTATAAGGTATCTGTACCTGTATCTGGAGTGGTCCTACCGGATAGAGTTGCGATACGAAAGGCCGCATGGCATTTGGATTGGTGTAATTCAAAAGATGTAACGCCAGACCGGATTCTGTCTCCCAGGCAAATGTTTCCAGAAGCCCCGGTCCTTTGATCGAGGCGGAAGCTGGTTGATCTTTCATCAGCCAGCGCACGGAGTTGATAAGTAGTTGGCTGAGGTCTGTATTGCCGGAACGCCAATAGGAGCGGCATACGTCTCCGGGAAAGTAGGCAATCCGCGAATTACCTTGCTGACTGAAGATTGCTGCTGGCTCTTCAGTCTGGCGAACGCGGGGAAATACCATCTCTGGCGGAAAGGCAGGATAATGAGGAACTACGCTAAGGTAGCGGGTATCGGATGTCAGATGACTGACCGGCACCCGGAACTCCGGGCCAGGAAGGATCTTTGTACCTGCAAATCCTTCGAGCACAGGATGAGCTTTTTCCATGCGCATATAGCTATTGTTGTAGGGGCCGATTGCATTGCCGGTGGCATTCACTCCGAATAAATCCTGTAACCCAAAATCTTCCCGCGGTACACCCCACTCGTTGTAACGAGAGGTTTCAAAGGTTGCGAGTACGGAGCCTCCAGCCTTTACGTAGTTGCGGATCGCATCGCACTCATCGTCACGCAGATAGGCTGCATTCGGAATCAATAAGGCGCGGTACTGCTTGAGTGTTTCAGAATTGAGATTTTCCTGATGGATGAAGTCGAATAAAAAGCGACCTTCAAGGAGAGCGGCATACATTCCTTCGAGATATTCCGTTGTATCGATGGTCATCCCGTTCAGCTTTCTCGTGCTGGTTCCATTCGATCGATAAAAGGCAATGGTGCTTTGCGGATAGAGCACAGCAATGTCAGCGAGCGAACGCTTGTTGCGAAAATGTGCCTGGTTGGTGGCGATCCAGTCGAAGAAGATGCGGCCAGTCTCTTCCCAGCGGGTATCTTCAGGCTGTCCTCCAAGGCGGTGATACCAAGGCACCATGCCGCTGGCCGCGGCCTGAGCCATCCATAGGGTCGTCTCAGCGGGCGTCTTACTGGAGTGCCTCCAGGTAATGCTTCCATTACTGTACGAGCCAATAACATTCGTTACTGTGCGGCCATTCATGACGGAGCGGGCGACACGTCCTTGCTGCGCACACATCCAGATGGGCGTATTTCCGCCCCGGCCCTGGTTATCTGCATTGAACCAGGAGGCGACTTTGCTCAGGCGCTTCACGTCCTTCACTGTCCGTATGCCTCCACCCAAATTGCCAACGTAGACAGACTGCGGATTTTTCTCCTGCACTGTATCCTGCCAAAGCTTCCAGACGAAAGAGACACGGTCCATGTAGACCTCGTAGTATTTGCGGTAAACGGCGCTTCGCACGTCGGTCGTCTCTGGAGGTATGCCTCCTGTCTGTTCCTGATAAATTTTCTGGCAGTTGGCGCAGTGGCAGACTTCAAGCGCTTCGGTTCCTGGCCACCCATTGGTATAGAAGCCATCAGGGGTGTAGCGCTGGTTGATCTCGCGATAGATGGCCGGCATCTGGTCGGTGAAGTAATTGCCGAACATGCAGGTTTTATAGAGCCAGTCACACTCGGAGTGCCGGGTTGGAGTACCGTCTGCGTTGCGCTGAAACCACTCCGGGTGGGCCTGAAAGGCCTCTTCGTAGGCATAGTTGCAGTCCATGCGGGCAACGACGCGCATCTCTCTCTTGCGTGCCGCGGCGACCATATCTCCGAAGAGGTCTCTTGAGCCCAGGTATTCGCTACGGTGATGATATGGGACTTGTGTGGGATAGAAGGCCATGATGCCGCCGCCATTCAGGAGCACGGCGTTGACTTTCAACGAGGCGAAGTAGTCCATCCACTCATCGGCCTTCATGGAGAGCGGATCCTGCTCGTTGAAGTTGATCTGCCCGCAGCGGAGCATGGTTTCGTACCAGGGCTTGTTTTCGCTGGAGACCGTGGTAGCCAGACCTTTAGTAGAAGCGACAACCAGCGAGGCCGCTGATATCTCCATAAACTCCCGACGGTTCATTTCACCCTCCGCGTTGACATCAAAAGTTGTATCTGGAAAGAGTAATGTGTTCTTATCTAGTTTTCTAGACGGATCGTCTCTATGGCGTCTTGAAATAAGAAGAAGATTGAAGATAACATCGCTTCAATATTTTTTCGCGGAATGTATAAACTGAATTATTCGCCGATCAGGCGAGTGTATCGTTACAAAATAGCAGTCAACGTCCAAATGTGAGGGGTGCTGTGCCCGAATTGAACCGTAGAAGTTTTCTTAAAGTGGCAGGAACAGCAACGGCGGAAACATTGCTGGGGGCAAAGGTACATGCTCTGGCCGCTGTCCAGAGCGAAGCTGCAAAGCCAGTTGCCGCGAACGACCATATCCAGATTGCACTGATTGGTGCGGGTGGACAGGGGCAGACAGATACGAAAGTCGCCTTGCAGGTGCCAGGCGTAAAGCTGGTGGCAGTGGCTGATTGTTATAACGGCCGCCTTGACCATAGCAAAGAGCTATGGGGAAGCGACATTTTTACCACGCGTGACTACAGCGAGATACTGGCCCGTAAGGATGTAGATGCGGTCATTATCGGCACTCCGGATCATTGGCACAAGAAGGCGTCCATCGATGCAATGAAGGCTGGCAAAGATGTGTATTGCGAGAAGCCGATGATCCATCTTTATGATGACGGGCCCGAGATCATCGAGGCTGCCCGCACGACAAACAGGATTATTCAGATTGGCAGCCAACGCGTGAGCTCGATGATTTATGCGAAGGCGAAGGAGTTGCTGGCCGCTGGAGCCATCGGTCAGCTCAACATGGTGACCGCGCGCTGGGACCGCAATTCGTCGATAGGTGCTTGGAATTACACGGTTCCTCTAGATGCTTCGACGGAAACATGCGATTGGCCGCGTTTTCTTGGCACTGCGCCGAAGATTCCATTCAATGCGGAACAGTTTTTCCAATGGCGGAAGTGGAAGGCGTATGGAAGCGGAGTGGCAGGCGACCTCTTCGTCCATCTCTTCAGTGGAACGCATTTCATTACGGGGTCGCATGGTCCTACACGCGCCATGGCCACGGGCGGGCTGCGCTTCTGGAAAGACGGACGAAATGTTCCGGATGTCATGCTGGGACTTTTCGATTATCGTGAGGGCTTTAACCTGAGCCTCAGGGTCGATTTCGTCGATGGTGGCGAAGAAAGCGAAGGCCTGATCTTTACTGGTTCGGAAGGCACGATGGAGATTGGCGGAAATGCAGTCAGCGTAAGCCGTACACCACGGGAGAAAGGGCCGGGCTTGAGCATCGGCACTTTTACGAATGAGATGCAGAAGCGTATCGAGGATGAATACAATCAGAAGTATCCCCGCACGCACCCAACTGGACTGCCGCCTGTAGGCTATGAGCGGTACGTAGCAGGAGAGGGATACAGTGATCACTACGATCACTTTAAGAATTTCTTTGAATCGGTACGGACGCGAAAGCAGCCAGTAGAAGATGCGGTGTTTGGCTTCCGGGCAGCTGGAGCTGCGCTGCTCAGCAATCTCAGCATGGAGCGCGGAGCTGTAGTTCATTGGGATCCGGATGCGATGAAGCTGACCTAAGCTTCCATCCGTTTAACGGTCATTGATCTGTGCGGGTTGGTCATTTTTCGGTTGAGGCTGCTGCTTTGGTCGAATTTGGATGGCCAACCTTCGCAAGATATTGCAGGTAACTTTCAAGCCTCTCAGGAATGGCTTTGTAAAAGACATGAAGGCCTTCCTTCCGGGAGGTAATCAGGCCCAGGTCCGAGAGTACCTTTAAATGATGCGAGAGCGTGCCTGGCGAGATTGTATGCTTCGCCTCCATCTCACCGCAGAACAGCTCTCCGCTGCAATTTGCAATCTGGGTGTAAACCGCCAAGCGGTTAGGGTCCCCAAGCGCTTTTCCAATTTGGGCCACTTCAGATTCGGATATTTTTGCCATATCTGTAAGATTGCTTCGGCCGCAATCTGATTCACACCATTTCTACGGCGATGTCTAGAATGTATCCCATTTGCTCCTCAGAAATCTGCATCTTCCTATTTTGATAAGCATCAAAACAGTTGGTGGCGAATGCACGCCCGTTTTAGAGAATTGGAGAAGCAGGAATGTGGATTGTTAAACTCGCGCTTAAGCGTCCGTATACCTTTATCGTAGCGTCGATCCTCATCCTGGTTCTTGGTGTTACGTCGATCGCGACGACGCCCACGGATATCTTCCCGAATATCGATATTCCTGTCATTACCGTGATCTGGTCTTACTCCGGGCTGCCCGCCAAGGAGATGGAGCAGCGAATCACAACATTCAGCGAATTCGTGATGGCTGTCGTCAACGATGTGAAGGCCATTGATTCGCAGACAGTCAATGGCGCCAGCGTGATCAAGATATCATTCCAGCCACAGGTGCATATCGATGCGGCCATGTCGCAGGTCGATGCGGCGGTAGAAGCGATTCGCTTTCGTATGCCTCCAGGTGTAAACCCCCCGTGGATTCTGCGTTTCAGCGCATCGACGGTCCCTATCATCCAGCTGGCACTTTCGAGCGACACCCTTTCAGAATCGGAACTCTACGACTACGGTCTCTTCCGCGTGCGGCAACAGCTATCGACTGTCCCGGGAACGCTTTTGCCCGCGCCTTACGGTGGCGTGGCGCGCCAGATCATGGTCGATCTTGATCAGAACGCTTTGCTGGCCAAAGGGATTACGCCTATTGACATTACGGCGGCAATTAATGCGCAGAACTTAACACTGCCTTCTGGTACCGCCAAGATCGGAGACAAGGAATATACAGTCAGCACGAATTCTAGCCCTAAAGATGCACTGATGCTGAACAATGTCCCGATTAAAAGTGTGAATGGATCGCTGGTTTACATGCGGGATGTGGCGCACGTGCGCGATGGTTGGGCGGTGCAGCAAAGCTCTGTGCGCGCCAATGGTAAGCCCGCTGTATTACTTGCCATCATGAAGACCGGTTCGGTGTCGACACTCGACATTGTCGATCAGATCAAGAATGAAATTCTGCCCACGTCGCGAGCAGCAGCTCCGAAAGGCATGAATATTCTTGAACTCTTCGATCAATCGATCTTTGTTCGCGCTTCGATTAAAGGAGTTCTTCGCGAAGGTATTATCGCGGCTTGTCTTACAGCGCTGATGATTCTGCTCTTCCTGGGCAGTTGGCGTAGCACGCT
>Ga0157376_10002605_pt1 | contig 12249 bp, 12 predicted proteins | sample M45metaG_FD_121801 | JGI IMG/M metagenome (GOLD analysis project Ga0157376, IMG submission 121801) | Miscanthus rhizosphere microbial communities from Kellogg Biological Station, Michigan, USA - M4-5 metaG | ecosystem: Host-associated > Plants > Roots > Rhizosphere > Soil | place: USA: Michigan... | reverse complement strand
TATCTCGACGACGATCTCTTCAAGCTCTATCAATTGATTTGGCAGCGGTTCGTGGCTTCGCAGATGCTGCCGGCAGTGTTCGATCAGACCACTATTGATATCTCGTCCGGAGATTACACGTTTCGGGCTACGGGCTCGGTGCAAAAATTTGATGGCTATCTGCGCGTGTATCAGCTGCCCGCAGCGAACGCCGACCGCGAAGACGATGAAAAGAGTGACGAAGGCGAAGGCAATGCGCTACCGCGCGTGACCGAAGGACAAGTTTTGCGCCTCGAACAAATTCGGCCTGAGCAACACTTCACTGAGCCGCCGCCCCGCTATACCGAAGCCACATTGGTAAAAGACCTGGAAGAAAAGGGAATCGGCCGGCCTTCCACTTACGCAGCGATTATTTCCACGATTGTCGAGCGTGAGTACGTGAAGAAGGATCAAGGCCGCTTCACGCCCACCATGCTCGGCGAGCGGGTTAGCGTACTACTGGTGAAAAGTTTCGACGACATTTTTGACGTGACCTTCACCGCGCGCCTGGAAGAAGAACTCGACGAAATCGAAGAAGGTAAATTGCATTGGCGCGAAGCGGTGAAAGAGTTCTGGGAAAAATTCATCGTCGATCTGGATCGTGCCGGCGATGAAATGATTTCCTACAAAGCGGGCATCCCCACAGGCAAAACCTGCGAAAAATGCGGCCAGGGTGAATTGCTGGAACGCATCAGCCGCCATGGATTTTTCCTGGGATGCTCGCGTTACCCCGATTGCGATTTTATTCAGGATCTTTCGCCGGAGCTTGGCGAAGAGGGCGACGCCGAAAGCAAAACCGAATATTGCGACAACTGCGGTAAGGAAATGGCCATCAAACGCGGCCGATTCGGTGTTTTTCTGGCCTGCACCGGCTATCCGGATTGCAAGACCACCCGTCGACTCGTTGAAGGCACGCGCATCGCGCGGCAGCCGGACGAACCGCTCGACGAAAAATGCCCTACCTGCGAAAGCGGCCTGGTGAAAAAACACGGGCGCTTCGGCGAATTTATCGGCTGCTCGGCTTATCCCAAGTGTAAATACACGCGGCCGATCACTATGGGCATCAAATGTCCGAAATGCCATGAAGGAGAATTTGTGCGCCGCGGCAGCGCTGGGCGTGGCGGACGTCCGCGCATTTTCTACGGCTGCTCGCGATATCCCGATTGCGATTTCACCACGCCCAACCTGCCGATTATGGAGCCCTGCCCGAAGTGTGGCGCGGAGTTCATCGTCGAGAAAAAATCAAAGATCGGCTTGGTGCGCAGTTGCATCAAAGAAGGCTGCGATTGGGAGAAACTGGTGGATGAACCGGTTCCTCAGGCTAAGCCCGAAGAAACACCGGCGACAGTGGGGGCCAAGTCATAATGCATGTCGTTCCGTCCGGTTTTGCCGGACCCTCCTCTAAAGCAAGCCAAAATTATTGGTTGGCAACTGCGCCTTTCTGATTCCCTCCTCCGGCAAAGCGCTGCTCTATAATCAATGTCACGCGGCACGAGGCATTCGCGTTCAACATGAAGCAAGCCATTGGAAAATATCTTGAATATCTCCGGTCGGTAAGGAATTCCTCTCCCCACACGGTGCTCAATTACGGCAAAGATCTGGAGCAGTTCGTCGTTTATCTTTCGCCGCCTGGAGAAAAAGCACCGCAACTGGGGAAAATCACGCATCAGATCATTCGTGAATTTGTCGGCCACTTACATTCAATGGGCCTACAAAAAAGTTCCATCGCGCGCAAGCTGGCTTCGCTGCGTTCTTTTTTTAAGTATTGCGTGCGCGAAGGAACGTTAAAGGAAAATCCCGCGCGCTTGGTGCCCACTCCAAAACTGCCAAAGCGCATTCCTTCGGTGCTTTCCGCTGAAGAGATGAACGGTTTTCTGAACCATCTGGCCGGAGGAGAGTCGGCCGCAACGCCCGCTCGACGCAGCATGGAAAACGCTCGCCCCGCGAAGCGCAGTACTTCCTTTGACCAAGGGCTGTTGCTCAAGCGCGACCGCGCGCTGCTGGAACTTCTCTACGCCGCCGGCCTGCGCGTCAGCGAACTCACCGGACTTAATCTTGCCGACATGGATCGCCACGAAAAAATGTTGCGTGTCCGCGGCAAGGGCAACAAAGAACGCATCGTGCCTTACGGCGGCAAAGCGCAGGAAGCGCTGGAGGTGTACTGGCCGGTTCGCGAGCAGCTATTGGTGCAGTCCAGCCCCGGCAGCCGGCGTCGCGGCCCCGCGCATGGCCAAGCCGTCTTTCTCAATTATGCCGGGCGCCGTCTCACCCAGCGCTCCGTCGGACGCATCCTTAAGAAATATGTCCGCCTGGCCAACATGAATTCGGATTTGCATCCGCACTCGCTGCGCCACGCTTTCGCCACGCACTTGCTCGCCGACGGCGCTGATCTCCGAGCGATTCAGGAGCTGCTCGGCCATCGTTCGCTTTCTACCACTCAAAAATATACCCACGCCTCCATCCGCCAGCTGATGGACATCTACGACAAAGCCCATCCGCACGCTTAAAGCGCGCTGTCACTGCCCTCCTGCGAATCCTCTGTGCGGCCAAGCGATTCTCGATTAATCTGTAAATCTATGCGGAGCGGTCTCTCTTCAAGGCCCTTTTCGATTTTCTATTTTCCGATTCTCCGTGCTTTCTCTGTGCTTACTGCCCTCTGTGTTATTCCGTTCGTCGGCTCAGCCCGCGCCCAGGAGAATTACGAAATTCAGGTCTATGGCTCTGACCTGGTCGATCCCGGCCACACCATGCTGGAGCTTCACAGCAATTTTACGTTTCAAGGTTCCAAAACTTCCGAGGACGGCCTGCTGCCCACCAATCATCAACTTCACGAAACCATTGAAATCACCCACGGCTTCACCGAGTGGTTCGAAACCGGCTTGTACATTTTTACTTCGTCGCAGAATGGCCAGGGCATTGATTGGGTCGGCGACCACATTCGTCCGCGCTTTAGCATCCCCAAGAAATGGAACTGGCCTGTCGGCTTAAGCCTTTCCAACGAAATCGGCTACCAGCGCCGCCAGTATTCTGTGGACACCTGGACCTGGGAGATGCGCCCGATCATCGATAAGCAGGCTGGCCGCTGGTATTTTTCTTTCAATCCCACTTTTGATAAATCCATTCACGGCCTCTCGGAAAGCCAGGGCTTCGTCTTTTCCCCCAACGCAAAAGTCAGTTACGACTTCACTAGGAAAATCACCGGCGGACTTGAGTATTACGGTTCTATCGGCCCAGCCACCGATTTTGATCCCGTCGCGCAACAGCAGCAGCAGTTTTTTCCGGCCATTGACTTGAATCTTTCTCCCAAATGGGAAATCAATTTCGGTGTCGGCGTCGGTGTTACTCGCTCCACCGATCACTTGATCGCCAAAATGATTCTCGGCTATCGTTTCGATTTTTAAGCTGTCGCTATTAGTCAGAATTGAACACTGGCTTCGCGCTTGCCAGTGTTGCCGTGTACTCTAACCACTGCTCTTTAGGAGAATTCATGCTGCGCCGCCGGATGCTAGTGTTCGCACTTTTCTGCTTGATTGCCATAACCTCGTCTACTATTGGCAAACCTCCGGCGCGTTCGGATTCCTGGAATACGCTCGTCGACGACTTCATCGACCAGGCGGTTTTTGCCGCCAGTCCGTCCTTCGCGACACAAGCCGGGGTACATGAATTCGACACCAAACTGGAAGACTACTCCAGCGCGGTTATCGCCAATCAGGTGGCACTCCTCCAAAAGTTTGAAAAACGCACGCTGGCCATTGATACCAAGAGTCTTTTGCCAATGGAATCAGCCGACCGAGAATTGCTGCTCAACAACATTCGCGCCAGACTCCTGGAGCTCCAGGTCATCCGCAGTTTTGCCAAAAATCCTGACATTTATCCCAGTGGCGCGGCGGGCAGCATCTTCGTCATCATGAGTCGCAAATTCGCTCCGCTCGATGAGCGCCTGCGCTCGGTCGTTGCACGCGAAAAACTTTTTCAGCGCTTTTTCGCCGACGCCCGCGCCAATCTCAAAAGCGTTCCCCGAATTTACACCGAAATAGCCCTCGAACAGCTGCCCGGCACCATCGGCTTTTTTGAAAAAGACGTTCCTGCAGCGTTTACGGAGGCCGATGACCCCGCGGCCAAGGCGGCTTTCGCCGAATCCAACCGCGCCGCCATCAAAACGCTACGTGAATACGAAGCGTGGCTCAGGTCCGATCTGCTGCCCCGTTCCAATGGCGATTTCCGCATCGGCGCGGCAACGTTTTCCAAAAAACTTTTGTACGACGACATGGTCACCACGCCGCTCGATCGCTTGCTGGAAGTCGGAATGGCTGATCTGCGCAAGAATCAGACGGAATTTCAGCGCATTGGCAAAGAGATTGAGCCTGCAAAGCCCGCCACCGAAGTGCTGGCTGATTTGCAATCCATGCATCCCGCGCCCGGCGAACTGATGCAGAAATTTCGCGACACTTTTGACGGCCTCATCGCGTTCATCCATGGGCACCAGATCATCACGCTGCCCAGCGATCGCCGCCCGTCGCTCATCGAGACTCCCCCCTTTGAACGCGCCACCACTACCGCTGCCATGGACACGCCCGGTCCTTTTGAGAAAGTCGCAAAGGAAGCGTATTTCTACGTCACGCTGCCCGGTCCAAACGATTCGCCCGCTGAAATCGCCGGACTGATGGCGGGTTTCAACGTCGGCACTATCGTCAGTACTTCAATACACGAAGCATTCCCCGGCCACTTTACCCAATATTTGTGGGAGCCGCGCGCGCCGTCGAAAATTCGCCGTGTGCTTTCCGCCAACACCAACGTGGAAGGCTGGGCTCACTACACCGAACAGATGATGCTCGATGAAGGCTACGCGCAGCCTGGTGCTGGGGCAAAGGATTTGCGCGAGTCGCGGCTGATCCGGCTTGGCCAGCTTCAGGATGCACTTTTGCGCGATGCTCGCTTCGTCGTTGGCGTCCAGATGCATCGCGGCAAGTTCACCATCGAGCAGGCCGAACAGTTTTTTGTGAAGGAAGGTTTTCAGTCGCCCAAGATTGCCGAGATTGAAACCAAGCGCGGTACGTCGGATCCAACTTATCTCTACTATACCCTTGGCAAACTGCAAATTATGAAGCTCCGCGAAGACCTTCGCAAAAAACAAGGCGCCGCTTTCTCGATAGGCAAATTCCACGACGCCTTCATAAGCCAGGGTTATCCGCCCATCGCCGTCGTACGCCGCCTATTACTAGGCGACAATTCACCAACTTTATGATATAGCTAAAGGTATGATATCTAATAGTTACAATAAAACACCTCCTCTCTGTCGCTACGAAACTTCGTAGTTTTCGATCAGTCCTGGCACTCCCTGCGTTATTTGGGCGTCTTGGTCAAACTCTAGAACTCGTTAAGGCAACTAGAGAAAATAGTTGCACACCCTAGCACTCCAAAACCCTGCATTTGCCATGGCGGCAACGGGCGCGCGTGCCACTTCGAGGCCTAACTAGCTGATCTTAAATGTGCTTATTGGCCCATGAAATCTTCGTGATAGCTCCCTCCTCGCGGCTTAATTGGCGTATTGATTGCCCTATTCCAGGGCAGGTGTTGTTTGCATTGAGAAGAGAAAGGCAAATTTAAGATGAGAGTTAAGAACAGAACTAAAATGCCCCTAGTGTATCTCCACGGTGTTGTACCAGTGCTGGTACTCGCGCTGCTCGCATCGTTTCCGAGTGCTGCGTCTGCAGACACATGCGTCGGTAATTGCGGTACAGCAGGAGTCGATGGCGTTGTACCACTCTCTCCCACGGGTAACAGCTCCTACCAGTGGGTGTCCACCAACCTCGGCCTGAGCGGAGTGGGCATACTTCCCACGGGTGCATTGGGCGAAGAAACCAATGGCTCGACGCTGGCATCGTCGCTGTTTTCGGCGACCGCAGGCGACGCGTTGAGCTTCTATTTCAACTACACCTCCTCGGACGGCGAGGAATTTGCAGATTATGCCTGGGCGGGACTATTCAATTCATCGCACACTTTGCAGGCGCTGCTCTTTACCGCACGCACCACGCAGAGCGGGAATGCAGTTCCAGGGTTCGGCGTGCCTTTGCCGGTGGCGACCCTGACTCCCTCTACGGTGGTTATAAATGCCGGGCAGACGACTTGGTCACCGCTTGGTAGTTCTTCCGGTACTTGTTTCATCGCTGTTGGGCAGGGCTGCGGCTCGACGGGATGGGTTCTTTCTGACTACACCATTCCGACGGCCGGTGACTACTACCTGCAAGTTGGTGTCGTAAACTGGAGCGATGAGGCCTTCGATTCCGGTCTCGCGCTTGACGGCGTCTCTATCGGCGGAGTGCCGATCGGGCCTCCAACGCCTCCCACCACCACTCCCGAGCCGGCAAGCTTGGCTATGTTGGCCTGCGGCCTACTGGGCATCGGCGCGTTTCGGCGTCGTTCCGCTCGGCAGTAATTAACTCGGACTTTCGCTTTCAATCAAAAAAGCCCACCGTCGAGTGGGCTTTTTTGATTTTCCGAAGCGGCTCTTCCCCCTCGCCCCGACCTCGATTCTCGGCATCGCTTGTCGCGGTCATTGACGACGCCGTCGATCTGCCCGTATAATTATGGTTTGTCTTTAGCTCTGGAGGAGTGATGTACGCCGTAATCAAGTCCGGGGGAAAGCAGTACCGTGTCGCTCCCGGCGACACCATTCGGGTGGAAAGCGTTTCGGGCGAAGTGGGCGAACAGGTCAAGTTTGGCTCGGTCTTGAGCGTTCATACCGATGACAAAAAGATTCTGCTGGGCGACGAGGCTAGCAAGGCTAGTGTCACCGGCAAGATTGTTGAACAAGGCCGCGGCAAGAAAGTTACCGTCCTTAAGTTCAAGAAAACAAACCAATATAAAATTCAACGCGGCCATCGCCAGAACTATACGGCCGTCGAAGTCAGCGACATTAAGCTGTAGGAGCGTACGCCACTCCTGCTTTTTTCTTGACCTCTTCGCTGTGATTCATGCTGCGCCGGGTTCTGGAAAAAAGAAGCGCTTTCTCGAATTTCGAATCTTGGAAGGGAATTGCATCATGGCACACAAAAAAGGTGGCGGCTCCTCTACAAATGGCCGCGATTCACACGGCCAACGGCTTGGCGTGAAGCGCTTCGGCGGCCAACTGGTTAATGCTGGCACGATTCTGATTCGCCAGCGCGGCACCAAGCACCAGCCCGGCGACAATGTTGGTCTCGGTAAGGACGACACGCTCTTCGCTCTGGTCACCGGCCACGTCAAGTTCGAAGACCGCGGCCGCCGTGGACGCTTCATCAGTGTTACGCCTGCCGAAGCAGCATCTAAAGCCGCCAACTAACGGCCATCGGTGCACAGATATCAGTCTGTGCGCAATTGCTCCCGGGCAAAACCCGAAATGCTCGCCACAAAAATGGGAACCATAGTTCTACTTGTGCTGAGCCAGCAAGGACTCACACCGCCGCTCCGTTTAGCCGTGCTGTCATCGTCGAGCACTCCGGTGGTACCGGAATTCAATCGACCATTCCGGCCCTGCCCCTAAGGGTCTCATGTGCACCGTTTTCGCACCCGTTTCCTGATAGGATTCTTCTCGATGTTCGTTGACGAAGCCAAAATCTATGTAAAAGCCGGCGACGGCGGCAACGGATGCGTCGCGTTTCGCCGCGAAAAATACGTTCCGCGCGGCGGACCATCGGGCGGCGATGGCGGCAGCGGCGGTAGCATTTATCTCGAAGCCAATCCCAACGACAACACGCTCCTCCGTTATCGCTATAACCGCGAATTCAAAGCTGATCGCGGACGCCACGGCGAAGGCTCTAATTGCACCGGCCACTCTGGCGACGACATGACGCTGCTGGTGCCCGTCGGCACCATGGCTTACGATGCGCAATCTGGCGAAACCATCGCCGACCTCGCCTCACCCGGCCAGCGCATATTGATTGCGCAAGGCGGGCGCGGCGGCCGCGGCAATCAAAATTTTGCCAAGCCCTGGCACCAGGCGCCGCGCGAACACGAAGACGGTCACCCCGGCGAAGAGCGCAACCTGCGCCTCGAATTGAAATTGCTCGCTGACATTGGCCTAGTTGGTTATCCGAACGCCGGAAAGTCCACGCTCATCTCGGTAATCTCCGCGGCGCGCCCCAAAATTGCAAATTATCCTTTTACAACGCTCGAACCGAATCTTGGTGTAGTCAGCGCCGACAGCGTGCCGCAATCCGCCAGCAGTGGCGCCGGAAAGGAAAAGAGCGACATAGGCCGCACTTTCGTTGTCGCCGATTTGCCCGGCTTGATCGAAGGCGCGCACCAAGGTGCCGGCCTCGGTATTCGTTTCTTGAAGCACGTCGAGCGCACGCGTTTACTGGTTCATCTGATCGACACCAGCGACTTCACTGACGCCGATCCGGTCCATTCCTTTGAAGTCATCAACGGCGAATTGATCGCATTCAGCCCTGCGCTCGGCGAAAAGCCGATGATTGTGGTCGCAACGAAACTCGATGCCACCACCGACCACGCTCATCTCCACGAACTTCGCGCGTTTTGCGCGGAACGCGAATTGCCGTTCCACTCAATTTCAGCGGCCACCGGCGAAGGTGTTCGCGACCTGGTCTTGGCTATCGCCGACGCCCTCGATAAGATTCCCAAGTCCACTGCGCCGCATCCCGACCTAGCAGACTCCGTCTCCGAAGCTGCCGGCCAATAGAAATTCGCCCAGAGCGGACCACCGGGACTCCCAGGAAACCAAGGTTTTTCGCTGCAACATGTCTGCTCGCATGGTCCTATCTCTGTGAGCTCTCTTAACTCTGTGGCTATCCCTGTTTTGCCTTTCATGCGAAAATAGCGCTAGCCATTCTCAGGAGACTCATTGACCATCGCGCAAGCGCAGCGCACCACCGCCGCAAAACATAATCCTCGCCGCATCGCCGTTTTTGGCGGCTCTTTTGATCCGATCCACAATGGACATCTTGCGGTCGCGCGTGCCGCCGATCGCCGTTTTAACTTCGACGAGATCCATTTCATTCCCGCCAGCCGCCCGCCCCACAAGTTGAAGCAGCATCTTGCGCCATTTCCCCACCGCTACGCGATGGTGGCGCTGGCCTGCACCGAGCATCCGCATTTTGTTCCATCGCTCGCCGAAGCGGGAGAAGATTTTTCCGGCACCCAGTTGCACTATTCCGTGGACACCGTCCGTTATTTTCGCCACGCCTATCACGGCCACGGCGACCGCATTTTCTTCATCATCGGCGCCGACGCGTTTCTCGACATCCCCATGTGGAAAGAGTACGAATCGCTGCTGGGCTTGTGCGATTTCATCATCGCCAATCGCCCCGGCATTCGCGCCGAAGCGCTGAAGTTGGTTATCCCCCCCTACCTGATGGCCGCTCCAAACTCCAAACGCGATCCTGATCCGCCGCCTTCGCAGCTGATCGCACAGCTTTGTCGCACCAACGTCTATCTGCTGGAAAATGTCTCCAGCGACGTTTCCGCCACTGATATCCGTCGTCGCGCCCACAAGGGCCAGGCCATTCACGGACTTGTTTCCGCGCGCGTTGAGGAATACATTCTTAAACAGGGCCTATACCGTTGAAATTGAATAATCTTCCCCAAGCCGTACGCCTCGCGATCGAGGCCATGCAGAACAAGAAAGCCTCCGCCATCACCGTGCTCGACCTCAGCAAAATCGGCACCTTCACCGAATATTTTGTGGTGTGCACCGGCTACAGCACGCCGCAGGTACAGGCGATCTGCTCTGAAGTCGAAGAGCAGTTGTACAAGGAAGTCAAGCGCGAGCCGGAGCATCGCGAAGGCCGCCGCTCTGCCGATTGGGCGCTGCTCGATTTCGGCAGCTTCATCGTCCACGTTTTCAGCGAACAGGCGCGGCGCTTCTACGATTTGGAGCGTCTGTGGCGCAACGTACCGCGCTATGATATTCCCGATCTGCCGGACGCGGTGATTTCCGGCCACGAAGATACACGCTTGCGCGCTTCGGGCGACAATTCCTGAAGCGCACCCGCAATGCCGACTGAAAACTCATTTCACGATTCAGGTGGCTCCGCTGAAATCACCGTTTCGCGCGATTCTAGGGAAGACGTCCAGACTCGACAAATCGTCATTACACTCGACGGGGAACGCAAAGCTGAACTCCTCTTCGGCGACGCCATCACCTTTTCCGCTACGGCCGGGCATCACCGGTTGCGCGCCGACAATACCTGGAACCACAAAGAGCTGGAACTCGATGTAGTCTCCGGCGGCAACCTTCACTTCATTACCAAGAACACTGCCGGCCAATTTTCACGCTTCCTATTAGTAGCCTTCGGCGCCGGCCCCATCTACGTCTCCATCGAACCCGCTTCCAAAGTTCCGCTGCCCTGACCTACTCCCGCTTCGAAAAAAAAACGCTCCAATCACACGAGGATTTCTTCGGCCACGCAGATCATCCAGAATGGCCAACGGCTTTTGCTGCGAGATGGCCGAGTCGTCAGATCCGGGCCATGGTGGCCAACCTGAGAGAATGAAACCAGCCCCAAAATTGTTTCCTGAATTGCTTCGCTGAGGCGATTAAAGCGGCAGTGCCGTCCACGGCTTCTACTTTGCCACTTTTAAGATCATCACAACGCAAATCAGACGTAGCACGAACCTCCGCCAGCTCCGTCAAATAAGCACTCCTCGCGCCTTTCGCGAGCTCTTCCGGGGCTCGTCCCAAGCTGGTCGCCAACTCTTGTAGCTGTCGTTCCGTTTCAGGTTCTAGTTTTGCCCTCCTGCCAGCGAATGTAGGCAGCCGCAAAAAACGGCAAAGGGATTCCGTATTCATTAGCGCAATCCAACCTAATCCGCCCGCTCCGGGTCGCGCGCTTCTCGTTACAATTCCCTTATGCCTGAGCGTCTTCCATGGATCGCCGCTGACGCTGCCTCAGAGCGGCTACTCGCGCTCGCTGAAAAGGTCGCTCCCGCTCCCACCACGCTGCTTATCACCGGCGAATCCGGCTCCGGCAAAGATCATTTCGCACGGCTGGTCCACGAACTCAGCCCGCGCCGCGACGCTCCTTTCCTCAAGATTGATTGCACTTCACTTCCGCCTCATCTCATCGAAAGCGAACTTTTCGGCCACGAGCGGGGAGCTTTTACCGGCGCGGTCGATCGCAAGCTCGGACGCCTCGAACTAGGTGGCAAAGGCACTATCGTGCTCGACGAAATCGCTGCGCTCTCGCCAGAAGCGCAGGGCAAGCTTCTCCGTGTTTTGCAGGAGCGCGCTTTCGAACGCCTCGGCGGCAACGAAACTCTTCGTATCGAAGCTCGCCTCATCGCGCTCACCAACACCGATCTCCGCGCGGCAGTCACCGCCGGCCACTTTCGCGAGGACCTTTTCTTCCGCCTCAGCGTTCTGCCCATCGTCGTCCCGCCGCTGCGTGAACGCCGCGCCGACATCATTCCTGCCGCCGAACACTTCGCCATTTCGCTCGCCGCCATTCACAATCGCCCGGCAGTCCAATTCTCCGAATCCGCGCGCCGCGTGCTCACTGCCTACTCCTGGCCGGGCAATCTTCGCGAGCTCCGAAACGCTATCGAACGCGCCATGGTCTTCGCCAAGAACAACGAACTTCAGCCGGACGATCTTCCCGAAAACATTCGTACCGCCGCCGGTGGAGCTGCGCTCCTCTCCGGTCTTCGTTCGCTGGAAGACCTCGAACGCGAAGCCATTTCACAAACTCTTGAAGCCACGCGCTACCAAATCGCCAAGTCCGCCGAAATTCTTGGGATCAGCCGCAAAACTCTCCTCGAAAAACGCAAGAAGTTCGGCCTGCAATAAAAGCTATGCGCCTCCGTCTAATCCTCATCGGAAAAACCCGCCGCCCCGAACTTCGCTCCCTCTTCGACGACTACGTGAAACGCATCAGCCACTCCACGTCCATCGAAGTCAACGAAGTCCGCGATGCCGAAGCCGCCATCAAACGACTCGACGCCGACCGTGCCGCCACCGCGCTGCTGCTGGACGCTGGCGGCAAGCCACAAGACTCTGAATCCCTAGCCCGTTGGCTCGCCGAACGTCGCGACCAAGGCATTCGCGAAATCATCCTTATTTGTGGCGATGCTGACGGTTTTCCCGAAGCACTCAGCAAACGCGTCACCCAAAGACTTTCCCTTAGCCCCATGACCTATTCCCACGAACTCGCCCGGGTCATGCTCGCCGAGCAGCTCTACCGTGCTTTCGCCATTCTTTCCGGCAGCCCCTACCCGAAATGACCGGCGTAGTGT
>Ga0157376_10002604_pt1 | contig 12251 bp, 14 predicted proteins | sample M45metaG_FD_121801 | JGI IMG/M metagenome (GOLD analysis project Ga0157376, IMG submission 121801) | Miscanthus rhizosphere microbial communities from Kellogg Biological Station, Michigan, USA - M4-5 metaG | ecosystem: Host-associated > Plants > Roots > Rhizosphere > Soil | place: USA: Michigan... | reverse complement strand
GGCCACGACGGTCGTGGTGACGCACCACGCGCCGCATCCGTCGTCGATTCATCCACAATTTGCCGGGGACCCTTTGAACGCGGCGTTCGCGTCGAACTTGGCTCACCTAATGGGCAAAGCCGGCTTATGGATTCACGGGCACATGCACGACAGCGCCAGCTACGTCGTCGAAGGCACGCGTGTGATCTGCAATCCGCGTGGCTACCCTCTGAGCACGGGAGGTTCAGAGAATAGAGCTTTCGATGACGGCCTCATCATCGAAGTCTGACTGGCCGAGGAAACCGACGGGTCGCAAGATGGGGCCTTGCGGTTGAGGCAATTCGTGGCGCACGCCACCCGAGTCTTCGGTTCGCAACACGAGGCCGCACGTTGGTTCCGTAAACCTGCGATCGTGTTGGGATCACGACGCCCAATCGACTTGGTCTGGACGTTGGGCGGTATGAGGCAAATTGAAACGCTGCTGGACCGAATTGATAGCGGCGTCTACACGTGAGGCTGATTGGTTTCCCCTCGCTTGTATATTTCCGAGCTTGGCCGCCTCAACCCATGACTTGAACGACGGCAGCGGCGGCCTGGGATTTGGTCAGTCTTCTGAGGGTAGCAATGCGTGGAAGCTGGCTCACGCGTGGCCTTGTCTTGCCGGCCTCCCACAGGTAGATGGTCTGGCCTGAGACGCCCATCAGCGCGCCTGCTTGTGCTGCCGACAACCCTAGGCGATTGCGATGCGTCGCAAAACCCTTGGCGCGAAAGCGGAGGCGCCCAGAAGAGCGGTCCTCAGTATCTGCGACCGCAGCCCTCGCCTCGGCGCCCCGGGACCTCTGGTGCAAAAGTTTCTCGAGTGCGGTGACCTGGCGCTTAAGTGCCGCGATATGGCTGCGGTGCTGTGCGGATTGCTTCTTGAGCGACTCAGTTTCCGCTCGAACTTCCTTACGAGCGATCCGGGAAATCTCTGACTTCAGCGCAGATGCAAAGTTGGGCATTCACTAGCTTTCATGTTCCGATGTCGATCTCGGTAAGACTCCCTGTAAGACGTTGATCATAAATCCCGCGGCTTCATGCAATAGATGGAGGCTGCATAACCGACAGCGGACGAACGATCTTGATGATTCTGAATTCTCAAGCGTACGCCCCACTTTGCGCACGGGCCAGCAAATTAGAAACGATTGTCTGTCCTTCAGCGGTGTCCATCAGATCGGCGGCTCGGTGGCTGCAAGCGCCGCGAAGGGCTCTTGCAGCCACCGGGCGACCCAATGAGGTGCGCTGAATCCCTTCGGGTCTCCAGACTGCGTCACCATCACTTCAACCTGGCCAATAAGCCTGGCCATTCCCAGCACACGTTCGCCTTCCCCCTTGGAAAGCGGCTTGGACTTCCACTTCTTCCGATTGCAGGCGGTTTTCGAGAAGCCGAGCGTTGCCAGAAGCCAATCCTTGGACGTGCCCATATCCGCGGCGAGCTCGTCTACGAACGCCGCCGGGATCCCACTCTTAATGGCGTAGATAAGGGAGATGGGGTCTGCCTCAAAGTAGATGGTGAAGGACTTTCGTCCGCCAGACCTCGAACGTACCGAGCTTGCGACCACGGAGGTACTCCTCAAAATCTAAATGCCTTATCTGATCGTCGATGCATGCGCTAGTCAGCAGCCTAGTCGCAGTGCATCATAGATTGGAGTTGGAGATCTGCGCCCCGTACAGCTGAATCTATGTTCGCTACCGGACAGACGAAGAGTCGCCCGTGACGCAGGATGAATGCGCCCCTATAGGAGTGCTCACATGCACACATTCCTCGCAAACAATCGCGCAGAGCTGATCGAGCGCTGCAGAGCCAAGGTGGCGATGCGCCCGCGACGTGCCGCCGCGGTGAATCAGCTCGAGACAGGAATACCGATGTTCCTGGATCAGCTGGAAAGGACTTTGGCGGCAGAGGAGAACGGCCAGCAATCCATAAGCGAAAGAATCTCCGGAAAGTCTGGCGGCGACACGCAAACATTGTCGGAGATCGGCCTCACCGCGATGGCGCACGGCAGGCTCTTGCTGGACCTTGACTACACGATCGATCAGGTCGTCCATGACTATGGCGATCTATGTCAGGCCATCACCGACCTCGCGGTGGAACAGCACGCACCTTTTGACGTCGAAGAATTTCGGACCTTGAATCGCTGTCTCGACAATGCCATTGCTGATGCCACTACCGGCTACAGCCTGCAGCGCGATGCGGTGACGGACGCCAGCGCAAACGAGCGCCTCGGCTTCCTTGTCCACGAACTGAGAAACGCATTGAACACAGCTTCCCTGGCTGTCTCGGCTCTTGAACGTGGAAGTCTCCCCATCGCCGGCGCGACTGGCGGCGTGCTCAAACGCGCCCACGTCGCGATGAAAAGCCTGATTGACGCCGCACTGAACGACGTGCGCCGGGCCTCACCATTCAACGTCCGGGGAATATTCGCGGTCGCAGGCTTTATCGAAGATTCCGCGATGGCTGCAGCGTTGTATGCGACGGCCTCGGGGTGCACCCTGGTTGCACCGTCGGTCGACCTGAAGCTCATGATCCAGGGCAACCGGGGTGCATTGCTTGCGGCATTAGCCAACGTTTTGCAAAACGCCTTCAAGTTCACGCGACCGGGCACGGAAGTTCTTTTGCAGGCGGCACAGGTCGATGGCGCAATCCAAATTTCTGTGCGCGACCATTGCGGAGGTCTGCCGGCTGGAGATACCAGCAGCGTCTTTGTTCCCTTCACTCAGCTCGATCGCGACCGCGAAGGCTTGGGTCTGGGCCTTTCCATCGCCAGACACAACGTCGAGGCCGACGGCGGCACCATTCATGCAACCGACGTACCAGGCGAAGGTTGTGTCTTTACGATCTCTCTGCCGAGCTACAGATGACTGTTTTGACTTGCGCACGGATGCCGGGTTGCCGCCCTGGCTGAGTTCACCACATGCGTTTGCCAACGGCGAGACGCGAGCGACTAGGGTTTCTTTTCCTGGCCAAGAACACGGGCAACTTGTTCAGCGACCAGCTTGCTCTGTCGCTCGTCGGCGAGTTGTTCCCCGACTTCCGTCAGCTCGCGAAAGAGCTGCATGCACGTTCGCCAGCTTCTTCTCAAGATTCATGCACAGGCGCGGCTCTATGCGTTCTCCCGCCGGCGCGCGTAGAGCGTGCAAATCTGGAGAGATTCACGGAACCTGCTATGGCAATCTGAAGTAGAACGTTGCTCCGGCGCCGCCCGCCGCGATGGCCCATACTTTCCCTCCGTGGCGGCCAATGACACTGCTCACGATCGCGAGGCCAATGCCGGTGCCCTCGAATTCGGCCACTGTGTGCATGCGCTGAAACGGCTCGAACATGCGTGCCGCATGTTGCATGTCGAAGCCGGCGCCGTTGTCTCGAACAAAGAAGACCTTTCCTTCCCCTGAGTCGGCGCTGCCGATCTCGATGCAGGCGCTTTCCCGCCTGGAGGTGAACTTCCAAGCGTTACCGACTAGATTGTCGATCACGTGAATGAGCATGTGCCGGTCGCCGTGCACGTGAAGGTCAGGCTCGATGCGGATGTCAATTTCGCGCTGCGGATCGCGCTCGCGACATCGGCGCACTGCGTCTACCGCGAGTTTGGTCAGATCAACCGGCTCTGCCCGCAATTCCGCGCGAGACAAGGCAGCCAACGCCAACAAACCGTCGGCCAGTTCATCGATGTGACGGATGCCGCTCTTTATACGCTGGAGATAGTGTTTGGATCGATCGTCCAACACATCGCTGCATTGCCGCTCCAGCACCGTGGCAAAGCCGTGGATCGAAGCCAATGGGGCGCGCAGATCATGGGCGATCGAGTATGAAAACGCCTTCAGCTGCCGATTGGCATCTTCGAGCTGCGCCGTTCTTTGCTTGACCCGGTTTTCGAGCTCGGCATTGAGCTGCAGAATCTCCTGCTCGGCGAGCTTGGCTTCGGTAATGTCCTGTAAGGCGCCGTGCAGCCGTTGCACATTGCCGTGTTCGTTCCAGTGTGGCTCACCGATGATGCGAATCCACACCCGGCGGTGCTTGCACGTCTGTATTTCCACCTCGATGTCGAAGGGCGTGCCTTCGCCCAGGCAGTTCAGGAACGTGTCTCTTGCGAGCTCCCGATGCTCGGGCTGCACCATTCCAATGGCGTATTCGATCGTGGGGCGAAACCCTGGCGTCACATCGTGAATCGAACATGCCTCTTCTGACCAAGTCAGGGTTTGTTCGCCTACGTCAAAAGCCCATGCGCCCAGGCGCCCCACCTGCGCGGCCAGATCGAGCATGGCCTGCGCGTCGCGCAATTGATGTTCGGCCTTGCGTCGCTGCGTGATGTCTTGAACCTGAACGATGAAATGTAGGGGCCGACCCGCGGCGTCACGCACCAGGGTGCAATTGAGCTCGCCCCAGACGAGGTGGCCATTGCGGTGGAGGTATCGCTTTTGACGGCTATAGCTGCTGACTTTGCCGGCCAGGAGTTCAGCGCGTCGGTCCAGGTCTTCTTGGACGTCGTCGCAATAGACGATGTCGTGGAGCGTCAAATCGAGCAGCTCAGCCTCGGTGTAGCCGAGAAATTCGCAGAACGCCTTGTTGGCCTTCAGGCGTTTGTTGTCCGGGCCGACGAGCGTCATGCCGATCACGGCATTGTCGAAGGCGCTGCTCAGGTCGTAGATCGCGCGCGCCGCAGCCGAGCGACCCTGTTCGCGCACAAGGTGCTTCCAGTACGTCGAGGGCGAAGAGGCGGAGAAGGACACGCGACGGGGAGAGCTGTATCAAAACGTTACGACAGTATGCCCCGCGTGGTGCCTATTGGCTATCGCGATCGTGTAACGCGGACCCCCGGACGGGCGCGAATGAGAATTGAAGACACATGTCATTTGCTGTAACTTATAAGGAATACAACTTTCGGACGATTGCGCTGTTGAGCTGTGCGAAGTACACAGGGACTCCGTCGCTGGGAGAGCGCAATGATCGAGCGGATTACGGGGCCGATTCGAGGCTACTTTGTCGCTTTCTATGCCGACGAATTCAGCCAGTCCGGGGAGTCGCTTGCCTACTACAAGATTTGCGCGGGCACGCCCGACAGCTATTGGGGCGCGCCATGCCTGTTGAAGGACGGTATACCTCGGTCCTGTGCTTCTGACGAAGAGGCATTGCGAGCCGCCCAGGAAATGGCGCGACTGCAGATCGGGAATCTCCCGCCAGCAGATCAACTCGCGGCCGCCAGGGAAAATCGGCCCATGTACAGTTTTGAGTTGCAGCAATACGGCGCTCTGGATTAACGGCGCGCGCACATGCGAGGCTCCCAGCAGCTGCACCGAAGGGCATGGGGTGTCGCTATTGCGCGACGGCGGACATTTCCATCACGGGCACGGCGCCCGACATTTCCGCAAGTGACGTGGGCCTTGGACACGCTGCGACGGTCGACTTCAGGGCGTCGGGCGCGGGGAAAACTAACTTGCCGGCAAACAGCAACATGCCCAGAACGACCAACCCCAGTGCAAGGCGCGCGAAACGGATCAATACGACTGGATGGGTGGCCATGCTGGAATTTCTCGCAATTCGACAATCATCGATGCCAACGTCCCGGGATGGATGTAAGGCGTGGCTGAGGTGAGCGGTAGGTCAGCTCCTATACAAGCGCCACGTGACGAAGCCGACTGGGGGCGTCGCGCTCGACCGAATGCCACGCCCATTTGTCATCGGAGAATTCATCGGTACGATTGCGAGAATCATGATCGACGACCTCAAGAGAGCCATTGACCGTTGGCGTCAAGCCGACACAGAGGCCCGCTCGGCGGAGCATCTGCTGACTCAGGCTTATGACGGTGTATTCGCCAACCGGGGCGCGGCCGTTTCTGCCGAATTGATTGACCAGGTCGCGCGAATGCGGGCTATTTCGAATGAGGCATTGATGGAGGCGCTCGCGCTGATGAAGGTCGAGCGCGCGGACTTTTTTACAAAGAAACGATAGACACTAACCTTCGACAAAAGCGTCCAGCTGGTGTGAAGAAAGCTGCGCTGCCGCCGCGATGGTTCGAAGCCTTGCGCGGCGCATTTGAGTGCTTACTGTCGCCGCTCTCCCTCAGTCTCTTATAGTCGGCGTTGGGCTCGTCCAGCGCTGCGCCACGAAGGTGACTACGTCCACACTCGAATTCTGGGGGCGTGCAGCGAGCCCAAGAGGGCGGAGTTCGCGTTCCAATCCCGCCCTGGTACTGGACAATTGGTCTCTTTCTGCTGGGTGGCGTGCTCGCCTTGCTGACGATGAGTCTGCTGACACGACTGCTCGATCTCGGCAGGCTAGGCGTGATTGGAATGGTCTGCGGGGCCGCCGCCGCGTGGTCAGCGTTGGTCATCCACGGCCTTTCGCACCGCTGAACGGTTCTTAAGAGAAGTCAATCTTGCGAGTGGTACTCGCTCACCGCCGCTTCGAACGCCCGCTTATGCAATGCGGTGTCTGCCGGGCCTGCTCGTTCGCGTAGGCGTCTGAAGACCCAGCCCAAGCCGGCAATTACGCCCAAATAACCGATGAAGTAGACGGCCAGCCAGACCCATACGCGATGCTGCGGCTCGGGCCGTAGCAGCATGTCCGCCAGCACCGGCGCGAGAATGAACAACGTACCCGCAACACCGCGGGAATCCGGATCGGTGAGCTTGATCGAGTTCGCGAGAAGTACGGAGGCAAATGCCAGGCACCCTGCTGTAGCTACAAAGAACAACCACCGCTTGCCCATCCCGCCAATTCCTTGCTATCTCGAATCACCTTCTCTCCGCGCAGGCGGATGACCTGTTTCGAATCCGCCGCTCCAACAACTGCGGCGGTCATGGCTTCGCAGCGAAAATGCTGCTGTCGGCGACGCCGAGCGATCCCTACTCGGCAGTCGCCGACGTCACTCGTTCGAGAGTTGGCCCAGCGGGATACCTGCCGCGCGTTCATCAGCGTGGAGCGCAGCGATCAGTTTTCCGAGGTCCTCATCCAACCTCAGTAGCGTCCCGGCATCCAGGCTCGCGAGGGCGGCCGGCAGCATGCCGGTGAACGGTCCCGGCGCGTTGCGCAAAACCCTGCGGCCGGCCGGCGTTATCCGAAGCGCTACCGTCCGGCGGTCCGGACTGTCCTTCACAACCGAGATCAGTTTGCGCTCCGTCAGCGTCCGCACCAGATTGCTTGCCGTCGATCCATGAACATCCATCGCGCGCGCAAGGTCGCTCGTCCCCAGGCCCGGATTTTCGCAAATCACGCCCAAAGCCCACAACTGCGCACCGCCAATTCCGGCATCATTTTCGATTTGGCGAAAGTGCGTTTTGATGGCGTTGAACACAACGCGAAAGCGGCGCAACACCTGCTGTGGATACGCCATCGAATGGTCCGCGGGGGGCGAGCTTACGCGTCGGCGCCGAGCGGGAGTCTTCGCAGCAACTGTCATGTAATCATGATAGCGGCGGACGGTTCGGCCACTACATCATTGGGAGTGTGGCGTGGCCGCGCACGACAAATTGATTGCCAAGGGAAGGCTCGAGACCGCTGGTTGCCCAACCCCTGCGAAAGCACGGCCGGCGCGGGCCCGCCGGATAGCTAAGCAGCGTATGCTTGCCTTCGACCCTGGTCTCGCTTGCTTCGAGCACACGGCCTGGAAACAAGGGAAGAGTGCGCCCATGGATGTCCTCGATTTACTCGACTTGATGGTCACCGAAAAAGCCTCGGACCTTTTCTTTAGCGTCGGCACACCGGTCCACGCGAAGATCGAAGGCGTCACGCGGCCTTTGCAAACCGATCCGTTGACCTCGAGCGAGGCGAAGCAGCTCGCCTATTCGCTGATGAACGAGAAGCAAATTGCCGAGTTCGAGGAGCGCCTGGAGCTGAACATGGCCATTTCCGCGGCGCAGATCGGCAGGTTTCGCGTCAATGTATTCATGCAGCGCGGCGAACCCGGGATGGTGGTGCGTCACATCAAGTCAAAGATTCCGCCCGTCGTGGCGCTGGGGTTGCCCGTCGTGCTGGAGCGGCTGGTCATGCTCAAGCGGGGCCTCATCCTGGTGACGGGCGCCACTGGTTCCGGCAAGTCGACCACGCTGGCCGCCATGATCAACCATCGGAACGAGGAGGCTACCGGGCACATCCTCACGATCGAGGATCCGATCGAATTCATCCACGAGCACAAGCGCTCGGTGGTGGATCAGCGCGAGGTGGGCATCGACACGCTGTCGTACGAGCACGCCTTGAAGAACGCCTTGCGCCAGGCACCCGGCGTCATCATGATCGGCGAAATTCGCGACCGGCTGACCATGCAGCAAGCGATCGCGTATGCGGAAACGGGGCATCTTTGCCTGTCCACGCTCCATGCGAACAACGCCAACCAGGCGATGGAGCGGATCATCAACTTCTTTCCCGAGGACGCACACCGGCAGCTCCTGATCGACCTTAGCGTAAACCTGGCGGGCGTCATATCGATGCGTCTCGTGCCGGGATTGCAGCAGACACTGGTTCCCGCGGTCGAGGTTCTCCTGCAATCGCCGTATATGTCGGACCTGATCGCGAAGGGCGAGATTGCCGCCATCAAGGAAGTCATTGGCAAGAGCACCGAGACGGGCATGTGCACGTTCGACCAAGCGCTCTACAAGCTGTACGCCGACGGGCAAATCTCGCGTGAAGAGGCGCTGCGCAACGCGGACTCGAAGACCGACCTGGGGTTGCGCATCAGGCTTGCCGCCGGCATCGAACCGAACGCGACCGGCACCGCGCTGTCAATCGAATCGTCGCGGCCCGCGAACGCTCCTTCGCAACGCCGCCGGCCGCCAGGCTGAAGCCGGATCGCGGGCGCCGATTCTGGTCGAGCTCGTTTTCCCGGATCGGAGCTGGAGTCAACGCCTAAATTGCCTTTCGCCTTGATCTAGATCAAAGCGCAGCCGCGTCTTGCGGCCTTAATTAGAAAATGGACGCCAAGGTAACGGCTGCGCATGCATTTCTTGCTGTGCTTTCCCCATCTGCCGATGGGGAGCCGAAAGTTCGCCTTGCGCAACTCGCCGAGGCTCTCGGCGCTCCCCTTGAAGCTCTCGAAAGGGCAGCCGGCGTTGCATATCCACTATCGCGAGACGATGAGGCCGCGCAATGTCTTTTGCGCGATTTCCGCCGCACCATGGCCGATAGGTCAGCCAGTATCGGATTCGAAGCGGCCTTCGACGAAATCACGAGAGCGGCCTTGCGCTCTTCTGCCGATCCGCTATTGAAGCTGCTCGCCGGCACTTAATGCCTGTGGCGAGCTGATCCGCGCCGGGCTTAGTACGGCCAAACTATCCCGCTCGCTGCCATCGAGTCCCTTCGAGTATTGGCTGGCCATGACGGCGGCACGGGTTAAGCAATTTCCTTAGTCCACAAGGAGCGCGCCCCTCCAGAATGTAACTGTCGGTAAACCGAACCTCAGCGGTTTCAGAAGGTTCGTTCCAGGAGACACCATGCTTTACTTGAAGACCGAGTCCGGCCGCGCCGAGATGCAAGCACGGCGCTTACCCCTCACGCCTGGCCAGCGTCAAGTTCTGATCCTTTGCGATGGCGAGCGCTTCTACGAGGATTTGCTTGAAATGCTACCGGAGGCCACGCTGAGGCCGGCGGTGCGCCAGTTGAGCGCGCTGAAGTTGCTCGAAGCCAGAGAGGTCGAGTACCGGCCGAAGGCGGAGCCCCATGCGCTGACTGAGTCAGAGCGCTTCCGTGCCATCGTTGAGCTTGCAACGGCGATGGCGGTCGACCTCGGGTTCGCCGCGCGCATCAAGGCGCAGTTGCAGATCGAGAAGGCGAGCACCGTGGCCGACCTCACCGGCGTCGTCGATTTGCTGTGCAGGAATCTGACCGAGCAGGGCAAGAGGACGCCGTTACTTGGCCTGCGCCTGAGCAAGCTGATGCAATTGGCAAATGAAGGCCGCGTCTCAAATACGAATTCGGCCACCTCCGTGATGCAGTGAAGGCGGACGTCGCGCCCGCAATGCGCTTGCTGCGGTCTTGTCGCTGCCTTGTGGGACCTTTCCAAGTGGCATCCGCGCTCCAAATCCCTGACGGTCTACGCATCGGATCAGTGGCGGCCCCACGTGCTTAGCGGAGACAAGTTAACTCTCGTGATTTGCTGCAGAAGCGAGGCGCCGGTCTTCATCAACATGCGCAATGATTCGATGGCGTAGGAGAGCGTCCGCGATCGAGGGGATGAAATAGAGCAGGCGCGCAACCAATTCGGGCCCAATCCCGGACGGATCCCCCAAGACGAGGGCAATGCGGGAATTCTCTGACTCATGTTTGGTCGAATTTTCGAGTGTCGCGCAGCAGGTCGCGCGCGGCCAGGTTTTGGTACAAGGCGCGCACGCCGAACGTCCATGGCCTGATCTGGTCGCAATGTTGTACCCGGTTGACCAGCGTTCCCAGCTTGTCCGTGAAGATGCGAACGCTGTCCCCGAGGTGATGGGTGAAGCCGCTACCCGCAACGCCGCGGTCTTGCACCGGAGCGAACATGGTGCCCAGGAACAGCATGAACCCATCCGGGTACTGGTGATGGTCGCCGATCGTCTGCGTCACCAGCGACAATGGGTCGCGGCTTATTAGGGACATCGAACTTACGCCTTTCATGATGAAACCGTCTTCTCCGTGGACCTCCATGATGACAACGCAGCGCCTGACGTCTTCGAGGCTGTAGGTGCTGTCGAACAGGCGCAGGAAGGGCCCGATCGAGCAAGACCCGTTGTTGTCCTTGGCCTTGCCCAGCAGCAGTGCGCTGCGGCCCTCCATATCCCGCAAGTTGACGTCGTTGCCCAGGGTTGCCCCTTTGATCCGGCCGCGGCTGTCCACGGCCAGCACAATTTCTGGCTCGGGGTTGTTCCATATCGATTTCGGGTGGATGCCCACGTCGGCGCCCAGCCCGACCGCCGACAGGAGCGGCGATTTGGTGAATACCTCGGCATCCGGGCCGATTCCCACTTCGAGATACTGCGACCACAAACCGCGAGCCACCAGAAGTTGCTTGAGTTCCTCTGCCTGGCGTGAACCGGGCACGATGTGTTCCAGCGGGCCGTCCAGGATTTCCAGGATGCGGGCGCGAAATTCTGCTGCGAGCGCCGGGTTTCCCTTCGCCTGCTCTTCGATCACGCGCTCCATCATGCTCGACGCAAAGGTCACACCGGCCGCCTTGATCACTTGCAGGTCGCAAGGCGCGAGGAAATGAGGCGCTTCGCCGTCCTGCCTCATCGTCGCCTGAATCACCGCCTCCAGGGTGCCGATCCGAACGCCCGTTGCCCGCGCGACGCAAGCCGCCGGATCGGTCTCTTCCAGCAGATCACTCACCGTCGGCCAATGGGACGTCAGGTCGAACACGCCGCCTGCACGCACGGTGACGACGCAAGGGCCACCCGGATTCGCGCCGGACTGCGGCAACCACACGCGGCCCACCAAAGCGCCGGCGACACCGTCAAGGGGCAGCAGTGACGAGGCCTCGACCATCACGTCCATGCCTCGCCCTTAGGGAAGGCTGAGAGGTGAGTTGCGAAAATTGCGCTCATTGCTTGGTCCCGCCCCTAGGCCAGCGTGTAAGCAGTCTTCACCACGGTGAAGAACTCCTGCGCATAACGGCCCTGTTCCCGCGGCCCGTAGCTGGAGCCCTTGCGTCCGCCGAAGGGCACGTGGTAGTCCACGCCCGCCGTCGGCAGATTCACCATCACCATGCCCGCTTGGCTGTGGCGCTTGAAGTGCGTTGCGTGCTTCAGGCTGGTGGTCGCGATGCCGGCCGACAGGCCGAACGGTGTGTCGTTCGCCACGGCGAGCGCCTCGTCGTAATCCTTGACGCGGATGACGCTGGCCACCGGGCCGAACACCTCCTCGCGATTGATGGTCATCGCCGCGGTGGTTTCCGTGACGAGCGCGGGCAGTTGATAGAAGCCGCGCGTCGCGCGCTGCACCGCTTCGCCGCCGAACACCTTGCCGCCTTCCTGCCGCGCGACTTCGACGTAGCGCAAGTTGCCCGCCAGTTGGCGCTCGTCGACCACGGGCCCGATGTCGGTGCCGGCCGCGAGCGCGTTGTCGATCTTGAGCTTGCTCATTCTTTCGAGCACCGCACCCACGAAAGCGTCATGAATGCCTTCGGTCACGATGAGGCGACTCGAGGCCGTGCAGCGCTGGCCGGTCGAGTAATACGCACTTTGCACCGCGGCGCTCACCGCGACATCGAGATCGGCGTCGTCCAGTACGATCATTGGGTTCTTGCCGCCCATCTCGCATTGCACCTTGGCC
>Ga0157376_10002603_pt1 | contig 12255 bp, 7 predicted proteins | sample M45metaG_FD_121801 | JGI IMG/M metagenome (GOLD analysis project Ga0157376, IMG submission 121801) | Miscanthus rhizosphere microbial communities from Kellogg Biological Station, Michigan, USA - M4-5 metaG | ecosystem: Host-associated > Plants > Roots > Rhizosphere > Soil | place: USA: Michigan... | reverse complement strand
TTTTGCCCCACGACTGGTCTTCAAAGAAAAATGTAAAGAGGGAGGGTGTGTAGTTGTGCTCTTCAAACATCAATCTGCCGGGCGTTGGATCTTTCGGGAAATTATCTACACTAATCAAATCGCTTGTTCCCTGGATAATCAGGCATCTGTAAGAATTTTTACCCCCGGTAGAACGAACTGCATTTACAAAGGTTTGGTGGTACGAAAGCAGAACATTCGTTTGTTCAGCATTGCTGGTATATGGCTCATTGGCGCTGGCAAACATCAGGTGCTCATCAAAATCACGCATAGTGGTAGCGATTTGTTCCCAAAGCGCTTTTTGTTTGGCATTGACCGAATCCTTTTTTTGCGAAGAAAAATTCTGTTCCAGCCATCCCCCATCCCAATGAATATTGAGCATAACGTACATGCCATTATTTACACAATAGCCAACTACATCTTTAACTCTGTTGAGCCAATTCTGATCTATGTGTGCAGTGGCCTTGTTATCAACATGAATATCCCATGCACACGGTAAGCGAATAGCAGTAAAGCCTAATTGCTTTACAGATTTCACATACGACTCGGTGATCTGGGGATTGCCCCAACTTGTTTCTCCACCGGTAGCCTCCAATGTATTACCAATGTTCCATCCCAATTTAAATTTGGCAGCTAATTGTACAGCAGTGCTCATTCCTGTTGAATCGCCTGCTTTGGAAGACAAATTGTAAGACGGGTATATCGTAGTTGCCTGCGAGATGGAAACTCTCCTGGACTGACCGTTTGTAGCATTTACCACCAATACTGTGGAACGGGTGGCACCAGAGGTGTTAAGCCCTGCATTTATCTGAACGTTACTATTACCACTGTTGCCCGATGTTTTGTCTGATTGCAACCATGAGGAAGCAGCGTTGCTGATGCTCCATGGTGCATTTGCACTGATGGCAATAGCTGCTGTTCCTCCCTGTGCAGGAAGATTAATTTCGGATGGTGATACAGAGAGTTCGGGGGCTTCTCCGGTTTTTTTCTTACAGCTTGTAAAAAATATTGCTGCAATGAGAAATCCTATTGCCATGTAGCGGATTGTTATTTTCATATTTTTTGTTTCCAGCGTTTTAAAAAAATCTTTTGTTTAATAAGACCAAAGGATGGTACAATTTTCATTGACCATCCCCGATCTTACTTGTGCAAAATGAGAAACTTGTAACACTTGCTTATTTTAAGCCAGCACCCGCACGCAGCGAATCCAATGCCCGTTTGTCTTCTATTGTTTCTGTTTGCCTGTTAATTACTCCAGCCCACAAAAACGCCGGGACCCCATTGGCGCGGGCACTTCTCACCATATGTCCAAAGAAATGCGCGGTTGATGTTAAAGACAATAATGAATCTGCGGGATGTCCCACAAGATCATCGGCATGGTATTGTACACCAAATTCGCCAATCAGTACAGGAATGTTTTTATCTACAAAAGATTTCTTTGCCCATTGCATGTTGCGCTCCATATAGGCTTCTTCAAAAGCTGGATTTGAATTATGTGCCGTGTCGGTAAGTGAATGAAAGTTGGCACCCCAATAACGCCATTCTTTGCCCCAGCTTGCATCATCGCCCAGTATACAAAAATTAGGAGGAGAGTACCAGTGAAATTCAAGTATCAATTTGTCAGGCACCTGATCTTTGGGTAAACCAGGTAATCCGTCCGGAGCAAAATAATTAGCCAGGTCAAGCGATGTGCTGGGTGCCTGAAGCACTAAAGTACGATAAGCATTTTTTCCGCCTGTAGACCGAACTGCATTGATAAATATTTGATGATAGGCATACAAATTGGTACTTGATGTTAAATCATCAGCATCAGGTTCATTGGCACTGGCTAATATCAAATGCTCATCAAAATCACGCATGGTGGTGGCAACTTGTTCCCAGACTGCTTTTTGTATGGCTTTTACTGTATCTAATTTAGCGCCCGTTGCTTTACACTCCAGAAATCCATTGTCATAATGATCGTTCAGTAAAACGTACATACCGTCATTGATACAATATTGAACAACCTGTTTTACCCTGTCAAGCCAGGCTGCATCAATTTGACCAGTGGTACGATTTGAATGTGCGTACCAATTACATGGAAGCCGTATGGCATTGAAACCTGCCTTTTTAAGGGTATCAATCAGTGTTTGCGTAATTACAGGATTTCCCCATCCGGTTTCTCCTCCCGGTGCTTCCAGGGTGTTCCAGATATTCATGCCCAATTTAATGCTTGAATTTATTTGCTTGGCAGTACTGCCCATGCCGGTTGCATCCGGTGCTTTGGGTGAAGTATTATACGAAATAAATATTACCGGAGCCTGAAGTACCGTAATGCGCCTGGCCTGGCCATCTGCAGTATTAAGTTGCAAAAGTACTGTCCGGCTTATGCCGCTGGTATTAGCAGGTGCTGTTAACGTAATGGTTGCATCTCCACTATTGCCGGATACCTGGCTTAATTTCAACCATCCAATATTTGTGGTATCAATACTCCATTTACCATTATAAGTAAATGACAGGGGTTTAGTCCCTCCTCCTGCAGGAATAGTATCTGTAATATTTGAAATAGAAACCTGCTTCGAAACCGTTGTTTTTTTACAAGAACTGATTGCTAAAAGGGTAATAAAAGCGCCTGCTATCCCGCAGATAGTTTTCATTTTCATCGGTATATTTTTAATGCTTCTTTTTAAAAAAAATTATAAAAGTAGCAGGGCAGTAACCCTGCTAACGCTATTAACTGCCTGCTATTTAATTTTTACTACTCTTAAATTATCAAAAGCACCATAAAAGCCTGTTGCCGTTGCCGAAGTACTATAGTTATGTATATACATTGTGCAACCGCTGTTTCCCGATGTTCCAATTAAATCAGCGAATTTTGTCATTGAAACTCCTTTACCAGCACCAAGGGTGGCATCAGTTTTACGGAACTCAGTAAAAGGAATGGTGATAGTTCTCCAGCCTTTTGTAGTGTACGCTGCAGTGGAATTTAAAGATACCTGCCATGGTTCCCACCGGGCTATATATGTTTGATCGGAACTTAGCACATCAATGGAACCGCCATTCCATGATTGTGGGATATTTACTTCAAATTTAAATGCCCAATTGCTTATCGCATCATTGATGTTACCTGCGGGCACCCACTGTGCCCCGTTCATAAGGATAGCATAATTAGAATAGGTATTACCCTCGTCAGGAGACAAAATGCCATTTTTAAGCGACATGTAAAGACTTGAATTTCCAGGAAAATCAGGATTGTAGGATGGCCATCCGGAGTTTGGATCACCACTATTAAGGGTGGCCCCGCCCCACCACTGCCAGTTAAAATTGCCACTCCATTCCCAATTAGATATTGATCCCAATCCGGCTATATCATTCACGTTATACGCTGTGGTGGCAGTACCAAACGATGTTGTAACAGATACCGGTCCGCTTTGAGAAAGTGCCGGCAAAACAAACGCTATAGAACTCCCATCAGCTGATGAAACAAAAGAAGTAATACTTGTACCGGCAAAACTAAATGTCTGAATACTTTTTAGGTAAGTGCCATAGATATAAACAGAATCGCCGGTTTTGGCATTTTCGTTAGAAACACTGGTAATGGTTGGCGTTGCAATTATCTTAAAAATAACTGTGCCGCCTTTAGTAGTTACTTCTGCATTTCCACTTGTAGGAGCAGGTGTTGGCATAGTAAAACCAAGGGCAGTGCCATTGAAGTTTGATTTATATAATGGAATGTTAGTTCCTCCATAAGTAAGCTTTTGAACTAAAACCAGGTTTGCGCCATAAATAAAAACAGAATCGCCAGGGTTGGCAAATACGTTTGAAATAGCTGTAATTGTTGGTGCAGCCGGTGTTAACCTGAACGAAAACGTTGTCGTACCTCCGGGAGTTGTATATTGAATAGTATTGAGCTTACCCGTATCTATTGTTGAAAACACGATAGAAGGAATTTGCACAACAACACTATTTGGAGCAAATAATGCATTATTAAAAGTGGCAGGTACGCCATCAAAAGTTATTTGAAGTGCATTTTGTAAATTCTGACCAGTAATAACCACCCATTGGCCATTGGGCACAAGGCCGGATAAAGCAGTATCACCCGGAGATGCCACATAATTAATAACTCCGGTAACTACCGGACTGGGTTCTTCAACTTTCTTTTTACACGCAGGCATTAATAGTATTAATGCAATGGCAACACTAAAAAAGAGAAATCCTCTATTTATTTTATGATTTATTTTCATAATAATTTATTTTATATTCTTATTTAATTAAGAACATTCATTTTTAATATTTTACCGGCGCATCTGCCAGTTTTGGATTTGCTGTTAACTCCGTTGCTGGTATTTGCAACGTAAATGAGCTGGCTGTTGCCGGAAGCACAGTCACAACAGGACTGGGATCCGGTGTGGCAACTCCGGCAGTAATATTGAAAAAAGCACGGTTTTGTGCATTTATAATAGCCAATGCTTTAGCCGGTTTCCAATAAGAAAGCCTTACCAGATCCCCCCAATATTGTCCTTCAAAAGCAAATTCAATTCTTCTTTCGCTAATAAGCGTATCAAGTGTTATAGTTGAAAGAGGGTCAACACCTGCCCTGGCACGCACTTTGTTAAAATACAATAAGGCATCGGCATCTGAAGTGGTAGTATTGTTTCCCATAATAGCTTCCGTATATATCATATACACATCGGCTAACCTTAACACAGCATCATGTTCAGGAGATGACCATAAATCCATAAGAGGCGAACTGTTATCTACATCGTTACCAATGATATGTTTTTTCATACTTACACCAGTAGCTGTGTAACCACCACCCGCTGCATTCAATTCAGGATAGTAATCGCCGTTAACCATAAAGGTGGCTTTGCGTCTTACCGTATCTTTAGCGGAATACAGTAAGTATAAGTCGTAAGTTGGATGCATAGAGGACCAGGCCCCTCCTTTTTTTGGCATAATAATGTTGCTTGGAGCATAGTTATTGAGTGTATTACCATTGCCATAACCAGTACCGGGCGCCCATTGAAAAGCAAATAAGACTTCCGGAACATCGTTATTTTGTGCTTTAAACAGGTCATAATAACTGGGGAATAATGTCTTGCCGCTATTTTTGCACACATTACCAGCATATTTTTTTGCACTATCCAGGTAAGCCTGGTTGCGTGAACCATTGCCACCCAAACCTGCCATGGTTAAATACACTTTGCTCAACATACCTTGTGCCGACCATGTAGTTACTCTGCCTGCGGCATCTGTAGCAGGAAGATTTTGTACGGCAAAACTGAGATCGTTTGCTACAAACTTATATACATCAGAAACAATAATGCGGTTAAGCAGAGGGTGTTCAATCAGCTTGCTATTATCCTCCACAATAGGTACGGCACCCCAATGCAATACCAAATTAAAATAAGCATATCCGCGAATAAATCTTGCTTCGGCTATCGCCGCATTTTTATCTGTTGCAGTAACCGTGGCAGGGGCATATTGTTGTATGCCCAGAATAGTATTGTTGCATTGGCCAATAAGATTGTATAATCCGGTCCATGCGCTCTGCACATAACCGTTAGAAGCCGAAAGGTTTACTGCAAAAAGTTCATTATTATCAGTACCCTGATATTGACCGGTAGTTCCATTTCCACTTAAAACATCGCCAAATTGCAAAAAACCATTACCATGCCATTGCCAAACGGAAGCACCGCCGTAAAGGCTGGCAGTAGCCAATCTTAGTTCTGTTGCAGATTGATAAAAATTATTGGAAGCAATCTGAGATTGCGAAGGACGGTCGAGAAAACTCTTTTTACATCCGGTTACTGCCACAAGCAATAGCAAAAGGATGAATAGTTTATTTATTGATTTCATAAAAATTAATCGTTTTTTACTTTGTTAATTTCACATTTACACCAACCGTGAATACCCTTGATTGGGGATAATACCCACCATCATAACCAGCCTGAAGCGGATTCCAGGAGCCAACTTCAGGATCCATACCTGTGTATTTGGTAATTATAAATGCGTTTGAAACATTAGCATATAACCGAAAAGAATAAATATGCGCCTTTGCCAGTATATTTTGAGGCAAACTATACCCTATGGTAATGTTCTTACAACGAATGAAAGAAGCATCTTCCAAATATAAATTTGCAAAACGCCCATTTTCATTTGTATTGTCGTTTCTTAAGCTTGTAATGGTGGTATTGGGGTTGGTAACGTATACATTGTTTACATTGTTTTTGTCACCATCAGGGTTAATTAAAGCAGTTTTAGCATAGTTTAATACCCCGGTAAAATAGTTGGTATTATTTAAAGGGTTAGTTTGCGAAACCGGCAATTGATTATACACTTTGTTGCCAACGCTGCCACTAAAGAAAATGTTCAAATCAAATCCTTTATAAGTAAATGAGTTATTGAACCCAAATTGGAATTTTGGATGGGGTGAACCTAAGAAAGTTTGGTCTCTTGTGTCAATAATACCATCACCATTTAAGTCTTTGTACATACGGTCGCCATACCATATACCACCACCCGCATTCGCAATTGGACGGGGTGTACCTGATTGATCGGCCGGCAATGCATGGGTTTTAAAATCGTTGACAGTAGCAAATATGCCATCATATATATAGCCGTAAAACGAGCCAATAGGCTGACCAACTACAGTTTTTGAGTTTCCCGAAACAAGGCTGGCATCTTCGCCACCAGCACCTAAGCTCAATACTTTATTAATATTACGTGATATTGTAACATCCGTTTTCCAGGAGAAATTTTTATTGATGATATTGGTAGTTCCAACTCTTATATCAATGCCTTTATTGCTGATAGAGCCAACATTTACATAAGGCGACTGCATTGCGCCTGGCGAATAATTTGTTGTTGTACCGGAATAAGCAGGAAGCGGTATTTTTAATAAAAGGCCATCAGTATTACGATCGTAAACATCTACTGAAAAATTTAATCTCCAGTTAAAGAAAGTACCATCTAATCCAAGACTGGCATTTTTTGTTTTTTCCCAGGTAACATTGGGGTTTGCCAAATTTGATTGAAACTGTGCAGTACCAGATAAGCCATTAGCAGCTGTAGAAAGCTGGGTTACATAAGTATTGCTGGGGATTCCCTGATTATTGGTTAAGCCATAGCCAAGGCGCAACTTTAATTCATTAATGTCTTTTACATCTTCTAAAAACTTCTCGTTGTTTATTTTCCAGGCAAATGCACCAGAAGATGTAGTTGCCCAACGGCCACTCGCGGGAAATTTATCGGAACCATCACGCCGCAGATTTGCTGTAAATAAATATTTGTCTAACCAACTAAAGTTAACACGGCTAAAATAAGATTCTGAAGCTCCATCACCATAACCACCACCATTTTTTGCAGTAGAAGGATCGCCGCTGGAAATAGATTGCACATTATTAGAAGGAAAATCTGACCGGCTGGCAGACACACTTGCAGATTTACTCAGATTGCTCTCGTGTCCTAGCAGTACGTTTAGATTGTTCTTACCAAAAGAATGATTATAGGTAAGATAATTTCGTAAGACTGTATAAATATTTTGTCCGGAGCTATAGGAAGACGAAGTTGGGTTAGGGGTTGTGTATTTTCCAAAAGTAGTTTGAGGCTGAAAGCTTTCATTTGAAGAAAAATCAAAATTTCCAGAAACCTCATTTCTCAGCGATAAGTCTTTGGTTAATTTTACTTCGGCATATACATTCCCAAACAGCTGGTACCTGTAATTCATATTTTTATTAATAAGGGCCATAGCAACCGGGTTTACAACCGGCTGAACCCATCCTGAAGTATTGGTAACACCTCCCCAGGTGCCATCATTATTTTTTACAGGAACATCGGCGGTTAAACCCAATGCACTTGAAATTACACCTGAAGTAGATCCCCCTGATTGCACATTTTCAACAACATTCGCCAATTGAAGGCTTGTACCTATTTTTAACCAATCGGTTGTTTTATTGTCTAAATTCAACCGCACAGAATATCGCTGAAATTTAGAGCCAAGCGCTATACCATCCTGGTCAAAATATCCCAGGGAAAACAAGTATTGAGTTCTAACATCACCGCCGCTTACTGTAAGCGAATGATTTTGCATGGGTGCATTGCGGAATAATTCATTTTGCCAATTGGTACCTGTGCCTAAATATTTTGAGTTGGCAAATTCGGGCCTGGCATCAAAACCCCACACAACGGCCCTGTCGTTAAGAAATGACGCAAGCTGCTGCAAATTAACAGTTGGAAGCCTTTTAGGTATCTGCTGATACCCATAATATCCGTCATACGATATCTGAGGCGGTGCTACGCTACCTCTTTTAGTAGTAATTACAACAACGCCATTGGTTGCTTGCGAGCCATAAATGGCAGTGGCAGAAGCATCTTTTAATACATCAATGGATTCAATTTCAGAAGGATTGATAGTGTTCAGGGGGTTAGAGCCATTTCCAGGGTCGTTTGTTGGCGGAATAATAACACCATCAATAACATACAATGGCGAATTAGAGCCACTGATTGAAGATATACCATGTATTTGAATAGATACACCGCCACCAGGTTGCCCGGATATTTGTTGCACCACAAGGCCAGGCACTTTACCCTGTAATGCCTGATCAAAGGTAGTGGGCTGTGTTTTGCGGAGCTCATCGCCGCTGACAGATGATATAGAACCGGTAACATCTTTGCGTTTTGCCCTTCCATAACCAATTACTACCACGTTGTCTAACTGTATACTGCTCTCAGCCAGCTTCACCTGGATGGTATTGTTTTTGCCAACGGTTACTTCTTTTTTCATATAGCCCACCATTGTAATTATCAGTACATCTCCGTTCGATGCTTCAATAGTGAACCTTCCTGCTTCATCAGCAACAGCAGTTCGATTGGTGTTTTTGACGGTAACAGTTGCCGCCGGGGTTGGAGCCGATGTTTTTTCATTGATGATTTTACCGCTAATCTTTGTTTGGGCAAGTGCATCATTGTTCACAGAGAGCAGCAAGCCGATGCTCCATAGCAGTAGTAATCGCAAGCGAATCGTTTTGGTTGACTTCATTTTTATACATTTGATTTTGATAAATGAAAAATGAGACGAATTCCGGCAATGGTGTCAGAATTGTATTGCAGACCGGAAGAGAAAGGAAAGATTGAATGTGTTTTTATGTGCGGGCCCATCTTTTCAAAATAAACGCTGGCTGTATCACAGCAGTGGGCAAGACCGGAAAAGCCCCATTTTCTCCTGGTGGATGATGGAAAATCCACCGTTAAATTACTAACCGGCAGAAAAGCCGGAGGCGTGAATGCCAGCAGTCGTTTTTTCATAAACAGCAATCTTTTACCTGGTTTATTGCTGTAAAACTAGTTTGGCTTTTTATAAAACAGGGTACCCAAATGATGCAAACTAAGGCACTAATTGTTGCAGAAGACTGATTTTCACCAGGTTTTACCAGGCAGGAAACGTGTTAGTGCTTTTATCTCTTACGGATTGTAATTTTTTCCAAAAATCCAATCTTCTTTTGAATTATTTCTCCGCCATTAAATGATCCCACATGCAAATGATCCTGCATGTTTTTAATGATAGATCACTTGCCAAAGCTGGCACTGAGAAACTACGGTGTAAAAAAATACAGCGTATAAATCCAGGGCACTTCAGTAAAGGCATTTCGTTGAATGTCATGTAAAGACCGCAAGAGGCAAAGATGCAAAGTTGGCTTTGCTTTCTTTGCCTCCTGGCGTGAAATTTTCTTTATCTAAACGACAATAATTACACAATGTCAAATTTAAGTGTGGTGGTGGTTTGCATTGTCAGGATAAAATCCGTATCACATTCGCGTAATTCAAATCATCCGATATTTTTTCGGGTAATGAAACTACCAGTCCATTCTCATTTCTTTCAAAGGTTAATGATTGTTTTGTTGGAACCCACTCTACTTTTTGAATTTCTTTCGTAAAATGCGCGCTGTTCTTTGCCAGGCTTTTTATCACCAGTTTTCCGTCCGCCGGCAAGCCCATTGCAGTTGCATAAAGTGAATCGCCTTTTTGTGCAAAGCGAATGTCTTCATAGGTGAATTGCTTTCCCTTGCCTTCATTAAAGCCCTGCTCAGTAAGTTTTGCAGATGCTTGTTGGGCGGGTCCTTCTCCGAATATTTTCCATGGCCTCGTACCATAAATACTTTCACTGTTTGCTTTCATCCATTGTCCAATTGCCTCAACAATCTTTCTTTCTTTTTCATCAATGCTGCCATCTCCGCGAACGGGAATGTTCAGCATAAGATTACCATTCTTGCTAACAATATCTGCAAGGGTTTGAATAACCGTCTTTGCTGTCTTGTAACCATCGCGTTCATACAATCCGCGATCATAGTGCCAGCCACCAATGCAGGTATCGGTTTGCCAGGGCAGTGGCTGAATTTCGTTGGCCTGTCCCCTTTCAATATCCCATACCATTGCTTTGCGCTGACTCTCATTTAAAATTTTTCCGTTGACCACTGCACGAAGTTCTCCATGCTCTTTAATGCTTTTGTTGTACAAATGAGCAGCAATTTTCAAGCCTGCATCACTAACGGGCCATAGAGGAAGTTGCGAATCGTCAAAATAAACTACGTCAGGATTGTATTTGTTTATGAGATCAATAGTACGGTTGTAAAATTTATTACAATAATCTTCTGAAGGCGTAGTTATTATTTCTTTTTTCCATTCCCAGTTGTATCCTTTACTCAACGCATGATTTTGCGCATACAGTTCTTGCGGATCAATGCCGTCCCACCACTTTCCTTTTCCATCTGCTTTTGTAAGTTTACCATCATAGGGCACACCTGCCAGTTCCCCTTTTTTGTCGGAAAGCTGAGCAGGTTCATACCACATCCAGGCATGAGAAGCATGAACGCTTACACCAAATGGAAGACCGTTGTTTCTTGCTGCTTTGGCCCATCCGCCAATCAAATCTTTTTTAGGACCGATGTTGGCAGCGTTCCAGTGTTTTTGATATTTACTCTCATACAAATCAAAATTATCGTGATGATTGGCAAGCGCCATGAAGTATTTTGCACCTGCATTTTTATACAGGCTCACCAATTCCTGCGGATCCCACTTCTCTGCTTTCCATTCGTTGATCACATCTTTAAATCCAAATTTGGAAGGGTGTCCATATTTTTTTAGATGATACTGGTAATGAGAAGATCCTTCTTCATACATTCCCCTTGCGTACCAGTCACCGTGCTCGGGCTGACACTGTGGTCCCCAATGCGCCCACATTCCAAACTTGGCATCGCGAAACCAATCAGGTGTTTTATAATTCTGCAATGATTCCCATGTGGGCTTGAATGGCCCTTTGGCAATCGGTTCACCTGAATTGGGTGCCTGCAAAAAATCATTGCCCAATGCACGGGATAACCATAAAGAAGGCAATGCGGCTGTCATTCCTTTTATTACTGTTCTGCGTTTCATTTTATAAGTTGTATGTTTTAAAGTAGCACGTTAACAGTATCGTGTTGCAACTGAAATATTTTATCCATCAATATCCACTTTTCTCCCTTTTTTGCCCAGGGCAATGGCTGCTGAAACTTCCACATTAATTGTTCCCATTCCTGCACCTTCGCATTGGAAACATCCATGGCTGCTTTTCGTTCAAAATCAAAACTATCATCTGTTTCCATGATCATGAATAACCTGTTACCCGTTCTAAAAATCTCCATGCTGGTAATGCCGGAACCGGTAATACTTTTCGTAATCTCCGGCCATGCATTTTCTTTCCTGTGCCAGTTTTCGTATTCAGCAATAAGTTCCGGGTCGTCAATTAAATCAACAGTCAAACAATACTTTTTCATTCTATTGAATTATTTCTGTTTAGTTAAAAACCATTCAATCCATTTCCACCATTGCTTTTATCACACCATTTGCAGGATTTAGCCATCCTTTAAATTCATCTTTCACCTGGTCAAAGAAAACGCGGTGAGTGATGTAGGTAGTTGGATCTACTTCCTTTCTTTTCATACAATCAATAACATGCTCAAAGTCCGCTTTTGTTGCATTCCTGCTGCTCATCAATGTTGCTTCTCTTTTATGAAACTCAGGGTGGTTGAAACTGACCTCTCCCTTTTGTAGTCCTATCAAAACATAACGGGCACCATGTGCCATGAACTGGAATGTATTGTTGATCGCTTTCAAATTTCCTGTAGCATCAATTACAACTGATGGCATATCGCCATAAGTGATGGCCATCAGCTGTTCCTTAACGTCAGCATCTGATGCATTAATAGTGTGTTCCACTTTTAA
>Ga0157376_10002602_pt1 | contig 12255 bp, 13 predicted proteins | sample M45metaG_FD_121801 | JGI IMG/M metagenome (GOLD analysis project Ga0157376, IMG submission 121801) | Miscanthus rhizosphere microbial communities from Kellogg Biological Station, Michigan, USA - M4-5 metaG | ecosystem: Host-associated > Plants > Roots > Rhizosphere > Soil | place: USA: Michigan... | reverse complement strand
TATTTGATGATTCGCAGATAAACTATAAAAAATCATTTATCATCGGGTGTTTCCAGGTGTTGTCAATCGTTTTTCCAGGACTCAGCCGGAGCGCCGCCACTATTATTGGCGGACTCAGCCAGCGGCTTGACAGAAACACTGCAGCAGAATTTTCATTTTTTCTGGCCGTGCCCACCATGCTGGCTGCCTCTGTTAAAGCATTGTATGATGTACATAAAACCAACCCTGAGGTATTTGCCAAAGACAATATGACTACATTATTGATTGGCTGTTTCGTTTCTTTTATTGTTGCGCTGCTGGCTATCAAATTCTTTATCGGGTATGTGCAGAAACACGGGTTTAAGTTATTTGGTTATTACCGTATCATTCTGGGTATAGTTGTTTTGATACTTATTTATAATGGCACCATTAAATAATGTGGTAAATGTGAGAAATGTGGAGGCGTGACAAATGCATTTGACTTACCGCACGTAAATAATTTATCGGTTCTTTTTGTTTTCATATTTTCACATGGGTGAATGTGACGAATGCAGAAATGCGACAAATACCTTAACTTACCCACGCGTAAATGAATTACAGGTCCTTTCCCTTTTCACATTAGCACATTTTCATAGTTTCACATTTACTTATGCAAACTGCCACTAAAAAAGTTATTAATGGCTGGGCTATGTATGACTGGGCAAACTCCGTTTACAACCTGGTCATCACATCTACCATTTTCCCTGCTTACTATGAGGCCATTACCAAGCAAAGAGTGGACACAAATGGAACCGGCTATATAAGGTTCCTGGGCAGGGAGTTTGTCAATACTTCATTGTACAATTATGCGCTGGCCATTGCATTTTTACTTGTAGCCCTTATTTCTCCTTTGCTTTCTTCTATTGCAGATTACAGGGGAAATAAGAAAAGCTTTATGAATTTTTTCCTCAGCATGGGCAGCTTTGCCTGTGCATTGCTTTTTTTCCTGAATACCAGTGATGGTAAAATAAATTCGGGCGTTTCCAATCTTGGTCTTGGCATATTGTGTATGATTATTGCCTGCGTGGGTTTTTGGGGTAGCCTTGTATATTATAATTCTTTTCTGCCCGAGATTGCTGCACCTGAAGACAGGGATAAGGTAAGCGCCAAAGGGTTTGCCTACGGTTATATTGGAAGCGTAATACTACAGGTGATTTGTTTTATACTTGTTTTTTTTCCGCATATTGTTGGCGGCAGCGACAAAGCCGGGGAGACTACCACAATACAGTTTAGGACAGGGTTTTTGCTGGTGGGAATCTGGTGGTGGGGGTTTGGGCAGTTTTCACTGAGCAGACTGCCAAAATCTGTGCCTGCAGGCAACCCGGCAGAGGGGCATTTTATTACGAACGGCTATAAAGAATTAAAAAAAGTAATCAATCAACTGAAACACCTTCCGGTACTAAAACGGTTTTTAATTGCTTTTTTCTTTTTTAATATGGGCGTGCAAACGGTTATGCTGTCCGCAGCATTATATGGTAAAGGCGAGCTGGCCATTCCAGATACAAACCTGATTGCTTCCATCTTAATTATTCAGCTGATTGCCATACCGGGTGCGTATGTTATTTCAAGGGTATCAGATAAAACCGGCAACCTGGTTGCGCTGATGATTTGTGTAGGCGTATGGATAGGCATTTGCATTGGCGGTTATTTAATACCACGCGGCAATGTCAACGCGTTTTATGTGATTGCTTCCATTATTGGTTTTGTAATGGGGGGCATTCAATCCCTGAGCCGGTCAACCTATTCCAAACTGATGCCGGAAACAAAAGACACGGCCTCTTTTTTTAGTTTTTTTGATGTTACAGAAAAAATAGCGGCCGTGATTGGCTTGTTTGGTTTTGGTTTTATTACTGAATTGACGGGTTCGCAAAGGGCCTCCGTGCTTGCCCTGATGGTACTTTTTGTGATTGGCCTGCTGTTGCTTTTATATACAAAATCTGCGGAAAAAAAACTGAATACGTAACATGAAACTATATACCGTTGATACAGGGTTTTTCAAACTGGATGGCGGCGCCATGTATGGAGTAGTACCAAAAACTATCTGGAATAAACTGAATCCCGCAGATGAAAATAATTTGTGTAGCTGGGCCCTGCGTTGTTTGCTGATAGAAGATGGCAACAGGCTAATACTGGTTGATACAGGCAATGGTGATAAACAGGATGCAAAATTTTTCAGCCATTATTATTTGCATGGAGATGATACACTTGAAAAATCATTGGCAAAACACGGCTTTGGCAGCAATGATATTACCGACGTGTTTTTAACCCATCTGCATTTTGACCATTGCGGTGGCGCTATAAAAAGAGAGGGTGACAAATTGGTACCCACCTTTAAAAACGCCACCTACTGGAGCAATGAACGTCATTGGAAATGGGCTACCGAACCCAATGAAAGAGAGAAGGCTTCTTTTCTTAAAGAAAATATTTTACCCATTAAAGAAAGCGGGCAACTGAAATTTATACCCGTTGGTACTGACGCATCTTATATACAGCCTTTTGCATCGGGAATTACAGAAAACATTTCGGTGATAATGGTAAGCGGTCACACGGATGCCATGATGCTGCCTGTTATACAATATGGCAACAAAACAATTGTATACATGGCAGATCTGCTGCCTTCTGTTGGTCATATCCCCCTTCCATACGTAATGGCGTATGATATGTTTCCACTGACTACCTTACATGAAAAGCGATCATTTCTAAAAGATGCTGTTGATAAAGATTATATCCTCTTCTTTGAACACGATCCAAAGATTGAATGCTGCACGCTGCAAACAACAGAGAAAGGAATCAGACAGAAAGATGTTTTTACATTGAGGGAAATAAAGCTGCCGGGCATAACTCCTTAAATAAAACAAGCGTTTGCCTCAAAGTTCATCAGAAGCAAACGCTTGTTTTATACTAAACCGGAATTTTATAAAGTTGCTATCGCAGCAATCATTTTATCGGCTTCTGGTTGCTTGAAATTAGTTATAGATCCCATTTCGCAACTGAGAATGTAACATGCTCCATCATTTTTAAGATCCACTCTTTTTATAGTATACTCTTTAAATTTTGCAATATCCCCGGTAGCCCCTTTCTTTAATGCAGCCAAACCCTGTTGAAAATACCTTAACTGCGCCAGATTTGGGAACTTAAGCGTTGTCATGATCTCTGAATTGGAAGACTGCTGATCGCGGAATTGAAGTACATAGCAGGTATCAGATTCTTTGGTAACTCTCTGAAGGGTTATAGGCCATTTTTCGCCCTGTCTTAGCTCAACAAGGCTGATGGTAGAAGTATTCACAATGGTAAACTGCGCCTTAACAGCAAAAGGCAGAAATAAGGACAAAAAAATGAGTTTTTTCATAATACTGTAATTTTATGCTTGTTTTTAAAGGTGCCGGTATTGATTAAAAATGGTACTTCCTGTCCTCAACTACATATTAGTTTTTATAACGTATAAAACTGCGTTTCTATTATGTGATCCGCCTGCCTGTAGCAAAAATCAGGCATCTTTTTTTTGTTTAAAATTTTAATCCACTGATGGTTTTGATCAGCAGGTCGGCCTCTGGTTGCCTGAAATCGGTCAAACCCCATTTAATTTCCAGCATATACCAGGTGCCTTCATATTTCTTATCTATCCGCTTAATGGAATAATCCTTAAACCTGGCAATATCTCCGGTATTACCTGTCTTTAACGTTGTCAATGCTTTTTCAAAATATTTCAATTGTGCTAAATTGGGAAATGGAAGCGTATCCATTACCACACCGCTCAGTACTTTCACATCACGGAATTGAAGGGAATAGGTAGTGTCAGATTGCTCAATAGTTCTTTGCAGCAGAATAGGCCAGTCCCCTGAACGTATTTCAACAGGGTTATTATTATTAGCTGATGTAGAGTTGTTATTCACCCTGCCACTCATGGCAAAGGGTATGATCAGTAAACAAAGGATTAACTGCTTCATAAGATTATTGGGATGGTAAGATATAATGATAAATTAAAAAAAGCAATATACGGCGGTGGGTAATTAGCGGTTAAGCATATATCCGGGCTTATTTATGACTGAAAATGAAACCCTTAGCTATCGAAAAAAAGGATGTTAAAGAAGCTGCCGCCATTGAGCCAGTCTTACATACTATCTTACAGACAGCAGCGAACTCAACGGATAACGCAGATTGCGGTAAGACATCATATCCACTTTTATACTTCCTACACTAATGGGGCTTTCTACACGCAACGGCAAATGATTGGCATCGTCACTTACCCATACCAGCATTTTTTCACCGCCTTCAAAAATGGTTCCTTTTACCAGTAATGGTTTAAATTTTATTGCTCTGAACTTACCATACTTTGTTTTAATGGTTTCTTTGCCCAGGTAACGGATATACAGATCATATTTTTCATTATCCATAAACATAGTAAATGGAATTTTATCATCCGGTTTGTATTTGTTAAAATCAATATTGCGTGCATAAAAAATTGCGCTCACCACATCCTGTACACAATTGGGTACTTTATAAACACCCTCATTGGTGACTGCGGTACCCGTCTGGTGGTTGAATGTAACATTCTCATTCTTCCTGTAACTTCCCTCTTCCACATGCCGTAAAAATTTTACGGGCAGTAAGGAAGCGGTGTCAACAAAGGTTTCATATTTATCACGCACCCTGAAAAAACTGTCGTAAAAACTATAGGTTTTACCCTCGCCGGTAATATGATAAACTGGTTTGTTATTAAAATTCTCCTGGCTTACGTTAAAGCTGGCTTCGCCTGCGGCGATATACACCCCGAGTGTATAATACACTTTAAATACGCTCTGCTCTCCCGCCTGGAAAGCGGAATTGCGAATACCGCAAAATTCATCGCCTGCATTTAACGCCACACAAAATAACAACAGCAATGCCAGGAATAGAGGTCGCTTCATTTATCTGAAAATATTTTAAGGCTTACAAATAACAGGCTGCCTGCCAGTGCCGGTATTATTAAATTGATAAACCAAATAGCGGTTGCAGCCCCCACAATTCCAAATTTATTTGCACTTACCAGCGAAAACAACAACAGACTCACCTGTCCCCTGATACCTGCTTCCGCCAATGCAATAGTAGGCGTTATTGCAAGAATAAGATACAACACACTAATTAGCCAAAAGGAATGCCAAACAGCTGACTCCACATTAAACAATTGCAGCAGTAAGATATATTGAAAAACAAAAATGATATAACGCAGAAACGACAGACTGATTGTTCTTAACAAAATTGTAACAGGAAGATCTTCAATAACAGTGATATGCTGAATAAATGTATTTGCTTTAGGCAGTTTTTCTACCCATTTTATTAGCTGGCCCAACCTGAAATACAATAACAAAAGCAGCACGGTCACCAATACTGTGCCCCAAAAAAGCACCCGTATCCATATATGGTAACTGGCTATACCTCCCGCGGTTTGCGGATTGAGCAATAAAAACAACAATCCGCCCAAACCCATAAGAAGCGTAATTATAAGCTGACTGAAGCTTCCAATCACCGTTAAGGAAAATGCTTTCCACCGGTGGCCTTCATGTATGTACAGCACCCTTCCGCCATATTCACCAATGCGGTTTGGTGTATTCATAGAAAAAGCCAGGCCCGATAGTACGGCCTTAAAAGCGCTGAAAAAACTGATGGTCTCCACTGGTTTTATCAGCACCTGCCATTTTCTTGCTTCCAGACCCCAGTTTACGGGCACCAGCAACAACGCCATATATATCATCCAGGATTGAGTACCGGTTAGGGATAATGTAAGATTGTGCAGCGCATCCTGCAAATGAGGCTGGGTTTTCACCTGCCGGTAAATAGCATAAGAAAACCATATGAATAAAAGCGTGCCCAGACCATAATTGAGCAGTATTTTGATACTTTTGTTTTTAATAAACATCCATTCAAAAATAACAGTTCCTTCTTGCATACAAGGTCTAAAATAATTTTAGGTATTGATCCCGGCACAGTGGTGATGGGCTATGGAGTAATTGCCATTAATGGAAGTACGGTAAGATTGCTGGAAATGGATGTATTAAAACTTAGCGGTCAAAAAGACATATACGAACGCCTTCAGATGATACACAGTACTGTTTGCAGGATTATTGTCACCCACCAGCCTCACCTGTTTGCTATTGAAGCCCCGTTTTTTGGCAAAAATGTACAAAGCATGCTAAAGCTGGGCCGGGCGCAGGGCGTAGCCATTGCTGCTGCCATGCAATCCGGTATACCTGTTACAGAATATTCGCCAAAAAAAATAAAGCAGTCCATTACAGGCAATGGCAATGCAGACAAACAACAGGTTTGGAAAATGCTGCAGCATATACTGCAACTGGCCGAAAGCGATATTAAATACTATGATGCCTCAGATGCGCTGGCGGTGGCATTGTGCCATCATTATCAAACAGCATCTCCGGTAAAAGCAAACGTAAAAAAAGCCAATGGCTGGGGCGATTTTATTGCCCAAAACCCCGGCCGGGTTATAAAAAAATAATTGCTTATCTTTCTTTATCTGCTCTGCCTGGTACTTACCGGAAATTAAATGGCTGCTTATACTATCTTAAATCATTCAAATGAAATACCTGCATTATTTGCTGTTGAATGCACTGCTGTTTTCAGTTGCCTGCGCAAATGCACAAACACCCTTGCAAAAAATAACACAGTATCGCAAAGCAAATGAAAATGCCATCATTAACGAGTATATACAATTTGTATCTATTCCCAACGTAGCGGCCGATTCTGCGAATATTCCCTTAAATGCAGCATTTATTGTACAGATGATGAAGCAACGCGGTATTGAAGCAAGTTTATTGCATGGGACAACAACCGGTGTAAATCCCGCTGTTTTTGGAGAGATAAAAGTGCCCGGCGCCACAAAAACGATCGCTTACTATGCGCATTATGACGGACAACCAGTTAATCCCAAACAATGGGCTAAAGGATTGGAACCATTTAAACCAGTTTTTATAACTGCGCCATTGGAGCAGGGTGGTGTAATTCTTAGTTATAAAAACGGCGATAGCATCAACCCTGACTGGCGGCTGAGTGGCAGGGGCAGTGCCGATGACAAGGCCGGCGTAATGGTAATTTTAAATGCCTACGATGCATTGATTAAAAGCAAGATCAAAATCACCCAAAACATAAAGTTCTTTTTTGAAGGAGAGGAAGAAGTGGGTTCCCTGCACCTGAACGAAATATTTGCACAAAATAAAGACAAACTTGCTGCAGATCTATGGCTGATTGCAGACGGTCCCAGGCATGTTTCCGGAAAAAAGCTGGTAACGTTTGGGGTAAGAGGTGATACGCATATGGACCTTACCGTGTACGGACCAAAACGTCCTCTGCACAGCGGCAACTATGGCAACTGGGCTCCCAACCCTGCCATGATGATGGTACAATTACTGGCTGGCATGAAAGATGAAAAAGGCAATGTGCTTATAAAGGGATTTTATGATGACGTGGTGCCGCTAACGTCAGAAGAAAAACAGGCCATTGCCAAAGTGCCTGATATTGAAGAGACCTTAAAAAAAGAGCTGGGCATTGCACAACCCGATGGTGATGGCAAACCTTTTCTTGAACTACTACTGCAGCCTACTTTAAATATCAACGGCATACAAAGCGCCAATACCGGTAAGCTGGCGGCCAATATCATTCCTGTAATAGCAACAGCAACGCTTGATCTGCGGCTGGTTCTGGGCAACGACGCGGAACGCCAGACACAAAAAGTAAAGGACTATATTACCTCAAAAGGTTATCATATTATTGATCATGAACCTACCGACGCAGAACGCGCGCAGTTTGCAAAACTGATAAAAGTTACCAATGGTGGCGATGGCTATAATGCACAGCGTACAAAAATGAACCTGCCTGCTGCACAGGAAGTCATTAAAGCCATACAATCTACTGTTGATTACCCGGTAGTATTATTGCCTTCGTCTGGCGGTAGCCTTCCCTTGTATTTATTTGAAAAACAACTTGGCGCAAAAGTAATTTCAGTACCTGTTGTAAACTACGATAACAATCAGCATGCAGAAAATGAAAATGTAAAAATCAGCTTTTTGTATGAAGGCATTGAAACGATTGCCGCGGTTATGATGATGCCTTAAATAGTCTATAGTTCATAGTCCATTTACTTCGCAGCGAATAGTCCATAGTTCTTAGTCCGTAGTTCATAGACCGCTTGCCTGGCGGATTTATTTGAGGGCGGATAAAATTTTTTGTTGTGTGGTTTTAAATTCTTCCGGAGAAAACTTCAACTTATTTTTTTTGAAATCCATATCGTGTACTGAATCAATAGGAATCAGGTGCAGATGGGCATGCGGCACTTCCAGTCCAATAACAGTAAGTCCACAGCGGTTACAATCAAACGTTTTTTCAATTGCGTGTGCAATGGGTTTTGCAAATAATAGTATACTGGCCAGGTAATCACCGGGCATATCAAAAAACTTGTCGGTTTCAATTTTTGGAACTACCAGCGTATGGCCTTCGCGCAACGGGGCGATGTCAAGAAAAGCAAAAAACATTTCGTTTTCTGCAATTTTGTACGATGGTATCTGACCTGCGATGATTTTTGAAAAAATTGTCATGTTATAATATATATATTATCAACAGCAGCGGAAATGTTGTTGGTGAAACCACCAACAACGGCGACGTAAACACCAACAACGACGAGGGCAAAAAATAAAAAAGACCGGAAAATCCGGTCCATTTACATATTTTTTTACCGGTTTGCCTTTATGCGGTTATGCTTTCCACTTTAAATTTAATCACCCCGGCCGGCACGTTTACGTCTACTTCATCGCCTACTACCTTACCCAGCAATGATTTTCCAATGGGGGAAGTAACGGAAATTTTGCCCAGTTTCAAATCAGCTTCCTTTTCTGAAACAATTTGGTAGCTGACCTGCTTTTTTGTATTCAGGTTCACTAAAGAAACCCTGGTAAGGATACTTACTTTGCTGGTATCAATTGTATTTGTATCAACAACCCGTACATTGGCAAGGTCGCTTTCCATTTTTTTTAGCCTGGCTTCCAGGAGGCCCTGCGCTTCTTTGGCCGCGTCATATTCAGCATTTTCCTTTAAATCCCCTTTTTCGCGGGCTTCAGCAATAGCTTTTGAAGCTGCGGGACGGTCAATTGTTTTCATGCGCTGTAACTCTGCTTTCAGTTGCTCCAGCGTTTCTTTTGTCACATAAATTACATCACTCATAACACTTCTTTGATTAGTGAACAGAAAAAAATAACAACGCCCCAGATGTGTTACTGAAGCGTTGCCATATTAACGAAGATACGATTTTTTTTGCCTGAAAAAAAACCTGGGTTTTCAAAGGGAATCCGGTTTTTAAGCCCAGTATCAGACCCGGTTAACGGCGAGGTGCGCTAAAAAACAAGCAGCCTTTACGCCGGCAGTTGCCACTAATTTCCGGAAAGCCTATTCCCGTACAAAATTGTACTCGTAGGTATAGTTGCCCGATGTATAAACTGCTTTAAAACTGCTTCCGCCATTATAGTCATTATCGTCAAACACCCAGTTAACCGCCGGATTGCTGTTACCTGATTCATACAACAGCAGCGAAAAAACAGCATGGTATCCCTGCTGATAGTGGCCATTGCCATCGTAATAACCATCTGTTACAGGGTACATGCTCCAGTTTCCATGCAATGAACCCAGGGCATCGCTGTAAGCAACATCGCCGCCGGACTTAAAAATAAAAGTGCCGCTTTCATAACCGGTACTGATGGTTTGCCATTTGTATGAATCATACCGCTCAGCACTTTGCAAATACCATCTGCCGCTCAATGCGGGAACATAGGGGGCATCCACATATTTCCTGCACGATGATGCGAGTATAATAAGTAAACCGGCAGCTAAAACAAGAAGTAAATTTCTTTTCATAATAATGAGTTTACTATACTCATTAAAAAAGCATACCGGATGATCGTAAGCATCTGTTAAAACCCGCGGGGGAAAAATAATTTTAGTGCTGCATTAAACCCAGTCGAAAAACTACCGGTGACGAACAAGCTATTTATAGTGAAAGTTTATCCAGCACTACTTTGGCCATTTTATAAAATGCTTCGTGGGTATAGCCTGCAATATGGGGTGTAATAATAACATTGGATTGTGCCAGCAGCCATTGCAACTGCTCTTTTTGTTCTGGCGAATAGGTATCCAGCTTTTCATTTTCCAGTACATCCAGCGCAGCGCCGGCAATCTTGTTGTGCCGCAGTGCTTTAATAACAGCTGCTGTATCGTGTACCTTACCGCGGGAGGCATTTATAAAATATGGTTTTTGCTCCAGCGAATTAAAAAAAGCATCATTGGCCATGTGCAATGTTTCTGCAGTAAGCGGCACATGAAAACTGATAACGTCGGCATAACGGGCCAACTGCTCCAGGTTAGCTTCTTTTATGTTTCCTTTTGCAAAACCGTTATTGTATTTGTCATATGCCAGTATGGTTACATCAAAAGAGGAAAGCAATTTGGCAAAAGCGGAACCGGCATTGCCATAGCCAATAATGCCCACGGTTTTGCCGGTAAGTTCCACCCCACGGTTTTCATCACGTATCCATTTGCCCTCCTTTACTTCCTGCATGCTTTTGTTTATCCGGTTCATCAGGCTTAAGAGCATACCCAATGCCTGCTCCCCCACTGCATTCCGGTTACCTTCCGGGCTGCTTACGCATTGTATGCCTTTTGATTCTGCATACACAGTATCGATTAATTCCATGCCACTGCCCAGTCTGCCTATCCATTTTAACAATGGCGCTTTATCAATAATCGCTTTATCAATGGTAAGCCTGGTGGTTACAATCAGGCCTTCCGCCTCATGTATGATGGTTTCTAACTGGCCATAGGTAATTTGCGGCAGGTATATAATTTCAAACCCGTTTTTAGATAGCCTTTCTGTAAGATATTCATGCACTTTGGCGGTAACAATAACTTTTCTCATAGCGCCCGCAATTTACCGCATTTTGAACGTTAAAACTGCAAATTGCGCAATGCTTAGTTGCTCGGCCCGCTTGTCAAAGATGGCATCATTTAATATTGCCGGTTCAAATAGCCCCCTCACTGCATTGCGCAGGGTTTTTCTGCGCTGGTTAAACGCAGTTTTTACCAGCAGAAAAAATTGTTTCTCACTTTTCATTTCCATAGCAACTTTAACCGGCCGTAGCCTTATGACTGCGCTTTTTACTTTGGGGGGTGGTGTAAACGCATTTTCGTCTACTTCGAATAAATAATCAGTGTCAAAAAATGCCTGCACCAAAACGCTGGTTACACCATATACCTTGCTACCTTCTTTTGCCACTATTCTTTGTGCCACTTCTTTCTGAAACATGCCAATCATACATTCTACATCCTCTTTCCATTCAATCACTTTAAAAACAATCTGCGAAGAAATATTATAGGGAAAATTTCCCACCACCGTAAAATTGTTATCAAAGGGTTTATTGATATCCAGAAAACTCTTGTGAATAATTTTATCTTTCAGTTGCGGATATGTCTGAAGCAGGTATTGCACTTTTTCATCGTCTACTTCCACACATTTAAAATCAATACCTGGCAAAGGCAAAAGATATTTGGTCAATGCGCCGCCACCCGGCCCAACCTCCAGCAATTGATGAAAGGGATGTTGCTGCAATGCTGCTACAATGCGGTGGCAGATGCCTTCATCTTTTAAAAAATGCTGGCCCAGTGATTTTTTTAGTGTATACATTGTCACAAAAATACAGTATGTCAATCCTGAAACAAAACAGGATTATTTAGTTGATTGGTTAACTGACTCATTGGTCACCGGCAAAAAAAGATCGGCGCCCATGCAAATTTCAAAGCCCTTTTTGGCAAAAGGGCTTTGAAATTTGCATGCGTAAAATATTTTTAGCTGTTGTTATTCTTTAATTAACCGCGTGGTTTGAGTTCTTAGTCCGCTTTCAATTCTCAACAAATAGACACCTGCGGGATAAGTAGCGGCCAGGGACAAATTATAGACACCAGTGCCAGCGGCGGCAAATTCTTCTTTTCGTAACAGTGCACCGGCACTATTCATCAAATTCAGTTTTACTTTCTGATTTCCGGAAAAGCTGTACTGTAATAACACATTGTTGTGTACCGGGTTCTGTAATACATGCACTTCATTTTTTACAAGCGCGGTTTTTATAATAATTACGGCAGAGTAAGTAAAACTGCCGTCATTGTCTATAATTTTTAACCGGTAATAATACTGTGAAGCACCCGTAACAG
>Ga0157376_10002600_pt1 | contig 12261 bp, 10 predicted proteins | sample M45metaG_FD_121801 | JGI IMG/M metagenome (GOLD analysis project Ga0157376, IMG submission 121801) | Miscanthus rhizosphere microbial communities from Kellogg Biological Station, Michigan, USA - M4-5 metaG | ecosystem: Host-associated > Plants > Roots > Rhizosphere > Soil | place: USA: Michigan... | reverse complement strand
CGAAGGCGTCGTCGAGATCGATTACAAGGATCTGAACACGCTGCGCCAGTACATCAGCGAAACCGGCAAGGTCGTGCCGAGCCGCATCACCGGGACCAAGGCGCGTTACCAGCGCCAGCTGTCCAAGGCGATCCAGCGCGCGCGTTTCCTGGCGCTTCTGCCGTTTTGCGACAATCATTAGGCATTGAAGTCTCGCGCTAGCGCGACACGTAATCCCCTCTCCCGCTGGCGGGAGAGGGTAGGGTGAGGGTGGTGCCAAAGCGCACCCCGCCATTCGGACAGCCACAGTTGCGCGCGGATTTTCCGGCGCTAACGAATTGGAGAACATCATGGAACTTATACTTCTGCAAAAAGTGAAAAACCTCGGCAACCTCGGCGACAAGGTCAAGGTGAAGCCGGGCTACGGCCGCAACTACCTCGTGCCGCAGGGCAAAGCAGTCAACGCGAACGAAACGAATATCGCCGAGTTCGAGAAGCGCCGCTCCGAGTACGAGGCCAAGGCCAACACGGTCATGTCCGCCGCCGAAACGCGCAAGACCGCTCTGGAAGGCGCGAGCGTGACGATCAAGGCGAATGCGAGCCCGGAAGGCAAGCTGTTCGGTTCGGTCGGCCCGCGCGACATCGCCGAGGCGTTCAGCGCCGCCGGTCATCCGCTGGAAAAGAGCGAAGTCGTCATGGGCGAAGGCCCGCTGCGCCACACCGGCGAGTTCGAGGTCCACGTGCACCTGCACGCCGACGTGCACACGACGGTCAAGGTTGTTATTGCTGCCGACGATTGAGTTCGCAGCTCAGTCGGAATGAAATGCAAGCGGGCGCTTCGGCGCCCGTTTTGTTTTAGCTCTCTCGCATCGGGAGATGGGGCGATGGTCGGGTCTTGGATCAACGTCGATAAGAGTCCCGACCCTCATCCGATGGGCAAGAGCAGAGTGGTCCGAAGGCCAGGGATGGCCGAGAGGGGCCGTCGCTTCGCGCCACCTTCTCCCGGTGGGAGAAGGGAAGGCCAACCTCTACAACGGCTGACTGGTGCGAATTGTCGTAGCCAGGTCAGTAAGGATCACCGCGCTCGTCGCGCAAAATCTCGCGCGTCAGCCGCTGCACGTCGGTCTGGCCGGTCAGCGCCATGCTGACCGACAGTTCCTTGCGGATGATCTCGATGGCTTGTGTCACACCAGCTTCGCCGCGCGCACCCAGTCCGTAAAGGAATGCCTTTCCGATCAATCCGGCGCGCGCGCCGAGAGCGAGCGCCTTGAGCAGGCTCTGGCCGCTGAGGATGCCGCCATCGAACAAGACCTCGCTGCGGCCGGCGACCGCGTCGACGACGCGCGGCAACATGCGGATCGACGCCGGCGCACCATCGAGTTGGCGCCCGCCGTGGTTTGACACGACGATTGCATCGACGCCGCTCTTCACCGCAATGTCGGCGTCCTCCGCATCGAGAATGCCCTTGACGATCAGCTTGCCTCCCCAGAGGTTGCGGATCCATTCGACATCGCGCCACGACAAGGTCGGGTCGAACTGCTGGGCGATCCATTGCGCCAGGGTCAGCACACTGTCGGCGCCGCCGATCTGCCCGGCGAGATTGCCGAACGAGCGGCTCGGTGCGCGCAACACGCGCCACAGCCATGCCGGCTTGCTCGCGATGTCGAAGAAGTTGGAAAGCGTGAGTTTCGGCGGCACGGTCAGGCCGTTCTTGATTTCGCGATGACGCTGTCCCTGGATCTGCAGGTCGAGCGTCAGCATCAACGCCGAACAGTTCGCTGCCTTCGCCCGCTCGATCAGCGCGCGCGTGAAGCCGCGGTCGCGCATGACATAGAGCTGAAACCAGAACGGCTTGTCGACGGCCGCGCGCACCTGCTCGATCGAGCAGATCGACATCGTGCTCAGGCAGAACGGAATTCCGGCCTCCGCTGCCGCCCGCGCGCCGAGGATCTCGCCGCCACCCCATTGCAAGCCGGTCAAACCGGTTGGCGCAATGGCCAGCGGCATGCTGACCGGTTCGCCGAGTACCGTCGTGGCGAGGTTGCGCTGGTCGACATCGACCATGACTCGCTGGCGCAGGCGGATCGCTTCGAGCGCCTGGCGGTTGTCGCGCAGCGTGATCTCGTCATACGACCCGCGGTCGGCGTATTCGAAGAACGCTTTCGGCACGCGGCGCCGCGCGAGTTCGCGCAAGTCGAGCACGTTCGTGATCACGTTGCCCATGGGCACTCCTTCAGTATTGCCTTACGGAGATTGAACCACGAAAATCTCGAAAGTGATCGGAGAAACGCAAGTCTAGTGCTCCTGCTGACGCGCGAAACGGTTCTGACCTCCCCCGTGACCGATGATAATCAACACACAACATATCCACAGGGTTGTTGCATCGCGTGTCCACAGGAGACTGTGAAAACATGCGCGTTCGAAGACGACGACGCTCGATACATCGAGCACCACTGGTCGTATCCTGGGGGAGAAATCATTCGTTGCAAGCCTGCCGGTCTGAACGGGCTATAGTCTCGACCTGCGAGACAGCAATGGGCTAGATCTACGTTGCCGGTCAACCACAGAAACGTCCAACCACATATCCAAGAGAAATCGCTCGATCCATGGCTGCATCTCCCGACCGTCCGTTCACCGCGCGCATCGACGCGCTGCGCGTGCCGCCGCATTCGATCGACGCCGAGCAGGCGGTGCTCGGCGGACTGATGCTCGATGAGCGCGCGTGGGAACGCATCGCCGACAAGCTCTACGAGGAAGATTTCTACCGCAAGGACCATCGCCTGATCTATCGCGCGATCGGCGACCTGGCGAACAAGAACATGCCGTGCGACGCGGTGACGCTCGGCGAATGGTTCGACTCCAACGGCATCGCCGAACTCGTCGGCGGTTCGAGCTACGTGCTGCAGTTGGCCAACTCGACGCCGAGCGCGGCCAACATCACCGCCTATGCCGAAATCGTGCGCGAAAAATCCGTCCTGCGCCAGCTGATCGATGCCGGCACCGAGATCACCGGCGATGGCTTTCAGCCGGAAGGACGCAGCAGCCAGGAAATCCTCGAGAACGCCGAGCAGAAGGTATTCCGCATCGCCGAATCCGGAGCGCGCGGCCGCAAGGGTTTCGTCGCGATGCGCGCGGCGGTCAAGGAAGCGTTCCAGATCCTGCATCAGCGCTACGAAAGCAAGGGTTCGGTGACCGGACTGGCGACCGGATTTGCCGATCTCGACGAACTGACCGCCGGCTTGCAGCCTTCCGACCTGATCATCGTCGCGGCGCGGCCGTCGATGGGCAAGACGGCACTCGCAGTCAACATGGCCGAGCATGCGGCGCTCAAGTCGCGCAAGGCGGTGGCCATTTTCTCGATGGAAATGTCGGCCTCGCAGCTGGCGTTCCGTCTGATTTCGTCGCTTGGCCGCATCAACCAGCAGCATCTGCGCACCGGCGACATCCAGGAAGAGGAATGGCCGCGCGTCACGAGCGCGATCACGCTGCTGTCGGACGCTAAAATCTTCATCGACGATACGCCGGCATTGTCACCCGGCGAGTTGCGCGCGCGCGCACGGCGTTTGAAGCGCGAGCACGACCTCGGCCTGATCGTGATCGACTACCTGCAGCTGATGGCGGTGCCGGGCAACAAGGAAAACCGAGCGACCGAAATTTCGGAAATTTCGCGCGGACTCAAGGCGCTGGCCAAGGAACTGAACATTCCCGTGATCGCCCTGTCGCAGCTGAATCGATCGCTCGAACAACGCACCGACAAACGCCCGGTCATGGCCGACCTGCGCGAATCCGGAGCCATCGAGCAGGACGCCGACGTCATCATCTTCATCTACCGCGACGAGTACTACAACCAGGATTCCCCGGACAAAGGCCAGGCCGAAATCATCATCGGCAAGCAGCGTAACGGCCCGACCGGCACGATCAAGCTGACGTTCCTCGGGCAGTACACGAAGTTCGAGAATTACAGTTCGGCTGACGTCAGCGATTACGTGTGATCTTGCGCCGCTCTTTGCTTTTAGCTCGTCTTTGCTTTTAGCAGCGGGTGGACGACACCATCCCCACCCAACCCTCCCCTTGAAGGGGAGGGCCAAAGCTCATTAGCTCTTGAGCTTGTACCCCGTCCGGAACACCCAGTACACCGCCGCGAGGCACAGCGCCAGGAACCCCATTGTCATGCCCGCGCTGAGCGCGACGTTGACATCTGCGACGCCGTAGAAGCTCCAGCGGAATCCGCTGATCAGGTAAACGACCGGATTGAACAACGTGATCGTCTGCCAGACCGGCGGCAGCATGTTGATCGAGTAGAAAGCGCCGCCGAGAAACGTCAACGGCGTGACGATCATCAGCGGGATGACCTGCAGCTTCTGGAAGTCGTCCGCCCACAGGCCGATGACGAAGCCGAACAGGCTGAACGTGACCGACGTCAGCAGCAGGAATACGGCCATCCATAGAGGATGCGCGATCTCGTAGGGCACGAAAATGCGCGCCGTCGCGAGGATGAGAATGCCGAGCATCACCGATTTCGTCGCGGCGGCGCCGACATAGCCGATGACGACTTCGAGTGGCGAAACCGGCGCGGACAGCAGTTCGTAGATCGTGCCTGACCACTTGGGCAGATAGATGCCGAACGATGCGTTCGAGATGCTCTCGTTGAGCAGCGCCAGCATGATCAGCCCGGGGATGATGAACGCGCCGTAGCTGACGCCACCGACGTCGCCCATGCGCGAGCCGATCGCCGAGCCGAACACCACGAAGTACAAAGAGGTCGACAGCACTGGCGAGGCGATGCTCTGCGTGATGGTGCGGAACGTGCGCGCCATCTCGAAGCGGTAGATCGCGCGGATCGCGTGCACGTTGAGCGTCAGCATCATGACTGCGTCCTCACGAGGCTGACGAAAATGTCTTCGAGCGAGCTTTCGCTCGAGTGCAGGTCCTTGAAGTCGATGTGCTGTTCGGTCAGGCGTTTGAGGAGCACGGCGATCCCGGTTTCCTCACCGCGCACGTCGAACGTGTAGACCAGGACATGGCCGTCCTGGGCCAGTTCCAGCGGCAGGTCGGACAGCGGCTGTGGAATCTGTTCCAGGCGAGTCTGCAAAGTCAGCGTCAGCTGGCGCTTGCCGAGCTTCTGCATCAGCACGTCCTTGTCCTCGACCAGGATCAGTTCGCCCTTGCGCACGACGCCGATGCGGTCGGCCATTTCTTCGGCTTCTTCGATGTAGTGCGTGGTCAGGATGATCGTCACGCCGCTCTCGCGCAGCCGGCGCACCATTTGCCACATGTCGTGGCGCAACTCGACGTCGACGCCGGCGGTAGGCTCGTCGAGAAACAGGATGGACGGCTCGTGCGAAAGGGCCTTGGCGATCAGGACGCGGCGCTTCATGCCGCCGGACAGCGTCATGATCTTCGCTCCGCGTTTGTCCCACAGAGCCAGGTCGCGCAACACCTTTTCCAGATGGGCCGGGTTCGGCGCTTTGCCGAACAGGCCGCGGCTGAAACTCACCGTACTCCAGACACTCTCGAACGCATCGGTGTGCAGTTCCTGCGGAACCAGGCCAATCTTCGCGCGCGCCGCTCGATAGTCGCGAATAATGTCGTGACCGTCGGCGACAACCGTTCCTGCGCTCGGCGTGACGATGCCGCAGATGATGTTGATGAGCGTCGTCTTGCCCGCGCCATTGGGACCAAGCAGCGCGAAGATTTCGCCGCGCCGGATTGCCAGGTCGACGTGCTTGAGCGCTACGGAACCACCGGCGTACGTCTTGCTGACCCCGGAGACGGATACAATTGCCTCACCAGTCGCATTCTGTTTCGCTGTGTGCTGCATGAGTTCTTATTCTGTTCCGTGGCGAAGCGGCTTGCGTTCAAGGTCGCCACGTTCTCGCCACAAAAACGCCTTCGTGGGCGTCGACCATGAAGGCGGCTCGGAGCGCGGATACCAGGTGGCTTGTACGAACGCAGCGGACCTAGTTTAAACCCTCCAGTGAGCGAACCTTATATCGTGGCTAAACCACGCGCCAGCGATTGCATCAGAACAATGGGCCTGCCTCGGGCCGACGCTTGTTTGCCGCGGCGATCCGCGCGATGAGTCGCGCTGCGCTGGCGACAATTCATCTCGGCTCTCTGCGGCGCAATCTTGCTCGGGTGCGCGAGCGGGCGGCCGGCGCGAAGTTGATGGCGATCATCAAGGCCGACGGCTATGGCCACGGGCTCGAGCGAGTCGCGCGCGCCCTCGGCGACGCGGATGCCTTCGGCGTCGCCGCGCTCGGCGACGGTCTGCGACTGCGTGCCGCCGGCATCGCCAGCCGCATCGTCGTCCTGAGCGGACCTGACGAAGCCGCCGACCTCGTCGAATTCCGTCGGTTGCGGCTCGACGCCGTCGTCCATCACGAGTCCCAGTTGCGCTGGCTCGAAGCCGATCGCGATCCGCGCACGCTGCGTGCGTGGCTGAAACTCGACACCGGCATGCATCGGCTCGGTCTACCGCCCGAGGAAGCCGCACACGCGCACGAGCGGTTGCGCGCGCTGGCCAACGTCGCCGCGGAGATCGCGCTGATGACGCATCTTGCTGCGTCCGATGAATTCGACAATGATCTGACGCCGCGGCAGATTGCCGCATTTGACGCGGCAACTTCGGGACTGCCGGGCGTGCGTTCGCTGGCCAACTCGGCCGCGGTGCTCGGCTGGCCGCCGGCGCGTGGCGACTGGGTGCGTGCCGGCGGGCTGCTGTATGGGCTGTCGGTGATTCCGGGCAAGACCGGCGGCGATCTCGGTTTCGAGCCGGCGATGACCTTGTCGACGCGCCTGATTTCGGTCAAGCACATAAGAAAAGGCGAGTCGATCGGTTATGCGGCGACCTGGCAGTGCCCGGAGGACATGCCAGTCGGCGTCGCCGCGATCGGCTACGGCGACGGTTATCCACGCAGCGCGCCATCCGGCACGCCCGTACGCGTCAACGGCATGCGCGCAGCAATCGTCGGGCGCGTGTCGATGGATCTGATCGCGATCGACCTGCGCCAGGCACCCGATGCCCAGGTCGGCGATCGCGTGGTGCTGTGGGGCCGCGGCCTGGCGGTCGAAGAAATCGCGGAACATGCCGGTACGATCTCCTATGATCTGACCTGTGGCATGACCAAGCGCGTGCTGTTTGTCGAGGAAGACTAGAAATGGCCAAGGCCAAAACCGCCTACGTCTGCAATCAGTGCGGCGCAGAGTATGGCAAGTGGCAGGGACAGTGCGAGGCCTGCGGCGCCTGGAACACGCTGAGCGAATTCATCGTCGAGTCGGCAAAGCCCGGCGTCGTCCGGCGTTCGAGCTATGCCGGCGCTGCGGCGCAGGCGCAGATCACGCCGTTGACGGAACTTGCCGCGCAGACTGACACGCGCGCGCGCATCGGCATCGGCGAACTCGATCGCGTGCTCGGAGGCGGCCTGGTCGAAGGTTCGGTCGTGCTGGTCGGCGGCGATCCGGGCATCGGCAAGTCGACGTTGCTGCTGCAGACGCTCGGCGCGCTCGGCGCGCGCATGAAGAGCCTATACGTCAGCGGCGAGGAATCGTTGGCGCAGATCGCCGCGCGCGCGCAGCGGCTCGGCTTGCCGTTGGAGCCCCTGCGCTGCCTGGCAGAGACCTGCGTCGAACGCATTGTAGACAATGCGCAAAAAGACGCACCGCGCGTGCTCGTTATCGATTCGATCCAGACGATCTGGACCGAACTGCTGACCGCCGCGCCCGGCTCGGTCAGCCAGGTGCGTGAATCGGCGGCAAGGCTCGTGCGTTACGCAAAGGAAACCGGTACGAGCATCTTCCTCGTCGGCCACGTGACCAAGGAAGGCGGCATCGCCGGTCCGCGTGTACTCGAGCACATGGTCGATGCCGTTTTGTATTTCGAAGGCGAGGCCGGCAGCCGGTTCCGCGTGCTGCGCGCGTTCAAGAACCGTTTTGGCGCGGTCAATGAGCTCGGCGTGTTCGCGATGAGCGACAAGGGCCTGCGCGAAGTGCCGAATCCGTCCGCGATCTTCCTGTCGGCGCACAGCGCGCCGACGCCGGGCAGCGCTGTCATGGTCACACGCGAGGGCACGCGGCCGCTGCTGGTCGAAGTGCAGGCACTGGTCGACCAGTCCTCGCTCGGCAATCCTCGCCGGGTCGCGCTCGGACTTGAGCAGAACCGCCTGGCGATGCTGCTCGCCGTCCTGCATCGCCACGGCGGCGCCGCGGTCTACGACCAGGATGTATTCGTGAACGTCGTCGGGGGGATTCGCGTGCAGGAAACTGCGGCCGACCTGCCCGTGCTGCTTGCGGTGCTGTCGAGCTTCCGCGACCGCCCGCTGCCGGACAAGCTCGTGGCGTTCGGCGAGGTCGGACTGTCCGGCGAGATCCGTCCGGTACCCAACGGCGAGGAACGATTGAGGGAAGCGGCAACACACGGCTTTCTGAAAGCGATCGTACCGAAGGCGAACGCGCCGAAGAAGTTGAAAATGGGAGAAATGGAAATCATCCCCGTCGAACGGCTGCGCGAAGCGCTCGAGGCTGCTGCGGAATGAGTGCGGGGATGCTCCATCGTTCGGTTTTCTGCTCCGCCGGATCGCTCAATCCACAGCGTCGCTGCGGTCTGCCGCATTCTGATACCTCGGCCCTGCGTCCGTGGCAGATTGCTGACATTTTTGTGTGGCGGTCGGCGCGTTTCAGCTGCGTCGTCGCAACGATTCTGGTTGCTTCGACTGTGCACGCGCAGACCGCCGACAACGACAGCGACCCGACCGTCACGCCTTATCGCCCGACGATATCAAATCCTGCCGACCTGTCCGCACCGGGCTGGTTCGAAGGCGAACTCGGCGGACTGCGCACGCTGAACCAGGATCATTCGCGCGACGGCAGCGTGCCATGGCTGCTCAAGTACGCGCTCGACGAGAACTACGGGCTGCTGCTCGGCGGAAACGGGTACGTCAGCCAGGCGCTGCCGGGTGTGCCGACGCAGGAAAGCTTCGGCGACACGTCGCTGGAATGGAAGCAGCGTTTACCGATCAGCGACCACGCCGCGTTCGGATTCGAGGCGGGTGTGCTGGCCCCGACGGCGGCGCACGACCTTGGCGTCGGCAGGGCCCAGTGGATCGTCAATGGCATTTTCAGCACGGACCTCGGAGCGGCGCATCTCGATGTCAATGTTGGAGAAGCACATGGGGGCACTCAGCCTGCCAACGTCTCGCTCTGGCAGACGGCGTGGGCCGCAGCGATTTCGCGGCCGCTTGCCGGCGACTTGGGAGCGGCGTTCGAATTATCCGGCATCTACCAGCAGGGCACCGCGACGCAGAGCCAGGCGCTGTTCGCGATGAACTACAACTGGTCGAGCAGGCTCGTGCTCGATTGCGGCACGGCGTACGGACTGACGCATGCGGCGCACGATCGCAGTTTCTTTGCGGGCGCCACGTTTTTGATTGGGCGGTTGCGTTGAGGCGCCCTTCTTTTTTGGCTCGTCATTCCGGCTTGACCAGCTCCGCCGTTGAGAGCCGGCGGAATGACGATCAAAAAATGTGAGTGTGAAAGGGCACTCCCGCCGCTCAAACAGCCGAGGCGACCGCCACCGCTACGGCACACGCTTGAGCAACAACTCCAGTACGAACTGACTGCCGAAGAAAGCCAGCAGCAGCAGCGCCATGCCGATGAGGGTCATGCGCACGGCGCGGCGCCCGCGCCAGCCATAGCGCCAGCGACCGTACAGCAGGGTGCCGAAAACAGCCCACGCGGCAATCGACAGCACGGTCTTGTGCACCAGGTGCTGGGCGAACAGGTTGTCGACGAACAGGATTCCGCTGATCAGCGTGAGCGTCAGCAGCACGAAGCCGACGGCGATGAGTTGGAATACCAGCGACTCGGTCAGCGTCAGTGGCGGCAGCGCGCGCACGAGGCCGTCGAACTTGCGATGGCGCAGCGCGCGCTCCTGCAGGGCAAGCAGGATCGCCAGCAATGCGGCAACGCTCAGCACGCTGTAACTGATCAGCGCGAACGTCACGTGCAGCTTGATCTGCCATTCCAACGGCAGCGGTTGAGTTGATGGCGCGGCAAAAACATCGACCAGCATCAGCGCCGCAGCCAGGGGAAATACCAGCACGCCGAGTGTGGCGACGGGTCGCGTGATGTTGACGAGCAGGCACAGTCCCGCGACGCACGCGCCGACGATCGACAACGCCGCGAAGAAGTGCAGGTCGACGCCGCCGCGGTGCATGCCAACGAGAATCGCGGCGTGCGAGGCTACGGCGAGTGCGGCAATACCCAGGCCCAACACGCGCGGCAGCGCACGGCGATGCAGGAGCGGCAGGGCGAAGACACCGGTTGCTGTCAGGTATAGCAGCGCGGCGAGCGGGGTCACGATTCCAATTGGCATGCGCCAAGTTTGGCATAAAGGGGCAGGGCTGAGGGCTGAGCGCTGAGCAAAAGCGCGTCATAAGTCCGCTCCGCTTCTATGTGAGTGTCCGGCACCAGCCCTCAGACGTCAGCTATAATCAGCGCCTTACCAACGTCACGGCAAGATCCCATGTTCGAATCCCTCAGTCAGCGCCTCAACAGCACGATCGAACGCCTGCGCGGTCGCGCGCGTTTGACCGACGCGAACATCCGCGAGTCGCTGCGCGAAGTGCGCATCGCCCTGCTCGAGGCCGACGTGGCGCTTCCGGTCGTGCAGGCGCTGATCCAGCGTGTGCAGGTGCGCGCGGTGGGCCAGGAAGTGCTCAAGAGCCTGACGCCGGGCCAGGCGCTCGTGAAGGTCGTGCGCGATGAACTGACGGCAGTGATGGGTACGGTCAACACCGATCTGAATCTTGCCGCCGCGCCGCCAGCGATCGTGCTGATGGCAGGGCTGCAGGGCGCGGGCAAGACGACGACGGTCGCCAAGCTCGGAAAATTTCTCAAGGACCGCAAGAAGAAAAAAGTCATGGTCGTCAGCTGTGACGTCTATCGTCCGGCTGCAATCGAGCAGCTGCGCACGCTGGCCGAGCAGGTCGACGTGCTTTTTCATCCGAGCAGCGGCGAGCAGGATCCGGTAGCGATCGCGAAGTCCGCGCTCGACGCGGCGAAGAAAAACTTCGCCGACGTCCTGATCGTTGACACCGCGGGCCGCCTGGCGATCGACGCGGAGATGATGGACGAGATCAAGCGCCTGCACGGGGCGCTCAATCCAATCGAGACGCTGTTCGTCGTCGACGCGATGACCGGCCAGGATGCTGCGAATACGGCAAAGGCATTCGCCGAGGCACTGCCGCTGACCGGCGTGATTCTGACCAAGACCGACGGCGATGCGCGCGGCGGCGCGGCGCTGAGCGTGCGCTACATCACTGGCCGGCCGATCAAGTTCATCGGCGTCAGTGAAAAGCCCGACGGCCTCGATGCGTTCCATCCCGACCGTATCGCGCAACGCATCCTCGGCATGGGCGACGTGTTGTCGCTGGTCGAGCAGGTCGAGCAGAACGTCGACAAGGAGAAGGCGCAGAAGCTCGCCGAGAAAGTCATCAAGGGCAAGCGCTTCGACATGAACGACATGCGCGATCAGATGCAGCAGATCATCAGCATGGGCGGCGCCGCGTCGATGATGGAAAAACTGCCGGGCATGGGCGGCATCAACGAGAACCTGAAAGCGCAGGTCGGCGACAAGCAGGTCACGCGCATGATCGCCATCATCAACTCGATGACGAAAAAAGAACGCCGTCATCCGGATCTTCTCAACGGTTCGCGCAAGGCGCGCATCGCGCGCGGATCGGGCACGCAGCCGGCCGACGTCAACCGCCTGCTCAAGCAGTACATGACGATGGAAAAGATGATGTCGAAGCTCTCCGGCGGAGGCCTGAAGGGGCTCATGCGCCAGATGGGCGCGGCCATGAAGGGGATGGGCGGTGGCGGACTGCCGCCGGGCGGTATGCCGGGCCGTTGAACCGGCGCTACATGCATTGCACCCTAGATGCGCTTGATTTGCAGCGCGCGCGAGCCAACGTTTTTTAGACATTCGCAGCGCGCGATGTAAATACAATCCGGACACGTTGCGAATTCCGGACGTCTGTCACGGCATGGACGCCTAGATGGCTATAAAGTGGTTCGGGTCGCGTGGGAGCGCAATCCGTCAATAGCATCGGGGGTTCCTGAAATGAAAGTTTGGGCCAGTCTCGCGGCCGTCACGCTGGCTGCGGCATCGCCGCTCGCCACCGCTTCGGTGCACGATCACATTTTCGGCAACCACTTCGATCCGATCGCCGATCTGCCGGCGAATTCGAACGAAGCGGCGCGTTTCCTGACGCAGGCGACCTT
>Ga0157376_10002599_pt1 | contig 12263 bp, 9 predicted proteins | sample M45metaG_FD_121801 | JGI IMG/M metagenome (GOLD analysis project Ga0157376, IMG submission 121801) | Miscanthus rhizosphere microbial communities from Kellogg Biological Station, Michigan, USA - M4-5 metaG | ecosystem: Host-associated > Plants > Roots > Rhizosphere > Soil | place: USA: Michigan... | reverse complement strand
GGGGCGACGATCTTCATCCAGGATTTCGACGTACAGACCGCGGCGCACACCAACTTCGATGTCGAACAGATCAGGGACGCGTTTGCTTCGAGCTTCGAGCGCATCTGGCGCGGGCAGGCCGAGAACGACGGCTTCAATCGCCTGATCCTCAGCGCCAACATGGAGTGGCGCCAGGTCGCCGTGCTGCGCGGCCTGTGCAAGTACCTGCTGCAGGCCGGCGTGCCGTTCTCGCAGACGTATATGGAGGAGACGCTCAACCGCTATCCGCTGATCGCCGGCCTGTTGATCGAATTGTTCGAAGCCAAGTTCGACCCGGACCGCGAGACGACCAGCAAGGTCGTGGTCGAAGGCGCGCGCAAGCGCCTTCAGAAGGAACTCGAGACGCTGCTGCCCGAATCGATGGACAAGCACCATGCAGTGATCGTCGAAGGCGTCGTCAAGGCGCGCGGCGAGAAACGCGAGGTGCAGATGCAGACCATCGTTGCCGCATTGCGTGCCCTGCTCGACAGCGTCGCCAGCCTGGACGAAGACCGCATCCTGCGCGCCTATGCCGGCTTGATCGGCGCGACGTTGCGCACCAGCTACTACCAGGTACCGGGTGGCAAGCCGCGCGAATACATCAGCTTCAAGTTCGATCCGGCGAAGGTCACCGACTTGCCGAAGCCCAGACCCTATCGCGAGATTTTCGTCTATGCGCCGCGCGTCGAAGGCGTGCATCTTCGATTCGGTCCCGTCGCGCGTGGTGGCCTGCGCTGGTCGGACCGGCGTGAAGATTTCCGAACGGAAGTGCTCGGCCTCGTCAAGGCACAGATGGTCAAGAACACCGTCATCGTGCCTGTCGGTTCAAAGGGCGGCTTCTTCGTTAAGCGTCCGCCGGTCGGTGGCGACCGCGACGCCCAGCTCGCCGAAGGCGTGGCCTGCTACCGGCTATTCATCAACGGACTGCTCGACATCACCGACAACCTCGTCGATGGCAAGGTCGCGCATCCGCAGAACTGCGTGCGCCACGATGCCGATGACCCGTACCTCGTCGTCGCCGCCGACAAGGGCACGGCGACGTTTTCGGATATCGCCAATGCGATCTCGGCCGACCACGGCTACTGGCTCGGCGATGCGTTTGCCTCGGGTGGCTCTGTCGGCTACGACCACAAGGGCATGGGCATTACCGCGAAGGGCGCCTGGGAATCGGTCAAGCGTCATTTCCGCGCGCTCGGCCGCGATTGCCAAAGCCAGGATTTCACCACGGTCGGCATCGGCGACATGTCCGGCGATGTGTTCGGCAACGGCATGCTGCTGTCGAAGCACACGCGCCTGCTCGCCGCGTTCGATCACCGGCACATCTTCCTCGATCCGAATCCCGACGCGGCGAAGACGTTCGTCGAGCGCGAGCGCATGTTCAAGCTGCCGCGCTCGTCTTGGGCGGACTACGACGCGAAGCTGATCAGCAAGGGCGGCGGCATTCATCCACGCACGGCGAAGGCGATCCCGGTTTCACCGGAAGTCCGCGCCGCACTCGCCATCGAGGTCGAAGCCGATTCGATGTCGCCGAACGACCTGATGCGCGCGATCCTCAAGTCACCGGTCGACCTGCTGTGGAACGGTGGCATCGGCACGTACATCAAGGCCGAAACCGAGACCAACGCCGACGCCGGCGATCGCGCCAACAACGCGATCCGCGTCAACGGCAAGGACCTGCGTTGCAGGATGGTCGGCGAAGGCGGAAACCTCGGCGCGACCCAGCGCGGCCGCATCGAAGCAGCGCTCAACGGCGTGCTGCTGAACACCGACTTCATCGACAACTCTGCCGGCGTGGACACGTCGGACCACGAAGTCAACATCAAGATCCTGCTGAACGACGCGGTCCAGCGCGGCGAGTTGACCGTCGAAGCGCGCAACACGCAACTTGCGGCGATGACCGACGAGGTCGAACGCCTCGTGCTGGCCGACAACTACCGCCAGAACCAGGCGATCAGCGTCATGGAGCGCATGTCGGTCGCGCGCCTGGGTTCCAAGCAGCATTTCATCCGCGTACTCGAGGAACAGGGACTGCTCGACCGGCAGATCGAATTCCTGCCGAGCGACGCCGAATTCGCCCAGCGCAAGTCGCGCGGCCAGGGTCTGACGCGTCCAGAACTTTCCATTCTTCTGTCTTATTCCAAGATCGTGCTTTTCCAGCAGCTGCTCGATTCCGACGTGCCCGAGGACTGGTACCTGTCCAAGGAACTGCGCCGCTACTTCCCGGAGCCGCTGCAGGAAAAGTACGCCGAGCACATGGAGCGGCATCGCCTGAAGCGCGAAATCATCGCCACGGCGGTGACCAATTCGATGGTCAACCGCATGGGCGCGACGTTCGTCATGCGCATGGGCGAGGACACCGGCCGCACGCCGGCCCAGGTTGCCAAGGCCTACAACATCGCGCGCGAAGTGCTCGATGCGCGCGAGATGTGGGCACAGATCGAGGCGCTCGACGGCAAGGTCGACGGCAACACGCAGATCGACGCGCTGCTGGTGATCTGGTCGACGTTGCGCGGCATGACGCGCTGGCTGCTCAATCACGCCGGCACGTCGATCGACATTGCCAACGCGGTCAATCGTTATTACACCGGCATGCTCACGTTGCGCAAATGCGTGGCCAATGCGATTACGCCGCGCGAGAGGCAACGTTACGACGCCGACAAGCAGCGCTGGCTCAACGCGGGCTATCCCGATGCGATCAGCGGCGAACTGGCCACGCTGCCGACACCGGGTTCGGCACTCGACATCATTCATGTTGCCGCCGAGCACAATCTGGAGATCGAGCGCGCCGCCGAGGTCTACTTCGCGCTCGGCGAGGCGCTGCATCTGTCCTGGTTGATGGGCAAGGTCGAGGAACTGACGGTCGAATCGCGCTGGCACGCGCAGGCGCGCGGATCGCTGCGGGACGAGTTGTATACCCAGCACCGGGCGTTGACCGCGCAGATCATCGAGCACGGCGGCAAAGGCAAGGGCGCCGACCTCGTCGCAGCCTGGATCGCCCGCGACGATTCGGCGCTGAAGTTCACACTCGACATGTTCGCCGACATGCGCACGCAGGTCGTCACGGACTATCCGATCGTCTCGGTAGCGGTGCGGCGGCTGGCGCAGCTGGTGCAGGCCGGATCGAAGGCCGCCTGAAGGCGTTACAGATCACGCATCGTACGAACATTGCCGTCGTTCGGTATCGGTGCTGTAATCTGGCAACGCAAGACCGCGCAGCCTGATGGCGTGCGCTACCTTCGGCGCGCGGTAGGGATACGAGTGAGTTTCAGGCGCGGTCCGCGTCAGGCACGTTCCTTGGGGGAGGACAGCATGGGTCGTCGTTGCGGTGTCGTCTTGTTCTTGGCTTTCGGCGCATTGAGCCTGCCGGCGCAGGCAATTGTCGTGATCAGTCAGGTCTACGGTGGTGGGGGGAATAGCGGCGCGACGTACAAGAACGACTTCATCGAGTTGTTCAATGCCGACACGGTGGCGGTCTCCCTTGCCGGCTGGTCGGTTCAATACACATCGATGATAGGCTCGACGTGGCAGGAAACGTTGCTCACGGGATCGATCCAGCCCGGTCATTTCCTGCTGATCCAGGAGGCAACGGGTGTTGGCGGCGCCATAAATCTGCCGACGCCCGACCTGACAGGCTCGATCGCCATGTCCAGTACGGCGGGCAAGGTCGCACTGAGGTCGAACTCGCAACTTCTGACCGGAGCTTGCCCGATGGATGCGTCAATCGTCGATTTCGTCGGGTACGGAAGTGGAACTACTTGCTTCGAAGGCGCTGGACCCACATCGAGTCCGAGCAATTTGCAGGCAGCCGCGCGCATCGACCCCTGCGTCGACACGGACGACAATCCTGCGGATTTCACCGCAGCGAACGCACCGACTCCGCGCAATTTCTCGACGGCACCCGTGTCATGCAAGTCCATCGGCTTCGCAGTCTTGCAGTTTCCCGCGGTCCTCGACATCCCGGCTTGTCAGAACCCGTTGGCGCAACCGGTCTACGGCCAGGTCTACGTGGCGGGCGCGACCGACACGAGCGCATCGTCCGCGCCGGGCATGCTCGCGCAGGTCGGCTTTGGCCCGTCGGGCTCGGATCCTGCGACGAACGGGCACTGGGTCTGGTTCACCGCGATACCGAACCCAGGCTGGGATTTCTCGCAGAACAACGACGAGTATCAGCAAGGGCTCGTGGCACATTCGTCGGGTTTGTATGACTACGCGTACCGTTGGTCGTACAACAACCAGGCGTTCGTTTATTCGGACAAGGGACCCGAGGGAACCACGAATGGTTACTCGACGACGGATGCCGGCAAGTTGACCGTCGATGGCGGCGTTATTTTCTGCGATCGTTTCGACTATTGAATCGTCGACGCATGTGCCACGGCGTTTCCCGAGCTGCATTCGCGAGCTGAAGCGGTGGCCCTGTCCGCAAAGACGCAGATTCGTCCGCCGCCGCTCGCGCAGCACTTGCGCGAATTCGCGGCGCGGCGCGATGCATGGATGATCCTCGCGCGCAACTTGATTCCGGTCGTCGGCATCTATGCGTTCGGTTGGTCGGCAGCTTTGGCCGTGTTCAACTACTGGTTCGACGGCTTGACTGCGCTCGCGGCGATCATGGCGGCGATGGTGCCGCGCGCGATGCGCGAGACGAACAAGCCAACCACTGCGTGGGGTGGCCGCATCAAGCTCGTGCTCGGCGGCATTCTCACTTGGCTTTTCCTGGTCGGCATCGTTGGCGTTCCGTACTGGATCGTGCTGATTCCATTGAACGGAATCCTGCTGAGCGACGAACTGCTCGCCGAAATCCTGCAATCGCCAGGCCTTTGGGTCACGTTCGGCATACTCGCCGTCGGCCACTTCTGGAAGGCGTTCCATGTCGGTTACGACACGATGCCGGAGAAAGACCTCAAGCAGCGCGCTCGCTGGGATCTGTATTTGCTGATCTTGCGCGCGATGGCGATGTTCATGATGGCTGCACATGGACTGGCATTCATCCTCGTGCCGCTGATGGCGCTGCTTCTGACTTACCTCGAAGTATGGCCCGAGCGCGCGCTCGGCGCCGTATTCGGCGATCCGAGCAAGCTGTGGGAATACGATCCCGAGCAAGGCAAGTCGCGCGGACGCAAGCTCCCGTAGGGTGGGCCAAGGCGCTCCCTACGTGGACGCCACCGCTCACAGGGTTGAGTGACCTACCAATGGTAGTGCACCGTGTACGTCAGCTTGGCCTCGCCATTGGCAGCGATCTCGAGCGGAAAGTCGATCGTCTGTGCGTCGCGCTTTTCGAAAGCATGGTTCTTCACGGTGATTTCCCATGAGCTCCAGCGGTACAGGTACTCGCGAACGACGACGGTCGCGGCTTCCTTCTTGCGGTTGCGCACGCTGATCTCGAAGCTTTCGTCGATGGTCCTGGCGCTCGTGTCGATGCGGAAGTTCGTCTGCTTGCGTTCGCCGACGATGTCGAACGCGTTGCCGAGCTTGATCCGCAGCGTTTCATTGCGCGGCGTGTGCTTGATCACGTCCTCGCCGACGAATTCGAGTGCGCCGTCGCTCTGGTTGGCCATGTTCACGCGCACGCGTCCAGCCGGCAGCGGCACACCGAGCCTGTTCGCTTCCTTGTTGTCGAATTCCAGGTACGAACCGACGTTGCCCTGCGACGTCGCCGCATAGCCCTGGTCCTGGATCGGGCCGGACCACCAGCTCCACGGCAGCGGAGCCGCCGTGAATACGAGCTGCTTGCGGCACGCAACGCTGTGCACGGCAGGAAACAGTTCGAGCTGCTTGGTCGAGTTCTCCGGCAGGTCGGTGCGGCGTCCCAATGTGTACAAATGATATTCGGACAGGGATGATTCGGTGAAACCGGCATCGGCCTCGTCGCGCATCGCGCGCTTCTCGAGCTTGGCCATCACGATCGGCGAGGGCGCCGCTGCCGGCGCGCGATTGACTTCTCCGGCGACGAGTTTGAGCTGGGCGTTCGGATAGCTGCCGCCGGACTGGTTGACCAGCGTCACCCACGCGGCCAGGTCCATGTCGCAGGCGCCCATACCGTCTTTATCAATATGGGCTTCGCGCATCGTCACGTTGTAGTCGCTCCACCAGGTCACGCCCTGGGTCTGGTAGCTGACGCGCGAGTCCTGCGCGCCGCCGCGCTTGCTGTCGACCTTCCAGACCAGCGTTGGCCGAGTGATCAGCCCGCCCGGAAGCGCCGGGAACTGGATGTTGCTGTAGCTGCCGAGCGTGACCACTTCGCCGCTCTCGCGTTGCAGGATCAGCCCGCCGCCGGCCGACAACAGCGTTCCGCTGATCGTCTCGGTCTTGTCGCCATGCACTTGGTCGACCTTGATCGTCTGGCCGATGTAGCGGTCGAGCAGCTTGGCGTTGTCGACGAGATCGTACTGGTAGTTCTGCTCGATCACGCGCGTGCCGGCCGGATCGGACAGCGATTCGAACGCGACCGTCGTCGGGTCGATGCGCTTGGCGACATCGGTGAAGCGCAAATTGCCGATGCCGGGAGTCAGGTCCATGCGGCGCGAATCGCGCACGAGCGCGTAGCCGGGCAGGTTCGCACCGTACTGGGCGAGATTCGCGGTGCTGAGTTGGCCGGGCTGGGCGGCACTGTAAACGGTCAGCGAATAGTCCGGTGCATCAGCAGCCGCTGCAGAGCATGCGGCGAGGCCGGCGACGATGGCGGTGGCGAGCGGTCGGTACATGGTCATCTCCGTGGAAGATGAGCGATGCAACGGCGAAGGTGGCGAAACGGGGTTAGACTCTGTCGGTCAAGGACTTTGTGCGCTTCGAACCGCCGTCGCGTAGAATCGGCCCATGTCCGCCGACCAGCCAGCTATCGCGTTCGTCGCCAGCAAGACCGCAGAAGCACAAGCCGCGCTCGCCGGCCTGCGCGAGCGCTACCCCGAGGCGCCGCTCGACAAGGCGCAGATCATCGTCGCGCTGGGCGGCGACGGGTTCATGCTGCGCACGCTGCACCGGCACATGGCCGTGAACCGGCCGGTGTATGGCATGAAGCTCGGTACGGTCGGATTCCTGATGAACCAGTTTCATGCCGACAACCTGGTCGAACGCCTTGCGCGCGCGCACCCGACGACGCTGAAGCCGCTCGTGATGCAGGCCGTCAGCGAATCGGGCAACACCGTCACGTCGCTCGCGTTCAACGAAGTCTCGTTGCTGCGCCAGACCAAACAGGCCGCGCATATCCGCGTGTCGCTCAATGGCGTGGCCAAGATCGAAGAGCTCATGTGTGACGGAATCCTCGTCGCCACGTCTGCCGGGTCGACCGCGTACAACCTTTCGGCGCACGGACCAATCCTGCCGCTAGGCGCCGACGTACTGGCGATGACGCCGATCAGCCCGTTCCGGCCGCGGCGCTGGCGTGGTGCGATCCTGCGCGCGGGAACAGAAGTGAAATTCGAGATTCTCGATCCGTACAAGCGGCCGGTCAGCGCGACCTCCGATTCGAATGAAGTCCGTGATGTCGTCGAAGTCACGATCGGCGAGTCGCGCGAGCAGACTGTCACCCTGCTGTTCGATCCCGAGCACAACCTCGAGGATCGCATTCTCAATGAGCAGTTTGCGTACTGAACGCGGGTTCGTCGCACGGCGCGCAGCACTGATTGCTTCCGCGCCAATCCTGGCAGCGTGCGCGATTGCAACGGGCGCGACGATTGATCCTCGAGTGATCGACAGCGCGACTCGCGAGGGCAGCATCGATGCGATCATCGTACTTGCCGACCAGACTCGACCGATGCTCGCGCCGTTGCGTGAGGACGGCGATCCGCGGACTCGTCGTCGCTCGCTGGTGGCCGCATTGCGCGCACGTGCGAACTCGGACCAGTTCGGCCTCAAGCAATGGCTTGCGGCACGTCACATTGTCTTTCGCGACTACTGGATCGTGAACATGATCCAGGCGCGATTGCCGGCGGCGGTGTTTGGCGAGCTTGCGGCGCGCGGCGAGATTGCACGCATCGAAGCGAATCCGCAAATCGCGTTGCGCCTGCCTGAGCCTGAGGGTGCAATGGATGCAGCAGCGCCGCAGGCGGCGGACGCGGGCACCATCGCCTGGGGCGTGGCCAAGATCGAGGCGCCCGCGGAGTGGGCTGCGGGCGTCACCGGGCAAGGCGTGGTGATCGGCGACGCCGACACCGGCAATCAGTGGAACCATCCGGTGCTCAAGCCGCAGTACCGCGGCTGGAACGGCGTGCAGGCAAACCACAATTTCAACTGGCACGATGCCGTGCACGATGCGGCGAGTGAACCCGTCTGCGGCAACGACGCGCGCGCGCCCTGCGATCCGAACAGCCACGGCACGCACACGGCAGGCACGATGGTCGGAGACGACGGCGCGGGCGTGGTACGGCGCCATCAAGTGGGCGTCGCGCCGGGTGCGAAGTGGATAGGTTGCCGCAACATGGACCAATTCGGCTCCGGGACGCCGGCGCGCTACATCGAATGCATGCAATGGATGCTTGCGCCAACCGATCTGAACGGCACTCACGAGAACCCGGACCTGGCGCCGGATATCATCAGCAATTCATGGTCGTGCACGGCAGGAGAGGGCTGCACGACCGGCGACGAGATCGCGATGGCCGTTGCGACCCTGGTGGACGCAGGCGTGTTCTACATCGCGTCGGCGCAGAATTCCGGGTCGGGCTGTTCGACGATCCTCGATCCGCCGGCGACGTACGCCGATTCCTTCGACGTGGGCGCCACCGACAGCACCGACGCACTGGCTGCATTCTCGTCGCGCGGGCCCGTCACAGGCAGCGATCTCATGCGGCCGGATCTGTCCGCTCCGGGCGTTTCGGTGTACTCGTCGGTCCCGACGAATGCTTATGGATACAAGAGCGGTACGAGCATGTCCTCGCCGCACGTTGCGGGGGCCGCAGCACTGCTGATGTCGGCGTTTCCCACATTGAAGGGCCATCCGGACAAGGTCGGCGCGATACTGCGGGCGACCGCAACCACGCAAGGCGTGACCAATACGCCCGGCGTGACCCAGAACTGTGGCGGCACGCCGATCACCCAGTGGCCGAATTTCATGGTCGGATACGGACGGCTCGACGCGAAGAATGCCAACCACGAAATCATTTTCATCGATGGCTTCGATAACTGACGCCGTCGGGGAGACTGGACGCGCCGACGACAACAAACTTGTCGTCGCGATATCAGCTCGTGCGCTGTTCGATCTGAACGAAAGCCACGACCTGTTCGAGAGCGAGGGACTGGAAGCCTATCGCGACTACCAGATGAGCCGTGAAAACGAACTGCTCGCGCCGGGGATTGCATTTCCGCTCGTCCAGAAGCTCTTGAAGTTGAACGAGCCGCCCGCCGAGCCGCGGGTTGAAGTCATCCTGCTGTCGCGCAATTCGAGCGACACCGGATTGCGCATCTTCAATTCAATCGAGCACTACGGCCTGTCGATCGCGCGCGCAGCATTTACCGGCGGCGCGCCGACGGCGCCGTATGTCGCGTCTTTCGGCGCGCAGTTGTTCCTGTCTGCGAATCCGGAAAGCGTCGCGCGCGCGTTGCACGACGGCATAGCCGCAGCGACGATCCTGCCTTCGAAGGCCCCGCAGGCGACGTCGGACCAGCTGCGCATCGCCTTCGACGGCGATGCGGTGATCTTCGGCGACGAGTCCGAGCGCGTGTCGGAAGAGCAGGGCATCGACGCGTTCCATCGCAATGAGATCGAACTCGTCGACAGCCCGCTGTCGGGCGGACCGTTCCGCGGATTCCTCGCGGCACTGCACGGCTTGCAGGCGGCATTTCCGGCCGACGCCTCGCCGATCCGCACCGCACTCGTAACTGCACGTTCGGCCCCGGCGCACAAGCGCGTGATCCTGACCTTGCGCAGCTGGGGCGTGCGTCTCGACGAAGCGCTATTTCTCGGCGGCCGCGACAAGGGACCGTTCCTCGAGGCGTTCGGCGCCGATATCTTCTTCGATGACTCGCACGCTAATGTCGAATCTGCGCGCAAGCATGTGACGACTGGGCATGTGCCGCATGGCGTAAGGAATCGGAAGAAGCCCACGGTTTGAAGGTGGCAGTGGAAGGCAGAACTGGTGTTCCTTTGCTCGTCATCCCGGCGAAAGCCGGGATCCAGCTCCTAATTGTTGAATAGGAAGAGCTGGATTCCGGCTTTCGCCGGAATGACGAGCCATAAAACCGGTCGCTCTTGGCCTCGAATACAAAATCCTGCGTCGAGTCCGGTAAGCTATTGCCATGAGCATCGACAAATTCATCACCGTCACCGAAGTCGACGAAGGCCCGGCCTTCGCCGACGCGTTGTTCCAGCGCGCTTACAAGAAACCGGCGCCGGACTTTCCGCACCATATCGTCGCGTTCTACCGCCGTGCCGACGGGTCACAGGTGCCGGTCAGCTACGTCCACTTCACCGATTGCGGCGACATGTTCCTGGCCGGCGGCGCCGCGACCGACGGCAACATCCTGCGTTCGATGAGCGCGGAAGAACAAGCAGCGTTGAACGAGTACGGCGGATTGATGCTCGCGACCTTGCGCCACGGCTTCATGCTCTACGGGCCAGGCTGCGAGGCGATCTTTACCTGCTGCGGCGACAAGCGTGCGCTCGAGACGACGCCGAAGCTCGGCTTCGAGGAGACAGGCATCCAGTACCTGCTCGTGAACTTTTTGGGCGACACCAGTCCGCGCCGTCGTCGCGAGATGACCGCAAAAGCTGCCTCGTTCATGCCGTTCTGATGAGCACGCCCATGCCAAGCGGCGAGATCTTCGATCCGAAGGAAATCCTGCCGGCGTCGCTGCGTGACATCATCACGATTACCGAAGTCGATCGTGCCGATTTCTTCATTACCGATCTTTTCACGCGCAAGTTCGGCCATCCGCCGCCGGATTTTCCTCGCCATCTCGTCGCGCTGTACCGGGCGCCGGACAAAGGCATGCATCTGATCGGCTACTCGCACATGATGCCGTTTGGCGACGTGTATCTTTCCGGCGGCTCGTGCAGCGACGGCGAGGCGATCGCGCGCATGCAGCCGCAGGACCGCGATGCGTTGCGCGCGGCCGGCGGCATCTGGTTCTGGATACTGAAATACGCGTTCCGCAAGTACGCGGACTGCTGCGACGCGTTCTTCGGCCACTGCGGCGACAAGCGCGCACTCGAAGTCGCGCTCGCGGCCGGCTTCATACAGACCGCGCACGAGCACATCATCGTCAACTGGCACAGGCCGCTGCAGGACAGCTTCAAGCGCGCGCTGACCGCGAAGGTCGTCGCGCTCGGGAAGTTCTGAGGGCTCTTCAGCGAGTCTCAGGCACTGAGGATCGCGCGCAAGCCATCCGGCGTTTTCCAGTGCCATCCGCAGATGTAGCGCGGCAGGTTCCAGCGATCGCCCGACTCGGTGACTGGCGTTGCACCGTCGCCGAACGCGGCGTCGAGCCCTACCTGTGGTCCTCGCGTGGGCAACCAGTCTTTGTACAGGTATTCGCTGACGTGGCCGAACGGATGACAGAACAGCCGCGGGCGCCGACCTAGCCGCGCCTCGATGAAATCCTGGGCCTGCGCAATTTCGAACTCTGCCTGCTCGGTATTCGCGACCGCGTGGAAGTCGCCGCGCACGAGCCCGAGTGGGCCCGGCGTAGGCAGGCACGGATGGTTATGGTCCCAACTGTGGTTTTCGATCGCCATCAGGCCGGACGCTTCGACCTCGCGCCACCACGTGTCGTTCATCCATCCGCGGCCGACCATGCATGCCTTGTCCATCATCGCTCGCGCGGATGGGTCAGCGATGACGAACGTCGTCAGGTGCAGGCCGGGTTGCGCCTCATCGCCGCGCAGATCGCGGAAGTCACGCAGGCAATTGTAGAGGCTGCGCTGCATGCCATCGGTCGGGTGGTCGATATCGGTGTAGTCGAAATCGGTGCCGTCGTCGCAGGTCAGAGCGACGCAGCCGTGTAGGTCGTCGTCGTGCCGGCCGAGCAGGCGATCGACGACGCGCTGCAGCGGCACGATGCGCAGCCCCAGGTCGTCGATCAGGCGCAGATCCCCGGCAAAGGCGACGTGATCGTTGCCCGTGTAATCGTTTCCAGCGATGTTGTTGGAGTGATAGGTGAGGACAGGAACGCGCATGATCGAAAAGCAGAAACGCAGTCCGTGGGCGAGGTGTGAGCGGACTTGTGAAATTATCTCACGGAACACGGCATGTGAAACTGCGGGGGTTCCTCTAGTAGAATACGCGACCCGACCAACCGCCAAGATTCGTCATTCCCGC